>Ga0118677_10002046_pt1 | contig 41449 bp, 46 predicted proteins | sample AliMusrvi5mmetaG_FD_86154 | JGI IMG/M metagenome (GOLD analysis project Ga0118677, IMG submission 86154)
CCGCCGACTTATACGCCATGCACTTCGGGCCACCGCAATAAGCGACGACCAGCGTGGCCTTGTCTTTCGGCAAGAGTGTCGCCAGTTTGGCTTCGTTGGCCTTGAAGTCGATCGCACCGGCAATGTGCCCCCCTTGCCAGGACTTCGTGCCATTGGCATCGACCAGCGTCACCTTGCCACTGGCCAGTGCCGCTTTAAGTTCGGGGATTGTAATATCCTGTACTTCACCGGCGTACATCGTGCCTGCCAACGCCAGCATCACTGCGAATCCGAGGAGTTTTTTCATAATGCCTTTCTGACTAATTGTTCTCATTGCTGATTGTTTGATTCATGAACTGAGCCCCTGCAACCGGGCCCAAGAACTTAGACAGCGCCACGCCAACTCTGTTCAGTTCCTACAAACGGTAGCACACTTCTGGTTTGTGTCCACCTGGCTCGCACCGCGATTGGCAAGCGCCCTTCCGGGCGCGACCGGCAGAAACGCCTTGGATCGATTCTGCTGCGCCCCCGACGACCCATCGACGCAGCCTGAAGGCTGGACACCAAACGCGCAGAATTTCGAAGGAACCGAGCGTTCGGTGTCCACGCTTTAGCGGGTTCGCAGGTTTTTTTCAGCGGAATCAAATTTCGAGGAATTTCGGGAAGCGGGTCAGATTCCGGCAGCCCCGCGCGGTAATCACCACCACATCTTCTAAGCGAACTCCGCCGGTGCCGGGGTAATATAAGCCGGGTTCAACCGTCACAACCTGGCCCACCTGCAAAATCGCGGGTACCGGTGCAATACGCGGGACTTCATGAATCTCCAAGCCAACGCCGTGGCCTGTTCCGTGAAAGAAACCCTGCATCCGCCCCTGGTGGCGGCCGGTCGTAAACCCCTGCTGGTCAAACAAACTTCGCACTGCGCCATGAACGGTTTGCCCATCGACTCCCGCTCGGAGCTGCTGGATCGCGAGGTCCTGTCCTTTTGCCACCAGTGCAAACATTGTCCGCACACGATCGCTGGCCCGGCCCCGGACGATCGTGCGCGTAATGTCACCCCAGTAACCAGTTTTCAGGTCCCGCGGGAAGATATCAAAAATAATCGGCTGATGCGCCCGCAGGGGGCCATGACCGGTTTCATGCGGATCACACCCCTGGTTACCGCCAGCCACAATCGTGTGCGCCGCGCTCCCCCCCCGGCTGGCAATGGCGGTGTAAATTTCCCGCAATGTTTCCGAAAGGTGACAGGGATGTTTCCGAGATTCAGGGCAGCATAATTGCGGGGCGGGAAGACCCACCTCGCAATTAAGAACTGCCTAACTGCCCGCGCAAAACGGAAGAATTACACCAAGCTGGTGTTCGCCAGCGCGGTCGAAACTGCCGTCAGCTTCGACGCGACGAGCGCGGATTGGGCCGTCAGTTGCGCGGCTTGATTGTTCAAGCTGTTCTGCAACTGAGTGACGTTATCCCGCGTCATCGCGACGGAAGTGTTGGTCGTTTCGGTGCTGCTGCCATCGGGGTTCACGACAGTTGTGGTCAGGACGATTGTCGCCTTGCCATTTGCCACGGTTGCCGATGCGGTTACGGTTGGTGCGTTCATGGTGCTGCTCCTTGTTTTTGTTTTTCTACGGAATCGGGGTGCCAAGCAAGCCGGCCACGGCTGCGGCAATCCGATTGATTGCGTCAGTGGTGTTTGTGGGTGCGCTCGTCACCCAGTTTGCTCCACCAGAATTGTCTGCGAACGGTGCGCTGCCGCTGGCGAGCCAGGCGGAAAAAACCGGGTCAGATTCTGTCGTCAGATAACCCTCCGCTGTCCACGGCGTTCCGGTGAGAAACGCATTGCCGCTGCCATCCGTCAGGGTCCCGGTTGACCAGTTGGCGACAATGCCTGCGCTGTTACTAATGAGCGTTCCACCGGAGAAATCAATCCCAAGGAGGCCCCAAGGCCCGCTGACCATGCTGTGATAAGTGTTCCCCCCCATGTAACCATAGCCAATCATGAGCGCGGTTGAGCCGTAATACTGGACATAGATACTATCGCCATCGATCCACAATATCCCGGAGGCTGAGGTGTGGATCCCGCCGTAACTGTCCGTTGTAATCCCAATGCCGTTGGCATCAACCAGATCAAGGTATGTCGGTGTTGCCGGAAGGAAGTCCGAGGGATAATAGGAACCCCAAGTGCTGTAGACCGAATCCCAATTCGAGTTGTTATAACCCATCGCCGACGCAAAACTGCTTGGTGAGTAACCGCTCCACGTCATACTGAGGTAGTCGGCCTCACTGCCTTGCATCGAGGTTGCGAAACTGGAAGGTGAGTACATTCCCCACGTCATGCTGAGCGAGTCAGCCTCGCTGCCTTGCATGGCCGTGGCGAAGCTGGATGGCGTGTACATCCCCCACGTCATGTTGAGCGAGTCAGCTTCCATGCCCTGCGTCGCGGTTGCGAAGCTGGATGGCGACGATCCACCCCACATGCTCATGTAGTACCAGTTATAAACCGAATCCCAGTTTGAGTTGTTGTAGCCACTTCCAGTCGCAGTCGTGACGTAAGTGTTCCCCAGCCCGTCCGTCCATGTTCCGTAGAGATATTTATTCACCCAATCCAGCGTCGGTGACGAAGTGCCTCCGGGCATTAATTGTCCCGCGCCCATCTGCAACTGGATCCCAACCGAACTTTCGCTGTAGCCACCCCAAAGACCATTGCAATCAACAATGCCGTTCATGTTGCCAAGGTCGAGCCAAGGTGTTCCAGTGACAAACTGGTTTCCATTTTTGTCGTAGACGCCGTTGGTGTTTGCCGTCAGCCAGATTTCATCGGCCGACCCGCTGAACCCCCCCAGGACGACGGTATTACTGCTGGGAACGCTGATCCCCATCGCAAAGACGCCAAGGGCGGTCACCCAATTAGGGCCGCTCACCATGATGTTTTGGCCTAATGCCAGGACCGGCGTCCCGATGCCGCTGTAGAGCGATAGATTTTGGCCGAAAGCGTAGCCGTTCGGCTGGAACACGGTACTATTGGCACCGAGAGCAAGGGAGTCACTGTAAGAAGCATAGCCGCCAGCCATCGCGAATCCGCCATTCGTTGCCGCATTAACAAGGAACTTCCGATTGCTGCCATCATACAACGTGCCCGTTCCCCAACTTGCCGCCACCAGCGAACCGTCCCATCCGCCGCGAAGTTCTCGATCTCCCCAGTTGATTGATTCATGGCCCAAAGCATCAGTCAAATAGCGAAATGACCAATTAACTGCCGGTCCCCCCATCGTGTCATAAAGGGTACACATTCCATTGGTTGGGACGAAATCCGAGGGGGAGTGCCCGCTCCACATATTCCCTAGATACCACCCATAGACTGAGTCCCAGTTCGATGAATTGTTCATCGTAGACCCCCAGTTGGAGAGGAGGTAGCCGACGGCCGTTTGATTGTAATAGACCCATGATGCAGCCCCGTCCCACGCGCTGGAATTGTAGCTAACAGTATTAGCGGCAGATGCCGCAGCATATCCATTGTAATTGACCCATGATGCAGCCCCGTCCCACGCGCTGGAATTGTAGCTAACAGTATTAGCGGCAGATGCCGCAGCATCTCCATTGTAATTGACCCATGATGCAGCCCCGTCCCACGCGCTGGAATTGGAAAGGGCTGACATGGGAGCGAAGGAAGCATTACTGATAAATGTATCGAACCAGGTTTCGGTGATGTAACCGAGGTTGTTCGCTGCCCAACCTACGTCGGACAAAAATGATCCGCTCGACGTATGGGGGCCGCCGGTGGTGGAGGCCAGCCAAGCCGCCCAGACGGGGTCGGTCTCGGTCTCCAGATACCCGGCATCGTTGGTCAACTCGCTGACGTTGTGGCCACCGAGGGAGTAAAGGACATCGACCAGCGTATCACCGGATTGGAGCTGGGCGAGCTGGCCATCTTGGAGGACGAGGGGTTTACGGGTGGACATGGTTTTATCTCCGACGGCGCGCTGGGACAGCACGCCCTACCCAGACCGGGCCGGTGAGCAAGCAGGATACCTGCCCTACACCGGCGCCGGTTGGGTCGGGGTGGTTCACAGCAGGATGGTGGGTTCGACTTCGAGTTTGAGTTCGGTGGAGCTGATGGCGGTGCCGATCGGCGCGACGTAGCTGCCGCCAGTGGTCGGCGCGGTGGCGGTCAACTGGCCGGGGGTGGCATCGGACAGGTAGTAGACCGTGCCGGCCACGAGTCCGCCAGTGGTGCCGGCGACGGTGTTCCACTGGGCGGTCGTGGCGACGAGGACGCCACTGGTGATCACGGCGCCGGAGGAGCTGGCGGTGATGGAGGCGTCCGCCACGAGGCCGACGACGTTGGCGGTGCCGGAGGCGTTGGCCTGGGCGCGTTTGCAGCCATTGGCGGCATCAATGTAGACGGGCGTGCCGATGACGAGGGCGATGGATGCTTCGTCATTGGTGAGGCTGATGACCTCCTGCTCGACGATGTGGGCATCGAGGGTATCGGACGCGCTGATTTGCTGGATCTGGCCAGCGACGATGACTAACGGTTTTCTGAGCATGCTAACGGACTCCTTTGGGTTGGGGTTTTCGGATTGGAAAAATGGAAGAATGGAAGAGTGGCGGATTGGAAGATTGGAAGAATGGAAGAGTGAAACGTGAGGCGTGAAAATCTGCCCTCTGACCGCTGATCTCTGACCGCTGACCGCTGGCTGCTCACAGCGCCACCGTGGGTTGAACGGACAGGTTGAGAGTTTGCGCGCCGATGGCGGTACCGACGGCGGCCACGTAGCTGCCACCGGTGGTGGGAGCAGTGGGTGTCAACTGGCCAGCCGTGACGGAGGAGAGGTAATAGACGGCGCCAACGGTCAGGCTGGCGGTACCGGTGACGGCGGTCCAGTCGTCAAGGGTGACGTTACCGGCCTCAATGTATTGGGCGGCGGTGGTCGGCGCGGCGGCCGCGGCGGCCAGGCCGACGATCCGCGTGGTGGCAGCGGAGTCGGCGCGGGCCAGCGTGAGGTGCCCGGTGGCGAGCAGGCAGAGGGGCTGGCCAGGGGCGACGGCGGTGTCGGTCTCGGCGGAGCCGAGGTTGGCGGTGGCGGAGATTGTCAAGTCGGGGAGGCCATCGGGATCGGTGACGATCGAGGCGGCGAGGCCGGGACCGGCCTTGAGTTTGGCGAAGGGCTGGCCGGATGAGCTGGAGAGGTAGTAGTGGATCATGGGGAACTCCGAGGGGGGAACCGCCAAGGCGCCAAGACCGCCAAGCGGAGGAGGGCCCGGCGGAGAATACCGGAACGCTGAATCCCGCGGCCGCGGGACTGAACGTTGAACTTGGGCACTCCGCCACTGAGGACCTGCTGCACTTTGAACTTTGCACTCTGCAGGGCGCGATCCCAGCGGGCGGCGCGGGCAGCACAAGAGCAGTGTTTAAGTGCCGAAGTGCCCAAGTGCGTAAGGGTGGCCAGGCGGAGGATGAGGGCGTGGAATGAGGAAAAGGGGCGGAGGGCGGAGACGGCAGAACGCTGAACTCTCAACTTTGAACTCGCAACGCTCAACTTCAGGCCGGCCTGGGCACAGTCAAATTTGCAATTCCGGCAGACCAGCCAATTCACCGCGCCGCGATGCTTGGAGCAATGGCCGGAATGCGAATTTGCGATTGTGAAATAATTAGGCAACGGTGAATCCATTCGTAAATGTCACATCGGTGGGACAGGGACCACCGGTGCCTGTGCCTTCGGCTTGTGCGGGACCGACCGTCTTGCTACATGACAAGATCCAGAAATAAACCGTCGCCCACCAAAACCCAACGGAAACATCGTGAAGGATCCCAATCGAAATTCCCGGAGTGCCCGAAAAGAAATTAGAGGCGGCGGGGCTTGTACTGCAATCGGAACAATCGTCAAAGTAATCGCAGGTGTAGTCGCAAACCACTGCCACACCACCATGCCAACTAAGGCAGTCGCTTGGCAGCCGTCTAATCGTGAAATGATATGGGGCAGATGCGGAAATCCGCCAGGTAACCTTCGTGCTGGTTCCGTCGCCGTGGTCGGTACAATAAACACCTGTTTGTTCAGTCCAAATTAGCTGGTATTCATCCAAGCAGCCGTCGCCGCAGCCGAAGGGGCTTCCGCAGCAGGGCTGGCCATCGGTGCCGGTCTGGTTAAAGTTACCGGCCATGCCGAGGAGGGCGGCGGCGGACAGGAGGGAAGGATGGAAGAGTGGAAACATTGTTTCCTATGGGCAAGTCCCGGGTGATTTAAGCTTGGTCAGGCTGTACTGAGCCGGTGCGATAGTATAGCACCCATTGGAGTCCGGGCCGGTGGTCACGATCGCCACACACTTGGTTTCATGGTCGGCGTATTCGTCTTCCACAAAAAACACAAAGCTGCCGTCGGCGATGATCTTTGCGACGCCGCACGTGCCGGCTTTGTAACTGAGATTGGCGTCCCGATAGTTGGTCGGCACTCCGGAAGGAGTGTCCGCAGTAATATCAACCCCGCCGGATGCGGCCAGAGTTTTGACGGTATAAACGGGCGGATCGCTGCTATCACCGGTCACAGTCACCGGGAAGATCTCCGGCACGATCAGGTCGCCGCCATCCCACCAGCGATCGGCGTCATCAATGGTGACCGCGCCGTCATCATCGACGGAGATTTTATCGACCAATTTGACAAAGATCTGTGTGGTTGGCCAATCGGCACCGGTCGCGCTGGCCCAGGTGTTGGCGCCCGTCCGGGCAACCCAAGCTTTATCGCCATCGGCAACGGTGTGGGCCGTTAGGGCGGGAATCTCGAAGGCGAATCCATTGAAAACATGCTGGAGATTGCCAAGGGTGATGTCGATTTGGTTCGCGGTGCCGTTGGGAGCGCACCAGAGGTTGCGCGGGGGGGGAGTTGAGGGGGAAGGGTTGAGTGTTGAGAGTGGGCGGTTGACAAGAAAATAGCGCGTCCCGCCCGGGGTCACTTCGGCGCGGATGTCGGCACTGGACTGACCGGTAATGGAGCGGAGGTAATCGCGGAGCTGGTGGTACCAGTGGGTCCCGGGCTGCTCGTGGCTGTCGATGTCGTCAGGGAGGCGCATGTTAGTTCGGAGCGGGGCTGACGTTGGCATTCGGATAGAGGTCGGTGTCCCAGCGCTTCGCGCCGATCCATTGCCGCTCGCGGGTGTAGTAGCGCTTATTGAACCGGGACCGGTCAGCCGCGAGCCGCCAGATCCAAGTACCACTGGGCAGCGGGCAGGCGGAGGGCGGAGTCTGCAACACGTCCACCTGGCCGAGCGTGGGTTTGGCCATGCTGTAGGTGGTGGCCTTGGCGACTGGATAACAGGTCAAATAGCTGCGGGTACCGGCGAGGTACTTACCGGCATAGACATTCGCTGAATTGGGGAGGGTCTGGACGTCTTTGCCGGGATAGCGGGAATCGGGACTGAATTGGAAATTCGATTTGAGAACGAGATTCGCTTCCGCCTGCCACGCTTCGATCTGCATCAGCGTCGGATTATCGAGCGAGTAAGTACCATTCGGCTGAAAGATCGGATGGGTAAGGAGATCTTTATCGAGTTCGCAGAACTCGCATTCGTAGATCGGGTCCGGCATGGAAGAGCGGTTGCTGAGCTTGGCGGTGCCGGTGCCGAGGCCGCTCCCCTGGTGGGGCTTGAAATCGTAGGACTCGATCATCATCGATTTTGAGTACCCCCCCACGTTCACCATGATGTTGGTGTTCGGGACGTAGTAGTTCCGCACGTCGGCGACGTTGCCGGCCACCTCGATGGTGGCCTCGTCAAAGTAAATCGATTGGGTCACGTGCGGCGAACCAGGCTGGCGTTTGGCCGAGGTGTCTCCGTGGAATTCGACATTAATGGCCATTAGTCCCTCGTGGATAGTCCCGGCGGATGGTTGGTGACCTTGATCCCCTCGCGGAGAATCCGTTCGAGAAGATCGTTGGTTTTTTGGGCGTGGGAAGAACCGCTGGCACCGGTGCCGACAAAGCCGCCGACCTGGGCGAGCCGGTCCGCGTGAATCTCGGGCATTTTCCCTTCGGCCTTGCTTTCGATGCCCGCGATCGCCTTATCCTTTTCGACCTCGAGCTTGGCGCGCTCGCCAGGGGAAGCGAGTTGCTCTTTCAGTTTATACTCGGCGCGGACCGCCTGGATCCGCTCCGCCAGATTCCGCCGTTCATCGGTGGCGATGGCTTCCAGCGCGGCAAGCTGGTCCTGCTTGCTGAGTTTGATCGCCTCGCCATCGCGGTGGCGTTTTTCCTCATCAAACTTGCGCTGTAGGTCGGCAACAGATTGACGATTCTCCAAATCCTGGTTGAAGTATTCAGCGTTGGCCTTGATTTTGGCGATCTTGGCGTCTTCGATTGCCTTTTCGGCAGTGGCCTTGGCTTCGCCCTGGAGTTGGCTGGGATCAGTGGCCTCCGCCGTGTCCAGAGCCGTGGTGGCCTGGTTGCGCTTGTCCGAGGCCAATTGGAGTTTGGCGGTGTTGACCGCTTCCAGACGCAGCAGCTCGCGGTCATCGGCGGATTTTTGAAATTCTTCGTAGTCGGCGCGCGCCGCTTTTTGGGCTTTGTAATTGGGTGCCGCATCGATCGCCGCTTTTTTGACGACGGCTGTTTCACGGTCCTCGGAATTGAGCAGGGCGGATTTTTTCTCCAACGTGCCGAGTGCGGCTTCTTCCGTGGCCAGTTTGACCGGGACAGTCACCGGCGCGGGGGGAGCGACCGCCGTCCCGGCTGGCGCGCCTGGTGTTGAGCCGTGGCTTTGGCGGAACTCGTTGTAGGCCTGGCGATATTCGGCAAGGCGAGCCTGAGCGGCGCGCAGCGCCGGCCCGCCCGCCGTTGAAAATTTTTCCACCTCGGCAGCCGCCAAACTTATGGCGCCCGTCAAATCATGCCGGTAGGCCTGCGCTTGTTTTTCGGCCAGGCCGTGGATCTCGTCTGAGCTTTTAACGGCGACGCTCCGGAACTGCTCGAATTTTTTAATCACCTGATCGTTGGCGGCGTCGGCCGACTGCTTGGATTTCCATGCCTCATATTGCGCGCTGAGCATGTCAAATGTGCCGGTCAAAACTTTCCACCAGGCCACCGCCCCGCTGACTATGATGCCCACCTGACCGGCGAATGCGCTTAGTGAGGTTTTTGTTTTTGTGGCAGCAGTGTCGGCGGCGGTGATCGCATTCACCTCCGCCTGGGTGTACGTCACCACCGCACTACTCTCGGCGGTGAGTGCCTCGGTCGCGGTGGCCGCCGCCGTGGCTTGCCGGGCTTGCGCGGCCGCCAGCGCATCAGTGGCAGCGACCGCGCCAGCCTCGGCGGCGGTGAGTTCGCTGACAGTGAAGGTCTGCTGCAGCTCGGCTTCGGTCACGGCATGGACGGCGGCGGATCTTTCCACGGCGGTCGCGGAGGCTGATCCTTCGATGGCCTCCCAGCTTTGCAGTGCAGTGGTGAGTTGGTTCGTGGCGGCGATGTTGGCTAGTCGCGCCGCCGTCAGGCGGTCCGTGGCGGCGCAGGCGACATCGGTGGCTTGAATTTCCTCTTGGGCAGCGGTCAGGGCTGGGGCAGTGGCGGCGGCGCGCTCGGCCGCGGCCGCCGCGGCGGCGTGATCGGCGGCGATGCGTGTATTGAGCGCGGCCACGGTGGCAGTTTGTTGCTGCGCGAGAGCCGCCTCAACGATCACGCGGTCCCGTCCGGAAAATGTTGCGGCCACGGTGGCGTCGCGACTGGCGAGCGTCAGTGAAATCAAATTCTGGAGGCTGGGCAGCAGGCCGGTGACCTGCAAGGTTTTATACGCGGCCCCGAGGACCACGACCGCCCCGGCCAACGCGGTCAAATTTTCGTGGGCGGCGACAAATTCCACCAGCGGCAGCCCGATCCCTTTTTTGAGGATGTTCTGCAAGTGCTCGAGCTCGATGGTGAATTTCTTGCTGGCCGCAACCATTGACTGATCAATGACAGTCCCGGCTTTGTCCGCCTCCATTCCCAACTGGCGCATTCCCTCGCCGCCCTTTGCCAGGAGCGGATAGATTTCGCGGGCGGATCGGCCGAGCACCTCTTGCGCAAGGGCCAGCTTCTGCTCCTGCGGCAACGCCGAGGACTGAATGAAGTCCCCCAGCTTCAGAAGCAGATCCGGAATGCCTCGCAGGCCGGACGGGTCGATGCCCATCGCGTGGATGGCGGCCGCGGCCGGGCCGGTTCCGTTCCGGATTTCCTCCAGTGCGTGCGAGGCGTGAAATGCCGCCAGACTCAGCCCATCGCTGTGACCGGTCGCCAGCTTCATGGCGTAAGCCCAGCGGGACGTGTCTTCCACGGTCATCCCCATCACCAACGCCAGGCGCTGGGTTTCCATTACGGTCGAGGCTTCGGCTTTGGCCAGGCCGATTAATGCGCCGATACCGGAGCCGACCTCCAGACTCGACATGAGAGCGGCGAGGTTGGACTGGGCCGCCTGCGCGGCCACGCCGATGCCGTTGGCGGCGGCCTTAGCCTGCGCGCCGGTGCCAACAAATTTCTGCAAATCCGCTTCCGACATGCGAATGCCGGTGGCGTCGTAGATCGTCTTGATCAGGATTTGGATTGATCCGAGGTCAGACATGGGGTAGGTTATCCAGCATGAACGGCGCCGTGTTGATTTTTTGCGGGATTGGCCTGGTCGGTCTGGGCTGGCTGGTTCCCGGCTGGAGCCTGATCGGGATTGGCTTCTGTGTCGCCTTGGCGGGCCTGTTTAACTTTTCCACTCGCCGCTAGTTTCTCTTCCGCGTCGAGCCGGTCCCGCGTCTGATAGCTGGGCTCACCACTCCACTGCCAATTTTCGCAGACGCGCGCCCCAACATTGGCCACCGCCGCCGTCGCGATCGGCAAATCAAGGAGCTGCCGCCAATCCCAGCAGTGCGCGCGGGATTGGTATCCAGTGGCCAGGTTCAATACCCAACCCAGCCCATTGCCCTCATTGCTGTCGCCGCCCAGTGACTCGAATTGCGAATCCAGGCCCGGCATTGGCGGCGGCGTCAGTTTTGTAAACGGCGCCAGCGCCGCCTGACAATGGATCCGCACCAGCAGGGCCAGCGTGGCCTGGTCAATGCCCGTGGTCAACCGACAGGATTCCACCACGGCCGCATTGAACGTGGATTCGCCTTGGGCTAGCACCGCGCAGGTTTCCGCTTGCGGCCGGCTCAGGATGAACAGCGCGATGAAGAGCGGTTCAGAAACGGACGACGTGGCAGTCGTCCCTCCCGCGGCAAGCACATCGATGCCGAGCCGGTCGAGCAACAACACGTGCCCGACGGTGAGCGGCTGGAGGACCAGCCCGCCCACCGGCAGGGGCAACGGTTGCAACGCGGCAACGACGATGGAAGGGGTGCGGAGCATCGGGTCAGCGGTCAGCGGTCAGCGGTCAGCGGCCAGTACGGACTGATCTCTGACTTCTGACTTTTGACCTCCCGCTTAGGCCGGGAACCCGTGCGCGGTGACCTTCACACCTTTGCGCGCGCCGCGTTTCCAGGCTTCGGCCACGCTGGCCACGACGCAGTTCACGTCGCCGGCAATATTGATCAATCCCCCTTCGTTCGGGAGCGTCTCGTTGACGTTGGTCTCCATGTCGAAGTCGTACTTGATCATTTCCTTGATGCAGACATCGCCAGTCGGGACGCCATCGTTGTTCAGCGAGGGATCGGATTTGACGCCCTTGGTGCGGCCGCCGCTGACGATGCGGCCGTAACTGAGGGAGAGGCCATTGGTCCCCCAATCAACAGTGTTAGGGGTGCCATGTTGGACGGGATCGAGTGCCATAACTATTTCTCCTTAGTGGTTGGTTGCGTTGCGTTCACGCGGCGGCTGTAATCGCCACGAAAAATGTAGGTGCCAATGTGGTTGAGCTTGGCGAACGGCCAGCACCAGACTTTGCCGCCCAGGGCGCGCCAGTCCTGGCAGACCCGGTAGTCTTCGCTCAGCAGGCGGCGGTTGCGGATCGCATCGCCAAAAATATGAAACGTCTGCCGGCCGCGCGTCTGGGCATAATCGTCCGCGTACTCGGTCTCCGGCTGGGCGCGCTGCAGGATCTCGATCACCCGCCGCTGGATCACCCAGAAGCCGGTGCCGATCTCCGCGACCTCGATGGCGGAGCGGAGGGTGGAAGAGGATGGAAGATTGGAAGATTGAAAGGATGGGAGGCGATTCAGACAATAATCCAAGCCGGCATCTTCCAGGTCTGCGGCCTTGAATGGCCCGTGCAATGTCCGCTCGGCGACGGCCTCCCAGTTGATCCCCTTTTTCGGGTAGGCGCCGCCCACGAGCAGCAGATTCGCCTGCAGCATGGCAACGACGTCCTCTGGCCGAAACCCGATGTCGGAGTCGGGACAGAACCAATGCGTGCAATCGCTGGCGAGAAAATCCGGCACCATTCGGGTGCGGGCCCGCGTGACCAGGCTATCGCCCTGCGGCAGCGCGAGCTGCCAGGCAATGCCCGCCCGGTCCAGATGCTGGGTCAATACCACCAGGCTGGCGGCATAGCCCACGGCCACGCCGCCGTTGCAGGGCGTGCCGATAAAGAGTTTGACCTTGCGCAGCTCGTGCGCGGTGAGGGCGCGGGGGGGATCGGTGACGGAAGCGAGAGGGATGGAAGGGCGGAAGGGTGGAAGATTGGCGGCGGCGGCGCGGCGGACCTGCGGCGCATATTTGGCGGCCCACGCGCGGGCGCGCTGCGGCCACGGCGCCAGACCCAGGTGGACCGTCAGATCGCCGGGGCGCCAGGGGCGGAGCACGGGTGGATTTTTGATCTGATCCCAGAAGCTGCCGATTTCATCCTCGGTGCAGGCATGCACTCCGTCATAATCAGCCGCGTGCAATTCCTCATTGATCTGGCGCTGCTCACGGAGCAGATCCCGATAAACAATGTTGCTGTTGTCACCCGCTTCAATCCGGCGGACGATCCTGGCAAAGAGTTGCCGGGCAGCCGGGCAATTCCGCACCACGAGAATGCCCGCGCAAATATATTTCGGGTGGTGCTTGCCAAGCTCCCGCATGCCGGCCAAAAAATAGTCCTGAGTCCGCAGTCCTGAGTCCTGAGTCTTCTGTCTCCTGTCTTCTGTCTCCTGTCTCCTGACCAGCAGGGCGCCCAAATCGCGCGTAAAATCGGTGATGCCAATGTCCGCATCGAGCCAGATCACAGTGTCATAACCGCGCTGCAGCAGGTCCGCGATGTGCCAGATTTTTGAATAGACCGGACTGATCTTTGGCCAGTGCGCCCTGGTGAAGTGCCGGAACTCGTAACCCCAGCGGTGCGCGTACTCCATCTTGTTCGCCACCAGCCCCGTGACGTGCGGCGCGATCGCGGGCGTGTCGAGCGTGAAGAGGATCCGCTTTTTAGCCACAGACCGGCACAGATTCGGAGGGATGTTTCGGCCGGCATCTGTGGGCATCGGTGTGAATCTGTGGCTTTTTTTCATGGTGTGTAATTCGCCTCCACAAGATTACTGGCCTGCCAGCCGTCCTTTTGAGCGGCAGATCGCAACGTGCAGGCCGTGGTCAGAATGAACGGGACCGAGTAAAGAGTTGCCGTGGTGGAACCGCTGCCGGGATAGCTGCCGTCCGTCGTGTAATAGATCGCGGCGCCGGTAGTAGTGCACGCCAAAGTCACGGTGCCGGCGTGCTCGGTCATGGTCGGCGCGGCCACTTGGGATGGGATTGGCAATTCCATCGGAGTGCCAAACTTGACCACCCAGGCGTGAAACCCTTGGTCGCGCAATAATTTGGCAATTTCCGCCGGCAAGCTTTCGAGTCGGAACGGCTGGAGCGCGGTCACGGCGAGCTTGTACCAGCTCGGCGGCGCCTGCGTGTCATGCAACGCCTGGGCAATCCTAATGGCTAACTGCGCTGCGCGCGCGGCCACGCCCCCTGGTGCGGACGTCAGCGGATCGCAAGTGAACACAACCACCTCAAATTCGGCCCGGTCAAAAAATAGCGGTTTATCCGTCGTCCCACCTGTCAGCTCAGGCATCAGCACGAGAATCGCCGCGCCGCCGCCCGTGATCACCGCGAGTGCCTGTTCGATCGGATTTCCCAGGATGCCGCCCGGTGTGAGAGTGCGCGGCAGTTCCGTGACCACGGCCACGCCGGTTAACTCGGCGCAGGAGCCGAGCCGGTCGGCAATATCAAAGTGCGCTTGGACGGGGTTAAACATTTTTTATCTGCTCCATCAGCCGGCCCAGCCGCAGGGTCAGCGCGCCGAGATAGGCGGACTCGGTCGGCAACACGGAAGGATCCGGTTGTTGCGTCACGCTCCGCACCAGCCAGTAGACCACCGCGCCCAGGCCGTGCGCCGCCGCTTTGTCTTTCGGGGCCCGGGTCAGTTGGCCCTTGTTTTTCCCTTTGGTGATGACGCGCTCGGTATCTTCCGCCTGGACCAGCGCGATCACGCGGCGCTGTGCCCGCGAATAGAGTGGGACCAGATTTTCCGGGTATTGCCGGGGGCGGACGCCGTAAGCTTCTTCCCGGGCGGGAATGGCCAGATATTTGCCGGTAACCGGATTGATGGTGCCGCCAAAAAACCGCTGGGCCAGCCCCTGGTGGCGGATGCTGATAGTGATCCCGAGAGCATTGGCCACACCGCTGACGGCGCTGCTGGCGCGGCCATAGAAGTTCACCGGCGCGGCGGAGCGATGGCGGGCGCCCGCCAGGGCCACCAGGTGGGACTTCGTGAGTTCGATCAGATCCTGAGTCAGCCAGGCATTCACCCGGCCCGACCCGAAGGCTTCTGTGACCTGGCTGAGTTGAGCCGAAGTGGTGTCCGCGACCTGGACGGTGAAAGCCAGGCCGCTCATTGCGCACCGCCGGGAATTTTTTTGAGCACGCAACTGGTAAATTTCCAACCGGTGGCTGATTCCAAATCATGTTTCCAAGCGGCGGTGTAAATATCAGCGAAGGCGGGGCGGGTTGTAAAAACCAAGCCTTCCCCATTGGTGGCGCGGATCTCAATCACCACACTACCCGGTTCCGCCCAGTTCCGTGCCCCAAATCCAAGCAGTTCGCCGTTCTGACCATCGTTCACCGCTGTGACATGATGGATTCGATCGAGCAAGGAGCCGGTGCCATAGAATTTCGGATCCGCGTCAGTGATCGCTGTGACGACTTCCGGATTAAAGACGTAGAGATGGCCGTCCCGAACAGCGACTTGAACGGTTTCCGGCAGGACCGCCTGCAATTTCTGCGCGATGGCGGGGCTTAGCTCGGCGCCCCAATGCCCGTGGAAGAGGGCGCGGCGGCCATTGACGACGTTGACAACCTTTGCCGACTCGATTCCCGCAAATTCCTGACTATAAGTGACTCCCCCGTTTTCGGGTCGAAGCGCTTGAGAAACCACTGCTCCGAGTCGGCGATCTCCGCCTCTGTCAGCGGGCGGCGCTTCGATCGGCCGGTTTTCGGATCCACTTCGAGTCGGTAAGGGTTCATGGCTTGTTCCTCCGGTAACTTTCATCTTCAAGACGCCGTTGTCAAGGGTGACATCTCCCCCCAGCGATTTGAGCAGCGCGGCTTTGAGTTCGGCGTCCAGTTCTGGAAGCGCCATTTTAAAATTTTCATTAAAGGCGGGGATGGCGCGGGCCTTGGGCTCCTCGTCTGCAGCGAGCAGGCCCAGCTCGCGTGTTTCCGCGAGGTCAACGGCGCGGATCCCATAAACACCACTGCGGAAATAAAATGGCGGATAGGGATTATCCAGTGCATCATCAAAATTCCCTGAGTCGCCCAGCGCATCCCAAATTTCCGAATCTTTCAGCGCCACCATCCGCCCGGTCTCTTCAAAAACGCGCGCGGCGGCCACGTCGCCGCTGGCTTTCGCGGCAAACTGCCAGCGCTGCTCCCAGTCGCGCGGATCCTTTTTTTCCTCCACCCGGTAGAGCTCCCAGGCGGGGAACTGCTCCACCACCACTGGATCATTGGCGGCGATGAACTGGCCGTAGCCCTGCGCGGTGGCGAGATTCGTTTCGGTGATCAGGCTGACCCGGGCGGAATCGTGATCCACCCCGGTCAGTTCGGCAAGTTTTGCCAGATGCAACCTGGCCGTGGCCGGATCGAGCTCACCACTGAGGGCGTCCTGGGTGATGCCGCGGATGGTTTGCAAATACTCCGCATTCATCACCTTGGCAGAAAACCCAGTGCGCCGTTTAAAGTCTCCATCAATCGCCCGCAGCTCCGCCGAACCGAGATTGGTTGGCAAAATCGTCTTGACCGCGTGGGAAGCCAGGGCGTCGTCGAAGGAGATGGGGGTTTTGAAGGTCATGGTCTTTTAGCCACAGATGCACACGGATGCACACGGATGATCCGGTCCGGAAATCTGTGGTTCATCGGTGTGAATCTGTGGCTCATAAGTCGATGGCCGGGTCGGATCCCCAGCTCGCGCCGGCGACGGGTTGTGGATTCAAAGGCGCCACGGGCGGCTCGATCGGCCACTGGCCCTTGGCGAGCATGTCGAGGCGTTTATTGGCGGATTCCACCTCGGCTTTGATGTTGTCCTGGAACAACCGCAACGCGGCCACGCGGCCGAACAGCTCCTGTTTGCAGAGACCGAGAAAGTAGGTTTTAAAGCTGGTCGGGATCGTGCCGGCCGGTCCGAGCTGCGAATGCCGCGACGCCAGGCTGCGGATCGTCTGGGTGAGATCACTGAGGATCTGGGGAATGGGATCCGCCTGGCTGCCGCGCAGTATGGAACTGGTGAACGCCGCATACGTTGGCGCATCGATGCGCGACTGGAGATCGCCGGCCGTTGGCACCTGCCAGTTCGGATCGAGGCTGACCGCGTTGGATTGGCTGGTAACAGTCAGGATCAGATCCCGCTCGCCATTGGCGGTAATGATGATCAGGCCCAAATCGGAGTTGGCAGGATCGGTGACGGGAGTTTGTGACAGATCGATGTTGGCGGAGTTCTGGCCGACGGGTAACCCAAAGGTCGCCGTGGCAGGCGCCCCTCCCACGGTCAACTGACAACTGACCCCTGCCCCGGCCGCATGGCCGTCGATCGTGCGCAGGGCCAGCGCCTGGATGCTGCGATCGTAGCCGACGGAGCCGACGGTATACGTCGCGCCATCGGTCAGCAGGCCCGTGGCCAGGATGTAGGTGGATTCGTTCATGGGCGGAGGTTGATCGTTGAGTGTTTAGGGTTGAGGGTGGAGGGTTCCGAGTCTCGCAACTCTCGACCCTCCACTCTCGACTTTCCCACTATTTTCGATAGAGCGTGATCGTGACGGTGTTGGTGACTGCCGCGAGCGCCCCATTCTGGATGTTAAATCGCCAATTCAACGAGGCGATGTCGGTCCAGTTGGAGACGCAATGCGCGGCCGTTGTGCCAGTGTTGGCGATCGTGATCGACTTGCCGGTACTGACCCAGTTCGAGCCATCCACCGATTCGTCAATCGTGACGACGGTGTTGCTCGTGTTGGCCACACCCGAGACCGTGTCCACCTGGACCGAGATGCGGGGCGCGGTGGCCAGCGAGATCACGGCGGCGCCGTTCGTGGTCACCGTGCCGGTGACGGCCGCGGTGGTGGCGGACGGGTTGCCGATCCTTTGGGCGGAGACGGAGGACGGATCAACCGCCAAGGCGCCAAGGACGACAAGGACGGCAATGAACTTTAAGAACTTAGGCATTTTCGTTTTTCCTTTAATCTTCTGAGTTGTGATTGTTGATCACGGCGCGCTGGGACAGCACGCCCTACCCTTTGGAGGTAGGGACGGCTGTCCCAGCCGTCCGTTATTTTGTAACCAACCGGATGCCCGCGGCGCCCTGGCCTTTGGCCTGGCCGTACATCAACGCCACGTCGGCGTCGGCGCTCCAGCTGTCGTGCAAGACATACCGGCGCATCATCAGCGTGAGGCCGGAATCGGGTTCGGTCACCATGTCGATCACGCCGGTCGCGGGGAGATCGCTCCACACCTTCGTGTAATCGGCCGGGATGCGGCTGCCGAATGCCAATGCGCTGGCGCCGAACGCAAAGCCCACGAGCTTCGCGCCATCGGTCATCAACTGGCTTTCCAGCGGCAACATGCCGAACAGTTCCGGCAACGTGCCCGCGCCGAGCGTGTCTTCGCCGCCTTTGAGGCCGGCTTTGACCGTCTGGGCCAACACCAGGCTGGTGTCTTCGAGCAGCTTGTCGTGCAGGTCGCTCAAGAGCAGCAAGGTCCGCTGGCCGGGGCCGAGCGGCACCTTGTTCTTGGTGAGCGCCAGCTTGATGCTGGGGAGGCTCTGCGCGCTGAACGTGGCCAGATCCACCGTGACACTGCTGGCAAAATTGCCAGCCGTGATCAGGGCAAGGATGTCCTTGTTCACCTGTTCGGCCAGGCCGAAGGTCATCGGCTCGGCAAACTCCTGGAAGAGGTTCCGCATCGTCGCGCCGAGGGTGTCCACGGTGAACGAGATCGGCACGCTCTTGAACTGGTCAATCGTGATGCTCACATCCGTGTTCTGCGGCGTGGCCTTGGTGGTGAACGTCTTGTTCATGGCGTCCCACGTCTTGACCGCGAGCGGCAACCGCAGGCGGGTCATCACCGTCTGGCCGAACTGAAGCGGCTGGGCGGAGATGTTCGTCGTGACCCGGCTCACGGGGAACAGGATGTTCTTCAGGAACGGCAGCGACTGCTGGAGGACCAGCGTGCCGGTGAGGGTGCCGAGGTTGGCATCCGTCGCGTCGGCCGCTTCGAGCATGTCGCGCACGCGAATGCCGGCATCCTTGGCCATCAACGGCGCGATGTCGCGCGCGAAGATCCGATTGCCACGGGCGCTGGCTTCCAAGGCTCGGTCGAGCGCATTGTGGTCGCCCTGCTGGCCGCGTGTGAGGCGCGCGCCGTTGCGGGCTTCCACGAACGCCTTGCCGGCCGCGTGCAAGCCGGCGTCGCCGACTTCCACATGGAGCGCGCCGCCGCTCTCACCGGCTTCCGGCGCGACGATCCGCGGGGTGCGGCCTTTGGCAGATCCTTCGAGCGCGTCGACGATCTCGACGGCGTCCACGCCCTTCTTGGCGAGGTCGCGATAGCGGCCAAGTGCCTTTTCATCCTTCGGGGCGACGGCGCCGCGCTGGATGGCGGCCTGCAATGCGCGTTCCATATCGGCCTCGCGCTTGCCCTGGATGGCTTCCAATTGTTTCTTGTATTCGTCCTTCAGGCGCGCGTTCTCAGCTTCGAGACTCGCCTGCTTTTCGGCGGCTTGTTTGGCCGCTAACTCTTCTGGGGTCATGGGCTGCTCCTTTGTTGGCGGGGTTCCGCCGTGGTTGGTTTCTGCTGTGGAAGCGAAAAAAGCCTCCATATCCTTGAAAGCGGGATCGTTCACTAAGGACCCCACGTAAAATGCGACACCGGTTACTGCGGCCGGGTTTTGCGGCGAACCGCGCTGGCCGGGTTTCACGCCGTACCGTTTCGGACCAGACGCCTCGATCTTGGCGTCAGTGTAAAAGCCTGGGGAAAAGGTCCGGCAAGTCTTCCCAGAAATCATCTCGGCGCCGTACTTGGTCGGCTCGCCTTCGAGGATCACACCGCGCCCGGCTTCGTAGGTGAACGCGAGGGGTCCGCCTTCGCCCGGCTTCGGCGTGACAGGCCAGATCGTGGCGGCATTGTGATCGTGAAACGCATCGCAAAACGGCTTCTGCGGCGCTTCGGCTTCCAGCAGCTCACTAAAACTGCGCTGGGCGGTGGCCGCCGTTGCCGCGTCCACGCGGACAGTGACAGCCGCGAAGCCGTCCTTGTGTTTGCAGACGATCTGGTGTGTGCCCTCCGGCATCCACATGATGCGTTTGAGGGTGGCGCCGTCCGCCAGCGCGGCGTTCAGGCCGCGAGCGAATAACGCCTCATCAGTCGAGCGACCAGTACCGGCTTGCAAAAGGGTGTCAGTTTTCATAGAGTCTCCGTTGCCGAAAGGTCCTGAGTCCGCAGTCCTGAGTCCTGGGTCAAAAGCGGGCAGCGGAAAGCCGAAAACCCAAAAACGGCATCCCGGAACAGTCCCACCCCAAAAAAATTGACCTGAAACCATGTTTTAGACCGCTTTAAATGCCCAAATGCCGCGTCGATCCCGTTTTTGGCGGTATTGGCGCATTGGCGGGTCAGATCGCGGCAAGGCTGGCAAATCTGGTTTCTCACTTTTTCCCCTCCGGGCTTGGCGCCTTGGCGTCTTGGCGGTTGGCCTTCGCTTCGGCCAGGCTGTTGAAGAACGTTTGGCTGAGCAGCCCCTCCAGCACTTTCGCTGACCGCTGACCGCTGATCGCTGACTCCATCGTCTTCCGGTCCGCCAACATCGCTTCCAACTCCGGCCGCAGGTGCTCGATCTCGGCCTTTTGGGGCTTGTCGTGCATGGCTAAGGCGGTTGAGAGTCGAGAAAGGAGGGTTGAGTATTTGGCGGTGAAGGGGGCCAGATCGGCGGAAAGGGCAGACTGAAGACTGGAGACCGAAGACTGAAGACTTGTAGGACGGACTGCGGCTGCCTCCAGCGTGTCCGCCTTCGGCGGCTGGGCCGTCCCGGGCTGATCGCTGACCGCTGACCTCTGATCGCTCGCCGCCGGCGGCACGCCGCCGACGGTCTTCTCTCCGTCTTCCGGCTCCGGCACGGAATGCCGCTGGTAGACGTAGCTCTGGGGCAACGGCATGAACGTGGCCAGAATCTGATCGCGCTGGGCCATCACCAGCGGATCCTGCGGCTCGCTGAAATCGGGTTTCAAGACCGGGCGTTCATCCGCATCGCCATAGTTGGCTTGCGTGATCGCCCGCAGGAGCTGCGCGCCGGGATCGTAGCCGATCCAATCGGAAAGCTGCTGGATCCGCTCGCGGCGGACATCCTGGTGAACCTTGGCCGTCGCCAGGGCGCCCTTGGTACCCACATCGGAAGTCATCGTCTGGCCCAGAATCACCAGGTCACAGAATTTGTCGGCCAGATCAATCAGCTCGAGCTGGAGATTGTTGCCCGTGGAAATCTTGGCTTCGATCAGTTTCACCGACGAACCAGTCTGGTGCGCCAGCATGGTGCTCGCACCGTGGTTAAGCAGGCCCGCCTTGAGCGCGGCCAAGTCGGACGGGTTGATGCTGGAATCGTATTCCAGGTCCACCCACGGCTGACCGAACTGCTCTGCATTGCGCAGCAGCCAGTCCCGGCCCCAGATCATGCTCGCCCAATAAAACGCCAGGGGCCGCAAGAGGGAGTATTTCGTCGCGCTACCGGAACAGCTCCGGTACTGCCCGAGCACAAACCGGTCCGTCGGGAAATCATCCGCCACGGCGTTGGTTAGATTCGACCCGCCAAAATTCGAGTTGCTCATCACACCGTTGCCGAACCGCAGACCGATTTTCTTGGCGGCGGTGTAGCCGAGCCGGCGCGGATTCACCCACGCGCTGGCCCGGACGAACTGGAAGCCATCCTCGCGCTGGTCCCAAATCAGTTCCTGGCAGGAGACTCCCATGATCAGCGCGTCGGCAGCGTCGTAAATGAACCCGCGGAAATTCGTTTCGTCCGAACCGACCTGGGGCGCGGAAAACCGCTTCAGCATTTTCCGCGCAAAATCGGCCCGCTCGACAGCTTGGGGGGTTGGCTCCTCGCCGTCCAGGCCATCCGGGTTCACCCGGTAGTAGCAGCTCGCTGCCGCCTCACGCAGCTCGTGCGTGTTCTTCCGGAGCCGCGGCCAGGTGTCGAGCATCACTTGGGTGAGATCGTAGCCGCTGGTGAAATCGCCCTGGAGCCAGGCATACAGCCAGGCGCGGACCTGGAGCGGGGTGAGTTTTGGCAAGAGCTGGTAATACTCACCGCCCGTCGGCAGCACGAGCCGGCCGGATTTGACCGCGTCCGATTCGCCGAGCGTCGGCACGGCGGCGCGCGCGCCACTCAAACTGATATTGAAGGGGCCGATCTTCATAATTGGCTACTCTCCAAATGCAGGTTCCTGTGGATGCCCACCGTCCCCTGTCGACTGCCCACTGCCCCCTGGCTGCCCCCAAAATCCACTTCGGCCGCCGAACAGATCCCCCGCCGTCCAGTTCCCCTGGCCCGGGTGGCGAGTGCTTTGGCGGTGCAGGCATCGCTGTGGCCTTCCTTCGTCCGCGGGGCCCAGTAGTTGTATTCGCCGTTGCTGACGATCTGCTGCATCGCATGCAGGTCTTCACGGATCCACACGCTCACCGGAATCCGCGTCTTGACCGGCGCATCAAACTGCCGGCGCAATTTTGGAAACAGCTCCCGTTTGAACCCGGCCGTGAACGTGCAGAGCTCGATCTTGCCGAACAAATGCTTAATGGGATCGTACTGGCCGAACTCGCGCACCAGCAGATCGCCCAAGCCAATGCCCGGGCCGGTGTAATCAAAGCAGACCCGGGTCGAGCGGCGGATCCGCATCCGCAGCACTTCGAGCTGGTCTGGCGTGGAGACGTTCTGGAGCTTGAGCACTTCCCGCGTCCAGGCCACGTCGCCGATCAGCTCATCGCTCCAGCAGACGGTCGGATCGTTGGTCCGTCCAAAATCGATCCCGGTAAACACTGGGTTACCCTGGTTGAACCAAAATGCTGGCTCACAAAACTCCGTTGCTTCGGCCGACTCCGCCAGCGCGATCACGTCATACGGCAGCAGGACATTGGAGCCGTCCAAAAATTCGCAGAGAAACTCCTGGCTAAAACCTTCCGGGTCATCGAACGCCTCACGGATCGCGGCGACGTCCACCGGCAATCCCATCAGCACGGCGTGATAGATCGTCACCAGGTGCCGGCTCCATTGCATTTTCGCGCCGTCGCCCTTAGTCCAGAGCTTCGCCATCGCGCCGCCCTTGCCGTTCGGCGTGGTCCAGATCCGCACCTTCTTCTCGCCGCCCCGCAGCGGGTTGGTGATCGAGGGCAGGATCGCCCGCCAGGTCATCGCGGGATTCTCAAAGAAATCAAACTCCGTCAGCGCGATGTTCACCGACCGGCCGCGCACGGTATCCGGCTTGCCTGGCACGGCGCGGATCCGCGAACCGTTCGCAAAAGTCACTTCGGCAGATTTGAGGAGCGTCTCGCTGGTGCCGACACGGTCTTCCTGATAATCGGCGATCTTGAGATCCGCGGCCGTCGCCCAGGTCTTGGCCTGGTCGAGAGAATCAATTGCCTGGCGTTCGGACGGCGCGGCCACCATCCATTCCGTCTTGGGCCGCTCGATGCAATCGAATACCGCCTCGCCTTCACCCGTGAAATCCTTGCCCGTTTGGCGGGCCATTAACGCCAGTTTAAACCGGCTGTGATCGTTGAAATTTCTAAATTGATATTCCAGCAAAAGCGCCCGGGGATCATCCATCGGGTAGGGCGTCTGCCAGCCGTTCGCATTCACGCCGAGCGTGTGTTTGGCCACCCGAGCGTCCAGATCTTCGAGGGACAATCCAGCCATCTCCGCCGCGTTGCGGTTCGCATCCGCCTGCGCCTGCTCAATCCGAGCGCGGAGCTTTTCCAAAGCCTGGCTCTTCGAGCTGACCTCTGACCGTTGACCGCTGATCGCTGTCTTTTTCGCGCTCATTGGAGTCCGAAGACCTCCTTCATGCGCGCCGACTTCTCGGCATCCGTGAGCTGTTTGTCGCCGACGATGGCCTTGGTCTTGGCTTCGCGGGCTTCCAGGATCGCCAGCTTCCGCTCCGCCTGGGCGAGCTTCTCGCGGTCGATCGCCAGCTTGGCCAGATTCAACGCGCCCTGCTGGGCAACGCGCTTGTCCGCCACGTCTACCCCCACCACGCCGGTCAAAGCGCCCACCGAATCCAGCAACATTTTCTGCGCGACGGGATCCTGCGGCGCGCCGAGCGCAATCGCCATGTCCGTCACCACCGCGCCGAGCGCCCGCAAATCTTTTTTCGGGTCACGCTTGGCCAGCTCATCAATCGAATGGCTCACCATCCCCAGCCGTTCCGCCACGCCGTTAAACCGGGATTTTTGAACCGAGATATTCCCCTTCCCGATCGTGATCCCGTGCTTCGCCAGAAATTTCTGGTACCCAGAAAAAGTCAGCTTGCCGGCAAACACGATCGCCGCCAGCTCGTCCCAGGCCGCATCCGGCAACTGGCCGACTTCGGCATCGCTGCGCAGCTCCGCCAGGAGGCGGAGCAATTGGCCGGGAGTTTGTGAGATATTTCCCATGCTCATTTCAGGCTGTATTTTCCATCGACCGAGCGGACGATCGCCCCGCGGGCCAGCAACGGCTGAAGCTGGGCGCGCACGTCGGACTCGCCGATGGCGAGGTTGCCGGTGATGTCGCGGGCCGCAATGGCCAGGGCGGTCAACGACAGGGGCGCGGCTGAATTGGCCAGCAGCGCGACCAGGTCAAACGAAATGGGTTGGAGTTTCTTGGCCATCTCAGTTGCCTCCCCAGACTTTAGTTTCGAGGGCGACGATTTTTCGATCATGGTCGCGAATGTCGGTCTGCATGGTCGCGATGGTCTTTTCAATGTGAGCCTGCGCGCTTTCGAGATGTTTGTGGAGTTTCGCCCGACCGTCGCGGGCTTCGGTGCGGATCTGCTCGAACTGATCGTGCAACGGCGGCTGCGGGCGCGTCATCGTCCAGATCGCCACGGCGTAATAGACGATGGCCAGCACCGCGCCAATGGTGACGACCACCCAGCCGATGCTGGCAAAGCTGTTCGGGTCCGGTAGGCCGTCAATGGCAAGAATTGGAGTCATTCGCGGATGTGCTCGGGTTGAACGTCGTGTTCGATCATTTTGATGTGCGTGACTGGCACGCGCAGACCGCCCGGCACGCGCCGAAATTCAAAGTTGACCGTGACCATGTCACCCGTGGGATCGACGGCCGTGACCACCCCGCGATCGCCAAGCTTCAAAAAGACATCCGCACCGTAGGCATGGCCCGGAACCGTGACAGCCACGCGCTGGCCGATGGGGAGCGGCGAGCGGGCGGCGGTCAGCGGTCGGCGATCAGCCGCGGCACTGGTTCGGACTGACTTCTGACCGCTGACTTCTGACTTCTTGCCCCGCTTCACTTTCCCACCTCCCCGGAGGGCCGCAGCGGAATGCTCGGCGCCCGCTCATTAGCCACGCGCAAATGATCCAGCCAGAGCGCGGTCCCAATCAGGATGGCGATGACCAGGAAGAAAATGCCGTGATGGCGGTTCATGGCTCGGAGTTGCTTTCCGTTTCCGTAAATTCCCCACCCTTGTCGCGCCGGCGCCGCACGCCCACCAGCCGATGCCAGCGGGCCAGATTGTTCGCGGCCCGGGCGGCAGCGATCTCGCGGACCAGCGTTTTGTCATCCCAGGTGTCGGGATTCTTTTCGTCGGTCTCGGGCGGGGCGATTTGCAGGGCGGCCTCGACGAGCGGTTGCGCGACTGCGGCGGCGAGTTTTTCTGGGGTCAGTTGCCGGCGGACTTCGGCGACAAGCACCTGCACCAGCAACGCGACGACCGGGGTGAAAGGGTTCGGCGCGGATTCGCGGTCGACGGCCGGAGCCGCCGTCCGCGCCGAAGGGGGAATCGCGCCCGGACGGGCGCTCCTACGCGGAGTATATTTGCGTTGGCCGGGTAGGAGCGCCCGTCCGGGCGCGACCGGCGCCGGTGAGGCTGTCGCTTGCGACGTCGGAAGAGGGTGCGGAGAGACTGAAGACTTTGGGAGCCGGCCTGCGAGTCCCAACCGGGTGATGATCCTACTGCAAAATTTCGGCTGGCGATCCGGCGGCAGAATCTTGACCGCCTCCGCCCACGCTTGACGGAGTGTCAACCCCGTCGCGCGGATCCTGCGAAACTCCGGAATAAACTTTTTGCGTTCCGCATCGGTCAGGTAAATTTTAGTTTTCATCTGTGAAAATCTGTGTGAATCTGTGGCTACTACTCTCCCCCTAGTCCAAACCCGAACCAGCAAACCGTGCTGCGTTCGTCAAACCGGCCCTTGATCGCCTGATCCAGATCGGGCGCGATCCCCGCCAGGGTGTGGAATGTCCCCAGCTTGCCCAGAACGGGCAAATGCAGCTTCCAGGAAGGCGGCAGCTGGCCGATAAAGCGCAAGTCCAGCCCAAGACCCTCGTGCGTCTTCCCGTCGCCGATACAGGTCGCGTGGGCCGCGTCGAGCTTCAGGGCGTAGTCCTGAGTCCTGAGTCCAGAGTCCTGAGTCTGAGGACTTGGGACTGCGGACTGGGGACTGCGGAGTTCCCAAACCGTGAGCGATTCGGCGACCACGGCCGAGACCTTCGCCTGGCGGAGATTGTTCACCGTGCCGCCGGGGCCGGAGGTGGGGACAAAGTTATGGTTGGTCGTGCAGTATTCGAGCGCCGCATTGGCCAGGGCGGTGAGCCACGAGGGGGATGTGACATTGGCCGGCACCGCCGCCGTGACCGTCGCATTGGAGGGCGCGGTGCCACCCGCGCCGTCCGCCGCGAAAGAGGGGGAAGCAACCGCCAAGACGCTGAGGCCGCCAAGGAGGAGCAGCAGCGGCAGCAGATTCGGGCTGGTCCCGCTGGTGAAATTGGTTGAGGGTGGAGGGTTGAGAGTTGAGGGGGCGGCATTCGGATTGAGACCGCGATCCGCGTCGCCGGAGTGCGCGCCGATCGCGCCGATCACGAAGTTGATCAGGTTCCACCATTTGTTGTCTTGGTCGGACGGGGTGAACCGCACGATCCAGCGGGTCAGGTACATCACGCCCGCGAGGATCCCGCCGTACTTGGCCATAAAGGCGACGATGGCGCTGGGGAGTTGATCGGGCGACAGGCTGGCCGCGTCGGCAGCGAAAAGGGCCACGGGGAGGGCCAGCAGACAGAAGAGCAGGAGGTGGACTGAAGACCGAAGACTGAAGACCGAAGACTTTTTCATAGGGTTTGACCTTTCAGTGAGGGGTTGGCAAAGTGCGGCGATGAAATTGAGATTTCCGACTCCGTCCCCAGCGGCAGATGCAGCGTTACTTCGGTCTGTTGCGATCCTGCTGGCACTGCAAATCCGGGGGAAAAACAAACAAAGACTGTCACCCCAGGACCTAAAACAGGCGGAGCTGGCGGTGGCGGCACTGGAACAACTGCCGGTTGATCAGATGCGGGCGGCCGCGGCGTTGGGCTTGGACCCTTCCCCGTCTGACCGCTGACCGCTGATCGCTGACCTCTGCCCAAACCGCCCTCCTCCATCCCCGGAGTTGATTTCAGTTTTCAGTTGGCGGTGGACAGTTGACAGTTACGGCCTTCTGCCACTGCCCCCTGTCCACTGTCCACTGGCCCTTCCCAAGCGGCGCGGGAATGAATCACTAAACCCGCGCCGCCGGGAGGCGAGAGCGCGCGGCAACCGGGGGACCGCCGCACACTGTGCGCTTTTGCAGGGCGCCAGAATACGGGGGGCGGGAATTTAGAAGATACCTCGGAGGTATGGGATACCTCGGAGGTATGGTTACCTCGGAGGTATGAGAACCCCAACAAAAGCGGGGTTTTTACAGAATCTTTTTAGACGCAGATTCTTCTTGCACGGCTATTTTTTTGCAGTGGCGGGTAGAGTGGACTCTGCGAGCTGCTCCGCGAGCAATCCCATATCATCGTGCCGGAATTTCTTTATAACCAGTTGGTAGACTTCCAACATGTGATCGCATTGGCCAACAAACGTCCGGTTGCGCCGAGCTGCGGGCTTATCTACCTCTGAGGCAAAAAGGGCTGAAACCCGTTTGATTGGGCACTTAGGATTGCTGGTCACAAAAGGAGTTTACCCCTCAAAGAAATATTTGCAAATATTGTATTGACAACAAATGTATACAATTGTAACTTGCCCCAAGATGAAGACACGGAAAACAATCAAGGCAGGCCGTCAAGTTCGTTCGATCCCAGGGGATGTTGAAGTGGTTTTACGCCGTGAGTCGCGAAGGATTGGCTGCGAGCCTAGCAAGGTAATGCGGTATTTGCTGGCCCGCGCCATCCGGGAGTTTACACCCCTCGATGAGGACATGATCCTGCCGTGACATCAATCTTTCAAGGGGGAAGCTTTATGCCGATTGAGTGTGGCGTACTTGGGGTTTACGCGGAGGCTCACGGGTGCAGTGTCCGTGAGATTGCGGAGTCAATCACGACGCGATTTGGGAACCCGATGTCGCGGGAACATTTTCGCCATGCCGTTGACGGCCATCGCGCCTTTCCAAAGAGTCACTTCGAGCAACTGGGGCGGAAGCTGAATTTGTCGCCGGCGACGGTGGCGCGGCATTTCGCCTGTCTCCGCCGGGGCGAGTTGCCGTTCAAGACGGGGGCGCGATGAAGGGCGGGGAAAGGGGTCAACTCTTGAAACCTGACAAAACAATTTCGGCCGGCGGGGCGGTGGAATCAATCGTGATTCGGATCGATCAGGGGCAGGTCGCGGGTGGTAACGCGGGTATTGATCGGGGTGGCCTCCTGAATGGCCTCATCGAGTACCTGCGCCGGGAAGAGGTCCTTGGGCCACGCGCCGACCAGATACCCATTCGCCTCGATGTCTGCGAACCCACAAAACCGAGCGAGCAGGAGCCAGTGCGTTGGATGCCGGTGCACACGACAATACTGAACGGTCTTGGCAAAACTGCCTGCGTCCGGCAATTGCGGGAGCAGGCCGAGGCGTTCAATCACCGGGCGGGCCGCCGCATCGGTCAGAATCGTGAATTTGTGCATGGGGAAGGTGACGCGGTGCATGGCGCGCAGTCTGCCAGCGCCGGCACCGGAGGGCAAGCGCGATGAAGGGGGATGAAGGGGGAACAAATGAACGCTGAACACATGAACGCTGAACTCAGAACATCGAACTCCGGCCCCGGGCTTTCCGAGTTCAAATCTCGAAGTTCGATTGTTCAGGGTTCAGGCGTCCGGCGCGGGGAATGGCTCGGCGGCCTGGTTTGCGGCGCGTTCGCGCTGGCGTGGGTGATCGCCGGGAGCACTTGCATATATATATGGGTGTGCGGCGGTCCGACCGCCGCAGACCATAGACCGCAGACCTTAGACTATAGACTCCGGGCCGCGGCCGCAGTCTTCAGTCTCCAGTCTCAAGTCTTCAGTCTCGCCGACCGCGGAGGTCGGCGATGATCACCCTCACTCTCACCCGCGAGGAAACCATCTCCCTGGCGCGTGCCGCGCTCCGCCTGCCGGTCTCGGATAAACTGATCACCGCCCTGATCCTGGATAATGACCGGGCAAGGAAGCCACAGATTCACACCGATCAAACACCGATTCAGAGGAATATCCCTCCGCATCTGTGTCCATCTGTGGCTGCCGAGGTCCACGCATGAATTTGACTCGCGACGAAATTCTCCTGGCCATCCTGCACGCCGCCGACCGGCCGCTGTTGCTCGGCGAAATTCTCCGCGCCCCGCGCGCCGTGGCGGAAAAGCTCACCAAGGAAGATGCCGTGAATGGTCTGCGGTCTTTGATCGAGGCGTGCCAGGTCCGGCAGTTCTCGCCATTTCAGTCCTACAACGGCGCGGGCGATTCCCGCCCGTTTTACGCCTACCGTCTCTGGAAGCTCGCGAAGCTCGATGCGGCGGATGGCCAATACGAAATGACCGTACTAAAAGAAGGAGTCCCCGCATGATTACCGCCAAGACGCCAAGGCCACAAAGAAAAACCAACGCCGAATTGGAAAACTTAAACCACGCGATCTGGATCACGCGGGAGAGCATTCACGCGCACCAGGAGGCGCTCCGGAATCTGGAGTCCAAACTCACCAACCAGCTTGCCGAGTTTCACCGGCAGGCAACCAAGTCTCCAGTCTAAAGTCTAAAGTCTAATGTCTCTTTTTCCGCCAATGCTGACGAACGCCCATTCCGCGAAATGCCCTCATTGCACATGGTACCGGGAAGCGGCCTTTGCCCAGGAACTGGCCTATTGGCTCCGGCAACATTGCCGGTCCATCCACAAAGAACCGCTCACCGAAACCGAATCATTGAAACTGGTCAGGCCGTTTCCTCCTTTGAACGCTCCGCATGAGCCACGGACACCAGCGACCGGAGGCTCGGACTAAACCAATGAGCGCCGCCGCTGGTGGCCGTTGTGCTCCATGCGGTGGTTCTGCACCGAAGAAAGGACAACTATGAAAATCACAAGACTGTCAGAAATACCCAAGGGCTACGACTGGGGCGAAAGCTCCGAACTAGTAGACTACGAAATCGCCAAGCTCGAAGAACTCGGCATCGAAGAAGCGCGGTACTGGTACGCGCAAGGCGAAAACGAAGGCAGCGGCCAACTCCTGATGCTCAAAGGCGGGAAGTGGTATCACCACGACATGGGACACTGCTCCTGCTATGGGCCGACCGGAGAAATCGAACTCAAGACCGGCTACGCGACTCTCGAAGAACTGCTGGCAACCTGCACGGAAGAACTGCGCGGCTACCTGCAACCGCTAGTGCAGAACGAAAAAGGTGAGCCACGATGACCGCGAACAATGAAGCTCCGAATGCACCCCAAGCCGCCAACGCGGTCAGCGTTGGCTCGACCGACTTGTTAGGGCGCATCGTGTTCCTGTGCTCGGAGGGACTCACGACGGACGGAGCGCACCACAAGCAATGGGCACTCGGAGAAATCCTCAAACTCGTAGATGAACCAAAATACCATGACTATAAAAACTGGCTCGGTGACATGGGCATCGCGCCCTAACGACGGAGCTAATCCACGGCGCTGAAAGGAAACTCAATGAGCACTCAAGACGGCAAAATAGATGGATGCTTCGAGGCGCGGGACGTAGCGCCGTTGGATTCGGCGACTGGTTCGGCACTCAAGAAGCGTGTTCATGTGATACCAGTGGGGCATCCTGAGCCACTGCACTCGGCGAAGCTGACGTGCTGGTGTAACCCGCTCGAAAAGACCGAAGAAATAATAATCCACCACGCCAAAGACGGGCGTGAAAAATGGGAACGGCAAGGAATCGTAGACCCTGAGAGACCGTGGCATCTCATCTATGAGGATGCGCCGAACGCGAAAGCTGAGGGACTGTGAGCCAGCGTGGACAGATGATCGCATCGCGTCTAACCGCTATCGCTGGCTCACAGTTACCTCCAGCGTCTGGTTCGACCTGTCCGCATCTCTACGAGTTCCGCTCCACACCGGGCGGACTGACAACCACGAAATGCCGGTACTGCGGACAGCCACTGTCAGGCGCACCGGCCAACGGAGTACATCCAAGACCAATCAGGTCGAACGACGAACTCAGCCACGGCTCTGAAAGCCGAGGCGGAAAGACAAAATGAGTGACGAGAAAAAGACAAGCCCCGATGCCGTCGGAGGAGAGCCGTTGGCTGTAGTGAATTGTTGTGCCTCTGGCCATCAATACGAAATACTCCGCAAAGACTACTACAAACCGGGTGGGAATGATGGCTTCCCAACGTCATACGACCAAACGAAATCGTACTCCACACTCTACTGCAAGAAATGCGGGGTGGTGATTGAAGTCAAAAGCAACTAAGAGGCACAACAAGGGAATATGATGCAGTGCCGGCACCAACGGAAGCGAAGAGCCAGACGGACAGCGACTTGGACTCGCGAGCGCTCCGCCCTGGCCAATGCCGCCAAAGCCAGGCGCCGGTTGGCCGCGCCCGCGCCGGACCGGGAGCCGAAGATGCTGCCGTTTTACCGGTATGATTTCAGGATCCGCGACCGGATCAATGGTGACGTGTCCGATTGGTTGACACTGCGGTCGGTCCGGGATCTGTCCCGCCGCGTGGCGGTCTTGCTCCGGGAGGCCCCATGATGTCGCCCAAACAAAAGAACGCCTACTGGAAAAGCTGGCACTCCGCCGCCGATGCGCTCCACGTCCGCTACAACGCGGATCCCGTTCGCCACGCCCAGACGCAGATGGCGCTCGGGTACGCCCGCAGCTCGAATGATTTCACGGCGGAGGAATTCACGATCGTGTTGCACCGGTTTAATTTGCTCCGTTCCGATTCCACGGCGCCGGCCTACACGGACGGCGACCGCGAGATGATCCTGGACGCGAACGAAAATCGGCGGCGGAATTACCGGTTGAAACGGTTGCGCGAGTTGTACGAGGCAATCAATCCGAAGCAACGGATCCACGTGTTGCGGGACCGGTTCAAGGTTTCGCTGTTTGAGGAGTTCGAGGAGTTTACGGGCCGGGATCTGTGGGAAGCGGAGCGGACCATGGAGCGGCTGGCGAAAGAATATCCGCGGGTAGCCACAGATACACACAGATCAACCACAGATGCCGAGCCGGAACATCCCTCTGAATCTGTGTCCATCTGTGGCTCCAACAATCAACGTTTGGAGGAATATGCTCACTGATTTGGGAATCGCGACGATGAACGCCTTAACATCGAACGCAGAACGTCGAACTGAGAACGTCGAAAATTTACTCCGCACCGATCGGGACCAGTCTCCCGAGTCCCCCAGTTCAGAGTTCAAAGTTTCCCGCGACTGCGGGATTCAGAGTTCGGGTGTTCCGTCTCCCCGCAGTTCCTTCCTGGTGACGGCGGCCGAGGTGGCGGCGGTGATGAGCGTGAGCGCCCACACGGTGCGGGACTGGGCGCGGAAACAGAACTGGCCCCGGCACCCGGACCATCACGCCTATCATATCTATGATTTACCCAACGAGATCCGCGGGGCGGTCGAGAGCTGGTTGGCCACACAACCGCTGGAAGAGCGGTTGTTCCTCTCGCAAAATACCGGCATCTACAAATACACCGTGGACCAGTTCACGCCGGATGAATTGGCGGGCGCGGCAGCCAAGGCGGATTTTGTGTTGGAAACGGACCAGCTGGTCCGTGAGAGCGGCGGGCAGTGGACGCCAGTGGTGGCGATTCAAAAGATCGTGGCAGCGGTGCAGTTGGAGGTGGTGAAGGGGTTTTCCAATAAGTATGAGCTGATCAAGGACCGGCTGAATTTTGAGTGTTACTGCAAATGGCGGTACACGTGGGACAAGTGGCGCCCGCATCACCGGTCCCGCCTGCAATACCATTGCCTGGCGGACAAGCGGGCGCTGGCCTGGCGGATCAAGGCGGAGACGGATTTGGAGCAGGTCCGGCTGACCGAGGCGGAAGAGCGGGGCGTGAAGGCGATCGCGTTGGACTGCGATTCCACCCCGGAAGCGTTGCGCCAATTTATCCGGACGCGGAATGTCCGACCGGTCGTCCGCGAGTTGCTGACGCAGATCGTGACGGATGAACGGTCGATGCCTGACTGGCTGGCCCGGCAACTCTACATTCCGGAAGAGGTCCGGCTCCGGCACCGGTCCGCCAGCAAGTTCGGCGCGCATTACCTCCAGTTCCGGGATCGGCACATCATTTTGCGGGACGGCACGAAGGTGGTGGGCCAGCCCGGCGATCTATTCGAGGCGGACGATATGACGGTGAACCAGCCCTGGTGGGTGGAGTGGCCGTACCCGGATGGCACGGATAAATGCGTGGAGAAATTTGGGGTCCGCGTGGGGCGCGGCCAGTTGCTGGCCATGCGGGATGTGTTTTCGGGCGCCTGGCTGCCGTTCACCTTGTTGATGCGGCAACGGGATAGTTACCGGAGCGCTGACATCTGGCGCTGGCTCCGGTTGATGGCGCTGAATTTCGGCCTGCCCCGGCTGGGCTACCGGTTCGAGCGCGGGATCTGGCATAACCGGATGATCGACGGCGTGAAGCTGCGCAATTACGATGGCTCGAATGAGACGGAGGACACGATCACCCGGCGGCTCGGCGGGTTGACCGATCTCGGCCTCTATCTGGCCCGCGCCTACAATTCCAAGGGGAAAAATATCGAGCAGGCGTTTGATCCGTTCCAGACCACGCTGGCGGCGCTGGATAACCCCGGCGTGGGCCGCAAGCGGGGCGAGTATGAGAAGGCGACGCGCTGGCTGGGCGAGTGCCAGGCCGGGACGCTGGACCCGCGCCAGGTGGAAGAGTTTCTGCCACTGGCGGCAATGACCCAACTGGTGGACCAGGCGTTTGGAATTAAAAACGCGACGCGGATCAATGGGCGGATCGTCAACGGTGTGCCGAATGAATTGTGGGCCGCGAGCGTGGCGGCGCGCCCGCTCGCGAAACTGCCGGCGGACAAAGAATGGTTGTTCCTCCCCGAACGCCGCGAGCTGAGCGTGAGCCACGGGTTGGTGACGCCGACGCTGGAAGCGTTTAACAAACTGCCGTTCCCGTTCGAGGTTGCGGATTTCGCGCCGGCGCTCTGCGAAGGCTACCGGGTGGTGTGCTGCTTTGATCCGGTGGATGCCGGGCAGGGGGCCTGGTTGTTTTCCAATGAGCCGCGACCGATGGGACCGTGGAAGATCGGCGATTTCATTGGGCGGGCGCCGCTGCAGGTGGCCGTGGCGCAACTCGACATGCGCGAAATCACGATCGCGAACGAAGGCCGGAAGAAATTTAACGCGGCGTTCCGGAGCGTTTACAAGGAAATCACGCGGGTGGATAAACCCGGCAAGTTTGTGGCCGAGGCCAACGACGGTCACGGCGGAACGGTGCGGGTCGAGAGTGACTCCCCGCGGGTCGGCGGGACAGAGCCCGCAATGGTTCCGCCAGCGCGCGGCGTGTTCACTGCCGCCCGTCGGCGGACGCTCAGCGAGACCAACGCGGACCTCGTTGAAGGCGACAAACTGGAACGGGAAATGATCGAACGGGGAGAATTGGTAAATCTGTAGGCCGCGTGACTCACGCGGCGAAACCGGGGGACTGACATTATGAAAGAATTGATTGATTTGGCAAAGCAGGTCCGGGAGTGGCAGCGGAAACAGACGCTGAGCGACACGCAGCTTTTGAAAAAATTCCCGGGCCTCGGCAGCACGAAAACCTTTGTGCGGATCTGCGACGGCGATCTGGCCGACCTGGACGGCGAGCGCTGGCTGGTGGAATACCAGCAGGTCCTGTCGTTGATCGCGGCGCTGGCGGATCATAATTCCGAGGACGAGCCGCTCTACGATGACCTGAGCACGTGCGCCCGGCTTCGGGTGGTGGCGCTGGATGCCATGCGCGAGACCGGGAACAACCGTCTGGTGATCGTGCTCGGCCCGCCCGGGACCGGTAAGACCAGTGCGGCACTGGCGCTGGCCGCGAAGTACGGCAGCCGCGTGGTGTTGGCCGAGGCGGACGAGACCTGGAAGAGCGGCCAGAACGCGCTCGGCGGCCTGCTCCGGGCCGTGGGCGTGCGCGAGTTACCAGCCAGTGCGGCCGACCGGCTGGCGCGGTTGATCGAACGCCTGCGGGAAGGGGACCGGCTGATCGTGATCGATGAGGCGCATCACATGGGTGTGCCGGCGTTTAACCTGGTCAAGACCCTCTTGAACCAGACCGGCTGCCAGATCGTGTTGCTGGCGTTGCCAGTATTATTCCGCCGGTTGGAGTTGGCCGCGTATGAAGAGGTTCGACAACTCACGCAGAACCGGCTTCTGGAACGGCTCCGGTTTGACACGGTGGAATCCCATGACGCGGAAAAATTCCTCAGCCGGCGGTTGAACTGGAACAACGGTGAGATCAAGCGCGCAGCCGGTGCGTGTCGCGAGCTGATGGCCCGGCATGGCCACCTGGCTTTTTTGAAGCTGGCCTGCCGCAAAGCCAAACGGCTGGCCGATGGTGACCCGGTCACGATCGATAACTTCCTGGCCGCCGTGAAATTCGTCTCGGAAACCCGGTAAGCAACAATGGACGACATCCCCTTCCTGCCCGATGTGACGCCGTGGGAGGACGGCAAGGCGAGCGGTCAGCGGTCAGCGGTCAGCGATCAGCAGGGCGAACGGTCACCCTGTGATATTGGAATGCCACCATCACGCTATCCGTTGGCGAGGATCCGCGCGCTCGCCGACAAGGCCGTCGCTGCGCTGGCGCCGTTCTGTGAGCGGATCGAAATCGCCGGCAGCCTCCGGCGCGGCCGCCCGGTCGTGGGCGACATCGACCTGGTGATCCTGCCGAAGGATCGCGCCGCGATCCGCAAACGCCTGATCCCCGCGTGTCACCTGATTGCCGATGGCCAGCAAAACCTGATCGTGGATTTCCCCGTCCCCAGTCTTCAGTCTTCAGTCTCCAGTCTTCAGTCTGCCGTGCCCCGCCTCCAGCTCGACATCTTTTTCGCCCACGGCGGCACGAGCGATTTCTTTACGCACGAGCCGAGCAACTGGGGCACGTTGTTACTCTGCCGGACCGGCTCCAAAGAATTCAATATCTGGTTCGCGCAGCAGGCCACGGCCGCCGGTTACCACTGGAACCCATACCGGGGGTTGATGGCCGACGGTAAGGTTATCGCCTCCGCCACCGAAGCGGATCTCTTTGCGTCTTTGCGCCTTGGCGTGATCAACCCCGAGGACCGCGAACGATGAAACTCGTGCGCTACCGGATTTTGCTGGAGCTAAATGGCTGGGGGCCGGCATTGGTGGCGACATTGTGCCTGGCCACCTGGCCGGCCGGTAACGCCAGCGCGTTTTCGCTGCTCTCCGCCCGCCACCCCGGCGCCATCGGCATCGAGATTTTAGGGGTCCTGCCAAAATGACCTCCCGCCTGGATGCGTCATTTTTGCGGATGGTCGTGGTCATGACCGGGTTCCGACCGAAGTTGATGCCCCGTGTCGAGGCCGCATTATTATATATGGGGCTGACCGGTGCCGAGTTCACCGCCGCCGAATTGCCAGACGAGATTACCGGCGGCAACCGTCACGTGGCCGGCGCCGCCACGGGCGCCTTGATCAGCCAGGGTCTGCTGACGGTCACCGGCCGCGTGAAGTCTCCGAACCCCGACGCCAAAGGCCGCAAGCTCGACGTGTTGCGCCTGGTCTCCGCCGAGAAAGCCAAGACCTGGCTGCGCGCCAATGATTTTCAATTGCCAGATCCCAACCGTGAACTCCAACCCCAGAAAGAATTGGTATTCGCATGAAAAACTTAACGATCACCAGCCCCGAGTCCCTCGATACCGCCGTCGCCGACGTCGTCCGGCTCAAGATCGTCCTCACGCAATTGAATGCCGAGCGCGATAAGGCCGTGGTCCTCGTCCAAAAGAAACATGAGGCGGACATTGCCGATCAAATTGAAGAGATCGCCGCCGCGGAGGGCAGGATCCGCGATTACTGCGAAGCCAACCGGGGGGCGCTTTTCCCAGTGACCAAGAGCCGTGAGACCCAGACGGCCGTGTTCGGCTTCGAGCTGACCCCGCCCCGCGTCGAAACCGCCAATAAAAAGATCAAGTGGGCCGACGTATTGGAGCGGCTGAAGCGCACGAAGTGGGGCCAAGCCTACCTGCGCGTCAAGGAATCGATCGACAAGGAAGCCTTGCTTGCAGATCGGCAGACCCTCACGCCCGAACAATGCACCGCCGCCGGTCTCCAGTTTGCCCAGGACGAGCAATGGTTTCTCCGCCCCAAACCTGAGACCGCCGCGGATACGAAGTCCTGACATTTTGTCGTAGTTCTTTATTTGAGGCGCTCCTGGGCAAAAGTAGCCCAAGGCGTCAACAGTTGAGTTGTGCCCACTCGTCACTTGCTTAGTAGCTTAGCCCCATTTCCGCCGGCGGATAAAAATTGATGGTCAACCGCCCCGATTTGCCGACATTTCGGAAACATCTCCCCACCTATGGTCTCTATCACTTAACCCCCGCCGTTCCGCCTACTTATGGGTAGTTACGTCTATTTCCGCATCTCGGAAACATCTATGTTAGCGCTCATCACAGACCTGGCCGGTGGCGAGTTCCGTGATTTGCTGGATGAGGACCGGCGTAATGTTGAAGGTGCACCGAAACTCGGGAACCTGCTCAACCATGGAAATCATGTCGAGGTAGCCTTTTGTGGCGTGCAGGCGGACCCAGGGCATTAAGGCGGTGCCGCGCACCGGGTCCACGTAGGACGGCTGGTGCATGTGCCACAGCAAGGCAACATTGAGTGGCATACGAGAGCCCTGGGTCGTTCGACGTTAGACCGGAATTTCGCGCAAGTACTTTGCAGCGTCTTCCGGCGGCGTCGGGTTGATGTAGAAGCCGGTGCCGGTCTCAAAGCCGGCAATCAAGGTTAGACGTGGCAGGATTTCGATATGCCAGCGGAAATCGTGCTCGATGGTGTTCCAGTGATCCCGCCGGGCGGTGCGGGTCGGCGCAGTGAACAGCGCCAGGTTGTACGGCGGCGTGTCGAGCGCGCGGTCAAGCTTGAGCAGCGCGGTCTTGAGCGCATCCGCGAGCTGCACGTTCTCCTGATCGCTGATTCCGTGGAAATCCGGACACTGCCGCTTCGGGTAAACCGCCAGCTCGAACGGCGAACGCGACGCGTAGGGACAGAACACCGCAAACCCGTTATTTTCATAGACAAGCCGTTTCGCGACGCGGACCTCGTCGCGCAGGATGTCCTCGAAAATCGACCGTTTTTTGCACTCGAAAAAATCGCGGGCGATAGTGAGTTTCTGCCGGAGCACCGTCGGCACGACAGCCATTGCAATCAACTGGCTGATCGAGTGCGCGATGCCCGCGCCCGCCGTTTCGCCGGAATTTTTCACGATGAAAAATGAGCGCATCCGGTCGTCGCGCGCCAGATCGAGAATGCGCAGTTTCCACGCATTGATCACCTCGCCGATAGCGTGGAGCGGAAGCGATTCGAGGCTTTCCGAGCCGGGGGTTTCGATAATGATCTCATGGGCACCGATGCCGTCCATGCGGTCGTAAAACCCGTCCGCGCTGATGTCCGGCTGCCCCTCGATCCGCAGCACCGGCGCGCGGTTTGGAACGACGCGCACCTGCCAATGGTCACCCGATTTTGCGACATGCAGGGCGGACGGCGTGAGCGACTCGTTGCCCGCCGCGAACGGGCTGACCTGCGTCTGTTCGGGGGCGTGGCCCCGGTTGCGGGAGAGCAGCGGCGGCTTGGCGGTGCGCGACGCGGAAAAGACAGTCCAGGACTGCCTGAGCGGATCCTGTCGCATTTCCGTTTCAATCATGACGCGTATGAATTCGGGATTAATGTTTCTTGTCCGGCCGGCCGGCCGACCCGTTCACTTCGGTGCCGCTCGCGTCATAGCCGCGGATTTTTACCAGCTTTCCCTTGGCGTTGTATTCGTAAACGAACTTCCCGATGTATTTGTCGTCGGGGGTGAAATCCTGCTCCTCGCTGAGACGGTTCAGTGCGTCATACTTGTAAACCATTTTGCGCACGGGCTTGCCGGTCGGGGTGAAGACCAGGCCGGAAAGAGCCACCTTGTTTTCGTCGATGGTAAAAACGATCCGCTTCTGCAATTTCTCGTTTAATGAGAATGTTGATTCCTCCTGAGTGTGCTTCTCCGGATCAATTTTTGTGACGGTTTTTGATCCGTCGTCATGCACCATGATGGAGACTTTAACCCCGGAATCCTGGGCCTGCGCACATAGGGCGAGGTAACTGCAGGCGAGGGCGGCGACTAGGGATTGAGTGGCGAATTTCATCTTCATTGCTCCGGACATTTTATAACATTTGCGCTGCCTTAACCATTCAAATTATTGCCCGCTAAACACGCGAATTAACGCGAAAATAAGAAACAAGAGGCGCGTTATTAGGAACAATCCCGTTCACTAAACCGTGAGTGTTTTTAAAAACAGTCAAGTGGGACAAAATCTCTTATTTTCGCGTTAATTCGCGTGTTTAGCGGGCTCAATTCTGACTGGTTGCAGTTTCCTCGTTGCGGTTGAATTGAAGGTTGTAAAGCTGCTGGTAAGCCTCCGATTTTTCGTAGAGCTCAGCGTGGGTGCCGGTCGCGAGGATTTTTCCCTGGTTCATGACCACAATCTGGTCGGCGTTGAGAATCGTGGAAAGGCGGTGCGCGATGGCGATCACTGTCCTGCCGGCGGAAAGGGTATCAAGTGCCTGCTGGATCTGTTGTTCGGACTCGGAATCGAGCGCGGAGGTCGCCTCGTCGAGCAGCAGGATCGGCGCGTTTTTAAGCAGGGCGCGCGCAATCGAGACGCGCTGCTGCTGACCGCCCGATAGCAGGCTCCCCTTGTCGCCGATGACGGTGTCGTAGCCCTTCGGTTGTGCCAGGATGAAATCATGGGCGTAAGCAAGCCGGGCGGCCTCGTAAATCTCCTCCCGCGTGGCATCCATGCGGCCATAAAGGATGTTTTTATAAATCGTGTCGTGAAACAGAAAGGTGTCCTGCGAAACAATGCCGATGTTCTCCCTCAGCGATTCCTGGGTGACATCCCGGATGTCCCTGCCGTCGATCAAAATGCGCCCGCGCGTGGGATCGTAAAGGCGCAGAAGGAGCGAGATCACCGTGGTCTTGCCGGCACCGCTCTGGCCGACCAGTGCGTAGGTTTTTCCGGCCTGGATGCGTAGGTTCACATCCTCCAGCGCGGGCATCCCGTCCCTGGCGGTGCTGTAGCTGAAGGAAACATTTTCCAATTCAAGCTCCCCGCGCGCGCGCCCGAGTTTTTCCGCATCCGGCCTGTCCTGGACGGTCGGCTTGGTGTTGAGCAGCTCGAAAAGACGGGTCGTCGCCGCAAGACAGACCTGAATGTTGACGTGGATTCTGCTGAGAACCTTCGCCGGCTTGTAAAGCAGCGTCATCCCGTAGATCAACGCCATAAACGTTCCGACGGTCATTCCCCGGTAATAAACGTAAACCAGCGCAAGCCCCGCGCCGAGCGCCGAGATGCCCTCGATCATCGGCCCGACGATTTCCGCGGCGCGCCGGACCCGCATTGCCTGGTTGAAAAAGGTGCGATTCAGTTGCGCAAACCGGTCCGACTCAAACTGCTCGCGCGCGAAGGCCTTGATCACACGAATCCCCGCAAAGGCCTCGGAGAGAATCACCGTGGCGCCGCTTTGCGATTTCTGCTGATCCTTGGCGTTGCGGCGCGCCTTCCTGCCGAAACCGATGATCGGCACCAGGCAAAGCGGAAAGAGGCAAAGGCTGACAACGGTAAATCTCCAGTCGAGCCAGAGCAGCATCGAGATCGCCGCGATAATGGTGAACGGCTGCAAAATCACGTCGCTGGTAACGGTGGTAAGCGCTGACTGCGCCATGCGCGTCTCGTTCGACACGCAGGAAATCAGGGAGCCGCTTTGCGAGCGGTTGAAAAAATCGAGCGACTGCCGGATCAGATGGTCGAATAGATTTTTCTGGATGTCGTTCAAAACCCGCATGCTGACCCACGCCATGCAATAGGCCTGCAGATATTCGAAGGTCACCCTTAGGATCATGACGGCCGGGATCAGCGCCGCTATCCAGAGAACCGAATGGATATCGCCGGTGTTGGAGTATCCCTTGATCAATTCCCCCCCGGCTTTTGAAGTGCTTCCCCCGTGAAACATCTCATCAGCCACTTTTTTCATGACCAGCAGCGACAGCGCGTTAACCCCCGCCGAAAGCGCACCACAGAGAACACCCGAGGCAAACCGCCCCCAGTAAGGCTTCATGTACGGCAGCAACTGGCGATACGGTTCCCAGCCTTCCCGCACGATCTCCTTGAACGTCAGCTTATGTTTCGGTGGATTATCGTTGGCCATTCGTGAAAGGGGAGTTCATACCGCCTCTGGAACGGCATGTCGATATTTCGTTCCGCGGAAGCATCTTCTTAATCTTGCTCTTGCTCTTAATCCTGATCCAAGCTGGAAGAGCAAGAGAACGAGTGACGGTAGTTGTCCGAGATGCGTGGAC
>Ga0118677_10002047_pt1 | contig 41436 bp, 25 predicted proteins | sample AliMusrvi5mmetaG_FD_86154 | JGI IMG/M metagenome (GOLD analysis project Ga0118677, IMG submission 86154)
GGGGCGTCCTGTCTGAACCCGAGAGCACGGTGCGCACGCTCTACGTGTCCGGGCGCGGGCTGGCTCAACCCCGTTTGGCACCGGACAGCGAGAAGGCCCGGGTGCTGGAGTTGCGGCGGCGGGCCGAGATGGCCTGCCGCCGGGCGCGCCAGTTGGTCGCAAGCCTGTCGTTCGATGCGGCGCGGCAGCCGCTGGAGGAGTCAGTTGTGCTGCTGGCGCGTGCGTATGCGATGCGGCGGCGGTTAGCCGAGCCGCAAGACGTGCGGCAGGCGGTCTCGGAGACGTTTACAGGGCTTTGGGGAGACACCTTGCAGGTGATCCGGCAACTGTTGACGAGCGACGGGTCGCCCGTGGCGGTTGCTCGTGCGCTGGGCACCAAATTCGGAGCTTGAGAGCGTTCATAAGCGCAGTCTTGATGGCTCGAAAGGCCGCTCTGTCTTGACGGCGAAAAGGTGCTTGACGGAGATACTTCCTCGCGACATACTAAAACACATTTCGCTAAGGTTGGAAGCCTGTTTTGACATGTCATTAGCGAGAGCCAATGCCGTTGGACGTGGAAAGTTCCTTTATGGAGGCGTTAGACGTATGAAGATGCAGGTAAGCATAAGTGTGGCGGTGGCGTGTTTGGCAGTATCTGCGCAGGCACAGGTCAGGACGGCGGGCTCGCTTTTGGTCGATATCAGTTCATCGAGCCTTTCGGCTTTGAGCAACGGCGACAAGGTGACCGCGTGGCCGAGTGCCGGGACACTGGGCGGCAGCTTTGTTCCGGCGGTCAGCGGGCAGGGGCCGGTCTACTCAAACAACGTCGCAGGTGTCGCGGCTGTGACGTTTGCTGCTTCAGCGAACTCCGTCTTGACGAATACGGCGGCAGTTCCTGCTGCGATTACGAGCAATGGCGTTTGGAGCGTGGAGGCGTGGGTCAACAATCCCGCACTGTCGTCGACAGAGGAAGTCTACCTCACATGGACTCGGCGTGGAGCTTTTACGAACGGCCTGATGGAGGCGCGTTTCTACAACAACGATATCGCGGTGGAACACTATTACTCTTACCTGTATTGGAACGGACGTCGTCCCGCGGCCAACCAATGGAACCACATTGTGTCCACAAAAGACTCGTCTAATGTCGAGCGTCTCTACGTCAACGGCGTGCTCGTCTATCAGGCTGCGCTGTCGACGGGTCTCCGCCCGGGTGGCCCATTCTCGCTGGGGGGCTCTCCAGACGATGCGTATAGTTGGGTGTTTCTCTACAGCGGATTTATCGCGCAGGTCCGAATTCACAGCGGCACGCTGACGTCGGATGACGTTGCCAACAATTACCGTCAGGACCGCGTCGCCTTCGGGCAGACGCAGACCCCCGATACCGTCTGGACGGGCACTTCAGGTCTCGTCGGGACGTGGACCGATGCCGGCAACTGGCGGTATGGCGAAGTCGGCGGCAACAACGGCGTATCGATCACGAACGGTGGCTTTGCCTTGATCGATGTTCCTGTTGCCCCGCTGGCGGCATTGACAGCAACTGCGGGCGGTTTGATTCTTACCAATTCGGCAAGCCTGAGCGTCAGCAACAGTGCGGTCGCTGTGGGCAGCGGCGCGAACAACACGTTTGCGCTCTCCGTTGCCGAAGGTGCCTTCAGCGTGTTGGGCACCCTCGGCACGTTGAAATTCGGAGACAATTCGGCGACTGCCACCGTGAGCGTGGGCGGCGATGTTTTGCCTGCCAATCTGTTTGCGAATGCCGATATCAGCCTCGGCAATGGTGCCAACGGCGCGGCCTTTGTCACGGTCAAAAGCAATGGTACATTTGCCGGATCCAACGGATGGATGCGTATCGGAAATTTGCAGAACGCTCAGGGGACGCTCACGATCGAGAACGGTGGCGCCGTGATTTTTGCGGGCGGTTCGGGCGCGGGCCTCGGCTGCCAGGCCGGAAACGGCGTGGTCACCATGAACGGCGGGCTGTTCGATATCAGTGCCGGATTGATGATGTCGGAAGGAACCAATGGAACGGCTGCGTTCCACTTGAACGGCGGGCGTTTAGTCACTCAGCGCGTGTATGACAACAAGAGCGCTTCGAGCATTTTTTACTTCAATGGCGGCACGCTCGTTGCGCGCGCGAACACAGGGTACGGCGCAAGTTTCTTCCAAGGGCTGACGAACGCGTTTGTGCAGGCAGGCGGAGCGGTGTTTGAGGTTCCCTCGCCGCTTTCGGTTACGGTGGCGCAGCCCCTGCAGGGCGATTTGGTCAGCACGGGCGGCGGAATCACCAAAGTTGGCGCTGGCGCACTGACCCTTACGGGCGCGAACACCTTGACGGGCGACATTCTGGTCGGCGGCGGCACGCTTCTGCTTCGAAATGCGGCGGGATTGCCCGACGGTTATGTGGGACGGGTCACCCTCACGAATAACGCGGCGATCGGGTATGAGAAGGCGGGTGGCGCTTCGGTTCTGTTGGCGCATATGGCTCCCGCCTCAGTTGGCGCGCTGCTGCTCTTTACGAACAATGCTGCGGAGACGCTCGATTATTCGACGGTCACCAATCTGACGATCTTTCCGCAGGGGACGATGACGCAGACGGGCCCGATTATTCCCTACAACGACGCGTATGTTTTCGCGATGACAAACGGCACGTTCACTTATGCGTCCGACATAACGAATATCCCGGGCGGCTCGGTGGGGAGTCTGGTGTTCAACGGCGGGGCCCTAGGCCGGATCGTTCTGACCAATAATAATAATTTTACGGGCGGGGCGCAGGTCAACGGCGGCACACTGGTCATGCAGCACGCCAATGCGTTGGGCAGCGGCACTCGGAACGTCGCACTACGGAATGGCGCTACGCTCAAGTTGAACGCAAGCGGTCTGCCCGCCAGTTTCATCCAAGACAGGCTGACACTCGACTCCCAAGGATTGATTCTGATTGGGCCGGTCTGCTCGAATCTCAGCGTCAACGTCAGCGGCTATCCGGGGCTGACGATCGGCACCGAAGAATTGGCCTTGGATTATGGAGGCGTCATTACGCCCGACGATCCAGTCTACCGCTTGGGCGGCGGAGCTGTGGCCTATGCCAGTCCTAACCGCGGTTTGGCTGTCAGCAACTTGACAGATGGAGCCTCGGCGCGGACGGTCGTGGTCGGCATGTCCGGCATGGTGCACCTGAAAAGCGGCAACACTTACAGCGGCGGGACGATCATCACCAACCGCGGCGTGGTCTATCTGGACAGCGATGGTCTGGGGAAGCCGCCCACAACCCCCGTCACCAACAACATCACCGTGGACAACGGTGTCATTCGCGGCGCATCGGCGACGGTGAACCTGGACGCCAACCGTGGTCTCTTTGTTGGTCCGGGCGGTGCGACGATCCATGAGTGGAGCACGGGCTTCTTGAATATCTATGGCGATCTGGGTGGCTCGGGCAAGGTGGGGCTGACCGATACGGGCCCCGTGTCTTTCTTGGGCACAAACAACCTTTTTGCCGGAGCGGTGGATTTGAATGTTGGCACGGCGACCGCCCTGAACATCGGCAATGGCAGCCGTTTCAGTTGGGCCTCTTCGGCCGACATCACCGGTATTAGTCAGGGAGGCACGCTCGTTCTCAACAACACAGCGGATAAAACGTTTGCCGCGCCCGTCAAAAGCGTTTTCGCCTTGGTCAAACGCGGCAACGGCGTGCTGAGCTTGGCACCCGCCAGCAGCAACACGTTTACGCGTGGGCTCACGGTTGAGGCGGGTGTGCTGCGTCTGGCTGCTGAAGGGGTCATCCCGTTCGGCAACGGCAAGAGCAACGTTGATGTTCGGTTTTCCGCCGCGTTGGATGTGAACGGGCGGGCCGTCCGCATCAACGGGTTGAACGGAGCGGGGCTGCTGACCAACACAGCCGGCACAGTGCAGGCGGTGACGGTGGGCGACAACAACGCGACCTCGCTGTTCGCGGGAGCGATGTCCCCCGTGCTGCGCTTCGAGAAAATCGGCGCCGGTGTTCACACCCTCGCCGGACGCAGCGGTGTTGCCTCGCCAACGATCATGGCGGGCACGTTGGAAGTCGCAACGCCCGGTTGGCTCCAAGCGGGGGTTGTGGCGAGTAATAACACGACTCTGCGTCTGAAAACGGCGAACGGACTCAAGGGGGAGTTCGCCGACTACACTCCGGCAAAAAACAACACGGCAAATACGGCTGATACGAATTTCAACTCATACGCGGCGGTCAACTCGCTTTTCTCTCGGGTGACGGTGGCTCTGACAACCAACAGTTTCGCAGTCGGTTCATTCTTTGACTTCGGATCGACAGCCAGTAACACGTGCGTCTTCCCCGGCGTCTACCGGCCGGGTGCCCGCGAGAACTTCATTGCACGCTGGACGGGGCGCTTCTATGCGCCGGCAGCAGGAACCTACGCGTTCGCAACCGCGAGCGACGATGGCAGCATGGTGTTCATCGATGGACAAACCGTGGTCAGCAATAACCTGTTTCAGAGCTACACGCCATATTCGCCTCTCAGCGGCAATGTGACTTTGACGGCTGGACATCACGCGATCACGGTTGCCTTTTATGAAGGAACGGGCGATCAGGCTTTGACGGTGTGGGTTACGATGCCCGGCGGTAGCCGCATCCCACTGCCGCAGAATCTGCTGGACGATGGCGTGGCAACGGAACTCGCTCTTCCGGAAAACCGGCTGGGGTGCGGCGTGACAGGCGGAGCGTCGGTGACCGTTGAAAAGACCGGGCTGCCCGTGATGACGGTGACCAGCGATAACAGCGCATACACGGGCCTTTGGAACCTTTTAGAGGGCGGTCTTTGGGTTGGCGACGGAGCCACGTCGGGCGTTCTTGGCGGCGGCAGGGTCGCTCTGGCAACCAACAGCGTCCTTGCCTTCAATCGTTCCGATGTGATCACCTATGCCGGCGCAGTTAGCGGTGCAGGCCAGCTGCGTCAGGCGGGGTCGGGAACGCTGAATCTGACGGGCACGAACACCTACTCGGGCGGCACAGTGATCGATTCCGGCACCTTGCGCGTGGTCTCTCCCAGCACGCTCGGTTCGGGACCGCTTGTCAACAACGGCCGGCTGGTCCTCGCCGCGAGCGGCACGATGCTGCAAACCGCGATGGTCCCGGTTTCCTCCGTGTCCGGCACCGGCAGGGTTGTGGTGGAGAGCGGCACGCTGTTGGTCAACGGAATCTCTTTTGGCACGATGGTCCAGGTGGAGACGAATGCGTCTTTGGTGCTTGTTGTGACAAACCAGAATGCAAGCGACACCGTTGTTCTGGACAGCGGGAGGACAACGCTTCAGCCCGGTTTCGTGATTTCTGGCGCTGAGACCAATCGGTGGAAACTGAATGGTTCGGCCGCATGGGTCTTCAACGGCACCACGCCGATGATTCAGCTGACGCCGAACAGCAGTAGCCAGGCAGGCAGCGCAAACCTCTTTGACCGTATCGCGACCGATGCGCCTTGGGCGCTCTCGTTCCGATACGATGTTCCCACGAAAGCGTCTAATCTGGCCGACGGAATGGCGGTCTTTCTGCATGCCGACAGCCGTGGCGTGAGCGCCATCGGCGCGAACGGCGGATCGAAAGGGTACTCAGGAGCCACTTCGATCACGCAGTCCGTTGGCTTCGCCATCAACCTGTACCCGAGTTCAAACTATGATTTCGCGTGGGCGACGAACGGAAGCGAAATTGCTTCGACGAAGGTGAAAGGGCTGAATGGTGTGATTCCGACGAACGGCAATATTGTCGTTCGTATGGATTACGACGGAACCAACAAGTTGTCGGTCACGCTGACCCAGGGGACAAACGTCTATACGGCCAACCGTGTGGTAGATATTCGCACTCAGTTGACGAACAGCCCGATGGCTTATGTGGGCGTTTCCGGCGGTACGGGCGGTGTGACCGCCGAGCAACGGGTCAGCGAGTTCACCCTTTGGTCTGCGATGCTGGGATCGACGTTTGATTTGGGCCGTTCATTCGTTGTGACCGATGGCTCCCACGCCACGCTCGACTACATTGCAGGCGCTGTAGGTACGCTCTGCCGAGCGGGGACGCTGACGCTGGGCTCCAGTTCGGTTGTGAATATCCAAACGAATTCTGCGACCTATCCCAGCCGGGCGTTCACGGTGGCCTTCCGTGAGGTGAGCCTGACTAACGGCTCGGCTATCGTCAACGTTTACTCGAACGGTATGGCACAGGGCAGTATCGGGCTCAGCACGTTGCGCATCGGTGTCGGTTCGGTGCTCACACTTGTCGGAAACATTACGCTCTCGACCGGCACGCTGACGGTGATCGCGCCGGCAGACTATCCGCGCGGACGCCACCTCATCGTTGACCTGGCCGGCGCGACGGGCGTTAGCGCGGCGACGCCGTTTGTGCTGAGCGGACCTTCTGACGGGCACGTCGTTTACGACAGCGGCAAACTCTACATCAGCCGTCCGCAAGGAACGCTGATCATGCTGCGCTAGCCGGTGATGGCACTGCTCATTTGTGCGCCTGCGAAATCCGCTCCGCGTCACATTCGTTGTGGCGCGGACCTTCTGTTTTATGATAAAATGATAAAAATTGAGGAGCCTGTTTATGAGCAAAATGTGCCAAGTTGTGTGTGTGGCGATTGTTGCATTTTCTGAGGCACTCAGCGTGGGTGCGGCGGATTATACGTGGCAGGGCGGCGACGGACAGTTCAGCGACACCGCGAAATGGTCTCCGGCTGGCTTTCCCGGCGCTGGCGACCGTGCCAATTTCAGCACGGCGGCGGATGGCACGGTCAAGTGGACCGCCAGCGTTTCCAACAACGAGATGCAGGTTGTTCAGACCGCTGGCAACACGCTCACGCTCGATCTCGGCGGCAACACCTACACGGTCACCAACCGCTTTTATTTCGATATCACCAAGGCCAGTTCGTATGCGGTTGTCAGCAACGGGTTCCTGACTGCGCCGACCAACACCTGCGAAGTGAAGGTCAATCAGGGTGTCGCGCCTGCGAGGCTGACCTTCGGATCCGGGGCAACTGTGACCCTGGACAGGTTCTCAACCTGGCGGTCGGACGTGAATGTCCAGAGCGGCGCGGTGGTGACCTGCAACAACGAGTGCAAGATCGGCGATAGCACGGCCAACACGGTGAGCACCCTCAACATCAATGGCGGCACACTGACCAATAACAGCCACCTGTGGATCAACGGCGGAACGGTCTCGACGTCGGTGTTGAACGTGGCCTCTGGCAATCTGCTTGTCAAAGGCTACTTCTCGATCGGGAACGTCGGCTCGGGCACAGGCTGGGGCATCTTCAACCTGAGCGGCGGCTATCTGGAGACGCAGGGACAGCTGTGGGTCGGCAACGCCAGCAACACGCGTGCGATCGCGAACATCAGCGGCGGCAAGTGGGTGGCCAAGACACAGTTCGAACTGTCTCACGGAGGTGGAGCGACGAGTTGGCTCAATATGAACGGGGGCGAGATTTCGATGCCGAACAGCGGCCAGAATTTTTTCATAGCGAACTGCGGCAATGGGCACAACACCACGGGAACATTGTCGATGGTGGGCGGTCGGATCGCCGTGACCAACGGTTCTTCGATTATGATCGGCAACGCTTCGAACGGCCTGGGCCGGTGCTATGTGGGCGGCACGGCGGAGGTTTATGCGCGCGACTTTAGGGTTGGCTCTTATGCGTTTGGCCGCGGTGAGTGCACCGTGACCGGCGGTCTGATTCAGGTCATCAACAATTTGTACGTGGCCGATGTGAGTTCGAGCGTAGGATGGATGCGGATCGACGGCGGGACTGTAACGAACCTGGCAAACACCTATGTCGCGAACTTGAGCGGCAGCACGGGCCGCATGGAGTTGGCAAGCGGTTCGCTGACCGTCCAAGGTAACCTGGTCTTGGGCAATACGGCAACGAATTCGGGAACGTTTGCCCAGAGCAACGGGATATTGACGGTAAAGGGCACTCCTTATGTGGGATACAACGGTGCGGGAAGCCTGACGATCGCCGGAGGCATGGCGGTTTTTTCAAACACGATGTATTGCGGCTACAATGCGGGTTCGACGGGGTACCTTGCTTTGGCGGGCGGCACGGTGACGGGAGTTGGGGCCGAATGGGGTAGCCACGGCATGGCGCTCGTTGAGATCAGTGGCGGCTCGAACACCTTTGGGAGTGTGTCTGTCGGCGTGTATACGCAAGGAACGCTGCGCGTCAGCGGCGGCAGCAACACGTTCGCCAATCTGCAGGTGGCTCGCAATAACGTGGGCTCTTCGGGCGCGATGACGGTCTCAGGCGGGCAGACCACCGTCAGCGGCTATTTTGACGTAGGCCAGTCAGGGCCGGGTCTTTTCGAGATGGTGGGCGGCGAACTGACGACCGCTTACCTCAGGATTTGTCCCGGCACGACCACGAATCCAGCGCCTCCGCTGTCCGAGATCCGCATCACAGGCGGACGGCTGCGGGTCCTGAGCGACTGCTACATGCCGGACACGACGTCGGTCACGGGGCGGCTGACGCTAGCTGGCGGAGCTTTCGTGGCTACGTCGCTCCATCAGTGGTGGGGTAAGCTCCATGTTGTGTTTGACGGCGGAACGCTGGAGGCAACGAAAAGCGACCCGGCCTTTATTAACAATTTGGACTGGTGGGCGCTGACGGCGAACGGGCTGGTGATGGACACGGCCGGGTTTTCTGACGGCACCTCGCTGGTGTTGCCTGACGCAGCGGGTGTGCACGGCCAGTTCGTGAAGAAAGGTGCGGGAGTCTTCACGCTGTACGCCACCAACACCTTTACGGGGCCGGTGGTGGTCAAGGCAGGCGAGTTGGCGCTCGGTTCCGGCGGCTTGATCACGCTCGCGGGCGGATGCCAAATCGACGGTGGCGCGCTGCTCAATCTTTCCGCGCGCACCCTGGACTTTACGGTGCCCACGGGGTCGGTTTCGCGGGTCGACGGCGAACTGCGCTTAGCGGGCGGCAAGACGCTGACAGTGGCTAATGGTGCGACGCTCTCAGGCACAGGAGTGGTGGGCCGCGTGGCGTTCGAGTCCGGTGCCGCGCTGGCACGCAACGCCTCAGCCGGCGCGGCAGTCCTCCAGGCGACGCAGTGCGCTATTCCTGCGGGCGCAGTGCTTGCACTGTCCGGCTATACCGCTGAAGAGTTGCGGCGCGGCATCGTGATTGTTGCGGGAGGAACGCTGAGTGTCGCACAGAGCGGCAGCGTCGTCGTCACGCTCAATGGCGTGAGGCAGCCGTATGTCGCGTTGCGGGTCTCTGGCGGTGTGCTCACGGCGTATTCTTACACCCCGGGTACGCTGACCAAAGTGCTGTAGGGGAGCCGCTCGTTTGTCGCATGGCGAGGCGACGTTCACCGCGCTCTAGCACAAGCCGGGTACGCGGATCAGCGCTTCAGTCCGAGATGTGCTTGTGGCCGGGCCGGATATGAGCTATTGTTTTTGTCATCGTGCAGCCTGGTTCAAGGATGATCGTTAATGTAGGAGGTGTGACGTGAAGGGTGTTTCGTTTTTGCTGAAAACGAGTCTGTCAATTGTGTCCTTTGCGGTGAGCATCGCGCAGGCGGCGGATGGCCTGTGGACGAATGCGGTGTCGGGCAACTGGAGTGACACCACCAAATGGGTGGGGGGCGTTGCCGCGGGTGGAGGAGGGGTTGCGACATTCAATGCGGCGTCTGGCACCCTTAACGTGTCCAACAATCTCGGCACAGTCACGCTTTCCGGACTCGTTGCGAATACGAATGCAGGCAATGCGGCGGTATGGGCTATTTTGGGGGGGACAAACGAGATGGTTGCCCCGGCGGTGATCAACACGCGGGGGGACAGCCTCTCGGTAAGTGGATCGAAGCTGTCGGGCAGCACGGATATCACGATCACGGGGCCGGGCAGGTTCTATTTGGGACAGAACAATCTGTATACGGGCCGCACGATCTGCTCCAACGGCAATATTCGCCTGTTGCAGGACAGCGGCATGGGCCCGGTGCCCGCGACTCTGCAGGCCGACGCGATCATCCTCGACGGTGGCGGGCTGGAGAACGAAGGAAGCGCCACGCTGAACGTTCACACCAACCGCGGCATCACCGTCACAGCCAATAACGGCTATCTCGGTTCCGGGTACGTCGGCGGGGGGCTGGCGATCAACGGCCCGATCACGGGGCCGGGGCGGCTCGGGATCAAATACGAGAACAATCCGGTGGTGCTCAACAACCCTTCCAACAACTACACCGGCGGCACGTTAATCGGCACGAATGGCCCCGGCATCAATGCTTTGTTGACGAGTACGCTGAAACTCGGGCAGAACGAGGTTCTTCCTGACGGCGTAGGCAAAGGTGGATTGAAGATCGGCACCGACAGCAGCTTCAACAGCTCGCTGCCCTCGTCCGTACTCGATCTGAACGGCAAGACCGAGACGGTCAATACGCTGATCTCGGGGCCGCGTGCGACGATCACCAGTTCGGTGGCCAATCAGGGCCGTCTGATCATCGGAAGTCTCGACGAGGACAACGACTACCGCGGCGCGCTGACGGGCGGGGCGACAGTGGAGAAGCGCGGCATCGGGGCTTTGCGCCTGACGGGGGCCTCGCTCTCGGGCGGTACAGTCGAGATGAAAGGTGGCACCGTATTTGCGGGCGGCCCCAACCTGGCCTTTGGAAGCACGCTGCTGCTCAACGGCGGCAACCTGGAGCTGGCCGCGCCGTCCGGCTTGCAAGAGTTCTACGGCACGGGTGGTGCAACGATCAACCTCTCTGCTCCTTTGACGTACAGCGGCTGGAAGCTCTGGCCGGAAAAGGCGTCCGAGACCGTGGCCGCAACGTTTGTCAACGGCCGGCAATACGTCTACCGTGGTCGCTGGAATCTGCCTCAGTCCGGAACGTACAGTTTCGGCGAAGGGTTCGACGACGGCGGGTATCTGGCGGTCGACGGCAGCGTGCTGATCAGCAACGTGGTGTCAGCCACCCGGTTTGTGACCAACGGCGTGGCGCTGGCCGCTGGCTGGCACACCGTCGAGCTGCGCGTCTGCGACAATGGCGGCGGCGTCGGCCCGCAGTTCGGTTTCCGCAGCGGCCTTCTCTATGATCCGCAGAACGGCGGCTTCACCAACGCAGCCGAGCTGGCGCGTGCCCGCATGTTCACGGATGACGGCGGCACGAATCTGGTGGCGGACGGCTACGACTACACGCTGGGCACGCGGCTGACTCTGGCGCAGAATGCGACGCTGACGGTCGGCAGCACGGCGGGCAAGGTGGTCTTCACGGGCATCATCACCACCAACATTGTCACATCGCCCGAACCGGTGCTGACGGTCGTCAACGGCGGCGTGCCGCTCCTGTTCGGGTCGGACGGCAACTATCCGGCTGCCTTGGACGCCTCTGTCGTCAGCGCGGGCGGCCTTGTGTTCACTAACCGCGTGTGGCTGCGCCGTGTGCCTTCCGGGACATACAGCATCGCTTCCGGTGCGGACCTCGCGTTGGACAGTTCCGCCGTGTTGGGGTCATCTGCCCTTGCGCTGACCAACTACTCGGTGCGCGTGACGCGCAGCGACTCGGTCGGCGGCGATGGCTCGGTGACTGTCAACGCGGGGACGACAAACTGGTTCGATACCATGAGGTTTGCCAACAACGTGCTGACCAATGATGCGTCAGCAGGACTCACTTGCAGCAATAATGTGATTTTGAACAATGGAGCCGTTGGCTTTACCGGTGCGGGAACGGTGACTTATGGCGGTTCGATCACAGGGACGGGCACTGCTGTCAAGAATGGGACAGGGGACGCCTTGATCACCGGGACGGGGTCGGCGTTGAACGGCGAGTTCCGGGTCGACGCGGGGCGTCTGCGCCCGGCGTCCGCAGCGGCGCTGGGCGGCGCCTCCGTGCGGGTGAACGGCGGCCGGCTGGCCAATATGGACAGCCAGAGCCTGACGCTGCCGACGACGCCGGTCTACGCGCAGGGCGGCGGTTTTGAGGCGGTGGGCGCGGGTTACTCGCTGACGCTCAATGGCCAGGTCACGGGGGTGAACCCAGTCTCCAAATGGGGCAACGGCACGCTGGTCCTTGGCGGTACGGCGAACAACAACAATTTTCAGCTTTTTGTGCGTGAAGGGTCTGTGGAGTTGGCCAAGAGCGGCGCTGCGACAAACTACGCGGTGCTGAATCTGCTGGGCATCCAGTCGAACACGCTGGTTCGGCTGACCGGCTCCAACGGTAACCAGATCGGCGGAGGTGTCACGCTTGACGGCGGAACGCTGGATATGAACGGGAGTTCGGAGACCATCGGCGTGCTGACCAACACGGCCTCCGGAGGCGCCGTGACTAACGGCGGCGCACAGGCAGCCACGTTGACGGTCGGCGAGGGCGGCGTGTCTTCGTTGTTCTCCGGGCGTCTGTCGAACGGGGCTTCGGCGCTGACGCTGACCAAGACAGGCGCAGGGACACTAACGCTGGCGTGCGACACGATCGCCTGCGCAAGCACGCGGGTCGAGGCCGGCACATTGCGGATCCTTCCTGAGGCGGGCATAGCGGCTCGCTTCCTGCGATTCCTGCCCACGGCCACACGGCCTTCCGCGCAATATTCCAACACCGGCTATCAGTTCTCTGAGTTTCAGGTTCAGCTGAACGGTGTGATCGTCACGAATCCGGCCGGCACTACGGCGTATGCTTCGGTTCCCACTTCTGGCGAAGTGGCTGCAAACACCGTTGACGGTTCGATCGCGAACAAGTGGTATTGCAGCAGTTATGGCGTCCCGCTGACGATCACGTTTGGACAGACCGTGACGTTCAACAGCTACACTTGGGCGACGGCAAACGACGCCATCGGCCGCGACCCGATCGCATGGACATTGGAAGCCGGCACGCTGGGCGCGGGCGGAACGACCAACTGGTTCCTGATCGACACGCAGACCAACTTCTATCCGACTGCGACGCGCAACGTTTGGATCGGCACGAACTTCCCCGTGCGGGTGGCGACGAACAACGTCGTTCCGGCCAATCATCCGATTTACGTCGCGACGGGCGCTCGCTTGGCCTTGACGAATGTCAGCGAAACGCTTGAAGCCCTCTCCGGCAGCGGCACGCTGTCTCTGGAGGGTAGAAGCACTGTGCGGCTGACCGATTACAGTTCGTTCACGGGCCTTGTTGCGGGTGTTGGCACGACGGCCATGCTGGCTGCAAACGGCGCGGACGGCCGCTTCCTTCCTCAGGATCTTGGCACGCTCGTCCGCAACGACGGTGCACTGGCTGCGGTGTTGCGCGTGGACAAGGCAAACACGAACGTGTTCGCGGGCATGGCTCAGGATGGCTCACGCGCTCTTGGCATCACGCAGAGCGGCACCGGGCTCACGTACTTCGCCGGCACCAACAGCACCTACACGGGGTCGACACGCATTGAGGCGGGCGTCGCGGATGTGCGCAACGGCTGTTACGCGCAGTATGTGAGGTTCGCGCCGATTCTCATGCGCATCGGGGGATCGAACTACAGCACCAACACGTATCAGCTCTCAGAGTTCCAGCTTATGCTTGATGGCCAGGTTCGCCCGTATCCGGCCGGCACCACAGCCTACGCGCCGCTGGGCTACGCCAATGGAGCCGAGTCTCCGACCAACGCGATCGACGGGAACACCAATAACAAGTTCTTCCAAAGTTATGCCAGTCCGAATCCGCTCATCATCGTGTTGCCTGCGGCGACTGTGTTTGACGGGTACAGTTGGTACACGGGCAACGATTCCACTGGGCGTGATCCGGTGACATGGACCGTGGAGACCAGCATGGACGGGGTGAGCTGGACCGTGGTCGACACTCGTTCGAACCAGGCGATCACTGCCTCGCGCAACGCCTTGGCTGGCAGCTATGATGTGACGATGCAACAAACGGCGATGAACATCTTCTCTGACGTCTCCGCCACCACGGTTGCGGCGCCGGGCGTGCTGAGTGTCTCCCGCACCAGCGAGACGGTCGGTTCGCTGAGCAGCAACGGTGCCGTGCGCCTGAATTCGGCGACGCTCGGGATCAACGCCTTCACGAATGCGGCATTCTCCGGCGGCATCACGGGTACTGGCACTGTGGTCAAGACCGGAGCAGCCAAGCAGTCGCTCTCTGGTGCGCTGGCGTTTTCAGGGACGATCACCATCGAGAGCGGCGTGCTGGATCTGAGCGGCGCAGCGCTGACCGGTGTGACGAACATCGTGATTAAGACCGGCGGCGAACTGACCGGTGCGGCAACGGTGAACGGCGATCTGACCGTGACCTTTGCGGGCGGCGTCTTCAGTGGCTCACTGGCAGTGTCTGGCCAGCTGACGGTGGTCGGTACGGTGAAGCTGGCGATGCCGGCCAACGCGACGTATCCGTTCTATGGGACGCTCTTCAGCTACGCCTCGGCGGATCAGGCCACGCGTGACGCTTTAGCGGCGGCGGTCAAGCCATCGCCGGTTCCGGCCGGCAGCGTGGCTGTTGTGCGTGTGACGGCGACGTCCGCGCGGCTCATCGTGGCTCCTGTGGGCACGATGATTCGAATTATGTAGGCCAGATGAAATAAACAAGGGCGGGCGCGCTGTCACAGGATGAGCGCCCGCCCTTTTTGTTTTGTCCCTGCGCATGGGGCAGGCAACAGAGAAAGAGGGAAGTCTGCATCAAATGGGACTGGAGCTGTTCGCTCGAATGCCAGAGCATGCTTACGTGAACGATAGCCGAAACTTCAATAACCTCAAGCTGCTTCTTTGACAGGATCTCCAGGAGTAACCCTAATTAAATCATCCTTTTTCATCTTGTCATCCCGTCCGAAAATGGCTACAGAGTTTCCGAGAATGTTCGAGTCCGTCGTCAGCCGCGCGGGAATGAACGACAGGGTGACGTTTTTGAGCGATGATGAGGGCTGACGGTTGCCAAGGGCTTCGTCTTCTCCTAACCCTAATCGTCTCCTTAAGCTGACTCGCTTGAAGGTCTAGGCAGAATAGACGTGTTGGCTGTTAGACGTTCAGCCCGCCACCTAATAAGCGCGGAAGCTTCAGACGTCGATCTTGATGATCTTGCTGATGAAGAACCAGCCGCCTGCGATGAGCAGGGCCGTGGCTCCGACGGCGATCATGCCGTTCACGGACTTGAAAAACGGCATCATCATGTCCGGCTTCAGGAAAGTCATGGCGCCGCCCAGTATGCCGGGCATGATCGCGACAATGATGCCTTGCAGGCGGCCCTGCGAGGTGAGGGTCAGCACGCGGCGTTCGATGCGCATGCGCTCACGGATGGTGAGGCTGATCTTATCGAAGATCTCGGTGAGATTGCCTCCGGTACGCCGGGCGATATCGATGGCGGTGACCACGAGCGTCAGATCATCGCTGCCGACGCGCTTGTCGAGGCTCTGAAGCGCATCATAAAAGTTCATGCCCACACGCATCTGCTGGAGCATGACGCCGAACTCCTGAGAGATGGGTTTCTCGCCGTTCTGAACCACGGTCTCGAAGGCCTGGTTGATGCTGAATCCCGCGCGGAGTGCGTTGCTCATGCTGCCGAGGGCGTCGACGAGTTGGATGTTGAATTTCTGGCGGCGCTTTTCTCTCATGATCAGCACGAGCTTGGTGGGTGCCATCAGGGCGAGCCCGCCGAAGACCATGCCGAGGATCAGGCCTGCGGTGGTGGAGATCGGGTTCTGCAGGTCGAAGAAAGGAATGGTGAAGAGCATGAAGACGGCGCCAGCGGCTCCCCAGCCGATCTCACGGATGCGTTTGGCGGGGATGAAGAGGAAGAGATCCTCAAACTGACGTGAGGTTTCCTCGGACATGGAGTCGGCGTACGTGCCCGCGCCCGAACCCATGGCGCGCACGATCGTGAAGGCGAAGCCGCCGAAGGAGAGCCCGAGCAGCGCAGGGGCTATCCACTTGATGACGCTCAGGGTTTCGGGGGTCATGTCTCACCGCCTTGTTTCGCGGGGTCGAAGACCGAAGGGTCGATATGCAGGCCGCGGCTCTTGAGATGCTCGTAGAAGGTGGGCATCGCGCCGGTAGGCATGAATCGGCCAATGACTTTGCCTTTCTCGTCGATGGAGGTCTGCTTGTATTCGAAGATGTCCTGCATGACGATCTGCTGGCCTTCAAGGCCGACGACCTCGGAGATGCAAACCACTTTGCGCGAGCCGTCGCTGAGGCGCGATTCGTGTACGATGATGTCAATGGCGGAGGCGATCTGCTCGCGGATGGCGCGCGAGGGAAGCTCCAGGCCGGACATGAGCACCATGGTTTCGAGTCGGGAGATCACGTCGCGAGGGGAGTTGGCGTGGACAGTGGTGAGCGAGCCGTCGTGGCCGGTGTTCATGGCTTGGAGCATGTCGAGCGCCTCGCCGCCGCGGCACTCGCCTACGATCACGCGGTCGGGGCGCATGCGCAGGGCGTTGCGCACAAGGTCGCGGATGGGTACGGCGCCGCGGCCCTCAATGTTGGGCGGCCGCGCCTCGAGGCGGATGACATGGGGCTGGGCGAGGCGCAGCTCGGCAGCGTCCTCGATCGTTACGATGCGGTCGGTGGACGGAATGAAACCGCTGAGTACGTTGAGCAGGGTCGTCTTGCCGGAGCCCGTGCCGCCTGCGACTACGATGTTCTTGCGCATCAGGACGCAGAGGCGCAGGAAGTCGGCGGCGTTGCGCACCCACGTGCCGAAGCCGATGAGGTCGTCGACGGTCAGCGCGCGCTTGGCGAATTTACGGATCGTGATGCAGGGTCCGATGAGCGAGAGGGGCGCGATGATGGCGTTGACGCGCGAGCCGTCGGGCAGGCGGGCGTCAACGTAAGGCTGGCTTTCATCGATGCGGCGGCCGATGGGGGCGACGATGCGTTCGATGACTCCGAGCACAGACTCGTCGTCCATGAAAGTCTGCCCTGAAAGTTCGATCTTACCGTTGCGTTCGACATAGACCTGGTTCGGGCCGTTGACCATGATTTCGGTGATGGTCTCGTCGGCGAGGAAATCCTCGAGCGGGCCGAGGCGCATGGCCTCGTCATAGATCTCTTTCTCCAGGCGGTTGGGATCGATGCCGAAGGGGAGCTTCTGGTTCTTGCGGACCTCGGCGATGATGGAGCGGATTGTTTCGCGAGCCTTGGTCTGGAGTTCGTCGGTTCCAATGCGCGAGGCTGTCATGCGCTTGAGGTCGAGCCGCTGGATCAGTTCGCTGTGGATCTGGGTTTTGATCTCGCGGATGAGAGCCGCCATGGGGTCGCGGTCACGGGCAGGTAGCGAAACCGCAGGGTTTTGAGGAGGAACGGAAGGGGCGGAAACGGCGAGCGGAGGAGCCGGGGCCGGTTCGGGCTGCGGCCCGGCGGGGTGCGACCTGGAGACGCGCAGCAGGCAGGGGCCGACCCCGATGACATCGTCTTCGCGTACAGGTGTGGGCTCTTGGAGTGGGATGCCGTCGATGACGGTGCCGTTGCTGGAGTGAAGGTCTTCGATCACAGCCCCATTGTCGCGCAGCGTCAGGAGGGCGTGGCGCTCGCTGATTTCGGGGTGTCTCAGACGAATCTTACAGGCGTCGCTGCGTCCAATGGTGTAGTTCCCTGGAGGCAGCTCGAAGCGGTTGGGCGGCTGGCCTGGATGGGCAATGTCGAGGATGAAAGACATAAAGAGGGGTTCAGGGTTCGGGTTTCAGTGTCAGAGACGGGGCTATGGACGACCTTGCCACTCCCGTCATTCGGCGTGTTTTCGGAGCAGTTGCTGTTGGCGGAAAGTGTTGAGAGATTCGATCTCGCTCTGGATCATCTCGAAATTCACGCGCGGAAGCGTTTTTTCGAAGTAAACGTCGTCGGGGTTGCGCAGGGCCAGGGAGATGCGCCCTTTGATCTGTTCCGAGAAGACCAGCATTTCCGCTTCACGCGGGGAGACCTCGAGGGTGACTGTATTATAGGAGGATGCGGCGCGGTTGTCGCCCAAGAGCTGCGATTTGGCGGTCTCCTTGCCGGTGGCGAGCACAAGCACATCTTGCATCATGGTCATGGTGACCAGCTCCATCTCCCCCTGTACGGCTTTGGACGGGAAAGAGAAGGTGCCCAGAACGTCCACGTGGTCATTGGGCTTCACCATGCCGCTGACTGAGGCGGATCCGGTGACGTTGACCGAGATGGCCCGCATGCGCTGTTTGATGTCGCCTGCCAGTCCCCTCGAACCTGGTTCGCCGCCCTCGATGTCGGACCAGAAAACCGGTGCGCTTTCCTGCAGAGGGCGGATGATTCTTTTGCCGATGAGTGCGAGGTGATCCTCGACCTTGACGACGTGACCTTTGACAGAGGCCTCGATCACGGAGATCGAGCCGATGTCGTCCATGGAGAGCACGGTGCCGGAGGCGAGGGCTTTCTTGACGGCAATGACCTCGATCCGCTTATTCTTGCGGTTGAACTCCTCTTTCATTTTGAGCACTTCCCGATCCTTGGCATTCAGATAGGAACGGGTGAGAACGGCGGCTAGGAGGCCGATGACGACCGAGGCGATCAAAAGCACTTTTTGCTTCATGGGAGTCGGGTTCCTTTTTTGTCCAATTCGGGACACACGTAGTTTACGGTGTGGCGCCCTCTCTTTGCAATACGCTAATTGTCGTTCTGTCGGTTTGTGGGCTGCGGGAGGCGAAAAGGAGGCAGACCTTCTTGCCGGCTGAGAACATCTTGAAGGTGGACGCGGCCGCTGAGGAGACTTCAGCCCAGCCCGCGCGGCTCAAGGTTTGCGCGGCCTCTTGCGTAGCGGCTTGGGGGTCTGACGGCGTCTCTGCCACGGCGAAGGCGGTGTGGGTCTCAGCGCAAACGGCGGAAAAAAGAGGGGCGGTGGCGGTGACCGCCGGCAGGCCTTCCGGCCACGCCGGTGATTCCTGTGACACGCGTGCGAAGTCGCGCAGGGACTGGTCAAACATCAGCACCACGCAAGTGGACTCGCCGGAAGCGGCGGGCAGAACGAAGAGCCGGCGCACGCGGTCCTTCTCCACATGGGTCAAGAGGGCTCCGCCGAAGGATGAGCTTGAAGGAAGTCCCAGGGTGTGGGACAGGCTGGCGCGCACCTCCGCGGCGGATATCCCTAAAGAGTAGGCGGCGAGGGTTCCCGGTGTGCCGTTGAGTTGCACGCCGGTGGAGTAGACGCAGACGCCTCCGAGTTGCTGAATGACGGTGTCAGCCTGTTTGGGCTGTCGCCAAAAGACTTCAGCCTGAAGCGGCGGAGAGACGAACCACCCCACAACCGCCAAGAACAGCAAAGAGCGCCAACGGGTGACCTCTGGACTCCTGCCACGCATCAGTAGAGCCCTCCCATGAGGGGCATCCAGACTTCCTCTTTGATGGCGACCTCGTCTTTGCCGTAGACCAGCTGACGAAGGACGGGGTCGACTGGCACGTGGAGGGTCTCCTCCTCGTGCACAAAGCCGAGCATGGTGGCCACAACTGGCGAAGATTTGACTTTGATCATCGAGACGGGCAGGCGGTCTAAATCTGCAACGTAACTCCAATCGTCCGGTTTCTTGACCGAGTCGGTGATGAGGATGTCGAGTATGGATGGGAGCATGGCGCCGTTGCGGACAGGCTGGTCGTCAGCGGTATAACGCTCGCCGTCCTTTCCTGCCTTCCAGTCCGAGATGTAGTCGGGCGCGGTGGCTGTTGCGGTGCTCTGCATGGCCTGTTCTCCGGCCATGCCTCTCAGCACCGAATGCAGGAAAAGCGAGGTGCGTGCCATGCGGTTCACGTGGATGAGGCCGGTCACAAGGATCAGCAACAACAGCAGCCCCGCGATCAGTTCGATGGCGGCTTGGCCGGAGCGGCGGGCTGGGGCTGGGAATCGGAAACAGGCGGCCGGAGGTCGGGTAAACTCCGACCTCCGGCCACTAGCCTCTGACCGCTGTCTTCGGTTTGCAAACATAATCAATGCCCTCTGCGGCTGCCGCCGCCGCGGTTGGTCCCGCCGCCGGACCTCACTTGGCAATCATTGCAGTAGAGTTCAAGCCAGTCGATGCCCTCTTGGCGGAAGGCGTGAATTTCCCAGATCGCAAGCGCTTGGCAGTAGCGGCAGGAGGAAGCGGCCGAAGGGCCGGTGTCGAGGTAGGTTTGCAGGTGGCTTTTAATGTGGCGGACCCACTCGATATCCGATGAATTGTTCTCGGAGCCGGAGGCGGCGTCGACCGGGATCAGGCGCACGTTGCGGAAAGCTGGCAGAACAAAGGAGGAGGCGGAATCGGGACGTTTCTTTTCGCCGTTGGATTCGAGGTAGCCGAAGGGTTTGGCGGCGGCGGTCCAGAGAACCTTGTCGCTGCGGCTGCCGCCGTCGATTCCTGGCGTCAGGCGGTCCACACTGGCATAGACCCGCACGACGGCGTCGGCGCCGGCGTAGTCGTACTCGTCGCGCACCGGGCCGGTGATGGGGAAGGCGTCTCCGCCGTCGGGCTTGATGCGGGTCCATTCCGTCCACTTGCTGCTGTTGTAGAAATACCACGTTTCCGGCGTGTCCATGACGTTGGTGACCGCTAAGGCGGCCGCGCTGACAGTGTCGAGGCCGGCGTCAGAAATGAGGGTCGCGAGAGTTGAGGGAGAAAAGACGTTTTTCATTTGAATGACGAAGGGGCGCAGTCCGACGCCGAAAATCTCGCTGTCGGCATAGTCTGCAGCGTCAGGTTTGGGCAGGGGCGGCCAGTCATGGTAGGAGGTATAGGACTCCAACAGGCCTCGCGCATTGAGGTAGAACCAGCACCAGTTCTGGCCTTCGATGGCCTCGTAGAAAGCTTTTTCGAGAAGCATGTGTCCGGAAGAGGGGTCGAGGTAGAACTGGGTGTTGTCGGGGCCAGCCGCAATTCCGTCGGAGGCGACGCTCTCAATCATGGCCGCGTAGTCTTGCCACGCGCCGGGCCAAGGTTCGGCGAAGTACATCTCGCCGTCAAACTGGGCGGCGTACTGGGTGCGGACCGTTGCGGCGTGCTCGTTCAGGAGCGTGGTCATGTCAGCATCGTTGTAGATGTGGTTGTTCTTGGCTGCAACCTGCGCGGCGAGAAGACCGGTCAGGGGGCCGGTGAAACAGAGGCGAGCCTGCATGTTGGTGATGGCATCGACAGCGGCGGGGTCTTGGGCGCAGAGGGCAAGGACATGGAGGAGGTTGAGCTCGCCGACGAGATTGATGGTCGCGCCCTGCCAGCGCGCGGCCGCGAGGGCTGCGGCATCTCCCGCGTTCTGAGTCTGGTCTTTGCGCTGGATGATGCGGTGGAGATCGACGTTGAAGAGGAGCACGAAGATCAGCGCGGTGAAGGCCAGGAGCAGGAAAACCACGGCTTGCCCGGAGCGAGAGCGGGGAAAGGCTGGCCGTTGACGGATGGAGGGTGAGCGGCTCATTGCCAGTTTGCGTCCTGCAAGTAAAGGGGGTAGTGGCTTTCGATGACGTAGAAACCTTCGAGCGCGAGCGTTTCCTTGTTTTGCTCCGCGTCGCGCAGTTCGCCCTCGGCCATGGGTGCGAGCGAGATGAGCAGCGGGTGATACTGCTTCACCGTGACTTGAAGCCTGCCGGGTGTGGTGCCGTCGAGGTTAGGCTGCTCGTCGGTGACGATGGAGAGCGTGTCCCAGAGTTCATAGTCGAGGATGTTCGACGCTGTCGGGTCGTTCTCGCTGTCCATGTAGTCGGGCAAACGGGCGAGTTCCAGCTGTGTGCCGGGGGAGCGGGTCGAGGATTTCAGAGCGAGATCCCAGATGTCGCCCACGTGGTTGCGGCTGAGCGCGGCGGTGATGGCGGGGTCAACGCCCGCATACGCCGGCGTGATGCGCTTGCCGCAGGCTGGGATGGCGGCGACGCGCGCGCTTTTGTCAACCATCCACCTGTTGAAGCCCACGGCGCGCGCACGGGCAGCGCGGGTGGCAGCGTGGGTCAGGACCGCTTTGGTGGCGAAGAGGTTTGCGTACTGGAAGATTGCGAGAAAGCAGAAGCAGGCCAGGATGATCACGATAACCGATTCGATCATGGCCTGGCCGCTGTGTCGGTGAGACACGTGCCTGGGGGCTGTGTGTAGGGCGTCCATAACAGGCGGTTTTGATGGGAAGCGGAAAGCAACCAAAGAACAGGCGCAGGGCCTGTTCTCACGCGACACCCTTGATCCTGAGGTTACTTGAACGTGCCGTCCGTGCCGAGGTTCTTGACCTTGTTCTCATCGATATCATCGGCCAGCGTGGCCGCTTCGGAGCCGACGTCGGCGTCGAGGGCAGAGGTGGCGCCTGCGATCTTCTTGCCGGTGGCCTTGCTCAGCTTCGAGAAAAGGACGAGCAGCGTAATGGCGATGAGCACAACGATGATGATGTATTCGACCATGGTTTGGCCGCGGCGGCTTTTGGCGCGATTTTTCATGCTTATTGCTCCCGATTTCTACCACAACGGAACCGGCGGCCTAGGGGTATTCCGAGGCGACTAAGTCCAGTGTCCGATTCGATTGTTGCCTGACCGCATACAGAAACAGCGCGAGGATAGAGACAACCGCCAGCATAGCTACGAATACGATGACATATTCTAACGCGGCTTGGCCGGAACGGCTCTTACCTGAACGACGCAGTCTGAATGGCAGGTTTAACATCGTTGGATATCATACAAGGCTGGAAAGTGGGGTGCAACAATAAAGGGAAGGTTTGGAAGCAGGCCCTGCGTTGAAAAAGAGAAGTCGGAAGGATGGGGTTGCCTGGCGACAGGGGGGCGTGTAAACTGTGGAGCATGGCTAGTACGGCGAAACGGACGGTCGCGGCGCTGGTTGCATGCCTGTGGTGTGAGGCGTCGCACGGGGAGACTGAAGGTATGATGCGGTATACGGTGAGGCGGATTCCGGCGGTGGCACTCGGTGAGGCGGATTTTTCGTTGGCGGAGGAGGGCCGTGTCGCACAGGTCCGTCCGGAGTCCACGGAGCATCGCCCGGAAACGGCCTTCCGGGTGTTGCACGACGGTGCGAACCTATACGTCCGGTTCGATGTGAAAGACCGGTACGTGCGGTCGGTGCAGACGGCCTATCAGGCACCGGTCTGCACCGACAGTTGCGTGGAATTTTTTGTTCAGCCCAAGGCCGGCTTCGGGTATTTCAACTTCGAGGTGAACGCGGGGGGGACGCTTTTGCTGTCCTATGTGGAGGATCCGACGCGGACCGAGAAGGGGCTGAAGCGCTTCACGCCGGTGGACGAGGCATGGGGGAAGCGGGTGACGGTCCGTACGTCGCTGACGGCAGTGGTGGATCCGGAGGTCGCCGAGCCGCTGGTGTGGCACGTGACATATCAAGTGCCGCTGGCCCTGTTCGAGCACTATGTGGGCGAGGTCAGACGGGACGGCGCGGTGTGGCGCGCGAACTTCTTCAAGTGCGGGGATAAAACGTCACATCCGCACTGGCTCTCATGGTCGCCGGTGTCGGCGCTCAATTTCCACTTGCCTGCGTGCTTCGGCGAACTGGTCTTGCAGGGCGACACGTCCCCGTTGTCGCCGCCGTGACGGGGTTATCCGCGAAAGTAGAGCAGGTTGACGAGCTTGGGCTTCAACGTGTTCAGAATGAAGTGAGTTCGGGTGCAGATCTCGTCGTTGACGGACGCGTAGATGGCGATGGTGTGGGTGGCGAGGATGGAGCCGAAGCTGCCGAGCGTGACCGGTGTGGTGCACACGATCCAAAGGCCGACGCCCGTGAGGTTGAAGAGGTAGATGACGACATAGGAGAAAAGCCTCCCGTACTCCAGAATGTCCGGCTGTGTGGTCATCAGACTCTGGACTGTGAAGGTGACGTGAAAGCCCCAGGTAAGGCCGACAAAGAAGAGCCAGGCGAGCGGATAGGGGACGTCGGTGACGAAAAAGCCGACCAGCAGGCGCAGCAGGATCACGATGATCGTATAGAAGGGGAAAAAGTAAGGGGCGAGGGTGATGAACATATTGGACTTTGAGAGCCTGACGCTGCCGCCTTTGGCTGTGACGCTCAAGTTGCTGATGCGTGCGCCGAAAAGCAGGCCCCACAGGGCGTGGGTCAGCTCGTGGGCTACGACGTAGACGCGAACAGGACTAGGCAGGAAGAACCACATGCCCAGCCACAGGAAGTAGCCGGTGAGGAGCCAGGCGGTTTCCGGGGAAAGCAGGGATCCTGCGTTCGTAACGAGTCTCAAAAGATCAAGCAACGTCAGGGTGACCGCTACGCAGAGCGGTATCAAGGCGGCGCCTGTCAGAAATCGAAGCAGTCGTAACATAGCTGGCAGATTCTTTCAGCGGAGGAAGTGCACGTGCTATCTGTGAGATCCGCCGCAACTTCGGCCTTTTCGAGTACGCCTTCTTCTTATATCATAATTTCCAGAATTGCGCCAACTGTGCCGTAAACGAGAAAAGGTCACTATGAGACATTGGGGATTGAGTGCTGGGGTTCTGCTCGGAGCGCTGTCGGCGGTATGGGGTCAGTCCGACGACGCAAAAGGCCGCGAAAAAGTGTGCGTCAGCGGGATTTTTCCGCACTTGGCCATGTACAACAACGAGGGCGAGTGCGGTACTGGCGCAGTGGTGCCGTGGCAGGACCGGCTGTGGGTGATCACCTATGCGCCGCACATGCCGAAAGGGTCGAGCGACAAGCTCTACGAGATTACGAGTGATTTGCATCAGACTGTTCGGCCCGAGAGCATCGGCGGAACTCCGGCCAACCGCATGGTCCACCGCGAATCGCAGCAGCTTTTCATCGGTCCGTATGTGATCGGCAAGGACCGTGGCGTGCGCGTGATCTCTTACACGAACATGTTCGGGCGCCTGACCGGCAACGCGCGCCACCTGACCGACCCCGCTGGCAAGATCTATTACGCTACGATGGAAGAGGGCTTCTATGAGGTGGATGTGCATACGCTCGGCGTTGTCCAGCTCTGGGCAGACGAACAGGTGAAGCACGCTGGCAAGGGCGCTGCGCGGTCCGCAGACTTGCCTGGCTATCACGGCAAGGGCCTCTATTCGGGACAGGGCCTCTTGGTTTATGCCAACAACGGCGATCATGCCAAAGAGGCGCTGACTGACCCAACCGTGCCGTCGGGCTGTCTGGCGTCATGGGACGGCCAGGCGGACGCGTGGAAGGTCGAGCGCCGCAACCAGTTCACCGATGTCTCGGGGCCGGGCGGCATCGAAGGCAACCCCAACCCGGAAAGCGACCCCGTGTGGAGCATCGGCTGGGACAACCGCTCGCTGATCCTGATGCTCTTGGATCACGGCGCCTGGCATGCCTACCGTTTGCCCAAAGGCAGTCACAGCTACGACGGCGCGCACGGCTGGAATACCGAGTGGCCGCGCATCCGCGAGATCGGCGGGCAGGATCTGCTGATGACCATGCACGGCACCTTCTGGCATTTTCCCAGGTTTTTTTCGCTCAAACAGTCGGCTGGCATCGCTCCGCGTTCGAACTACCTGAAAGTTGTGGGCGATTTCTGCCGCTGGGGCGACAAGGTGGTGTTGGGCTGCGACGACAGCGCCAAATCGGAGTTCCTCAACAAGCGCCGCGCCAAGGGCACGATCAACGGTCCGGGCCAGTCGCACTCCAACCTCTGGTTCGTCGACCCCGCACAGCTGGACAGTTTCGGGCCGGCCATCGGGCGCGGCGCTCTCTGGATGGGCGATTCGGTAAAGGCCGGCGTCGCAAGCGATCCCTATCTCTTTTCCGGCTATGCTTCGCGAAGCCTCGCGCTGGCGCACGACGCTCAGGTGCCTGTGAGGTTCACCCTCGAAGCCGACCGGTCGGGCGATGGCACCTGGACAGCATTGCGCGAAGTCGAGGCCGCCGCTGGCAAGCTCACGACGGTTGTTTTCAGCGAGTCTGAGCGCGGCGCTTGGGTCCGCCTGATACCGCGGTCCGACGCGTCCGGCGTGTACGCCTGCTTCCAGTACGCGAACCCGGACACTCGTCAGCCGCAGGCGGATGCCCGGTTCGCGGGTCTGGCGACTCCGAAGACGCAGAGCGGCTTCGGCGGCATCGTATACGCGCGGGGCGACAACAAGCGCACGCTGGCGCTGTCGGCGGTCAAGGCGGGGCCTGACGGCGTGAAAGGCACCGGATTCTACGAACTGGACGCGGCGCTCAAGCTCGTGCGCCTGAACGATGCTAACGGGGTGAAATACGCGCAGAAGGGCTACGCGTTCAACGGCGCGGGCCTGGAGATCGACGCCGCCTCGGCGGTCATTACGGACGATGCCAAGAAGCGCTGGCGCTTCCCTAAGGCGGATGCGGCCTATGACGTGCCGGGGTTGTGGGGCAAAGAGCGGCTCTGCCGCGAGGTGTGCACCGAGCGCGACGTGCTGAACGTGTGCGGCACTTTCTATGAGCTGCCCGCCGAGAACGCGGGCGGCTTCGGCAAGGTGCGCGCGGTGGCGACCCACGGCGGACGTATCCACGACTACTGCTCCTACCGCGGCATGCTCGTGCTGTCGGGCGTCGACGCGGCAGCGGGCGTTTCGGAGCACATCGTGCGGTCCGAGGACGGCCAGGCGGCGCTCTGGGTCGGCGTGGTGGACGATCTCTGGGCATTCGGCAAGTCGCGCGGACAGGGCGGCCCGTGGAAGGATACGGCGGTGAAGGCGGGCGAGCCGTCCGACGCCTATCTGATGACCGGATTCGACAAGAAGCGCCTGACCCTCTCGCACTCGGGCGCGGAGCCGGTGAGCGTGACGCTGGAGTTGGACATCACCGGTACGGGCGTGTGGCGGAAGTGCGAGACCTATCGCGTCGACCCCGGCAATCCGTTGCAGGTCGCTCTGGACGACGTGCGCGCCTACTGGTTGCGCGTGACGGCGGACAGGGCGTGCAAGGCCACCGCGTGGCTGGTGTACGAATAGGGGCGGCCGGCCGCCCGTACAGAGTTCTTGAAAGGAGTCTCCAGGTGAGTGAATTTTCTAGGCGCGGTTTTCTGGCCGCCATGGCGGCAGGTGCGGTCTGTAGCGGCTGTACTACGATCGGGAAGCTTTCCGAAGCGAAGCGCCCCAACATCCTGTTCATCATGTCGGACGACCACGCGGCACACGCCATCAGCGCGTATACGGACAAGCTGATCCAGACGCCGCACATCGACCGGTTGGCCAAAGAGGGGTGCCTGTTCACGCATGTGTTCGCCACGAACGCCATTTGCACGCCCAGTCGCGCATCGATCCTGACAGGTCAGTACAGCCATGTCAACGGTGTGCCGGTTTTCAATCAGCTGGACCCGAACAAAATCACCGTGGCGCACCGCCTGCAGCAGGCCGGTTACCACACGGCGATGATCGGGAAATGGCATCTGGGCAGCGATCCGCAGGGGTTCGACCACTGGGAGATTTTGGCGGGACAGGGCGAGTACTTTGACCCCGTGCTCTACACGCGTGAAGGGTCGAAGAAATACTACGGAGAGTACTGCACGGACACGATAACGAACCTGGCGCTCGTGCAATTACGCAGGCGGCCCAAGGACAAGCCCTTCTTCATGATGATGCATCACAAGGCGCCGCATCGGCCGTGGAATCCCGCCCCCCGGCACGAGAAGCTCTGGCGGCTGAAGACAATCCCTGAGCCGGACACCCTGTTCGACGACTATGCGACACGTACCGACGCGATCCGTCTGCAGAAGCAGAGCATCGGCGACCTCACCAAAACGGACGTCAAGGACGACGTTCCCGAGGGGCTGACTGGACGCGCCCGCACACGCTGGATGTATCAGCGCTACATGCAGGACTACCTCGGCTGCATCCAGGGCATTGACGAGAGCGTGGGGCGGATGCTGGACGAGCTCGACGAGCAGGGGCTCGCGGATAATACGGTCGTCATTTACACCAGCGATCAGGGCTTCTTTCTCGGCGACCACGGGATGTTCGACAAGCGCTTCATGTACGAGGAGAGCCTGGAGATGCCGTTCCTGATGCGCTGGCCCAAAGGCATCAAGGCGGGGACGCGTCAGGACGCCTTGGTGATCAACTGCGATTTTGCGCCGACCTTCCTGGCGCTGGCGGGAGTGGAGACGCCGCCGGAGATGCAGGGCGTGAGCTTTATGCCGCTGTTGAAGGGAAAGCGGCCGGCGGGCTGGCGCAAGAGTATGTACTACCGCTACTACCACGATCCGGGGGACCACAACACCGCGCGGCACTACGGCGTGCGGACTGAGACCCACAAGCTGATCTACTTCGACAAGCTGGAGCAGTGGGAGTGCTATGATCTGGTGAAAGACCCCGAGGAACTGAACAACCTGTACGGTGACCCGGAGGCGCAAGCGACCGTGGCGGAACTCAAAGCTGAGCTGTTCCGGCTGAAAAAGGAGTTAGGCGACACTGACCGGTACGCCGACCCGAAGGATTGGCCCAAGGTTTCGTCATACGTGAAACCACCGGCGGCGCGCGGCAATTAAGCGTTTGCAACGGCTACACGTGATGCCGAGTCCGGCTCGGCGAATATGGAAAACGTGCAAGAAGTCGCTCTTGCACGTACCTGAAATCGGAGTTCTCTCGCCGGAGCTCTATTTACTGTCATCCGAGTCGAATACGAAAACCAACTCGTTGGGCCGCACGCGCTTGTTTTGGCGTGCGATGTATTCGACAAACTCTGGGTCGCTCGCGAAACGGTGTTGCTTCGTCTTAAGAACTTCGATTTCGCGGTTCTTATGCTCGATTTTCCGCATCAGCTCGTTCCGTTGCTGTTCCAAACGGTGCATCTGCGAGATTTTCGGCGGAACAATGAAAAGACCTCCAGCCACCACGCATACGAGTGCGGTAACCAAAGTCGTCTGGGTGATAATTTTTAAAAGAAGATTCACACGTTGAGATCCGTAAAAAGCTGATGCATCTATCAAATCTGTAATACTGAACACCTTATTGGCTAAAATGTCAAACGTAATTTAGAAAAAACCGTTTTTTATTTCATCCCTTAGCCATGTTGGTCTAATATGACACGCATTTGCGCCAGTTCAGGTGGCCGCGTCCGGGGCTCAGGGTTCAGGCGCAAGGGGCTCTCTGGCCGCATGAAACGACATTTCCGAAGGCTGCGAGCGGGGTCTCAGCTGACATGATAGCCGGGACGTTCGCATCGGGCTCAAGGCCGTGCGCCTGAACAGCCCGAACAGGACATGCATTCAACAGAAGAAAGAAGAGGATGCGGAGATGGATTTGACGGAGAAAACGCTGAGTGTGAAACGCGTCTTCGAAGGACGGGCACTAACGATCGATGTGGCGGAGATCGAGATGCCGAACGGGCGGCGGTCCACGCGTGAGATCGTGCGGCATCGCGGTGCGACGGTGATCCTTGGCCAGCGACCGGACGGGAAGTTCGTCCTTGTCCGCCAGTATCGCCGGTCGATCGAAGAGACGCTGCTTGAGGTGGTCGCCGGAGGGCTGGAGGAGGGGGAGTCGGTCGAGGAGGGCGCACGCCGCGAAATGGAGGAGGAAAGCGGGTATACCGTCGAATCGCTTGAGAAGGTCGGTGTGATCGTGCCATGCCCCGGCTACTCCGAGGAGCGGCTGCATCTCTTTTACGCACGGCTCTCGCAGACCCCGAATGCGCAGCGGCCGGATTTCGACGAGAATCTGGAGCCTGTGGTGATGACGGCTGCCGAGATTGACGCTGCTCTCGACTCTGGCGCATTGACTGACGGCAAAAGCATCGCCATTTGGTTGATGTGGCGTCGCAAAACAGGCTCTGGCCAGTCCTGCTAGCCGGAAGCGTGGTTTGTGCCATGGACTCGTCTGCCCGCCGCGCCGGTATGACTCGTGCCGGTCCATGCGCCATTTCTGGGCCGCTCCTTGAAGGACAGACGGGCCGCCGGGCTGTCGGTTTGTGTTGCACAAGCCCAAGGTGAGCAAGCCGCGCTACGTGCCATTGCGTTCCGTGTGTGCACTTGAACAACCCGACTCATCTTGCTAAAGTTAATTGAAAGATGCGGCGGTGAGTGGGCGGAAACAAGGTGGATCGCTAGCCGCATGCGGTGTCTGGTTCGGGCTAATGACGTGTTTTCGGATGGCAGCGAGTCATATTCTGGTGGCATATTGTTGTACTGGAAAGGAAGGGACAATGAATGTTTTAGCCGGCTGGTTAGCCTTGTTTCTCGTCGGCTTTGTTGCCTGGGTGGTCGTGCAGGTCAATCATGTGACCATTCAGAATTTAGATATCTACCTGCCTGTCGTTTTGGGCCTGATCGCCTTTGTGATGTTTCGCCTGTCAGATGCGAAAGCGGCTGCGCGAAAGGCCGAGGCAATGCGCAGGGCCGAGGAAGATGAGCGCCGGAGCAAAGAAAATACGCTTAAGAAGATCGAGCTCGAGACGGCGCAAGGCATCATTAGGCTCCAGTTGTCTAAGTTGACTGGCGATGTCGCTTCTGACCTCGAGCTGTTTTCCCAAATAATTCTTGCAGCGAACCGAGCCTTGGACAAAGCCGAGTCTGAGTTTGAGGCAGGCGCTTTTGCGCCATTCTGGGATGCGGTCGAAGCGGCGATCAATCAACTGGTACGCTACGACGGCTGTGTGCAGATTTTCGCGAGGCACATGGGCGTTTTCGTCACGACAGCCAAGTTCTTGGAGTCCCAAGTGCCCGTCTTTATGCCCGGCAGGGGGTTCATTCCCGACATCGCGGCCGTCATTAAGAGAATGCGGACGATCGTGCGGATGGCGCAAAAGGATTTCCATTTCGCCACCATTTACGAGCAGCGCCGAACCAGTGGTGTCCCTGTGGCGGACTTCCCTAATCTGGCGAAAGCTTTGGACGAGGTCGGTGGCCGGGTCGCCCTTTCGCACAAAGACCTCGCGAACGCCGTGGCCGCCTCACTGGCTGAGTTGTCGCAGGCGAGACAGGTACAGCATGAGGAATTGTGCCTGAAGTTGGAGGCGTTGTCATCGCACATGGAGCATCTGCTTGACCATCTCGCGGATCTTGAGGAGATGCCCGACAGCATCAAGCGGCGGAAGACGCTGTTGCCGGTTAGCAGCGGTGAGGGATGGAATAGCGTGCCCGTCAAAAACCTGTAGCCGGCTAAAGAGACGATGATCTTGCCCCGTCAATTTCGGGCATTAAAGGGCCGGTGTTCAGCTCCCAAGTTCTCGCTTGTAATCAGGCGGTGAGCAGTCGCGTGCGGGGCTGATCCGGTGGTGTCGACTTCCATTGGCTGAGGGGTATAAATACGGATGCGCATGTGCATTGGATGTGTGACGTGTGGCGAAAGTGACTGAAAGGGGCAGGACGGACATGAACAAAAAGTGGGTCCAAGGGCTCTATGGCGAACTGCCGCAGTTGGTGGCTCAGGAGGTCCTGACGCCCGAAGTGGCGGAGCGGTTGCACGCGCACTACGGGGCGGTCGAACCCGCACGGCTCGCGGTGGTCCTGTTCGGCGTGTTCGGCGCGTTGCTGATCGGGGCGGGAGTCATCCTTGTGTTGGCGCACAACTGGGAGGATCTCTCGCGCCCGGTGCGGGCGGGGCTCTCGTTTCTGCCTCTTGCCGTGGCGCAGGGCCTGGCTGCATGGGCCCTCGCCAAGCGGTCGCAGAGTGTCGCGTGGCGCGAGGGCGCGGCGTCGCTGGTGTTTCTGATGATCGGCGCGAGCATCTCGCTCGTCGCACAAACATACAACATTTCCGGTGACCTGCCGCGCTTTATTCTGGCCTGGTCGCTGCTCGGGTTGCCGCTCGTCTACCTGTTCGATGCGTTGGTGCCCGCCGTGCTCTATCTCTGGGCCATTACCGAGTGGGCTTGCCACCTGCGGTGCGAGGACGGTTTCAACGGCGGGTACTGGATATTGGCCGCGCTGCTCCTGCCGCAGTTGGTGCGGTGGCTGCGGGCCGGATCCTATCTGACGCGTCCGACCGTGTTGCTCTGGGCGGCGTGTGTGAGCGTGACGGTTGCGGCCGGTGTGACGCTTGAGCGCGTGTTGCCCGGCCTCTGGATCATGCTTTACGCAGGGCTCTTTGCGCTGATGTTCCTTGTCGGAGAGTTCTGGCTCAGCGAGGCCGATGGGTTTTGGTCGCGACCTCTGCGCCACTTCGGTGCGGCTGGCGTGCTCGTGCTGTCGTTCATGCTGACCTTCGAGTGGCCGTGGCATGAGATCGGGTGGCATTACTGGGCTGGCGATCACTGCCGCGAACTCTCCTGGAGGGTGATTCCCGATGCCGTGCTGGGCAGCGTGATTCCCTTGGGCGCGCTCGTTCTCCTGGTCATGACGGTTCGACGCAAGACGCCGCTCGGGCTACTTTTCGGGTGCGTCCCGATCCTTGCTGCTGTTGGCTATTGCATCTCCTGTCTCACGGACACCTATGCGCCGTCGGCGGGGCTCTTCGATCTTTATGTGCTGGTCGTCGGCCTCTGGCTGCTGGTCACCGGCCTGCGAATCGCCAAACAGGGACAGATGAACATCGGGTTGCTGGCTCTCGCATCGCTGGTCCTCGCCCGGTTTTTCGACAGCGATCTCAGCTTTCTGTTGCGAGGCCTGGTTTTCATCGTCCTCGGCATTGCATTTCTCGGTGCGAACGTTGTCATGCTGCGCCGGAAAGGGGTGAGCCATGAGCAAGCGTAATCTGATTCTGCTCGGTTTCGCGGCGGTTGTGGTGGCGCAGCTTGCCGTGCCCGCATGGATGATTGTTGAACGCGAGCGGACGCTGCGGTATGGTCAAGTGTTCAAGTTCAGGACACATCCTGTCGATCCCAGCGACGCCTTCCGCGGCCGCTACGTGTGGCTGAGTCTGGAGCCTGAGACGGTCAAGACCCCCAGTGGCAGCCACTGGACCTACAATCAGAAAGTCTTTGCCGTGCTCGGCACCGACACGAATGGTTTCGCCGTCGTGAAACGGCTCGAACGCGTTAAGCCGCTGAACGAACCTGCCGTGCCTGTGCGGACGCGGTGGTTCAACGACGCGAAAGGCGAGGCGAACCTCGAGTGGTCAGGCCTTGATCGATACTACATGGAGGAGGGCCGGGCGCCCAAAGCCGAAATTGCCTATCGGCAGCACACCAGCCGCACGAACCCAACATGCCATGTGACGGTCCGTGTTCTTGGCGCGCATGCCGTTGTCGAAGATCTGTTCGTTGAGAACCAGCCCATCCGCGCTTGGCTGCGCAAGCATCCCGCGAAGTGAAGATAGCTTCGCGGCCTCATCAGGCTTGCTATTTTGCCCCTTGGCTATTTTGCGCTTCCCGGTAGATATCCGTTATCTCTCGAAAGGGGACGGCGTAGTATCCGTTGTACTCTTTCCCCTCTCGCAGCGTTTTATAAAAGGCGCCCCTCTCGCCGTCGTGCGCCGCGTTGCGGGAATTTTCATTCAGAATGTAAAGGTCGCTGCTGAAGCCCCCAAACCGATTCAAGTCGGCCGCTCCTGCGATGAGTGCCGCGCTGGCGCGGTTCCGTCCCGGCGGAAGATGCCTGTTCTTCGCCGCGTCGTCGTATCCAGGATAGCCGCCGCGCGGCGTGGCGCTGTAATCCCAGGCTACGGTAATCAGGTTCCAGACAATCGGAACGTTTCCCGCGTTTCTCTCGGCGACCCAGTGCCGCAAGGTTCCCGCGCCGAATCCGGGTTGCGACCAGTCCTCGCTGTTGCGCGTGCCGTGGCAGAAGCCGCTCCACGTGTCCTGTACGGCCGCCGTAAAGGGGGCCGAGAGCGTTTCCCCTGGTTGAAGTCCCAGGCGGATCAGGCCGCCAGGGAACCTGTTCGCCAATGCCGGAAGCGCGTCCCCCTGTTCGCGACTCGCGTAGATGTCGTAAACGGCGACGCAGTTGGCGTTGACCGTCTCGCGAAAGAAATCGGCCAGGCTGCGCGCTTCCTGCGCCGTAAACACAGGGGTCTTTTGCTTGTCGTACATTCGCAACAGCAGAGTGGGAACCAGGTCAACGGATTTCGGACAAACGTCTCTCCACCACGCAAAGGCCCTGCGCGCATCTCCGTCCGACAGCTCCTTGTGATAAATCAGGTAAAGCCGGTTTGCGCCGTAGGGGCCGGACAGGAGCCGCGCGGCATTTGCAACCGCCGCCCGCGTGGGTGGTTCGGTCGCAGGATAGCCGTTGCCGAAGTAACCTCGCTGGGTGAACAGTCCCAGCGACGCATGAACCCAGTAGGAGCGCTCCGGCCTGACTAAGTGTGTCGTCGTGTCGGCCATGGCCAATCCGTTTGTCCAAAGGAACAGGAGCGCGGCCCATAACAAACACGGACCTTTTATCTGTTTCAGCAACATAGGCCGTCACCGCCGGGTGGGTCGTCAGGAAGACTGTGCGGCGGCCGTTTCCTTGCCGACATGCAGGAAGCGGCGCAGCTTTTCCATGTAGAGGAAAAAGACGGGTGTGACGTAGAGCGTCAGAGTCTGGGAGAAAAGCAGTCCGCCGACCACGGCCAGCCCGAGCGGTTGGCGTGAGGCGCCGCCTGCGCCGTAGCCCAGCGCGATCGGCAGCCCGCCCATCAGCGCCGCCGCAGTCGTCATCATGATCGGACGGAAGCGGACGAGACAGGCCTGGTGAATGGCCTGCTCCGAGGTGAGCCCGTCCCGGCGCTGGGCCTCGAGCGCGAAGTCGATCATCATAATGCCATTCTTTTTCACCAGGCCGACAAGCATGATGATGCCGACAAAGGCGTAGAGCGACAGTTCCGCGTCGAACAGCAGCAGCGCCAGCAGCGCGCCGACGCCCGCGAACGGTAGCGACGACAGGATCGTCACCGGATGGAAGAAGCTTTCGTACAGGATGCCCAGCACGATGTAGATCACCACGACGGCGAGAATCAGCAGGACTCCCATACCTTTCATGGAGGACTGGAAAGCCTGGGCCGTGCCTTGGAAGCTTGTGGTGATGGTGGGCGGAATGATTGTTTTGGAGGCGGCCTCGATGCCGGCCACGGCTTCGCTGAGCGAGGTTCCGGATTTCAGGTTGAACGACAGCGTGACCGAAGGTAGCTGTCCGGAATGGTTGACGCTCAGCGGCCCGTAACCTTCTTTCAGTTTTGCAAGCGTTGTGACCGGAACCAGTGTGCTGGCATCCGAGCGCACGTAGAGCAGCGACAGCGCCGCCGGATTCCGCTGGTACTCAGGCAGGAGTTCCATGATCACTTGGTACTGGTTGTTCGGCGTGAAGATGGTCGATATCTGACTCGACGAGTAGGCGTACAGCAGGGTGTTTTCGACGGCGGAGGCTGAGACGCCCAGCGAAGAGGCGCGGTCGCGGTCGATATGGATGTCCAGCTCCGGATTTTTCAGCTGCATGTCGCTGGTGACGTCCAAAAACCCGGGCAGTCCCTGCATCTGTTCGAGCAAGCGGTTCGCCACACGGTTCAACTCGCCCAGATCAGGCCCCTGCAGCGTATATTGGTACTGGCTTTTGCTCATGCGCCCGCCGATCTGGAGCGTCTGTGGCACCTGAGGAAATGCGCGGATGCCGGGGATGGCTGCCAGCTTGGGGCGCAACCGCTGGACAATCTGTTCGGCGGTTGCGCGGCGCTCGGTGCACGGCTTCAGGTGTACAAGCATACGGCCGTTGTTCGGGTTGCCGCTGCTGGTGCTGGTGCTGGACATCGCATCAAGCACGTCGGGGTCTTTGCGCACGACGTCTGCCACAGCCTGTTGCAGCTTGAACATGGCGGCGGGAGCGGTGCCTTCGGGCGGTTCGGTGGTGAGTGTGATCTGGTCCTGGTCCTCGGCGGGAAGGAACCCTTTTCCGACCATGGCCGCCAGTTTAACGGTCAGAGCCAGGATGACGGCGGAGAAAACCATCACCACGCGGCGGTGGCACAGCGCCCATTGCAGTGTGCGGTCGTAGAAGCTCAGCATGGCTTGGAAGCCGCGCTCCGTGACGGTGTACAGGTGGCCGTGGCGAACATTCCCGTGCTCGCGCAGGAAGCGCGAGCAGAGCATGGGCGTGAGCGTCAGCGAGATCACGCCCGAGATGAGCACCGCCGCGCCGATGGTCACTGCGAATTCGCGGAAGATGCGGCCGACTAGGCCGCCCATGAAGAGCACGGGAATGAAGACGGCCGCGAGTGACAGCGTCATCGACACGATGGTGAACCAGACCTCCTGGGAACCTTCGAGCGCCGCCTGCAGGCGCGGCTTGCCCATCTCCACATGACGCACGATGTTCTCCAGCATCACGATGGCGTCGTCCACCACGAAGCCGATCGCCAGCGTGAGCGCCATGAAGGAGAGGTTGTCCAAGCTGTAGTCCAGCAGCCGCATCGCCGCAAAGGTGCCGATGATGGACATCGGCAGGGCCAGAGAGGGGATGACCGTGGCCGTGAATGACCTCAGGAAGACGAAGATCACCAGCACGACGAGGCCCAGCGTCAACAGCAGCGTGAACTGCGCGTCGTCGGCGGAGCGCTGAATCGGGATGCTTCGGTCGTAGAGAATCTTCAGTTCGACCGAGGACGGCAGTTGCGACTGGAGCCGCGGCAGCAGCGCCTTCACGTCTTGGGCGACTTGCACGGTGTTCACGCCGGGCTGGCGCTGCACGGCCAGCACGATCGTCCGCTGGCTGGTGTCGGCATTGACGTACCAGGCCGCGATCTTGTCGTTCTCGACGCTGTCCTGGGCTGTGGCGACATCCCGCAGCCGCACCGGCACGCCGTCGTGGCGTGCGACGATCAGGTCGTCGTATTGGGCGCCGGAGGTGAGCTGGCCGTTGGCTTGAACGGTGAACGTGCGCGACGGTCCGTAGAGGATGCCGGTGGGCAGGTTGACGTTGCCGTTCACAACCGCTTCGGACAGGTCGTTGAGCGCGATGCCGTGAACAAACAGTTTGCGCGGGTCGGCCTGGATGCGCACCGCATATTTCTGGCTGCCGAACACCAGCACCTGGGCGACGCCGTCCACCATCGAAAGACGCTGTCCAATCAGCGTTTGGCCGAACTCGTCCAACGCCGAGAGCGGTTGCGTGGGGCTGGTCAGCACGAGGTAGAGAAAAGGCGTGTCCGCCGGGTTGACCTTCTGGTACGAGGGCGGCGTGGGCATGTCGATCGGGAGCTGTCGCAGGGAGCGCGCGATCGCCGCCTGCACATCCTGCGCAGCGGCGTCGATGTTGCGGTTCAACACGAACTGCAGGGTGATCTGCGAGCGGCCCAGCGTGCTCACCGAGGTCATCGTGTCGATGCCGGCAATGGTGGAGAACTGCTTCTCGAGCACGGTCGCAACGGCAGAGGCCATGGTGTCGGGGTTGGAGCCTGGCAAGTTGGCTGTGACTTGGATCGTGGGATAGTCGACGTTCGGCAGGTCGCTGACGGGGAGCTGCCGGTAGGCGAGCAAGCCGAAGAGCAAAATGCTGATCATCACCAGCGTGGTCATGACGGGCCGGCGGATGAAGGTCGCGGAGATGTTCATAGCGCGCCTTGCCCCGAGGGCTGGCTTCCGCCCGTGCCTGTCACCTCCACCTTGGCTCCGGGGCCCAGCCGTTGCTGCCCATCCGTCACCACCGTTTCTCCAGCCTGAAGGCCAGAGGCGATGATGCTGGTCTCGTCGACATTTCTGGCGATCTTCACCGGGCGCGCCTCCACGGTTTTGTCCGGTTTGACCACAAAGACGTACGTTCCTTTCTGTCCGTTTTGCACGGCGCTGAACGGGATGACCACCGCGTTGGTCTCGATGGCGATACGCAGGCGCACGTTCACGAACTGACCCGGCCAAAGGCGATTGGACTCGTTAGGGAACTCGGCCTTCAGCGCGAGCATGCCTGTCGTGCGGTCGATGGCGTTGTCGAGAAAGGCGAGCCGCCCGGTCTCTGCGGCTCCGTCGCTTTCCGGCAGGGTTGCCTCGACGCGGATGTCCGGGGCGCTCTGCCAGTTCCGCAGGCGCTCCACGTCCTGCTGGGGCACGGAGAAGGTCACATTCACCGGGTGGACCTCGTTGAGGGTGACCAGCGCCGTCGTGTTTGCAACGACGAGGTTGCCTTGGTCTGCCAGGCGGCGACCGGTGCGGCCGCAGATGGGTGAGCGGATCGTGCAGTAGTCGAGCTGGATGCGTGCGCTTTCGACTGCAGCGTCGTCGGCGCATTCGGAAGCCTGTTGCACCGACACGGTCGTGGCCGCTTGGTCGTGGTCATTCTCGGAGACGAACCCCTTGGCGAAAAGATCGGCCATGCGGCGGAGATCGCGTTCGGCGTTCGCCCGCTGCGCCCGCGTGCGCGCCAGCGCCGCTTCGGCCTGATGCAGCGCAGACTCGAATGGGCGGGTGTCGATCCGCGCGAGCAGGTCGCCTTTCTTGACCTCTTGACCTTCGGTGAATGCGACTTCGGCAAGCAGGCCGCTCACCTGCGCTTTGACGGTCACCGTGGCCAAGGACTCCACCGTGCCGAACGTGCGAATCTCGACCGGCATCGGTTTGCGCTCCGCGATCATGGTGACGACCGGCGAAGCCGCGACGCTTTTGCCGGCTTTTGCCGCCGCCGCCTTCGCTTGCTGCACGGTCTGGATGCGCCAATAGGCCCCCGCCACGCAGAGAATAAAAAAGATAACGCCCAAAAGTTTCTTCATCGAGTCCCCGAAATGACATGCTCCCGCAATCGCTGATTATCCGTTCATTTAATGTGCATATTGTGAACTAATTGGCGCAGTCCGTCAATCGTGACATGGGTCACATATATTTGGCATGTTTGACATTCTGACTAAACTTCTGGCATATTATAAACATGAATCGTGAACGGCGTTGATCTGACACCGAAACGGAAAAAAGGAAACCGGGCAGTAACAGAGGACGGACATGGGTTTTTCTCCATACGGCTGGTGGCTGATCCCGATTTGAAGCCTTTGGGCGGTCTGGTTCTATGTCCTGTGCCGGGAGCACGGATGGTTTCGCAGATCGAAAGGCGCGCGAACCTTGGACCCGCTCACAAGGGCGGTCCTGACGGTGATGTGCGCGTATTGCACGGTGAAAGCTCAGAAACCCGGAAACGCGAACAGCGGCGGGGGTGGCGGCACCAACGCGCCGCAGATGACGGTCACGCAGCAGAACGGCGGAAGCGCCGCCCCGTCATCGGCGAACGGCGACGCCGGACAGCAGGCCGCGCCGCCGCAGGCCCGGGCCGCGCCGCAGGCTTCGCTGCTGAACGCGCCCGCCGGGCCGTCCCGAATCGTGTTCCAGTCAACGCCGGCATACGACACGAGAACGACAACCGCTTTTGGAGCAGAGCCCGGCTGGGGCGTACCCGCCGCCGTACCCGTCACGCCGAAACTCAATGCGGTGTCCTTCGGCGGCGGGACCAACACCCCGTCGCCCGTCTGTTTCGCCGGCACGGAAACGGTCACAGTCCAAACGCTCATCCTCGCCACGCGCGGGCACCCGGCGACGCCGGAGCAACGGCAGGCCGCGATCAGCGCCGGCCTGCATTATGGGCTTGTGTGGGGTTCGGTGTTCATCTTAAAGTGAGGCCACCGGTGAAGTCATTTCTCATAGCTGCCTTTGTTGCGGGACTCTGGATTCCGGCCATGGAAGCGTCCGGCCAGATGCCGGCCTGGTATCTGGAAACGGGGCTGCCGGCGACGGACACCGACGGCGACGGCATCCCCGACGCGTGGGAGCTGCGGACGTTCGGCGACCCCGCTGTCGCCGACTCCGGCCTCGACCGCGACGGCGACGGGCTGACCGACCTTGAGGAGTTCAACTTCGGTTCCGACCCGCGCACGTACAGCACCATGGCGGACGGGTGGTCGGACAAGGAGAAGCGCGACGCGGGGCTTGCCGCCGTCTTCCGCGTCACGCCCGGCGTGACCGCCGCGCAGTGGCGGGAATGGCTGGGCTGGAGCGCCCAGACGTGGCAGACACTGACGGCCACGAACACGGCTGGTTTCGTCGCCACATACGCGGAATTCGTCTACAACACCGCGCCCTACACGGAAGAAAACGGCGCGGCCGACTTCTGGATCGTGGCGCGCACCGACCGGCCCGCCTGGCTCACGGTCGGCGACGCGCTCGCGACCAACAGCTTCCCCGTCCGCGCCGGCAACAGCCGCGTCCACATCCGCGCGGCCTACGGCGGCCCCGTCACGGTGACGCTGGACCCCCATCCCGGCACGCTCGCCCAGACGCCGGGCGCGACCAACGGCCTGTGGCTCTGCGGGCTGTCCGTCGAGGCCTGCCGATACAACACCGTGCTCTTTTCCGACGGCGACACGCCGCCGCCCGTGCCGGGCGCTCCGGACAGCGTGGACGGTCTCCTGGTGCTCTCTCCGCCGCCCGCCGTCTCGTTCCATTCCTTGGCGTCCCCGCCGCCCAGCGTCACCCTCCAGCCCCTTCGCATGACCGCCGGCCCCGGTGCCATCGCCCTCGGCAACGGCGGCTGGTACTGTCTGCCTTGCGGCCCCGGGCTCTGCGACTGGCCGGACTACGCGATGATCGGGGGCGACGCCGTCAGCATGGCCATGAACGGCGTGGCAGGCAGCGACCCTATCCTGAGCGCGGACGACGCCTGGAACATCTACCAGAGCCATTTGCCGGACATCCAGTGCACGGTCACGCAGACCGTCGCGAACTCGACCTACCCGTTCATCTACGGCATGGTCATCTTCTCGTTCAGGCAGTGCGAGGCCGTGGGCGGCTTCGTCTTCGGGGCCGAGATGAACTGGCCGCTGCACGTGCCGGCCTGCTACGAATACACCGGGTGCGGCGGAATAGGGTGCACGTGCCAAGACGCCGGGAACACCTATGTAGGCTTCGACCATTGGCTCGTCAACACCCGCAACCTCGAACTCATCAGCGTGGCAAACAGTGAGGAAAACACCGTGAACCACTGCCTCGGAGTAGTCTGGCAGGCGGGCGGGAAAGTGGACTTGTTCTCTTTGCTCGGCGGAACCTACACATCCTACGAGAGCGACCTCCAATTCACGTCGGACAACCTCACGGTCAACGATTACGGCGAACTGGAGTTTCCGAAAAAGGCTCCGGCTGATTTGAAGCCCATTATTTGTCTGGTCAAACTGCATTACGCGCCCTCGCCCGAAGTTGATCAGGTGTTCGACAAGCTCTGGGTGGTCATCAATTCACGCGACACACAAACGAAATTCAATTCGTGGTACGCTCAGAATTCCGATATAAGCTGGACGGCCAATTTGCCAAAACCGTTTGCATACCTCTCTTTGTCCACAAACGCTGCAAACGAAGTTTCAGCGGAGGATCCGGAGCCAAACCCATCCGTCACCGGTGGGTATTGGCATCCTCCCGAGTCTAAGAACACCTATCTTCACCACAATGCGAGATTTGAAATGCGGTCAAAACCGATTTTTGGGGGACACGGACATCAGGCGATGTATGACCGCGCTGGTGTGTTGATCGAACAACCTATTGCTGCAGGATCAGCGGATATATCCGCACCCACTGCTGTCCAAAACAGCATTCATTGTACGGGGTGAGCTGCTGATTTCCTAGCGTTTTCAGGTTGTTGGACGGGTTGTTGAGTTTGAGGTCTCGGAAAATGCTGTCCAAGGTTTCACAGGGCGAGAGTCATCTGTATGGTGTCGGGCTCCCGGATCGGGACTCCGAACGGGTTGTCGAGCCACGCCCACAAGTCGCGGTAGGTCAGGAGGTTGAAGCGCAGCATGGCCGCCAGGTTGGAGAGGCTCCACTGC
>Ga0118677_10001530_pt1 | contig 41414 bp, 33 predicted proteins | sample AliMusrvi5mmetaG_FD_86154 | JGI IMG/M metagenome (GOLD analysis project Ga0118677, IMG submission 86154)
TTACATACCCGGGCCTCGTACCCCTGGGACAGGTTATTTCAGTTCCAGGGGGTTATGTCTACTTGCCCCTTGCCCAGACTGTGCGGGCCCGCTGGTCGGGGCTGAATTTTTTGGACGAGCCGAACCGCGGTTGAAAACGGGCCGGGCCCCGACCCAAATTCGGCGGAGCATTCCCACGAACGTGCGGTGAAAAAACCCCTTCCAGTCAACTAGCCCATTTCCATCCAATTCGAGGGTAACGAATGCAGATTACCTCCTTTGGGGGTCATATTTACAAGCAAACTGGGGTTGCTAATAATTATATTCCCATGGTATTGAATGTACACCCCCCTCACTCCACAGTCCAGTTGGCTAAAAAAATATCCACCAAGTGACCAGGAAAGACAGCTACAATTCGACTTAAGTACTTGGTCGCCAGTCTATTTTTCATATAAAAAAGTGTGGTAAAAAAGGTTATTTCATGGTATAATCTATTGAATACAAAAGGTTTATTAGTTTTTGATTCAGATGTAACTGATGAATCAGTAATCGAAGAACCCTCTATCGATTCAGATACTAAGGAATAATATTTTTTAATAAGAAAATCCAGAATAAAAGCTTTCTGAATACAGAAATCTGTATTATTAGAATATAAAGATATAAAGGCGCGGAACTCCAAAGTGTTCTGCGCTTTTATAATAAACATGAATAATAAATTCTGGTAATCTTATCTAATATAATGTTTGCCAGAATTATAGATTAATTCAAATAATGATCACTTAAACTTTTTCTGCAATAAACTGCCGGATATTTTTCTCGATTCGGCCACCTGCATTGGCAACATCGCCTTTGACAAATTTGTCTCCTGTGATATTTTCAAAAAGTTCAATATACCGATCTGAAATCTGGTTAACCAATTCATTGGTCATTTCAGGTACTTTTTGTCCTTCAAGTCCCTGAAATCCATTTTCAATCAACCACTGGCGCACAAATTCCTTGGAAAGCTGTTTTTGATTTTCCCCTTTTGCCAAACGCGCCTCATATCCCTCAGCATAAAAATAACGCGATGAATCGGGTGTGTGTATTTCATCAATCAGGTATATCTGATCCCCCTTTTTTCCAAATTCATATTTTGTATCTACCAATATTAAACCCTTCTCTGCAGCCATTTCAGTGCCACGCTGAAAAAGCGAAAGCGTATATTTTTCCAATATTTCATATTCTTCGGCTGATACAAGTCCTTGTTTAATAATCTCTTCCTTCGAAATATCCTCATCATGCCCTTCATTTGCCTTGGTAGTTGGTGTAATGATAGGGTTGGGAAATTTCTGACTTTCTTTCATCCCTTCAGGCATTTCAACCCCGCAAAGAACCCTTTTTCCTGCCCGATATTGCCGCCAGGCATGACCTGTCAAATAACCCCGGATGACCATCTCCACTTTAAATGGTTCGCATAAATGTCCAACCGTAACCATTGGATCCGGAGTCGCAATTTTCCAGTTAGGAACAATATCTGAAGTGGCATCCAGAAACTTAGCCGCTATCTGATTTAAAACCTGTCCTTTAAAGGGGATTCCCTTGGGTAAAACAACGTCGAAGGCAGAGATTCGGTCAGTAACAACCATAACCAGATAATCGTCATTAATATTATAAACGTCTCTCACTTTACCTTTATAAAAACTCAGTTGTCCCGGAAGAGAGAATTCGGTAGAAACTATTGCATTACTCATATAAATTTAATTTTAAAGGTTATTAATAATCTTCATTATGCAGGATGTTGTAACGGTCATAGGCATCAACAATTTCCCGGACTAATTTATGACGTACGATGTCACTTTTATCGAAATGAATTGTCGAGATTCCTTCCACACCATTTAAAATCTTTAAAGCGAGAATCAATCCAGAATGTTGCTTTCTTGGCAAATCAATTTGTGTGATATCGCCTGTAATTATATACTTAGTATTCAATCCCATACGAGTTAAAAACATTTTTAGCTGTGGGATTGTGGTATTTTGGGCTTCATCAAGAATGACAAAAGCATTGCTTAATGTTCTTCCTCTCATAAAAGCAAGCGGGGCTATCTGAATTATGCCATCCTTCAGGTACTCTTCCAGTTTCTTGGGAGGAATCATATCAAGTAGGGCATCGTAGATAGGCTGCAGATAAGGGTCTATTTTTTCTTTGAGGTCACCTGGCAAAAATCCAAGGTTTTCTCCTGCTTCAACCGCTGGGCGACTAAGGATAATCCGCTTAATTTGCCTATTTTTCAATGCGCTGATTGCTAGTGCAATAGCAACATATGTTTTACCTGTTCCTGCAGGTCCTATAGCAAATATCAAATCATCTTTTTTAGTTCCGTCAACGAGTTTTTGTTGATTTGAAGTCCTTGGACGGATTGGTTTCCCGGTATTTCCAAAGAGCAGAACGTCGCTAGCATTCTGGATACTCTGGTCTATGGTGCTTATATCATCCATCATTATCTGGTGGATGGTTTCGTCAGAAAGGGCATTAAAATGGTAGTAATGTTCAATAATCAGTTGAAATTTACGGATAAAATCGCCGACTTCGCTCTCTTCACCTTTTATTTTAATAGTGTGACCACGGGCTACAACTAAAATCTTTGGGCAATACGATCTGATCAACTCCATTTTGGAGTTTCTAACACCGTAAAATTCTGTTGGTTCGATCCCTTCCAGCTGAAAACTATGCTCGATCATGCCTGCCATTTTTGATTCTACAAAATAAACATTTTTTTGAACCATTTGCTTACCTTCGCTGCCACAAAAACCGGAATAAAGTGAAAACCAGAAAAGAACAATTAGAGTCGTTTGAACGACTGCTTGACATAATGGATGAACTTCGCGAGAAATGTCCATGGGATCAAAAACAGACTTTTGAAACATTGCGAAAGCTCACCATCGAAGAGGTATATGAATTAGGTGATGCAATCCTTCGCAGTAGTCCGAATGAAGTAAAAAAAGAACTTGGGGATCTTTTACTTCACATTGTCTTTTATGCGAAGATTGGTTCTGAATCGAATAGTTTTGATATTGGGGAGGTTATTAATAACCTGAATGATAAACTAATATATCGTCATCCTCATGTTTTTGGAGATATTGAGGTAAGCAGTGCACTCGAAGTTGAACAGAATTGGGAAGCGCTAAAGTTAACTGAAAAGGGTAGGGGACGACGCGTTCTCGAAGGGGTTCCCGATGCACTTCCGGCATTGGTTAAAGCGAACAGAATACAGGAGAAGGTCCGGGGTGTGGGGTTTGACTGGGAAGAAAAACAGCAGGTATGGGACAAAGTCAAGGAAGAACTTGAAGAGTTTGAGGCCGAAGTCCGTGTTGATAACCGGCCAGACATGGAAAACGAATTAGGAGATCTTATTTTCTCAATTGTAAATGTTGCCCGTTTATATGAGATTGATCCCGAAAGTGCTTTGGAGCGAACCAATCAGAAGTTTATCCGTAGATTTAATTATCTGGAAGAGCAAACTCTAATGAAGGGTAAATCACTTCATTCAATGAGTCTTGCTGAGATGGACCATTATTGGGAGGAGGCTAAAATAGGGGAGAAGAAGGGATAGATAAAGAAAAAAGCGGCTATTCGCCGCTTTTTTCTTTATCTATCAAAACTGATTCATGAGGAATAATCCGCACAACAATTTTCTCTTTAGTTTCATCCAAATCGATTGTGATCCTATCACCTTCATTGATCACATTACCAATAATCGTTTCTGCCATCTCATCTTCCAAGTACTTTTGAATAGCTCTTTTGAGTGGTCTTGCTCCAAACTGAGGGTCGAATCCTTTATCTGCTATAAAGCGCTTTGCATCCTCAGTAATGTCAAGCTTGTATTTTAACGTTTCAACCCGCTCGTATAAACCTTGAAGCTCTATGTCTATAATTTGTTCGATATGACTTCTTTCCAGCGGATTAAATATTACGACATCATCCACCCTGTTCAGAAATTCAGGGGCAAATGCACGCTTTAAGGCTTTTTGAATGACAAATTTCGCATATTCATTTTCTTCGTCAGCCGATTTCCGGGTTGAGAAACCAACCCCTTGTCCAAACTCTTTAAGTTGCCTGGTTCCAATATTAGAGGTCATGATGACAATGGTATTGCGAAAATCAATTTTGCGCCCCAAACTGTCGGTCAGACGTCCCTCATCCATTACCTGCAGCAAAATATTGAAAACGTCCGGATGTGCTTTTTCAATCTCATCAAGCAATATTACGGCATAAGGTTTTCGCCTGACCTTTTCAGTCAACTGTCCACCTTCCTCATAACCAACATATCCGGGAGGAGCTCCGACGAGCCTTGAAACGGAAAACTTTTCCATATATTCGCTCATATCTACACGAATCAGGGCATCAGAAGTATCAAACAGATATTTGGCTAATACTTTAGCCAGCTGAGTCTTACCAACACCAGTGGGTCCAAGGAAAATAAAAGATCCGATAGGTTTATTCGGATCCTTTAACCCTGCACGGTTGCGTTGAATTGCTTTGGTAATTTTAAGTACGGCATCATCCTGTCCAATGATATTCTGTTTCATATCATTGAACATGTTTTGCAGACGTTTACCTTCAGCCTGAGCAATCCGTTGGACAGGAATACCTGACATCATAGCTACGATATCTGCAACCTGCTCTTCTCCAACAATTTCCCGATGATTTTCCAATTCTTTTTCCCAAATCTCCTTTTCCTTATCCACCAAAGCGAGCAGGTTCTTCTCCTGATCTCTAAAACTGGCAGCAAGTTCGAAATTCTGACTTTTTACTGCTTGTATCTTTTCACTTCTGGCTTCTTCAATACGTTCTTCCAACTTAATGATCCTTTCAGGGACAGTAATATTGGTAATATGGACCCTTGATCCCGCTTCATCCAGTGCGTCGATTGCTTTATCAGGTAGGTGACGATCAGATATATACCTGGTAGTGAGCCTTACACAAGCTTCTATGGCTTCAGGGGTATAGGTTACATTGTGGTGATCTTCATATCTTTCCTTAATATTGTGAAGAATTTCAATAGTTTCTTCAACCGTGGTGGGCTCAACCATCACTTTTTGGAAACGACGTTCCAAGGCGCCGTCTTTTTCAATGTGCTGCCGGTATTCATCCAGTGTGGTTGCACCTATACATTGAATATCTCCCCGGGCCAGTGCAGGCTTAAGCATATTGGCGGCGTCAAGAGATCCGGTCGCACCTCCGGCACCAACGATAGTATGAATTTCATCAATAAATAAAATGATGTTATCAACTTTGGCAAGTTCATTTAAAATAGCTTTCATCCGCTCTTCAAATTGCCCCCTGTATTTGGTCCCGGCCACAATAGATGCCAGATCCAGACTTATTACCCGTTTATCGAATAGCACACGTGAGACCTTACGTTGAGATATTCGCAATGCTAGACCTTCAACGATAGCAGATTTTCCGACTCCAGGTTCACCAATTAAAACGGGATTATTTTTTTTCCTTCGACTTAGAATCTGAGCAATCCGTTGGATCTCTTTTTCCCTTCCTACAATTGGATCAAGGCTCCCTTCGATAGCTGCTTTGGTTATGTCGATCCCAAAATTATCCAAAACCGGTGTATCGGTCTTAGGAGTTGAAGACCCCTTTGAACCGGAAGGGCCACTAACGCTTCCGCCACCTTTCCCGAACATATCATCATCGTCGCTGTCTTCAGGAAAATCGGATTTATTTTCTATCCGGGTCAGTTCTTCAATTTTGGATTTAATTTCGTCATAACCAACATTATAATGCTTAAAAATAGAACTGATAATCCCTTGTTTCTCTTTTAGGATCGCCAGAAGCAGATGACCAGTATTAACAGTGCTTTCATTCATTGCACGTGCTTCAAGAAATACTAGTTTTAGCGCTTTTTCTGTGTTTTTAAGTAATGGTATATTGGCTTCGAACTGCAGTGAATTATCTTTGCGCAATTGAATTTCAAGGTCTCTGCGCATGGTCATATAATCCAATTGTAATTTATTCATTACATCAATTGCAATTCCTTCGCCATCTCTAATGATCCCAAGAAAAAGATGCTCAGTGCCAATGTATTCATTTCCTAATCTGATGGCTTCCTCGCGGCTATATGAAAGCACATCCTTGATACGGGGAGAGAATTTTGAATCCATAATATATTTATTGTCTTTTGTTTTATAACCCGATTATATTTTGCGACTAAATTAACTAATAATTCACAATAAACAGAACTTTGCCAAAGAAATATGTTTTTAATATAAATCAAATATCCTGGTTTATTTAATTAAATATCAAGCTAATAACGACAATAAACCAAATGATTTTCACCTCAAATCCGAGCTCGAATGCATTGTTTTCCAAATCGTTATTCCTTTGCATTTTTCAGCCACATAAAAAGAACAATTTATACTTACTTTAAGTTTAAAATTACTATTTTTGTGTGACTTTACACAAATTAAACGAATAAGGCATATATGTCTGATTTAGAAAAGATTATACAGATTAATATTGAGGAGCAAATGAAAACAGCTTACATTGATTATTCGATGTCTGTGATTGTTTCAAGGGCTCTACCTGATGTCCGTGATGGACTTAAACCAGTACATCGCAGGGTTTTATATGGAATGAGTGAATTAGGCAGCGCTTCCAATAAACCTTATAAGAAATCTGCCAGGATAGTGGGAGAGGTGCTGGGTAAATTTCACCCCCATGGTGATTCATCCGTCTATTTTGCCATGGTCAGAATGGCTCAGGAATGGTCACTTCGTTATCCACTTATTGATGGTCAGGGAAACTTTGGATCTGTTGACGGTGATAGTCCGGCAGCCATGCGTTATACGGAGGCACGTTTAAAAAAGCTTGCTGAAGAGGCGCTTGCCGACCTGGATAAAAATACGGTTGATTTCAGGCCCAATTTTGATGAGACACTTCAGGAACCTACCGTGTTACCGACAAAGATTCCAATGCTTTTGGTAAATGGTACCTCAGGTATTGCTGTTGGAATGGCAACTAATATGCCACCTCATAATCTTTCGGATACTATTGAAGCAATAGTCGCTTACATTGATGATAATGATATAGAAATAAGCAGGTTAATAGATATCATTAAAGCTCCAGATTTTCCTACCGGTGGAATAATTTATGGCTATGCTGGTGTAAAGGAAGCATTTGAAACAGGACGTGGCCGGATTGTGGTCAGGGGTAAGGCTGAGATTGAGTCTGTTGAACATGGGCGTGAAAAACTCATTATCACCGAGATTCCTTACATGGTTAACAAAGCAGAATTGATCATCAAAATTGCTGAGTTGGTCAATGAGAAAAAAATTGATGGGATTTCAAATATCAACGATGAATCTGATCGCAATGGGATGCGAATTGTCGTGGATATCAAACGCGACGAAATGGCCAGTGTCGTACTGAATAAGCTATATAAGTTTACGCAACTTCAGAATGCCTTTAATGTCAATAATATAGCCTTGGTTAAGGGGCGTCCGCAAATGCTGAACCTCAAAGATCTGATCCATTACTTTGTTGAACACCGGCACGAAGTAGTTATCAGACGTACTAAATACGATCTTGAGCAATCGGAGAAAAAAGCTCATATTCTGAGGGGACTTATTATTGCAATTGACCATTTGGATGCAGTAATTACCCTGATCCGAAATGCTAAAACACCTGAAGAAGCGCGTGAAGGATTGATGCAGAATTTCGAACTTGATGAAATTCAGGCCCGTGCAATCCTTGATCTTCGTTTACAAAGACTTACCGGTCTTGAGCGCGATAAGATCCATGCCGAATATGAGGAGTTGAGTAAATATATTGACTGGTTAAAGGAGATTCTGGCTAACGAGTCAATCCGGATGGGAATAATCAAGGACGAATTACAGGAGATCAAATCGCAATATGGTGATGCCAGGCGGACCGAAATTGTCTATGCATCAGAAGATTTTAATCCCGAAGATTTTTATGCCGATGAAGATATGGTCATTACTATATCACACATGGGCTATATCAAACGGACACCTCTTACCGAGTTCAGGACTCAGGCCCGTGGAGGGACAGGATCCAAAGGATCGAGTACGCGCGAAGAGGATTTTCTTGAGCATATGTTTATAGCTACCATGCACAACACATTGCTTTTATTTACAGAGAAGGGTAAATGCTTCTGGCTCAAGGTATACGAAATACCTGAAGGAACCAAAGCTTCAAAAGGCCGGGCTATCCAAAACCTCCTGGGCATCGAAGCTGATGATCAGGTGAGAGCCTATATTAATGTCACTTCATTGAAGGATGAAGCTTATATTAACAATAACTACATTATTCTTTGCACCAAAAAAGGGGTAATTAAAAAAACTCCGCTTGAAGCGTATTCCCGACCAAGACAAAATGGTGTTAATGCGATAACCATCCGTGAAAATGACCAACTGATTGAAGCTCGTCTGACCAACGGAAATAACGAGATTCTGCTTGCCATCAAGTCAGGAAAAGCAATCCGGTTTCACGAAAAACATGCCCGGGCAATTGGCAGGACGGCCTCAGGAGTCAGAGGTATCAGTCTCGCTAACGAGAGTGATGAGCTGGTAGGGATGATTTGTGTTGAAAATGATGTGGAGGATGTATTGGTTGTTTCTGAAAACGGATACGGAAAACGGTCTAAAATAGAAGATTACCGGATAACTAACCGGGGAGGCAAAGGGGTGAAAACTATAAATGTCACCGATAAGACAGGTCATTTGGTTGCTATTAAAAATGTTACCGATACTGATGACCTGATGATTATCACGCAGGCGGGTGTTACTATCCGACTGCCGATATCTAAAATCCGGATGACAGGTCGTGCAGCTCAGGGAGTCAAGCTGATCAACCTTCGTGAAGATGATTCAATTGCTTCAGTAGCTCGCGTTGAAAATGAAGAGGTAGATGAAATTGTCATGGATGATGGCGAACTTCTTTCTAATACTGAAGAAGATGACAGCGAACTTGATTAGTTCTTTTCAAACACTAAAAGCAATTGTTATTTTTGTATTTTTAAAAATATGGTTCAATTTCGCATTAATTTATAACAAACATTTTTAAATCATGAAAAAATTAGTTTTTACAGTTTTAATATTCCTGTCCACTACTGCACTCTTTGCCCAGAAGGGGAAAGTGGCAACAGCACTTTCATATAAGGAAGACAAAAAGCTTGATAAGGCTTGGGAAGCGATTAAAGAAACAGTAGATCCGGCCAATCCAAAAGCTGAGAAAACCTTAAAATGGAGTGGAGCCTGGCAGGCTCGCGGTGAAATCATTGAGGCAATTATACTTTCCAAAGATGAGAAATTTCTGAAGCTGGTACCAAATCCCGTTGAAGAAGCCTATAGTTCCTATATGAAAGCGATGGAATTGGACGAAAAGGGTGGTAGTCAGATTCTCAAAATTAAACTATTATCCTTTACTAATACGCTGATCACTGCTGCTGTTGCTGCATATCAGGCAAATGAATACGCGAAGGCTGCAGATTATTTTGAGAAAAAGCTTTTAATTGACAAAACTCCATTGTTCAAAACTGACGGTGCTATCGATACAGCAATTTGTTACAATACCGGGCTAGCAGCGATGAATGCCAAACAATATGCCAAAGCCATTAAATACTTCACGGAATGTACAAAATACGGGTATAATGGTGGTTCTTCCTATGCTCAGATTATCAGTGCTTACCATCAACTTGGTACAAAAGAGGATACCGTCAAGGCTGTTGAAATAATGAAACAGGCATTTGAAAAATATCCTAACGACCTAAGCATAAATGTGCAGTTGATTAATTATTATATCATGTCAGGTCAGCCTAATGAAGCTATTAGTTATCTTGATAAAGCGATTGCCAAAGAAAAGGATAATTCATCCTTTTATTTGGCAAAAGGTGTTGCACTTGATAGACTAGGGCGTCAGGATGATGCCATTGAGGTTTACAAAAAAGCAATCGAAATGAAGCCTGAAAATGCTGATGCCTATTATAATATTGGAGTGATCTATTTTAACCGCGGTGTAAAACAATTTGATGTTGCTAACGCTGTCCCAACCACCGATCAGGTTCGTTACGATGCCGAGAAGAAGAAAGCTGATGATTTTTTCAAAGAAGCTGTTCCTTATCTTGAGAATGCAGTGAAGTACAATCCTAAGGATACTTATATTCTTGACCAGTTAAAGAATTTATATTATCGTCTTAAAATGATGGATAAATTTGAAGCATTGAATAAAAAATAATAAAAAGAGGGAATTACTTCCCTCTTTTTATACATTCATATATTAACATAATATTAATTATGAGACATGCATAGGTCTGGTTATAAGTACATTATCCGATTCAAATTGCAGAGAATATTAGCGAATGAACAAAACAGCCCTTTTTTTCGTTTTAGAGAAAAAAAAGATCTTGATGAAAACATTTTTTTCAACCCTAATTCTTTTCTCACTTTTAACAAATATCCAGATTATGGGTCAAGGTGATATTCGAACGAATAATTTAAAGGAGCAACATTTTACGCCTAAGGTGACAAAAACAGCTGACCAATGGAAAGCTGAGCTCACACAGGCACAATACGAAGTTACGCGCAATAAAGGGACCGAGAGGCCATTTACGGGACAGTATTTCAATTTTTATGAAAAAGGAAACTACTATTGCTCCAATTGCGGCGCACTTCTTTTTAATTCGGAATCAAAATTCAAGTCTGGTTGTGGTTGGCCCAGCTTTAATGATGTGGCTGACCTAAAATCAATCAATATAATTAGCGATAAAAGTCATGGAATGGTCCGGACTGAAATAACCTGCTCGAATTGTGAAGCTCACCTTGGGCACGTTTTCGATGATGGGCCACCTCCAACCGGACTTCGGTACTGTATTAATTCAGTATCACTTAAATTTATTCCGCAGGAGAAAACAGCCGGAAAATAGGCTGTTCAGCTGTAGTCGATTAGGTTAAAGACCATCAGTATCCAAGACATGCAAGGCCTCATCTTTTATATCATTCTAAGGCTATTCTACTACCCGGGTGATGTAGGCTGAATAATCCTTAATAATTGGTTTATAATCAAGGTGAAATAAGGGAGATGAAATGATAAAATCGGCAGTTGAGCGGTTTGATGCAGTTGGGATATTGTATAAAACAGCAATTCTTAACAGTGCCTTAACATCCACGTCATGAGGTTGTGGTTGCATCGGATCCCAAAAGAAGATGAGCAAATTCACATTTCCTTCACAAATCATCGAACCAAGTTGCTGGTCACCACCTAATGGACCCGATTTTAGAATAATAACCTGAGGTGGCATGGCATCAAACTCCTTACATTTTAAAGTGATCACATCTTCAACCATTTTCCCGGTAGTACCCGTACAAACGAGTGTATGTTGAGCTAATTCTTTCCAATTATAACCGACCCATTCAGCCATATCTTTTTTTCGGTTATCGTGGGCTACGATTGCTATGGTCTTTTTAATTTTCATTCTCATATTATCAATTTTATGAGACAAAGTTAAAGCTATATGGCTTTATAACATCACCTGTTTGATTATCAAAATATTAATATTTCATTAAGAAAGACTTCAAAGTCATAGTTCCATTGTACTTTGGATTGATTGAAATATTGTCATATCGTTCCAGATTGTTGCTGGCAATGATTGACTGAGCCATTTCGGCATATTGTTCTGATTGGTCGTGGTATCTGCCTAAATACCGCACTAATTGAGCAGAAGTTCCCCCCTCCCATCGTTTTTGTCGGAATTTCTTGTAGGAAGATACGGTTGCGATAAAGAGAAAATAATGTTCAACTGACTCTGTAACAGAATTATATGTTCGTAAATACCGGTCATCATCACCTTCAATATAGGGCATTTGTGATCTGGGGTCGTCACTTGAGAAGGACATTATTCCGAATATATTGTTCCCGTTTCGAAATATGGAGGAGGTTCCCCAACCTGATTCAAGCACGGCCTGGGTTAGCACTAGGCTGACCGGATGAGGATAAATACGTTTTTTTAATTCACCTAATGAATCGGTTTCATACCTTTGTTTTATGCTAACCAAAAACGAAGAATCAGATTTTGATAGTGATTTTCTCTGATTAATCCGATCTTCAAGGAAATCTAAATGGTGCAAATCATCCATTAAACGTTCCCGGGTAATCACAATTGCGGGTAAAATATGCATGATAAACAAATCCTTTCTTTTGTCCGGATTTACATCCCGAAAGTCAATGGATCCTCTATAGTTGATAGGGATTAAGGATGAATCTGATTGATAAATAATGGAATCAACAGATGTCAACTGAATATTACGAACACGGATAATTTCAGGCCAGTACCTTGAGTGGTAAATTTCTACCTTTACAGCGATATAGAATACCAAAACCACCAGTGCAATATAAATTACATCGCGAATTCCTCTCAGCATAAATATGCATGGTTAATTTACTCCCAATTTATATTTGATTAATTCGTTACATCCAATAAAAAGAAAAAACGCATTGGAATCAATTAAACTCTTTTTTAACGATTTCAACCCAATTTTCAATTCGTTTATGGGTTAACCGTGCCTGATTTTCCTGGTCAAGAGGTAAACCTCTAAATTGTCCGTCTTTAACTGCCTTTGACCTTTCGAAAGTATATCCTTCCAAAGGGAAATTACCAACAATCAAGGCCCCCTTCTCTTCAAAAAAAGTGGTCATTATTCCAATGGCATCACAAAAATTTTCAGCATATCCTTTTTGATCCCCCAAACCAAAAACGGCAATTTTTTTACTTGAAAAATCCACATCTTCGAGTGCCGGAAGTAATTCATCCCAGTAATTTGGCAATTCTCCGTCAAACCAGGTTGGAACACCAAAAATCATTTGGTCAAATTCCAGGAATTGTTCCTTATGAACTTCATCAACATTGACAAGATGAACATCAACTCCGGAGAACGCATTGTGAATGATTCCGGCAATTTTTGCTGTCTTCTTCGATTTAAAACTATAAAAAAGGCCAATTTTTCCCATTCGATACTTCTTTAAAATAATTACGGATGTGCCTGTGTCAAGAGAAATTCATCCATTTGTTACTACGAATATACTATATTTTTATTAAACTTTAGCGATCAATACTTTAACAAATCGAGAGCTGCAATATAAATCTTCTCTTCGTTAATCAAAATGGCGGCTTCCAGAATTCTGTTGAAGCCAACCGGCGTAAAGGCAGAACCAACCCTGCGAACAGGTGCATCCAAGAATTCAAATGCCTCTTCGCCAATGATGCCTGCCAATTCACCTCCAAAACCTCCAAAAACTTTATCTTCATGAACTACCAGTACTCTTCCTGTTTTCTTCACGGAGTTAAGGATTGCCTCTTTATCTAAAGGTATTAAAGACCGGATATCCATTACTTCAATATTGAAACCTTCCCGCGAAAGACGTTCAGCAACTTTAAGTGAAAGGTGAGTTGTATTACCGTAAGTTATTAAACTTAAATCAGTTCCAGATCTACGAATTCTTGCTTTTCCAAAAGGAACCTCAAAATCATCCGGTATTGGAGTCGCAGCAGTCGGAGAGTTGTAAAGTGCTTTTGGTTCAAGAAAAAGAGTAGGCCCCATTGATCGGATGGAAGTGCGGAGTAATCCGGCAGCATCGTCTGCGAATGAGGGATACACGATTCGAATTCCGGGGAAAGTAGAGAGTGTCCCTTCTGTAGTCTGAGAATGATACAATCCACCGCCAATATAACCTCCTGATGCTAAGCGAATAGTTACGTTTGGACTAAATTTTCCATTCGTTCGCCAATATTCATGGGTCATTTCAACATATTGCTCCATGGCTGGCCAGAAATAATCTGCAAACTCAGCACCTTCAACAACAATACGTATTTTTTTATTGTAACGAGACATCCCATTGGCTGTACCGGTAATGAAATCTTCTGCTATCGGTCCGTTAAATACCCGTGCCGGTCCAAACTCCTGCTGTAACCCTTTGGAAACATTAAATATCCCACCCTTTTCCTTATTGGCCATATCCTGACCCCAGATAAAGGTATCCGGATTTAAACGGAACTCGGCTTTTAGAGTTTCGTTGATCCCTTCAATCAATTTCTTTTTCTCACCGGCAAAATTATGAATACCTTCAGGATATTTTGAAGCTGGATATGGTTCAGGAATAATGAAATCATAGATTGATGCCGGATCCGGGTCCGGAGATGCCATAGCACTGCGGTGTGCCAATTTAACCTCTTCTTTTGCCTTTTCAACTATCTCATGGATCTCTTCCTTAGTAAGTCGTTCGTAACGCAAAAGCATCCGCTTAAACTTCAATAACGGATCAGACTCTAAAACATAACCCAATTCAGCTTCATTGCGATATAAATCATGTCTGTCAGAGTTGGAGTGAGAGTGAATCCGGATACAATTAGCCTGAACGATGCAAGGGTGCTGGTTTTCCAATGACCACTTTTTCGCCTCTGTCATGGCATTGATGGAATCGAATACGTCTTTTCCATTGCAATGGATGATTCTCAGGTTTTTAAATCCGGTAAAATTATTGGCTACCTTGCGGTTGGCTGTCTGATCTTTTTTAGGTACCGAAATTCCGTATCCATTATCCTGAAATACAAATATAACAGGAAGCTCTTCTGTAGAGGCGCCATTAATCGCCTCATAAACATATCCTTCCGATACAGATGATTCTCCTTGAGAGCTTATAGCTACTCCCTTGCCTTTATAATACTTGATGGCTCTGGCTACTCCGACGGCATGTAAAGTATGATTGCCAGTTGCTGAGGATACATTATGAATATTCCATTCAGGTTTACCAATATGATTTGACATATGGCGTCCTCCGGAGGTTACATCTGCAGCTTTGGATATTCCGTTTAATATAATCTCTTCTGCAGTAAGGCCAGCTGATATATTGGTTAGCATGTCCCTATAGTAAGGGAAAAGATGGTCCTCCTCCCTGTTAAATACCTGTCCTATTGCAAGCTGAATCCCATCATGTCCTGCATATGGTGCATGATATGACCATCCGATGGCTTGTTTGAGATAATTTGGTGCCTTTTCATCGATAATACGCCCAACAGTCATCAGATAAAGCCATTTTTTAAGAAGCTCTTTATCTGTGTTTTTGATTGTAAAGATTTTTTCTACGGGCATATCGTGTAAAACTTTCATATTAAGCATTTTTAATTCTAAATCAAATATTTTGAGGTTGTTCAAATTGTTCCAGTAAGTCTGCTATACGGCGTAAGAATTTACCGCCCAGCATCCCATCTACAACCCTATGATCATACGAAAGCGATAAAAACATTTTATGTCGGACAACTATCGCATCTCCTGTTGGAGTTTCCATGACAGCGGGCTTTTTCTCGATGATACCTACTGCCAGAATGGCGACCTGGGGCTGGTTGATAATCGGAGTTCCGATAAGGCCTCCAAAAGATCCGAAATTGGTTATTGTGAAGGTTCCTCCCTGAAGATCATCCGGACCGAGTTTGTTTTCACGACCGGCTTTGCCAAAATTGTTGACCTCCCGCGCTAATCCAACCAGATTTTTTGAATCAGCATCTTTAATTACGGGGACAACAAGATTACCGTCATTTGTGGCAACAGCGATTGCGACATTGATATGTTTGCGCAAAATAATATTATCTTCATCGACTGAGGCATTGACCTGGCGGAATTCAGCCAATGCTTTTGCAGTAGCCTCTACAAATAAAGGCATGAAGGTCAGCTTTTCACCGTGTTTCTTTTCGAAGTCATTCTTAACTGCATTGCGCCAAAGTACTATATTGGTGACATCAGCCTCCACAACTGTCGTCACATGAGGCGAAACCTGTTTAGACATGACCATATGATTGGCAATTAACTTACGGATGCGATCCATTTTCAGGATTGTATCTTCTGCTCCGATTGAGACAGAGACTTTAGGCCGTTCGACCTGAGGAGCAGCAGGAATATTTGGAGCCTTTACCGCAGGTGCCGGTTGCGAAGGGGCTCCTTTTACCCCACCCTGACGTTGTTCGACGAAATACAGGATATCACTTTTTTGAACTCTGCCTCCTAAACCACTACCAGTTATAGAATCAAGTTCAGATAAGGTAACCCCCTCTTTCGAAGCAATACTTTTAACGAGCGGCGAATAAAAACGTCCTGTATTTTTCAGCTCTTCTTTTGTAATAATCTGTGGCGTTTTTATTTCGACGACAGGTTCCGGTTCCCTGATATCTTCTTTTTCTTCAATAACTCCGGGCTCGGGAATTGAATTTTCGTCATTGTCCAAGGCAATTACAATCACGATCTGACCCACAGGAATTAAATCATTCTCCGCACATCTGATCTCTTTAATGATTCCGGCTACAGGAGATGGAATCTCGGAATCTACTTTATCAGTAGCAATTTCAAACAGAATTTCATCTTCAGTTACTGTATCTCCCTGTTTTACAAATAATTTAGTTATTGTAGCTTCCTGGATACTCTCTCCAAGTTTTGGTATTAGTACATTAAAGTCAGACATTGTTTACTATTTACATTTTAATATAATCAATCATAAAAAGTACACATTTTCGTGTGCATATTGATAACTAACAAAAAGATTAAATTTTAGTTTAAATTTAACTTAAAAATAGTTCAATTTCCCAGGAAAGAAAAAAGATTATAGTCAGGCCACTGATCCACTTTAAGCAAAATATGAGACATCACACGGTCCATCTCCTTTGCCAGGTGGGGACCCTTATAATTGCTGGTATTGGAGAGTATGACCCATGAAATTCCGTCGGGTTGTCGTTTAACGAGCGCCGAAGACCCCGGCAACGTACCCGTTCTCCACCATTCGCCTTTTTCATTTGTCGCTCTCCATCCAAGCGGATCTAAACCAAAGGGATCCACATGAGTCATTGCATTGATACTTTCAGCAGAAAGAATGTCTTTAACTTTAGGCTCATTGTCGATGACCACAATTAGCTTCATTAAGTCAATGGGTGATGCAAGCCATCCGCCGGCAGATCCCAGCAAATGGATATCATTTCCTCCATAAATTTTTGAAACCATACGACCACTTCCATCGAATGATTCAATTGGTTGTCCATCTTCAGGCTGGTAATATCTTACTTCATTGGGAAGGGCTTCATTCAAAAAACTTCCACCAAGACGCATGTCGGTAATTCCTGCCGGTGCTAAAACTTCTTTCTTTACAAATGATTCATAATCAGTACCCGCAACCTTTGAAATCACTCGTCCCAATATCAGGTACCCAAGATTTGAATATACACTGTTTGATCCCGGTTCAAAGTGAACCCGATGCATAGTTACAAATTTAATATAAGAATCAATGGTAACTGGCAATGGATCGCCAACCGCTTTGGAAACTGTTTTAGGGAGAAATGCAAGATCTCCGTAATGTTGGGTCCAACCCCCGGAATGGTTAAGCAGGTTACGAACCGTAATTTTCTCAAGCCGTTTATCCTTGATATTCAAAAATTGTTCATCGTTGAGAATCCCGTCTTTGCCAAACACTTTCGATTCAAGTGAAATTTTTGAATTCTCAACAAGTTTCATTACTGCCACAGCCGTAATCAGTTTTGAAACGCTTGCTAATCTAAAAAGGTTATTGGGAGTGACCTGAATTTGATCTTCCTCATCAGCGTAACCGTATCCCTTGGCGAAAACCAGTTTTTCATCTTTAACTACTGCTACAGCAACACCTTTTAAACCGTTCTGAATTCTGAATTTTTCTATGAATGCATCGATAACACCGGCATTTTGTTCTTCGATTAATTTATTGAATACCAGCTTGTTAAATGACTCATTCAGAGGTGACAAAAGTGAATTCCGATTAGAGAAAGAGACTTGCCTAAAAGGGCAGAAAAGAAAAACAGCGAGCCAGATTAAACAAATAAGATTCGGCAATTTATGCATATGATACCCGATTTAACTTAGTAGTAAAAAACACCTTTGATTGATTTACATTTGTAATTTACAATTGTAAACAACCTATAATATCACTTAACTTATTGAATTTATGATAATTAAGATAAGAATCGATTCCGTCGATAATTTTCAAGGTTATTGTCGGATCAATATAATTTGCGGTCCCAACCTGAATTGCTGAAGCTCCAGCAAGAAAAAACTCGATGGCGTCAGTTGCATTCATGATTCCACCCATGCCAACCAAAGGAACATTAACGGCTTTAGCAACCTCCCAAACCATGCGTAATGCAATTGGTTTTATTGCTGGTCCCGATAGACCACCTGTAATTGTGGCCAGCACAGGCTTCCTGGTCTCAGCATTTATGGCCATTCCAAGCAATGTATTTATCAATGATAAACTATCTGCTCCACTGTATTCGGCTGCCCTTGCCAATTCGCCAATATCGGTAACATTTGGGGTCAGTTTAACGATCATGGTCTTTTGATATACTTTTCGGACTGCACTGACTACATTTTCAATCGAACCACAGGATGTCCCAAATGACATTCCACCCTCCTTCACATTTGGGCACGAAATATTCAGTTCAATTCCGGCGATATGATCCAGCTCATTAATAATCTCAGCACAGGCAATATATTCTTCGATGGTTGACCCTGAAACATTAACAAGCACATTTGTATTGTATTTGGTCAGCTTCGGATAAATATCTGTGGCAAAGTATCGGGCACCCCGATTTTGTAGGCCGACTGAATTCAGCATTCCTGAGGCTGTTTCGGCCATTCTCGGATATGCATTTCCCTGCCGGGGATGGATGGTTGTCCCTTTAACCACTATTCCTCCCAACAGGCTGACATCCAGGAAATCATCATATTCCAATCCATAACCAAATGTACCTGACGCTGTCAGTACTGGATTTTTGAGTTCTAACTTGTGGATGGTTGTGCTTAGATCTGCCATTTTAATTGATTTATGTTGAATACTGGCCCGTCTGTGCAAACGCATTTATGCCCCTCGATAGTTTCAGTTACACAGCATAAACAAACGCCAAAGCCACAAGCCATGGTGTTTTCAAGGGATACTTCACAGAATACCGATTGGGACTTTGCCTTTGCAGCCACTGCCCTCATCATAGGTTCGGGACCGCAACTATAAATGCGTTTAAACTGGCCGAATTGATCCCTAAGAATAGAATGATTCGTTACATAGCCTTTTTCCCCTTGTGTTCCGTCCTCGGTTGTTGTATACACCGTTCCGTATTGGGAAAAATGTTCAAGTTCAACCAGATCTGCTGACGATCGGGCGCCTATTAAGATGTAAACGTCATTTAAATTCTTGTTAAGTTCCTGTGCCAGATTCATTAATGAAGCAACACCGCTTCCTCCACCGACCAGGAGAATTTTTTCGGGCTCATTTGGAATAGTAAAACTATTTCCAAGTGGAAACATACTATTGATATAGCTATTTACCGGAGTTTGGCCTAGCGCGCGCGTTCCCTCTCCAATTTCCTTTATAAATACAGAGATTGTATTTTTAATATAGTCAACCGAATAAATAGAAAATGGCCTGCGCAGGAAAACACCAGGCGAATGGTTCACCAACAAATTGGCAAACTGGCCTGGAAAGATCGTTTCCAGTTGATCAGGCACCTCTAATTGTAATAAATGATGATCATCGTTGAGTTGAAGATTTTCAATGACCTTCAGGTTCTGAACGGTTTTTCTCATCTGCATGAAATTTATAAATTCATTGATGGCAGTTTAAAGCTGTTGGCCCGACTCTTTTGACTGACACGCTAAAACGGCACTAATTCATGCAAAGATAGGTCAAATTCTATTTTGAAGGAGTATAGGCTGCGAAAGTTTTATCTTTAAAGAAGAATACTATTCGCTCAACATCCTTAATATCATTGATATAACCGTTTAAATCAGAAGTAGGCAGGGTTGAATTTAAACTGGCGGATTGATTAGGCTCAATCGGCTTTACTTGTTGAACAAACAGGTTTTCAAGTGGTTGATCAGGAACCTTTTCAGAAGGATTCACCTCTGTTTTTCCACCCGATGATGAACTACCGAAAGAAGCAGGAGTTTCAGCGATTTCCTTAAATAATGACAAATCTTTAGCCAGAGGTGGTTTAGTCTCAAATATGGCACCCTCACCCAGCAGTAACCAGCGGGAGTTTAATGTTTTGTATACTCCAAGCATCTTTTGTATAAAAGAGGCACTTGGATAATTACGGCCATTAAGGACATGTGAAACACTGGATCGCTGTACACCAATCTTATCGGCGAATTCAGCAGGGGAAATCCCCTCACTTTTAAGAAATTGTGTAATTCTGTCCTTCATGGCTGTTGCAATTTATCGTTTAATAATGGAAATAACTTCCCGTAGCAAAGATTCCTTCGCGTTGGATGGTTAATAAAACTGGCCTAAATCCGAATACAAAAATCAAGATTGACCTTATTTAATTATATTACAAATGTATAAAATATAAAATTGATATATGTAAATATTTATTAAATTATTATAGAATTACATTAATGAATCGATAAACAACAATATACATTAGTAATTATTTGAACCTTATGTATGATTTATGTAAACTTCAAATTAAATTAGTTTAAGTACAAAAACCTGATGAAAATATTAAGATTTTATCAAGTATTATAAGGGTTTACTCCTATCAGCCTAAAGTATCCTGCTGATATCAAGTAATTATTTAGAAAAATCATTTAATACACTGGTTTATAGGCATATCCTATATAATTAGGCTCATTTTATATTCTTTTTCAGCCAAGATTGACAAAAGTAATCACATATTTTTAATTATTACTTTAATATTACATTGTATATACCTGATTATGTCTACATTAAATGCTTATAATTTGAGTTTATATTAGGAGTTTGACCAGGTCAACTGTCCAGTTAAAATATGAGAGTCTGATTGTTTTCTATAGCTAAACAAATGTAATTAGTCAACTGTTTGATTACATATGTGTATATATTTTAAATGTTTACATATGTATTTTTGATTTGATTTGTATACAATAGGATATATTTTACGGAGAATACCGTTGTATCTGGCCATTTAAAGCGAATTGCATAATAAAAACCTTTAATGGAGGCACATTACATCAATGTGAGCGTGAAATTGCGAAGAAATACTAATTGAAATTTATTGGGCGAATAAATAATTTCACACTGAATGATGTAAACTATTTATTAATGAGAGATATACAGGTTTTATTACCCTCTTTTAACCCTGTGAGAATTGCATATATAAGAAATACTCAACTTGGATCAGAGTATTTTTCATCCAGAAATTGGAAAATAGTTGTGGTATTTGAAAGGACGCACTAAAGAGCCCCAAAATTGACTGACAGCAAAAGTTCCGAATTTATTTCCCGTTGAGAGATCAAATATGAAGTTCGGACTCCTATTTTAACCGGGACATACAATCTGAGAAAATGGCAATCGGCGGTCCATTCGGCACCTGCCGATCCAAAGGCAAAGCGGTAGGTGTTGTTGATATGATTGATTACCGGAACCGTTGCCCAAGCCTGATCATAAAATATCTTCAAAGCGATTCTTTTAAAATAGGTTAGCTTGCCCAGACTCCAATCCGGATAAAAAACCGGCAAAATATAATCTGACTTTAAACAAAATAACTGACTGTTTTGCAGATTCAGATATCCTCGTGGATAGAAAATATAATCAGTAGAAGAATTGCCGGAGGATTGTTTATGTTGATAACCACTATATATTCGTAAACCATGATGTCGCATTAAACCAGGGAAATACAGAGTTCCTTCGGCAGTCCAGACAGGGTATGAATCTCCTTTTTCTTTTGGCGAAGAATGATAATTTAGATCAATTATCTGGCCAATCGCTGGTTGAAGGTCCCTAAGGCTTAGCTGTTTTGTATTGTAAGCATACAATCGGGATGTCAGCAAAAGATAGTTGCTATTACTGAAAGGAGTTAATCGGTCCTGCCATACCTGGGTATATCCGATCTGAAATTCCGGTTGAACCAGCCGATTCCAGGTTCCACGGGATAAGTTAAGAGGGATATTAACTATTCCATTGATATTTAATATTTTATAGGAAAAGCTAACCATCTGGGTATCTTTACTGACCATATGTGAAACAGGATTTCTTGTGGCATTAATTTCGAGATATTGCGATTTTTCACGACCAAAATCACCCTTTAATTTAAATACAGGAAAGAAACCGGTATAATCGAATTCTGCCAACCATTTACCGGTTTTACTGATGGCAGAATAATCATATCCCAATTGTGTAATTGCAGTACTTAATTTATTCTGAGACATGAGGGATAATCCGGGTGTAATCTGATCGTTGGCCAGATCAATATGGACAGGTGCCCAGCTATGAAAGTTAAAAAGATGGTTAAATTTAGAATATCTCATTGATTTATAGGATACTGTATCTTTAACCGAAAACTCGGCAACCCCTTTTTCCTGGGACAATAGTCTATCAGCCAATTTGTAATGGAATGACTTCACTGAATCCAGTACAGTGAAGTTAAAGGGTTGTAAATGAGCTTTAACCACTTTAAACCCATCAGAAGTATAATTACAATAAATCAAATTCCTGCCATCGAGGGTTGGTTGAACATCCCTAACTCCAAATCTGGATTTTGTGATTCGGCAGGTTTCCCCTGATTTTAGATTTAAAGTATAAACATCATCGACGCCTTCGATTGAACCTGTGAAATAGACCCAATTTCCGCGCATCACAGGTCTTTTAAGTTCATTATACGTATATGGCATCAAAATGTCAACAGCCCCTGTAAACGGATCTATTTTGGCCAGCGATTTACCTTCGTTGCCAAGTACGACGGCAATTAATACAGTGTTATCATCTGACCACGATGGTGTGAGGATAAAAAGATCCTTCGCAAGGGAGGTCTCTTTTTCAATTTTTCCTGATCCCGGTGACAATAAAACGATGGAGCACCTATTATTTTGATCAACTTTTACTGCTGCAAGATGTTTTCCATCAACCGATAAACAAGGTGCATATATTTTTTCCGAGTATTTATGTTCGTGAATAGCCCCAATGTTCAAATTAAGAATTCTGAGCAACGAAAATTCGCGGTGGGCCCAGCGGATATCCGGTTTCGATTCAATCCAGAGTACTTTACTGTTACTACAGGTTATTGATTCCTCAAATAAACTGCCGGGTGTAAAAATGGTCTTTTCACGGCCGTTTGAGCCGATTATAACAAATCTGGTCAGATTATCCATTGAATATTTTACGGAAAAACAGGTAGAGTCGCTAAGAGGATATGGATATTGGTAACTGACATAGCCCTGTTCAGGTTTGGTAATCATTTCAAATTCAGTTTTACCTGATGCCTTGTCCTCTGCTGCCCAGTTTTTTTTTAATGATTTGAATATTGTATCATACATTGCTGTGAGGCTCATCCCTGTAACCCGCTTTATTCCGGCCGAGAAGGGATTGAGTGATAATGGTTTATGCGCGACCTGAGTCAATACTTTAGACCAGCTTTCCGAACCGTATTTACTTCTAACGCCTGCAACCATCTGGTAACCTAACTGATAATAATCGGGAACATAATCCCGATACGATCCCAAGTAAGCTTTGTCGTAGCTATATATACCTTTTTCAATACTTTGAGCTTTCAGTTCCATTTCGAAAGATGGAACTCTTCCCCTACCTGAATGGCTAAGGGCTGTTTCTGTCACTACAGCATCTCCCTCCAGGAACCAAAATGGCAAATAAAATCCGATTGCCAATGCTGCAGCCTGTTCTCCTAAAATATTCCTCAGAATTGCAGGTAATTCCTTATCAATCTTATCGATCTGAACAACATGCCTGAATTCATGAATCGCCAGCTGCTCCAACCAATCCTGGGCATAAATATCCTGGAACGGGGTTGTAAAAAGTTCTACCCTTGCAGGTGCCCATGCAACAAATCCATTGGAGCGTACAGTGCTTGTATGGAGAATAACTGAGATTTTAGCAGGCTGATGTTGTAGTGTATTTCCTGCGAATAGATATGTTTTTTCTAAAACAAAAGCCATTCGCTGAGCTTTAATCTCAAATTCAGTAGGGTAAATGATCTGAAAATAGGGTGTATTTATCTGCTTCCAATGAATACCTCCCGGATCATCCCCCAATACATAATATTGAGCTGCAGCAAGATAATTCAGAATCAAAAAGAAAAACAGGGAAAGAAACCGCTTCATTTTCAGTTCAGATAATTGCATTTTTCAGATTGGGGCACATTGTTTTGTCAACCATTTCAAAACATCACCTTTTAAAAGAGGTTTTAATGCTTTAAATACCTTTTTATGGTAACTGTTTAGCCATTTAAGCTCCTCTTTATTCAATAATCCCCTGTTAATAAGTCTCCTTTCTATAGGGCAAAGGGTCAGGGTTTCGAATGAAAGGAATTGTCCATAAAGTGAATGGCTTTCATTTTTACATAAGAGGACATTTTCAATACGAATTCCATATTCCCCTTCGCGATAAAGCCCCGGTTCATCAGTGATAACCTGGCCCTTTTGTATACTTTCGCGGTTAAATTCGGGACGAATTCCCATGGGTCCCTCATGGACGGACAAATAATGCCCAACACCATGCCCCGTTCCGTGACCATAATTCAAACCGTATTCCCACAGACTCTTACGTGCCAAAATGTCAAGCGAATAACCTTTTGTACCAACAGGAAACTTAACCTTCGCCAAAGCGATCATACCTTTTAGCACCAAAGTGAAGTCAGATCTTTGTTTTGAATTTATTTTACCAATAGCCAGAGTACGTGTAATATCAGTTGTCCCGTCGAGATATTGTCCTCCGGAGTCAATCAGAAGGATTCCATCCGGAGATATTTTAATATCAGTTTCTGATGTTGCACTATAATGGACAATTGCCCCGTGGGGGCCCCAGGCAACTATTGAACTGAAACTCTCATCCATAAAATATTTCCGGGTGGAACGAAAGGCTCTTAACCGTTCTGCTACAGATAGTTCTGTCAATTCCTCATTTTGTCTATTTTTATTCAGCCAGTATAGAAAGTTGACCATTGCAGTACCGTCACGCCGATGAGCAGCCCGCATTCCGGATATTTCCACATCATTTTTAACTGATTTAAGAAGCGTGGGTATTGCAATTCCGTCAACTACCCTGGTTCTTTCAGAAAAAAACTGATATGCAAGCGAGTTTGTGTGATCAGGATCAAGATAAACAGACGCTGGAATTTTTTCTGATAGCATGTCCCATATTGATTCATAACTTATTACAGCGACTCCTTCCCTCTTCAGTGTATCGCAAAGTACAACAGGAACTTTTCCTTCACCAACAAACAGAATTGCTTTCTGATGGTCAATGTATCCATAACCGGTGAAGAGCGGATTGTACTGAATCTCGTTTCCTCTTAAATTAAAACTCCACGCCAGGTCGTCTAATTGGCTTATCAAAGTTGCCTCCACTTGATTCTCCGTCAGTTTATTCCTGATATGCATTAACTTGTCATACCGGCTTTGGCCTGCAAACCGAACCGGATAATCGGCAACAAGTGTCTGTGGTATTGAAGGTTTGTCTTTCCAATTTGCGGAAACCAGATCCTTGGTAATTATCAAATGGTTACCCTTCGCACCTATTTCCTCTTTAAGTTTATTCATTTCTCCTGCCGAAATGGTCAGTCCGTCAATGGCGACAGAACTTTCTGGTTTAAGTACCTCGTTCAGCCACTGTGCTATAGAGATACTATCCGCCTGTCGTTCCTTCATAAGGATAAAACCGGTATTCTTCAATTGAGATTGAGCCTGTATAAAATAACGGGAATCGGTCCACAAAAGAGCTTGATCCGGTGTGATTACCACCCGTCCGTATGAACCAGTAAAACCGCTGATCCACTCTATGCTGCGCCAATTGACCGGAACATATTCACTCAGATGCGGATCGGTTCCATATACAATTAAGGCGTCTACACTTTCTGATTTCATTAAATTACGTAACGAAGTAATACGGCTTATAAGGTTCATATATTAGATTTTATATAATAGTTTATAATTTTAAACATGCTTTTGGAGCACAACGTTTCCGGTTTGATTTCTTCCGGATACAGATATTCAATAGCAGAAACATCATCTGCCGGCACAATGGCTTCATGATTATCAATAGAACAAACAAAAGCCATATCAATTGTAAAAACCGAGAAATCAGAATAGATATATTCGTTTGGAAATGAAACTAAAAATTCGGCTTTGGTAATGTGAACGCCAAGTTCTTCCAGAATTTCCCGGACTACGGTATCTTCTACCCGCTCCATTGGTTCGACAAATCCTCCTGGAAGATCGAGCATTCCTTTTGCTGGATCTATAGCCCGTCGGGCTAACAGGAGTTTTCCCTCATTATTAAAAATCAGGCAGGCTACTGCCGCCGAATTATTAATAAAATAGGTAAAATGGCATGCTTCGCAATGAAACGAATGTCCTTTATCATTGGTTTTAAAGTTATTAGATCCACACCTGGGACAATACCTAATTACATCCTTTGGATGAGTTTTTGGTTTCATTTTAATAAATTTTATGCCTGACTCATGAAATTTGGATCATGTCTTTTTTATAATCTTCTGCGCATTCATCCAATCAATCAACATCAAAGGCCATTGATCACGAGGTTTGCCCGTTTTATTCATTCCAAATCCGTGTCCCCCTTCCCTAAAAATATGGAGTTCAGATGGGATCCCTTTTTCTTTCAATGCACTGTAATATTCAATACTATTTCGTGGAGAGACAGCACTGTCATCATCGGCAAGGATCAAAAAGGCAGGAGGTGTCTCCGCGGTAACCTGGAGTTCATTTGAGAAGTAACGGATCAGTTTCAGATCATGATTTTTGCCCATGAGGTTTTCGCGTGATCCCATATGTCCCCAAAGTTCGTTGAAAGTGACAACCGGGTAAACCAATACTGAAAAATCGGGGCGGCAGCTAACTTTTTCAACCGGATTTGTTGAGTCCACCTTGCCCTTGTCAAAATGAGTGGAAGCAGTGGCAGCAAGATGACCTCCGGCAGAGAATCCGGAGATTCCAATTTTGTCAGGGTCTATTCCCCAGTCGGTTGCATTAAAACGGACAGTTCGAATGGCCTGCTGAGCATCGTTTAAGGGAATATCATAATGTCCGTAAGGAAGGCGATATTTTAAAACAATTCCTGCAATTCCTTTACTTTGTAAATATTCAGCATAAGCATAACCTTCATGATCCATTGCTTCAATGGCATAGCCCCCGCCCGGACAAATTACAATTGCAGCACCGGTATTTTTTTCTTTTTCAGGCAAATAGACAGTTAGCGTAGGATCGGATACAAAACGAACCATCTTGCCATTAAAAATTTCTTCAGATTGCAGGCATTCATTATTTCCTGGTGCCCCATTCGGCCATAGTTTTATAACATTTTGGGCAATAGCTAATTGAAATGTAATTGAAGCAAGAACCAAAAGCAGTATTTTTTGTTTCATTTTTCAGGTATTCTTAAAAGTTCATACCGATAAAATTAAAAAATATCAGCTCTAATTTTAACTTTGTTTTTTTATTTTGAAGAAAGAAGATCATTTATTTCAGTTATATTTGCTTTCATGAGTTTTAAGCTGCTTTGGGAAGGTTTTATGATTGGTACTGCCGTATCACTTCCGCTGGGTCCTTTAGGGATGTTATGTATCAAAAGAACTGTAAATAAGAACTGGAAATCAGGGTTCATATCCGGATTAGGTATTGCTACTTCTGATGCAATGTACGCTATTATTGCCGGATTCAGTCTGACGATTATTATCAATTTTATACATAGCTTTGAGATCTATTTCAAAGTCCTAGGTGCTAGCATGGTTATCTTTCTCGGATTATATATATTTCTTTCAAATCCTGCGAAGGAGATCCAAAAATTCAAGCAAAAGGGGACTTCGTATGTGCAGGATTATCTTACCGCATTCCTTCTGACGGTCACCAACCCTCTTTCGGTCTTTATTTTTATTGCCATATTTACCAGTTATAGTCTTGTTCTTCAGCCTTCTCAGCTTTTTGATGCACTATTAATTGTTGGTGGAATTTTTGCTGGCAGTGCCGTTTGGTGGTTTATCCTTACCGGATTAGCTTATATGTTTAAGCATAAACTTACCATAAATACATTGTGGTGGGCCAATAAAATAATCGGTTTGAGCGTTATCCTTATTGCAGTTGGCTTGTTTCTATTGCTGTTATTAAACAAGGTATAACTCCCATGTGTATTTATCCCCATCATTTGTTCATTTTCTCCAGTTTAAACGAGGAAGGAATTATAAATGAAGTCCTGCAGCAACTAATATCTGAATAAATTCTTCCGGAGCCCGCCGCGGTTTTCCTGTCGAGCCATCCATAAATCCCAGCACAACTTCCCCTTCATTGATCAAATCACCATTTTCATTGTATATTTCTGAGAACATCCTGAATTTTACTTTGGGAATCTCTTTTATTATAGTTCTGATAATCAGAACTTCATCATATATTGCAGGTTTGTGATAAACAGCATTCAGGGCTCTTACCGGAAGTATTATTCCACTTTCTTCAACCTCACGGTAGGATTTCCAGATATCCCGGATCATATCAGTTCGGCCAATCTCATAAAGACGAGGATAATTTCCATAATACATCACACCCATCCGATCTGTGTCACCATAACAAACCCTGTATTTCGAATCGTAATTTAACATAAATATTTATTTCATTAAAACCATTTAAAATCCCAAAGTTAACCGGAAATAAGTGAGCCTGAAAAATTCGTGGTCATCAAATTTTTGGAGCTGCAAATTTAGCCAGTTGTGCGTTATCGGTATGTTCTGTTAACTATCTGTTTATTTTGCCTGACACTGTATCGTGAAAGACCGATAATCCAACATATCCCATTTGCTATAATTATTGCAACTATCAATATTACAGTAATAAAAGACGTACTACTTTCAGCTGAAAGAAAAGTAGGAAGCACTGCTACCACTGATGAAATGAAACCGATTAATACTCCCCAAATGAGTAAAACGCCATATTCCCGGACCAATAAAATGACAATCTGTCTGCGAGTGAATCCCAAAGATTGCAGAAGTACCATCTCAGAATTTCGTTCGAGCAGTGACCGTGCAAGCACTACAGCAAGCCCCACTGTTCCTAAAATCAATCCCAGGGCACCTAGAGCCAGAAAAATTGACAGATAGGTATTGGTAACTGAATTGAACTCCACCAGTCTTTGGGATGCTGTCGTCATCTCCCAGCCATAATCCCGAAATACACTTTGAAGCTCCTCCCCTGCTTTTTGGGCATTTTTTTCCTCTGCATTAATCAAGAAAAGCTGCGAACCACTATTTGTCGGCCAATTTTTTAAAAAATTGGCCTGTGAAATCAATATATACCCTTGAAGTACAGATGGCGATAATCCAGCTATAAGCATGATTTTTAATGGATTACCAAAACTGTTCCTATAAGTAATCGTATCCCCTATTTTCTTTCCCAGGCCCCATTCAATAACTGTTTGATCCGCAATAGCAGGGACTACACCATCGGGAGAGATCCTGTTCAATGCCTCCCATATTTCACTGTTTTGAATTCCGGCACATTTTGTTTCGAAAGTGAACCTGTCCTTGAAAATGGTGCAGTCTGCACCTAAAATTGCCGGATTGGTAGCCCGGTTTAGATTTAAACAGCTTGCATCGTCGCCATCTATCTTGCTAAACTGATTGGCAATGAATGGAGTGGCAATACCTTCATTTAAACGCCGGTCCCGGTCATTAAGACTAAATAAAACAGGAACTGTTGTTTCCGCAAAGTATTGATAACCACCTGTTCCACTACTTTTCTTCTGTATGTTTGATATTGAATCCTCACGATTGGCACCTGTTGAGACAACCAGAAAGGTGCCTAAAGCAAATAAAATAATTATGGTAAGCGATCGGCCTGTATTCTGTGATCTGTTCCGTTGGTTCAGAGATTTTAGTGAGATACTGATAACCAGATTCTGGCGATTACGACGAAGAATAAAATCTGCCAGAAGTAATAATCCCAATAACATTAAGCCTCCAGAAACAAAAAAGAGTGAAGAATTTATTTGGCCGGAGATTGCAAGTTGATAAATATTCAAACCCACAGATAAAATCAGAGAACAAACCATTACCCAATTTTTGATCATTTGGACGCGAGCACTTTGCATATGATCCTGATATTGTTGCAATTCAACAGTTTGTCTTTTGAAATTTTGATAAATAGCAATAAGAATCGTGATGGTGGCTACTAGAATACTGATTATTAGACCTACTAAAAGTGTTGATGTTTGGATGTCAGGTATTAAGACCGAAATGCGGACTGCATCCCACCAAAGTGAATTGAGAGCCAAAAAGACTAGTTTAGTATATATAACAGCAATTAATAGTCCGAAGAGAGCACCTGCGGCAGCAATTAGAACTCCTTCGCCCAGAAAAAGGGTTCTTATTTGATTTCTTGAAAATCCAAGCATGAGCAGTGTTCCTATCTCAGCCTGGCGGCTTTCAAGATTTAAAAGAAAAAGCAGAGCAGTAAGTATAATTGCTGCGGAAAGTAGGAAAAAACTTAGACCTAAGAATAGCTGACTAAAATCGACGCCATTATGGGCTGCTTTTAATCCATTATCCATAACTGAAGACACTACAATACCCAGATTGGCCGGTTTTATGGATGCAGAAAACAGGGCTTTATAGCTTTTATCAGAAAAAAATGCGCTATTAATTCTTATTGCTGTGTAATTTCCAAATCTGTTCCCCCAGATTTGATGTGCTCTTTTCAATGAGATGAAAGCTTTGGGCGTCCCCTTGTATTGATTCCAGTATCCTTCATCCTTGGCGCGGATCGATTCGAGCCGGATAGGAATTCCTGTATCCCAATCACGACAATGTCCTGCGCCTTCCAAACCAGGAAGAGAAGGCATTAAATCTTTATCCGCATATTTTCCTTCAATCGGAACAATTGTTTTTACTATAAACTTCGCGCTTTTTTCAACCAGTTGACGCAAAGGACCAATTTCAAAAAATTTAACATCAAGGGTATCTCCATGCTTCACTTTAAGGTCTGAAGCAATCCAATTATTAATAATTATATCGTTATCTTTTAAATCATTATCATCGATTGTTGAAATAAAAGAATAAGGTGTAGAATTGCCATTGAAATTAATACTATTTGCAAAATAGGTCAATATAGCGTGTGATTCTTTCATTGGCATAAAAGTTTTCACGATCTGATCCTCAATAAATACTCTTTCTGAAGTGATTTCAATTTCGCTTAAAAGTGGAATCTCTTTTACTTTTAAACCAGCATCCTGGGTAGTAAAACAACTATCAAGTAAACTACTTATTTGTTGATTATCAAGTTTGGGAGCTGATATCAGCAGACAATTAGCTTTACCGGTAAACTTCATCAGTGAATTAAGTTTATCGAGTGAAAGAAAAAGATTATAAGGTGCAGTTTGGGAATTCTTCAGATTAAAAAAGCCCATAGATTGCTGATTTGCAATTTCTTTGATGGTAGCATGGAACGAAACGCTAGTTTCAGCATCTGAAACTAGTGGAGCATTCAGAGGGATTAGACTTGCCTTCCTAATCCTTGCGATGAAGTTATCCCCCTTTTTTAAATGAAGCCTTTCAGCCAGATTCCTGCTGATAATTACTTCATTATCCTTTAAATCCAGATATATTTCAGATTTGGCTATTTTCTCAAAGCGATTGTCTATACCGGTCATTTGAACCTTGTTCACCCGCTCTTTTCCTCCATCCGCTATGGCAATTCCGTCGAGCATTAAGGCCGAAGCCACTACAAAGCCTCCTTTATTTGCCAATTCGCCAGCCAGCTGGGACCGGAAATAGCGATCAGTGGTTGAAACTGTGTGGGTTGTATACCCCAATCGGTATAAAGCCGATTGTTCGAGACTGTAGGCTACAGAATCACCGATGATCAGCGATCCAGTAAGGACAGCCGTACTGATTGCCACCCCCAAAACCACCAGTAGATTAGCCTTTAAATAAAGGATAAAACTCCGATATATGAGTGTTAAACGCGTCATAGAAGCTGACCGTTTTTCAGATTATAGATCTTATCCATTTGCGATGCCAATTCTGACGAATGTGTAACAACAATCAGTGACACACCTTCTTCGCTACTAATATGGTTTAATAAATCAGCAAGGTTTCCCGCATTTTTTTCGTCGAGGGCGCCAGTAGGCTCGTCTGCAAGAATCAGCTGCGGCTTGTTGATTAGTGCTCTGACTACAGCAGTCCGCTGACATTCACCTCCTGAAAGCATCGATGGTTTTTGGTTCCGCTGCTCCCATATTCCGACTTTCCGGAGCAAATATTCTGCCCAATCCTTTTCCGACTTGCCTGCCATTCCTTTGATTGGCAAAGTGGGTAGCAGAACATTCTCCCATACAGTACATTGGGGCAAAAGATGGTGCATCTGAAATACAAAACCCAGTTCCTGATTGCGAAAATAAGCCAGCTCCTTCTGCGAATAACCTGTAATGTTCATCCCTTTAAAGATGATCTCACCAGCATCCGGCTGATCAAGTGTACCTATCAGATTTAGTAAGGTTGTTTTTCCCGATCCACTTGGACCTGCTATCGCAATCTTTTGATTGGCATATACCTCTAAATTAAGATCTTCAATAACTTTTCTGAAATTACTTTGCTGAGGATTGCCATAACTTTTAAAAATATGTTTTAATTCCAGAATCATCGTTTTCAAGGGATTAGTAACTTTCGTGAAATAGGTTGTATAATTTAAAGCATTCGATATACCTCGATCATTTGTTTGGCATGATCGTGGATATTGTAATTCGATTCAACTCCGTCTCTGGCTTTGAGGCTTATTGCATTTAATTTTTCTGAATCAACCAACAATCCGGCTAATGCTTCACATAGTGCTTCGGGTGTATTTGGCTGATAAATAATCCCACCGCCAGACATGTTAACGATTTCAGGAAATGCACCCAGAGCGGGTTGAACAACAGCAACTCCTGATGCCATAGACTCCAAAAGATACAATCCAAACGCTTCGCCATTTCTAACAGGAACAGAGATCATTGAAACTTTGTTATAGAATTTCTGCCTGGAAGAATCCTCAAAATTCTCTAAAAATTTAACCTGACCGGCAAGCTTTTCCTTTTTTACTTTTTTTCTTACTCGTTTGATATATCTATTGTCTGATCCAGTATAACCACCTGTTAAAAAGAGCTTTACATCATTATATTCAGATTTTTTCTTCAGTTGAATAAAGGCATCAACCACAATATCTAATCCATTTTCATGACATTGGCGGGAGATAAATCCAATATTGCGCTCCTTTTGGTTTGCCGGAATGAAGGTATAATCGTTTGGATCGACGCCAAGATATAAACATTTTATCTTTTCATCAGGCAGGTTCATCCTCTGTTTCATTACCTCTGAAAAATAGTGACTTACAGGAATAAAAAGATCCACATCCTTTGCTTTCTCACTCATCAGTTTCCAAATCTGTTTCTGATAGGAGGGATTCATGGTATTAACCCATGCATCTTCATCCTGTAGCGAACAGACTACAGGTACCTGAAGTTTCTCTTTAATCCGGTGAACCAATCCAAGCAGCAAAGCATTTGATATGTGAACAATATCTGGTTTGCAATTTTTTACCATCCAGTCTACCAAACGATCCAGTTCCTCCCGCTGTTTACCATCCTCACCAAGCAGCATCGAAACGGTCATCTCCTCCAGCCCTTTGGCATTGGTTGATCCGGCCAGTGAAGCTGCAATTTTAAGGATGGGTTTAGTATTTAGAAAACGGTCAAACCAGGCAGGGGCTTTTCTGAATATGGGATAAAGTTGTTTTAAATAGATACTTACAGCTCCATAAAAAACCGGAATTTCATTAATATCACGCTCATCTGCAAATATTGGCAGGTACATTGGGATTTTAATTACCTGATGACCTTGTTCACGCAATGCAATAACATACTTACTGTCACGCAGACAATTTCCGCAATAAAAGCTCCCACCTGAACCAGGAATAATATGAACAATATTCATATATTAGTAGAATTAAGGACCATATATAATTGGATTACAATTATTAACAAAATTAATTAAATTTGACGGCAATCCTAAGTTATCCTCTATTTCCCAAAACAATCGACTGTGCCGTTTAACGTACAGACGATCATTAAATTTTCGATTACAGCCGGATTATGAAGAATGGCGTTGCCCACCTCAAATTTCCAGATCAGGGAACCATCCGAAAGTTTAACCAAGGTAAGGTCTCCACGCATATTGGCTGTTAACACTTTATCATTAATTATTACCGGTGAGGCTTCTACCCGGCTTCCACTATTGAAACTCCAGATCAGCGTTCCTGAATTTTTGTCAAAGCAATAGACAAATTTATCGCGATTGCCGGATACTAATCGATCTCCTGATAAAGATGCTGAAGCTATAAACGGTTGTTTTAACTCTTTGTTCTCCCAACTCCAGATTATTTTTCCGGTTTTTATATCAACTTTTGAAAATTTACCATCATAGTCGCCTATATAAGCCATTTGATCACCTACCGGACATGATCCTGCGACATAGGTTGCCACATTAATCTTTGACTCGGGCTTACCACTCTCAATATTAATAATGTGAAGAAAACCGTCACAACCTCCAAATATTGCCTTGCCATTAAAACAGGCTGCTTCCCCATTAATAAAATTATCCGATTCGTATTTCCACTTCACTTTGCCGGTTTGGGCATCCACACAATGTAAATTATAATCGTAACTTCCAACAATTAACCATGTTTTAGATTTTGATTTCCAATAATTTGCAGATCCAATTATCTGGTTATCGGTCTTATATTTCCAGATTAGTGATCCATCGGAAAGTTTCAGGGCAAACAGATTGCCATCGAGGTTTCCAACAAATACCTTGTTATTCAGAATAAGTGCAGGTGCTTCAATTGAATTCTCAGTCTTATATTTCCAAAGCAGCTTACCTTTTAGATCAAGACAATATACAACACCATCCGTTCCGCCGACAACTATTTTTCCGTCAGCAATCACAACGGCTGATTTAATATTATCGCCAATCTGATAGCTCCATATCAACCTGGGTTTATCCGGAAAGTTAACCTGCGTTACTCCTAATAGGTTTTGGCCACCGCGAAAGTTACTCCAGCTCTCACCAGTTTGACCATTCGCACCGTGCAGAAAATCAAAAATCAGTACTAAAAACCATAATAACCTCATAATTAATCTTTTATTGAAAGGGCTCCAGTTGGACATGCTTTTGCAACAATTTCTGCAGTTTTCGCCAGCCCCGATTCAACTGATTCATTAAATGGTACTCCAATCTCGACATCAAATCCCCGGCCAATATAGGAAAATCCAAATTCTTCCTGGTATTTGGAAGTCATTCGGACACAGATTCCGCATTTGATACATTTTAAAGGTTCGTAAACGATCGAACTGGTAAAATGTTTGGTAATTGCCTTCCGTTCATTTCCTCCATAATGAGATTGATTTGCCTTATAACGGCCGGATAAATCCCTCAATTTGCAATTATCAATATCCCGGCAATCGCAATGAAGGCACCTCCTGGCCTCCTGAATAGCTTCTTCGCGTGTATATCCGTTTAAATTTGCATGATCTGAAGATATTCGGTTATAAGGTACTGATTCCTTGAGATATTCAGAAATCTCCTGCTGAATCAACTTCCCAAACCGAGAATTAAATAACTGAGGTTCTCCTTGTGGCTCTTCGCCTGATAAAAATTGTGAAACTGACCATGCCACCTCCTTACCCTGACCAATCGGACGAACTGACATCCTTGAAAAACGCAATGTGTTTCCAATGGCGAATACCCCCTTCATAGAGGTTTCGTAGCTGTTTCGATCTGCTTCAATACCCTTGGGATGAGTTATAAATCCCCAGTTCCTGATTTCATCAGCTAAAGCTCCTGTTGCCACAACGACTGCATCATATTCATTATGAATCTGTTGAAAATATATGGCATTTATTTCGGTTTCTCCCTTAAATACGACTCCGGTACTTAATATAGTATTGATCTCCTTGTCCAAGACAGAGGGTGGCAACAAATCCGGATCAATATTCGTGCGAAGAAGTCCTCCGGCAACGCTTTCCTTATCAAATAATACTGTTTGATAACCATTTAATTGCAAATAGTAAGCTGCTGCTAATCCTGCCGGTCCCGCCCCGATCACAGCGACACTTTTCCCGGTCTTGGGAAACGGTGGATAAGGATGCAGGTCATTTTCATCTCCCACAAACCTTTTGAGCAAACAAATCGACACCGAAGAATCCACAGTTCTGCGATGACAGGCCCCTTCGCAGGGGGCCGGACAAATTCGTCCCAAAACTGCCGGTAAGGCAATATCTTTTTTGACCAGTTTCAACGCAGCTTCAAATTTACCGGCTGCAATCAACCGGTTCATTTGGGGAATATTCATATGTGCCGGGCATGAGATCTGGCATGGTCCCTGACAATCACCAACATGTTCGCTAAGAAGAAGTTCCAGTCCGGTCTGCCTGGCCTCCCTGATCTCCTCATCTTCTGTGGCGATGGACATACCTTCAGTTGCAGTTACTGAGCACGATGGAATCAACCGTCCATTCGTGAGATCTTTTACCAGACATAACATGCAGGATGTAAAATGGCCTAGTTCTTCATTATAGCACATAGAGGGTACCATGAATCCTGCAACCTCTGCAGCCTGTAGTATAGTAGTCCCATCTTCGACAATTGTTTCGTGGCCGTTTATTTTAATCTGGATCATTAATTAATTTTCTAACAGATGTTTAGGGTTATTAATAATGTATTTTTATAATGATTTGGCAAATCCAACCAACAATGATTTACAATATTACCATATTGATTTAATTCCATTTTGCCATTTACAACGCGACCGAATAAATTGTAACGGTCCCGGGTACAAATTGTAATAAAATATGAACCTTCGGATGCATAATTCCATCCTTTAAACCGTGTTGATTCAATCCTATATTTATTTTGAAACAGCGTCATTCAGAATTTTTTCAGTTTACATCTAAATTTACTAAAAAATTATCTCACTACAACAGCATTCGCCGGACAGACCTGCCGGCACGCATCACATTTGATGCATAAATCCTTATTAATCATGTGCCTTTCATGGGGCTGAAACGGTATGGCAGCCACGGGACAGCGTTGAACACATAATGTGCAGCCAATGCAGTCATCTGTAATAGAATAGTTTATTAACGGAATACATTTTCCGGTTGGACATACACCATTTAAATGTGCCTCATATTCTTCCCTGAAATATTTCAAGGTACTCAACACTGGATTGGGAGCAGATCTGCCCAAACCGCAGAGAGAACCTTTTTTTGTCCAGTCTGCCAGCTTCTCAAGCTTTTCCAGATCGCCTGGTTTGCCCTTTCCCTGGGTCAGGTTATCCAGCATATCCAGCATTCTTTTTGTTCCAACACGACAGAATGTACATTTGCCGCACGATTCGTCCTGGGTAAATGAGAGAAAGAAACGGGCAATATCCACCATGCAATCGGTATCGTCGAGAACAATCAACCCACCTGACCCCATCATGGCACCCAGACTGGTAAGAGATTCATAATCAATGGGTGTATCCTGAAGGCTTGCAGGAATACAACCTCCCGAAGGCCCACCTATCTGTACAGCCTTAAATTTTCGCCTATTCGCTATACCCCCTCCGATTTCTTCTACAATCTGGCGAATTGTCATTCCCATGGGCACCTCGATCAATCCACCGCGAGCGACTTTACCCGCCAGGGCAAAAACTTTTGTTCCCTTGCTTTTCTCGGTCCCAATTCGGGTAAACCGATCAACACTGTCACGCATGATAAAGGAGATCTGGGCAAAGGTTTCGGTGTTATTTACTAGTGTGGGCTGCCCAAATAACCCCTTGACTGCGGGGAAAGGTGGCCTTAAATGTGGAAATCCCCGGTTTCCCTCGATGGACTGTATGAGTGCAGTTTCCTCGCCACAGACGAATGCACCTGCTCCTTCATAAACTTTAACATTGAAATCAAAACCAGATCCAAGTATATTATTACCAATCAGGTTATTATCTTTACATATTTCCAGAGCAGCCCTGATTCTTTTTACTGCGAGGGGGTATTCAGCACGGATATAAAAATACCCTTCGCGCGTATTTACTGCATAGGCTGCAATAATCATCCCTTCAATCACACGATAGGGATATGATTCCAGTAACATACGATCCATAAATGCACCAGGATCACCTTCATCCCCATTACAAATCAGGTATTTTGATTCACTCGTTTGTTTTGAAACAAGTTCCCATTTATTCCCGGTAGGAAAACCTGCTCCTCCCCGACCCCGGATTCCACTCGTTTTGATCTTTTCAATGACCTGTATCGGCGTAAACTCCTTAAAAACTTTTTTTAGTGCCAGAAAACCTCCATATTGCTGATATTCATCTAAATCCAAAGGATTGATTAAACCTCTGTGTTCGGTTGCAATCGGAAATTGTTTTCCAAGAAACGAAGAGACATGTTTCTCGCGGATATCGAGCTCATACCTCTCAATCCCATTCCATTTCTGGTCGGTTTGTATGTTCTCTATGGCATTCAGAAATTTATTTTTAAATCTGGATAATCTTCCGGAAGGTTTGAAATGATTCTCAACAATCTGTTTGATATCTTCGGGCTTCACTTTGGAATAAAGGGTTGTCTCCCCCTTGACCGGAACAATTTCTACCAGTGGCACCTGATGACACATCCCGACGCATCCCACACTCTTCAGCTTAACCTGCAAACCGGATTGATTAATCGTTTGTTCAACAGCATCTTTAATATCACTGCTTCCACTTGCCACACAACACGATCCAAGGCCAATCCTGATCTCCCCCTGAATTTCAGTACCGTCCGCTTTACGAAAGAGTCTCTTACTTTTGTTATCCTTCAGGTTCTCAAAATCCTTGATGATCTGATCTGCTTTATCGGATGTAACATGGCCATAAGTTACATGATCAATTTGAACAACAGGAGCTAATGTGCAACATCCCAGGCAACTAACTTTTTCGATTGTATATTTTCCTGAGAGGTCAGTATGCTGTCCATCTTTAAGTTTGAAGGCCCTTCGCAGCGAGTCATAAACCTGACCGGCACCCTTGACGTGGCAGGCAGTCCCCACACAGACCCGAACCATATGCTGACCAACGGGCGCCAGACGGAATTGTGAATAGAAACTTGCAACACCTATGATTTCGGCTGACTTTATGTCTGTTGTTTCACTAACCCTACGCAAAGCTTCCTCAGGCAGATAGTTAAATTCGCGCTGAATCGCCTGAAGGATAGGAATTAAAGCTGTCCTTGTCCTCCCCTTTTCCGAAATGATAGAATCTATTTTATCCTGTTCAATCATTGAAATTCATTTGAACTGATTTAATCCTTAAATTCACTTTTTACCGATGCAATAAATGAATATCGGAGTCCTTAAATACATCTTGCCATCCTTAAAAGCCGGAGTTGTGGTAACTTTCTCTGATGCATCACCTTCGCCAAGAATCTTCTCGGTTTTACCCACCTCAAAAACCCTCATCTTCCCTACAGTATTAAATGTATAAAGCTTATTATCAACGATTACCGGAGAAGAATAGAATCCGGTGCCGTCTTCTTTTACCCAATACTTCTGTCCCGATTTTGCATCATAGCATGCGATCACTCCATAACTGGTTGCAATAAAAAGTAAGCCATTCGCAGTCACAGGACTTGCGACTTCAGGCATGTATTCGTCACTTTCCCAGACTTTTACATTTTTAATTGGATCAATGGCTACCAGTTTTGCATATTCGTTGGCAGCAAAGATCAGTCCGCTGCCAAAGGCCGGTGAGGGACCCACCTCACCCATCATACAATTAATTGACCAGAGTTCCTTTCCGGAATCTGCATCATAACCGGCTACCATCGGATCGGTTGACAATACCACCTGGAATTTCCCGTTTATCTCTACAAGAATAGGACTGGCCCAGGATATTTTTCCTTTGCGCAGAGTTTCCCAGGCAGTCTGCCCGGTGGATGCTTTTAAACCGATCAGTTTCCGGCTTTTATTGGTATCATACTGAACGAATAATTTATCTTTCAGCATCATCAATGAAGAGGCATGTCCATAATGGTTATCCGGAACACCAAGATTTCTGGCCCAGATCCGATTCCCATCCATATCAAAGCAAATAATATCGCCCGTGGCAAACATGGCGAATACCCGGTTTCCATCGGTTGTGAGCGAAGGGGCCGAGTAACCGGTATCATCTGTAACCTTCGGGGCTGCGTCAGGACTACCCTTGATCTTATCCACTGGCTGTTTCCAAAGAAGCTTCCCCGTAATCCTGTCAAAACAATAGACCTCACGCGAATGATTATCAGCACCTGACAGGAATAATTTTGTACCCCAGATAACCGGAGAATTATATCCTTTTAATGGAACAGGAGTTTTCCAGATCACATTTTTGCCCGTAGCAGCATCCCATGAAACCGGAGTCCCTTTTTGGTAAAAGACACCGTTTCCATACGGTCCACGGAATGAGGGAACATTCGACTTAATTTCAGCTACCCCGGGGAAACTATTTTTTGCAGCCGACGGTGGTGCGACTTTACCAGGAGTGGATAAATTCGCAGAAACAATTGGTTTTACTACGGACCTTTTTATTGAATCAGTTGCTGCAGGAACCTGACTTACCTGTATTACTTCAATTTTATCTCGATCGGCAGATATTTGCACATTTGGCGAAGAATCACCAACTGAATATTCTTTGAGGTGGTCAACCGATGCAAAAGAGGCTATCAAGCCAAGAATGACTAACAGAGCTCCTGTAATTATTACCCAGCGTTGGGTCAATAACCGGCCCACCACCTCGTTAGAATCCAAAATATTTGGTTCTTCGATTTTAGATCTTAATCCAATAATAACCCTTAATGAAAATGCAAGAACAATTGCCCCGAATAACAACAGATAACCTCCGGTTTTAACCTGCCACTGGCTGTTAAAATAAGCCTTCCGGGCCAATAAATCAAAATCACGTATCTCCTGTTTCAGCTCATCGCTGTTAGGTTCCTGACTGAGTTGTTTGACTAATGAGGTAAGCGCCTTACTTTCAAGTGGCTTATTTTTAGTCATCTGCATATAATTTAAAAGCAGCAACAAGGCCACAGTCAGGCAAAATATACCCGAAACAAGAGCAATATTGAGGAATAACTTCAGTTTAGCGTCATTTTCCATTAAACCATAGAAATTAAAAATATGATTTTTTTACAGGACAATAACTGATGCATCTTGCACAGCTGTAACAGTTTCCTTTATCCGGTTGATAGTCCTCTTTTCTTCGATAAATCACCTGGCTTAGCAACGTCATTCCGATGACCAGTCCCATAAACCCACCAGCTATCCAGCATCCGATATAAAATTTATGCC
>Ga0118677_10002048_pt1 | contig 41405 bp, 33 predicted proteins | sample AliMusrvi5mmetaG_FD_86154 | JGI IMG/M metagenome (GOLD analysis project Ga0118677, IMG submission 86154)
ATAGCGATTTTGCGCTGACCCTACTTGAAACTGAGCTCTCCTGCCGACGGCGTGCTCATCTTGAACGGCGCCGGAAAATAGCCAACCTGCCGTTGCTCCATGATCTTGACCATTATGACTCGGGAGTTCAGAACGGAATCAGCCAAGTCCAGCTCCAGCAGTTGCGGCAACTGCTCTGGCTTGATCAGAACTACAACTTGATCCTGATCGGGCCAAGCGGCACCGGCAAGAGCTATCTTGCTGGCGGGCTCTGCCATGAAGCGCTGAAACTCGGTTATCACGCGCTCTTTCGCACCATGGATGACCTCATCCAGACCATCAGGTTCAAAGAGATTACAGCGGCGGCGGCAAGGGAGTACAAGCGATTGTTGAGTGCGCATCTGCTGGTTATCGACGATATCATGATGTTCCCACTTGAAAAGGCGGTTGCCGTCGGTCTGTTCCAGCTTGTCAACCAACTGCATGAACAGACCTCATTCATCATTACGACCAATAAAAGCCCGAAAGAGTGGGCAGAGATGCTTGGCGACGAAGTTCTTGCGACAGCGTTGCTTGATCGGTTGCTCTATAAGTGCGAAGTCATTAAACTCACCGGCAAGAGCTACCGGCTCGAACACCGTACCACCATTTTCGATCAACTACAACCGACGGAAGGAGGGGTCAATCGTAGAAAAAAGCAACTACCGCTTCAAAACGTGGTAGGAAATCACTTTAAAATGACGTAGTTTAAACCCGCTGCTTGGGTGATTGCTAATTTCCGAAATTGGCTCATTTCTAATTTCCGACTACATTGATCGTATTCAAGGTGAGTTGACGCAACTTTGCCACCGTCTTGAGCCCCTGTACATGCCTGTTATTCAGCCGTATGTTTTTCAAGGAAAGCATATTCTTGTTTTGTTCTGTCCTTCCGGAGATGTTCGGCCGTATTCCGCTCCGGAAAGTCTTGGGGCGGGAAAGCTGTTCCGTTTTCATTACATCCGTAGTGGCTCCCGTTCCATTCGTGCTCAGGGCGAAAACCTCCGCCGATTACAGGAACTGACAGTCAGAATTCCTTTTGATGATCAGCTTCATCCTGTTGCAACTCTTCTAGATCTTGATTTAGGATTGATCAGGAGCTTTCTGGGAGAGATTAAGAGTGAGCTGTTCGAGGAAAGCGTTTCGATGCCCTTTCCTGAACTTTGTCGGGTGATGAATATTGCCAGAGGACCGGATGAAGTGTTACGTCCGCTCAATGCCGGTTTGCTGTTTTTTTCGAGGGAGCCGCAGCGTTTCTTTCAAAGAGCATGGATTGAAGTGGTGCTTCGAAAGGATGAAGCAGGAAAAGATTTTAGTGAAAGATATTTTAACGGTCCACTACAGGCTCAGCTTCGCGAAGCATTGTCTTTTATTCGTGCTACTATTATCGAGGAACATGTCAGGAAGATTCCGGGGAAAGCTGAAGCGGAAAGGTTCTTCAACTACCCTTATGCGGCAGTTGAAGAAGCTCTTGCCAATGCAGTGTACCACAAGAGCTATGAATTAGACAAGCCGATAGAAGTGCAAATCTGGCCTGACAAGATTGAAATTTTAAGTTTTCCTGGCCCTGTGCCACCAGTTACAGCTTTTGTGCTTGCCCAGAATGAAAGGATCGTTGCGAGAGACTACCGTAATAGAAGGGTTGGGGATTTTCTCAAAGAGCTACACTTAACCGAAGGAAGAGGCACAGGTATTCCTACGATCAGGCGGGCAATGGCGGCTAACGGATCACCAAGTCCTGTTCTTGAAACAGATGATCAGTGCACATACTTCTTGACCGTTCTGCCTGTTCATAGGCAGTCGAGTGTCGAAGTAAGTGTCGAAGGTGTCAAAGGTGTCGAAGTTGCTTCTTCCATGGCAAAGGTGCTTCGGTATTGCAGTGAACCTCGATCCCGAAATGAGATCCTGAAGCATTTAGGTTTTGTGACCCATACGAAGAACTATAACCGTCATATCCTGCCTGGGTTAGAAGTTGGGTTGCTTACCATGACGGAGCCTGAAAAGCTGAATAGCCCGACTCAGCGCTATGTTATCACCGAAAAAGGGAATAGCTGGCTAAGCGATTATGAGAGATGATCTCGTAGTTTCAGTATAGGATGTCCCTTAGTCTCTTTCCTATCGTCCACACATCCCACACACCAAAGACCTGCAAAGAAAAAACGTTGCGGGCTTTTTTTATCGCCCCCTTCACAGCTGCGCCTGTTCCCTGGGAACGCTGAGCCCCAGCTCGGCACAAAGAGCGGATAACGAGCGGAGCATTGCACGGCCGGACTTTTTTCTGCTCGGAAAAACCTCACAGAAATTCAAGAAGTAATCAGTATCAGAAATTTGTTGAGTATGTAGTAATCCAGATGGCGGAGGTCATCGGTACATTGATGACTTGGCGTAAGACGCAGCCGAGGATGATTTATTTCATCAGGCTTTTAGCCTCTATCATGATTGATGATGAGCGTGTAAGTTTGCGGAATATGACGTATATTTTATGATATTCAATCATTTAGGAACTTGTAGAATCACGGGTTATACAGGGCAGTTTAACGATGTGAAGAATGATCAATAAAAGCAGGGAGTAAGGTATTGGCGTCCATCGCTCGAAGCCTGATTTGTTCGAAATTGATGAAAACTAATTGGCCGCTTGGCCAGGGTAAATATAATGAGATAGAGATTATGAATTCAAAACCTGAAGGAGCCGGGGAAAAGGCTTGTTGGTTTGTCGGTGCGACATATGATGGTTCGGATGATCAAACACCCCGTTTTCTACAGGAAAACATTTGGGAGAATGGCTATCAGGACAAATACCTCGACGTCGTGAAGTCTATTCGGGTTGGGGATCGTATTGCAATCAAATCTTCCTATACGCGAAAACATGATCTGCCCTTTGATAACCGAGGCCAAACTGTTTCAGTTATGGCGATTAAAGCTACTGGAACGGTAACCAAGAACCTCGGTGATGGTCGAACTCTGAAGGTTGACTGGACCCCTGTTGATCCGCAGCGGGAGTGGTATTTCTATACCAATAGGAGTACGGTGTGGCGTGTCTTACCAGGCGATTGGACTACAGACGCCTTGATCAGATTTACGTTTGAGGAAAAAATACAGGACATCAACCGATTCCGTAACGCGCCTTATTGGCAAGAGCGATTCGGCGATTTAGCCATTGATAAACGTCGTTTCAACTGGACTCGCTTTTATCAGGCGGTTGCCGACAAGCTTCTCACTTTTAGACACCGGCGGGATGAGCTAATTGTCGGGATTCACGCCATCGCAAGTAAAGTCGATTGCATGTCTATTCTTAATGACCAGTATCAGGAAGGTGTTCAAGGCGGCCCACTGAAGGACATCTGCCCCTTTACTGCTATGGGCATATTCAATCGGGGTATTACCGATAAAAACCGTAAAGTCATAGCGAGTGAACTGGCAAACCTGCTTGGAGTGACTGAATCTATTCCAGATTCCTTTGAAGGAATTCCTGTTCTCAACAATCAGAGGACGTGGTTTTTTGGCTATAGCTATAAACGCCAACTTGATGACATTGACACTCTCTGGGAAGTCTTCGCACAAGCGATTGATTTTGCAGAATCGGATAATGCAACTGCACGATCAGCATTTGAAACTGCTTACAATAACGCGACGCAGCGACATGGTGTAGGATGGAACCTTACTATGGGACTTTACTGGATTCGTCCCTGGAATTTCCCCACACTTGATGCTTTGGCGCAGCGTTATATCATCAAGAAGCTGAATATCCAGATTAGCATGAATGGCCCTAAAGGGCGATGTAATGCCAATGATTATCTTGCAGTTATGGATACTCTCGAAGCTCGTTTTCAAGAGGATGGTTATCCCGTTCACTCATTTCCAGAACTTTCCCTTGCTGCTTGGCTTTTTAAGGACAGTGGGACATCCGCCCATCCGAATGCGACAGACCCAGATACGCAGGATGACGAAGCCGATTTAGGCGAGCTTGATCCCGATGAAATTGATGATGATTTCTTGCCAAAATTTGATGATTTAATGGTGCCTTTTTTGAAGCAGTTAAGTGATGAACAAGAGCACCTCGCTAGCGATGTTTACATCAAGCTTAAGTTTGAAATGGGGTTGGAAAAATATGATGTCATTACTCTCAAGTCTACAGGCCAGCCTTTATTCAATAATCGCGCAGCCTGGGCTAAGTCCTATCTTAAAAAGGCTGGATTAGTTGATTTTCCTATGCGAGGTTACGTTAAAATTACGGAAAAAGGTTTGGAATTGTTAAGTCAACCACAAGCAGAGTTAGACAAATACAAGCGTTTTAATGATTTCTTTTCTAATTCAGTTTCAATTTTGGAGGAGTCTCGACCTATTGTTCCGTATTCAATAGACGATATCCTTATAAATGGATGTTTCATTGCCCGAGAAAAACTCGAAAAGATACTCGAACGACTTCGGACTAAGAAGAATCTGATTCTCCAAGGTCCGCCAGGAACTGGAAAGACTTGGCTTGCAAAAAGATTAGCGTTTGCCTTGATGGGGCAACGTGATGACAGCAAAGCCAGAGCGGTACAGTTTCATCCGAACCTTTCTTACGAGGATTTTATTCGTGGTTGGCGACCGGTAGGGGATGGCAAGCTTACGCTGGTAGATGGACCTTTTATGGAGATGATAAAGGCAGCAGCTAAAGATCCTACATCAAGATATGTGGTTGTCATCGAAGAGATCAATCGCGGAAACCCCGCACAGATTTTCGGCGAGATGCTAACACTGCTTGAGGTAGACAAGAGAACGCCAAATGAAGCCTTAGAGCTTTCGTACAAACGGTCGGATGGGGAGCGTGTTTTTATCCCTGATAATCTTTATGTCATCGGGACAATGAATATTGCCGACCGCTCTCTCGCGCTAGTCGATTTGGCGTTGCGTCGCCGTTTTGCCTTCATCGATCTTCAGCCTACTCTTGGAAAGCCCTGGCATGACTGGGTTCAATCTCAGTGTGGTATAGACTCAGTAATTCTTGATGAGGTCGAGGAACGCCTCAATGCACTGAACAACGAAATCTCAGCCGACAGCGGTCTCGGACCGCAGTTTCGAGTTGGACACAGTTATGTTACTCCCCCGTTCGGTGTTCCGATTATTGATGCCCGAGAATGGTTTCGCCAAGTCGTTCATACCGAGATTGGGCCGCTTCTTGATGAATATTGGTTTGATGCACTTGAAAAGTCGCAGAAAGCCCGAGAACGCCTGCTTGAAGGATTCTGATGGTGACGTTGTTTGCAACCAACTTGATAACTGATGCTTATGAGGGGATTGGTCGGATCGGACGAATCCCGGTGCGCAATCTTTGGTTACTTATGCTTTATGCGTCGGATCTATTCCGGGATATCGAAAAATCAAATGTCGCCGTTGAGGATAACCCTGATGATATTCCAGATCTGGTAGCAGAAATACTCTGTCGTCAGGTCGAGCGTCGTATTCAACGCAATTTGAGTTATGGGTACCAATCTCGGGTGGCAGTGCTTGGTCGTGTGCGAGGACGTATTGATCTGCTTAACACCGAAAGGCACCGATTACTTGAGCGAGGCAAGGTTGCGTGCTGTTTTGATGAATTGACCGTCGATACTGCTCGCAACCGTTTTGTTCGAGCAGCATTGGAGGAACTTTCTAAAATAGTTCGACGTGGTTCCTTGGCTCATCGATGCAGGTTATTAGTGGCTCGCTTGAGACGCATGGGTGTAACCGGTGAGCGCCCCATTCATGGCGAGGTTTCTATTGATCGCTTTGGTAGGCACGATGTTGATGACCAATCAATGGTTTCTGCGGCACATTTGGCCTTTAACCTTGCTTTGCCTACTGAAGCTGCAGGAACGCAACATTTATCGTTACCCGATAGAGAAATTACCTGGATTAGGAAGCTTTACGAGAAAGGTATTGCTGGATTTTACGATGTCGTACTTTCAGGGCAAGGATGGCGTGTTGAAGCTGGTAAAACGATAGGCTGGCTCATCGAAAGTAAGAGTCCTGGAATTGATAAAATCTTTCCCTCTATGCGAACCGACATCATCTTGGACCACATAGGAGATGGACGTCGAATTGTCATCGATACCAAGTTTAACTCCGTCGTGACAAAAGGCTGGTATCGGGAAGAAACCATTCGAAGTGGGTATATCTATCAAATCTATGCTTATTTGAGATCCCAGGAAGGTAATGGTGATCCTCTTGCGGATAATGCAACGGGGCTGCTTCTTCATCCCTCGCTGGGTGATATGACAAACGAGTCGGTAGTGATTCAGAACCATGAGATTCGATTTGCTACCGTTGATCTTGGGGCGACGGCAAAAGAAATTCGAACGCAGCTCATGCAAATTTTGGAGGTATCTCATGCAGGTTGATAACTGAACTTGCAAGAGAATAAGGAACTTAGGGGACGTTCATGACTAAGTGTATTTAATTCTTGAAAACAGTACATTAAAGGGTAAACTGTTGATATAAGTTCAAGAAAATCAACCAACCATTTCAATGCCGAGAGGAGCAAGATTGGATACACCGGGAACCTTGCATCATTTGATGGTTAGGGGAATCGAAGGGAATCGGATCGTTGTGGATGATGATGACCGGCATCTGTTTGTGTCTCGTTTGGGCATTGCAGCAGCAGCAACAGGTACAAAAATCTATGCATGGGCACTAATGACTAATCATGCTCATCTGTTGTTGAAAAGCGGAGAGGCCGGTCTCTCCATATTTATGCGAAAGTTTTTGACCAGCTATGCCATCTTGTATAATAAACGACACCATCGTCACGGGCATTTGTTTCAGAATCGATATAAGTCAATTATTTGCGAAGAGGAGCCGTATTTTCTGAAGCTGGTCAGCTATATCCATCTCAATCCACTGAGGGCCGGACTTGTCAGCTCATTGGAGGAACTGGCCAACTACCCTTGGAGCGGTCATGCTACGGTAATTAACAGGAAAAAGCGTGATTGGCAGGACCGGGAATATGTACTCCTTTATTTTGGCAAAAGAGAGAGAGTGGCGCGAAGTGCATATCTTCAATTTGTGTTAGAGCAGAGCAGTCTAGGAAAGCAGTCTGAGCTGACCGGAGGCGGTTTGGTGCGCTCCGCAGGCGGATGGTCGGAAGTGTTATCGTTGCGTCAGCGAGGTCAGAAGCAATTCAGCGATGAGCGGATACTCGGTAGCGGGGAGTTTGTAAAGGAAATACTCGATGAAGTTGAAGAAACGGTGAAAACCCTTGTCCCAGATACCTCGAGCAAAGTAAATGCCATGGAAGCTTTGGAGGAGAAGTGTGAAGAGGCAGGAATTACATCGCAGGCATTGCAATCAGGGAGTAAGCGCCGTGAGTGCACCGATGTGCGGAAAGAACTTGCTCATCATTTTGTGCTTGAATTAGGGTTAACTTATGCTGATACTGCTCGAGTGCTTGGTATATCATCTTCGGCGGTTAATCAGATTCTTCGCCGACATTCTTAGTCTTTGTTCAGGAGCTTATGTGACGTTCATGACTAACTATACTTGAGTCGTCGAGATAGTGTTATAAAGGAAAGCCTGTTCATTTGCTAACATTAAATTATACTGTGTCTTACCCATCGCGGCAGAACTTGGGAACGGTTTTTTTATCGTACAGTTACGGGAGGGAAGGGATGTAAAGCGTCTCAGTGCTGAGATCGCAGAATAGTGAAAATTTCTTTGAGAATAGTAACTTATGTGTTACCATAGTACATGCCGCAAAAAGTAAAGGTTTTAGAATACGTGGATCAAAATGGGAATTGCCCATTCCGGGATTGGTTTGATTCCTTGGATTCTTTGCCAGCAGCAAGAGCAACAGCATATTTAGAACGAGTTGTTCAGGGCAACTATTCAAATGTGTCACCCATTGGGTCAGCCTTATCTGAAATAACCCTTGATTATGGACCTGGTTATAGGATTTACTTTGGAAAAGAGGGTGACTATCTCCTGATCCTGTTAGGAGGTAGCGGCAAGAAAGATCAGAAAAAAGCTATCCAGAGAGCCAAAAAACTTTGGGAAGAACATAAGGCCTTCAAAACGCAAAGCCGAAACAAAACATAAGGATATTATTATGCCGTTAAGCAGATCATATCAAGACACAATCAAAGCACGGGTAAAGCGTGATCCTGAATTTCGTGCTGCATTATTTGATGAAGCAATAGGTGCATTTCTGGAAGGTGACACTGCGGTTGGTAAAGCTCTGCTTCGAGATCTGGTAAATTCTACTATAGGTTTTGAGGGGTTAGCTGACGAGCTGAATAAGTCCAGTAAAAGCATACATAGGATGTTGGCACCTTCAGGTAATCCGAGGATGGAGAACCTCTTTCAGGTTATTCACGCCATAACAAAGAATGAGGGAATCAGCTTCAAGCTGACCTCATCTTACACGAAAGGGAATCAGCGCGTTCCTGCTTGAATATCAAGTTGTTTTTTTTGCGACCATCCCCCACCGCATTTTCATGCTGTATACGGTGAGCCTATTGGTTTGTTTGATATTGAAAGCATGGAAATGATTGAAGGTGATTTGCTACTTCCGAGTCCGACGGTTTAAATCCACCAGAAGCCAGAGACTTTGTAATATGCATCCTTCAACTGAGAGCGCAACGTCCAGCAATAGCGCAAGTTCCATCATGCCCTCAGACACCTCAGGTGAGCAGCCAATGAGTTAACCTGCCAGTGCATGAGCTTGACGATCTGAGGTGTAATAATAAAATTTACAAAACGAACCCATTCAGTTATTTGCAAAAGGGAGTAGCTTCGCTCAGCACTCAGCAGATCGATTATTTTATGTTTTCCGGTCTTGCCAACTCGATGAAAAAGGATCTGAAATGAGTCTGCTGAGCGAGATGCTTGAAAAATAAATCGATCAGGAATGAATGCGATAATTTTTCTTTCCCTGTCACCCCTTTTTATATTAATGGCATAGGGCCTCAGTATGATATTTTTCCTCAATTGTAAACGTCTGTTTCATGAAAGTTTATGCAAAAAAATATGTTACCCGGCTATGTGCAATGTTCCTGCTTGCCGGTTTGAGTATGGTGACGATCTCTTCTCTTTCCTCTGCGGCAACGCTGAAGATTGGTGACAGCTATAATGGCGGGATTGTGTTTTATGTTGATGGTACCGGGCAGCATGGTCTGGTTGCCGCAAAAGCTGATATGACGGGTTCTTCTGGCAAGGTTGAAGGGTTCTTTAACTGGTATGACGCTAAGGTTGCGGCTAATTCATTTGTGGATGGGTATTGCGACTGGGTTCTGCCGAACAAGGAGCAGTTGAATCAGCTTTATATTCATCGCGGCAGCCTTGGTGTAACTCTCAATACCTATTACTGGAGTTCTTCGGAGAGCGGAGCCGGTAAAGCATGGGCTCAGGATTTCAGCAATGGCCAGCAGCTTGATGGTAATAAGACAAACACCAGTCGTGTAAGGGCTATACGGTCGTTTTAATCGAGATAGAGGATTTCAGCATCCCCCCAAACGCAAAGCGTCTGCTGCCCTTTTTCTTCAATAGTTTGTTTTGCACGAATTGCTTGAAATGGTGAAGAGCAGGGGTTAAGCGGACGGAAATACCATCACAAAGGTTGTCCCACTGTTTTTTTCGCTTTTCAGGGATACGGTTATTTTCTGAAGGTCTGCGAGTTTTTTTACAATGGACAATCCCAGTCCAGTGCCACCAGTGCCTGAATTTCTTGATGTGTCAACCCGGTAAAATCTTTCAAAAACAGCATGTATTTTTTCTTCAGGAATGCCGATCCCCTGATCGGCAATACTGCAGACAATCGTATTTGCTTTTCGCTCTACTGCTATTGTTATAGAAGACCCGTTTGGGGAGTACTTGATTGCATTCGAGAGGATATTCACAAAAATCATTTCCAGGATTGCAGGGTCTGCAGCAACGTTTAAGGATTCTGCTTGCTTAATCTTGATGGAAATACTTTTTTCAATCGCAGTCACTTTTATCCTGGCAACGACCTCTTCAATATGAGGCAGAAGCGCAATCGTTTCAATATTCGGCTTCATTGCGCTGCTTTCATATCGGGCAAGCATCAGGAGCTGGTCGATCAGTTTGGCCATGCGGTTTAATTCCACAAGACAGAACTGAATTTTTGTTTCGTAGTGTTCTTTCTCTCTGGGTTTGCGAATCACTACCTCAAAAGTTCCTTTTACTGTGGAGAGTGGTGTTTTCAGTTCGTGGGAAGCATCAGCCGTAAACTGTTTTTCACGCTGAAATGCTTTCTGCAACCGGTCCAGAAGGTCGTTGATGGTTGAAGATAAACAATATAATTCATCATGGTGAAATGGAAGAGCTATCCGTTGATGAAGATTTTCCTGAGTCATTCTTTCAGCAGTGGCAATAACTTTCTCAATAGGACGGATACTTTTACCTGCGATCATACGGGTGAAAATAAAAAGCGTAACAATAATACCGGGGAATGAATACAAAAAAACGTTCAGCAGGTCCTGCAGAACTATAATGGCGTTTTTGAGGGGAACGGCAACAATAAGATAACCTTCGGTAACACCTTTCCGATTTACAAGAGGGATCTGTGCCTGTCGGACCACTGAACCTAAAAAAAAGTTATTGAAGTAAGTTTCATCAGGTTGATTCGGGTTAAAAGCCAGTGCGCACCATGAAAGTGTTGATGATTTTTTTACCACCACCCCGGCGCTGTTTACCACCTGAACAAATTCAGTATCCATGCTATCATTATTATCAAGTTCATGAAAGCTGGCGAAGCCCTTAAAATCTTTTGTTGTGATGTGTGCTTTTAAAAGGATTTCCGAAATTTCGGTCCTGATTTTTTCATCGAATTGCTTATAGACAACACTTTCAACGATGAGATAGGTAATCGTAAACACAATTGCGATTAAAAAAGCTGTCGCAACCGTGTAGTAAAAGGCGATCCGGTTGCGTAAACTTATACTCGGCAATTTTTCCCAGGGAGCCTTTTCGTTTGGTATGGATTGTCTTTTTCTGTTTTCATGATGCGGCATCAAGCTTCCCTGTTGAGATACCTTACTATTGCTGAAGGCTTCCTTTAAATGGGTGTAAATTTAGCCTGATGATTCTTAAGGGATGCACAAAATAACCCTAAAATTGACTTAAAATCCATACGCTCAGGGTCAAGTGTGATTTTCTTTCAGCCGTTTTTTCCCCCTCAAGGTTTTCGTTGTCATTACGGTGAGCCGGAAGTGGATGGCCTGTAAAAATACCTATTGATTTGCGCCTGTTTTATAGGTAAAATACACTTTAAACTCAACGCATGTACTGGAGCTGGAGGTTCTGTTTTATGAAATTTCATTTCCCGTGGTTGCCGTCAGGAGTTGCGATTTTTGCCCTTTATTTTATTTTTTCAGGCTGCAGTACCGAAACCAATACCCCGCAATCTCCCGAGCTGATGTACAAACTGGCAGCTTCCAGCAGCAGTCGAGGGGAGTATCGGAAGGCTCTTGACTTATATAACAAGGCGCTAGCTTTGGATACTCTTAAAGCCAACCTGCCGAGGATAGTCAAGGCATTGAATGAAAAGAGGGGCATTGAAGGCCTTACAGGTGAGTATTTTGAAGCGTTCAAAACAACGGCACGTCTTGAAAAGCTGCCTGTCAGGATAGTGCCTGATTCACTTCGCAATGCACTCCTTGCCGATAAGGCAACCTGGCTGCGCGAATTGGGTAGTTTTGAAGCTGCAGCTGTTTCTCTTGAGCACATAACGGCTCCATCTCCGACGATACAATTTGAACTGGCTTCCCTCTATCAGAAGTCTGGCGAATTCCGGAAAGCTGCACAGATATATCGCCATCTTTCGGGCTTGGCGAATGCTCCTGTTACCAGAATTACAGCATATGCCGGGCTTCTGCAATGCAAGGTCGCACAACCGCAGCTTGGGCTTGAAAAGGCAGATGCCATTGCCGTGAAGATTGCGGCTGAGTCAGCGAGAGTATTAGCGATGGAGGGAGCATTGGAGCAGAGGATTCAGGCGCTCAGAGCAGCATCAAAAAGTGTTCAGCTTCTTGAGAAGCATCGAAGAAATGCCAGCTTTTTTTTGTTCAAGGCACTTATTCTTGCCGAGCAGTCCCGAAACCCCCTGCTTTTACAGATACTTCGTCTGGAATCAAATGCCGTAATTGTTCGGAAACCCGATCCTTTCCGTGAGGCTGCGGAATATTTCCGCATTAAAAATATGCAGAATGCCCAGGCATCCTCACTTTTGATGCTTGGTGGAAGCAAGTCGCTTAAGGATGAGGAGCGGATCAGTGCTTTTCAGCAGGGGGTTTCGATAAACAGATATTACGCACCCCCTTATCCGACAGATGAGATGCTTCAGCTTGAGAAAAAATCAGAGCGGCGACTCACAGGTTTACTGCTTGAAAAATCAAGAATTTTTGAACTTTTTGATGCCGGGGAACAAACCGGTACTATTGATCTGCAGCGTTCTTTGCAGATTTATAGAAAAAGCTTCATCCTTGGCAAGGGTCATGAAGCTCTTGAATCAACAATTTCTCAATTGCAGCAAGAGATTTCTGGGTTGCTTCAGCGGAAAGCCGATATTTTTATCCGGGCAGAAGGATATGAAAAAAACAGGAGTGCCGATCAGGCTCTTAACATCAAAAGAGGTCGATTAATCGAGCTTCTTCCACAGGTCAGGGCTATAAATCCAGTTGCAGCCGAAACCATTCAGCTCATCCCGGTAACGCTTCGTACAGTCCAGGCTGCTCTCAAGGAGGATCAGGTGATAATTAAACCACTAATCTCCGACAGTCTTTGCGGCTCCATGCTGATCGGCAGGAGTCAGTTGCAGATAGCTCAAGGCAGTGTTTGTTTTGACTCCCTTCATACGCCGGGTTCAAAAATAGCGGCTCTAAGGAGCGAGCTTGCCTCAAGCTCACCCGGCCGTCCGCAAAGTACTGCTGAACAGGAGTGGTTCTCAAAAGCGTTTTATGAGCCTGTTGCCGGATCACTTGGGAGCTGCAAGCATCTTATTGTTATCAGCGATGACTTTTTTCCTTTTCATTTTTTGAGCATAAATAAGAATTCCGCGTCTGAAAAAAAGTATTCATACCTTAACTCGTTTAAGGAGTTTTCATCATTATCTGAGCATCAGGAATCAATACAGGCTTTTTCAAGAATTGTGTTCTATCGCGCCGATAGGGTTACAGGAGCAATGCTGCAAAAACTTTTCTTCCCGCGTGACAGAGTTTTTATACTCTGGAAAAACTACAAAGGAGTTGAGCTTGAAGCGCTCCATCAAAAGATCAGTCAAGAGATGCAGAGGACGGTTTCCGGGTCGGGAGCATTGCTTTCGCTAGGCATGAATTCTGAGGTTGGTCGTGAACTTTTGATGAATATTTCCTCTTACGGCAATGATTAAGGAGAATTAAAAGAGGGTTTTCAGAAAAACTCATTTTGTTTCTTTTATGAAAAACTGTTACTGCTCTGGGAATAAAATCAACCTTTTGCTTGATATGCTTTCAGGCATTTGTGTAAATTTGCAAGACTGAAAGTTTTTGCATTTCCTTGGGTTATCGTAAGCGGGATTGTTCTCTATGACTGAGCAGGTATCAAGCAGCATAGCATTGGAGCTTCTTTCAAGGGAGCTGAAAAATGCCAGAATGGAAAGAAACCTTTCCGTTGATGATGTCAGCCGGTTGACCTCGGTTCAAAAGAATTATATTGAAAAAATCGAGGAAGGCGATTTCAGCTTTCTGCCCAAGGCTTATATTTTCTCCTTTATCAAGGAATATGCCATCCTGATGGGGGTTGGAAACGATGAAACCTTTGAACAATGCAAGAAGGAGTTGCAGTTTGCCAGCGCATACAAACGTGACGTCTCAACTGAAAGTAATACCAAAAAGCAGAAAAAAACCCCGGATTGGATGACGAATTTTCGTGATGTTCGGCTTCCTAAATCTTCCTGGTTTATTATTGGTATTGTGTTTGTTGTTGTTACCGGTCTCTCTTTCTTTTTTTTCAACAGGAAGCATCACTCTTCAACTCCTCACTCTCCAGCTCCTCATTCTCCGAGTGCCGTTTCTCTGCCTTCTGCAACCGGAGAAGATACCGTTGCAGTTGCTGAACAGATTGTCGATTCGCTACAGGTTCCCGGTTTGAATAAACCGCCTCTCAATGTTCCATCGTCATCTTCTCATCAGCCAACCCCGACAAGGGCTGATTCTGTTGCGACCTCTGCATCATCCCGTGCTCCTGTTCCATCTGCATCAGTGGTTTCTGCTCCTCCTGCGGCTTCAAATTCCAGAGAGTGGGCTAAAAACGTTTCTTTTCTTCCATCGCCATCATCTTCTCCCTACCGAAAAGTGCTTGTGGTCCGTTTGGTGGAGGATCTTTCCTGGGTCAAGGTTATCGCTGATGACAGCTCAAGGGTCTATCCCGGAGGAAAGTTTAAAAACGGTCAAGTGCTTCGATTCGAGGCCCGCAAAAATTTCTGGGTTAACATAGGTCGACCGAAATATGTCGAGTTATACCTCAACGGAAAAAAGCTCCCTCCGACTACTGATCGCATTCTTATTATCCGTTGAACTTTTTTACGCGGATGTTCTCTTTTTTAAGGATAGTATGGTTTTTTAATAAAAATAGGATAGATTGTGTCCAGTTAGGAATTAATAGTGTGTTTTAAACATTCATTAGTTCACAGTTGATTCATATGTTGGAAAGTTGACTCTGTTTTTTTAAGGTTTTTTATGCTTGATACTTAAGTTTTTTATAAGTTCCTGAGTCTGGATTACGTTGTTGTTGTGATAGAGCATCTTTATTGGCTATAATAGTTTTTTGGGTAGGAGTTACATTATTAGTAATGGCATAAGCCTAAACCACGAATATTGAAAGTACTATGGCAGACATGGGGGTTTATTTTGATAACAATGCTACAACGCCGCTGCATCCTGAAGTAAAAAAGGAAATGATTGCGGCCATGGAGATGTTTGGCAATCCTTCCAGCATGCACTCCTTTGGACGTGAAGCAAGGGCCAATGTTGAGAATGCCCGTCGGCAAGTTGCTGATTTTATCGGAGCCACCGAGAAAGAAATTGTTTTTGTCGGTAGCGGTTCTGAAGCCAACAATACTGTTCTCTCTCTTTTTGTCTGTGGTTCGAGCCAGTGTATTCCCGGTTCGAAGATGCGCAGTTCAATTATTACCACTAAAATAGAGCACCCTTGTGTTCTTGAAACCTCTGAATGTCTTGGGCATAGGGGTGTTCGCGTAAAGTACCTTGATGTTGACCAGTATGGGAAAATCGATCTCGATCAACTTGCCGGGATGCTTGGTAATGATGTCGGACTGGTTTCGGTCATGATGGCAAACAATGAGATCGGTACTCTGCAGGATATTGAGACGATAGCAAAAATGGTGCATGAAAGTGGTGCGTTGATGCATACCGATGCCGTACAGGCAGTAGGGAAGGTGCCTGTTGATGTCAGATCGCTCGGCGTGGATTTCCTTACCATGTCAGCTCATAAGATATATGGTCCGAAAGGTATCGGCGCTTTGTTTGTTAGAAAAGGTGTGCCATACTGCCCGTTGATACGGGGTGGACATCAGGAGCTTGGCCGGCGTGCAGGAACAGAAAACACTCTTGGTATTCTCGGCCTTGGAAAAGCAGTTGAAATGAGGGCTCTCGAAATGCCGGAGGAGGAGGACCGGTTACTCGAGTTAAAGCAGATACTCAGAAACGGAATTGAAGAGAGTATTGATGATATTCATTTTAACGGTCACCCAACAGATTCTCTTGCCAGCACGCTTAACGTTTCATTTACAGGAGTGGAAGGCGAGGCTATCCTGCTCTATCTCGATATTGAAGGTATTGCGGTCTCCACGGGATCGGCATGTGCATCTGGATCGCTTGACCCTTCGCATGTACTTCTTGCGACGGGTGTGGATGCTGAGCTTGCCCATGGTTCGATACGGTTCAGCATGGGTCGGGAAAGTACAAGGCAGGAGGTCGACTACCTGCTCAATGTGTTACCAAAAATAATAGAAAGAATCAGAAACATGTCAACGGCTTATATAAAAGGAGGATTGCATGCTGCAAGCAGGTGAATGGGCATATAGTGAAACACTGAAGGAACATTTTATGAACCCGAAGAATATTCTTCAGGGTGAGAATACTGATGAATTTGATGGCGTTGGTATGGAAGGCAACCTGCAGTGCGGTGATCAGATGATGGTGGTGATAAAGGTTGACAAAGAGAAAGAGGTGATCACAGACTGTCAGTGGAAAACTTATGGTTGCGCGAGCGCTATTGCAAGTACCTCAATTCTTTCCGAAATGGTCAAGGGCAGGACACTCGATCAGGCATTTCATATTTCTCCCAAAGAGGTGGCTCAGGCGCTCGGCGGTCTTCCGGATCACAAAATTCACTGTTCAGTGCTTGGTGATAAGGCATTGCGTGCTGCCATAAATAATTACTATACCCGCAATGGTCAGGAGGACAAGGTTAAGCAGGAACAGGCCAAGGTGATCTGCCAGTGCATGAGCATTACCGATCATGATATCGAAGATGCCGTGCTTGAAGGGGCCCGTACGTATTTTGAACTCCAGGAGCGAACCAAGCTTGGGACGGTGTGTGGGCAATGCAAGGACGAAGCTGAAGTGCTGCTGGAAAAATTCAAGCATATTCATTTCGGTGTCTGAGGTGCTATCTCAAGAGCCAGCCCGGAAAGTTCTCTGGCTATGCTTTCTGAAAACGGTAAAATAAAACGATGGGGGACAATTATGTCCCCCATCGTTGTTTTATATTAGTGGCAGATATCCTGATAGAGTTTGATACCACTCTACGGTGTTACTATGGAGACAACCTGGAAAAAACCGGCGATTTTTTTTGTAACTCTTGCTGTAACCGCCTTTTTCATCAATTTCTGCTGGGAATCCCTGCACGGGCTACTTTATAAAGCACATCCGGGCATGTCAGCTTCTGTCTATGTGCCAATGATGCTCCTGATGGCTGCTATGGACACTCTCGGTATAATAGGGCTCTACAGTTTTACTGCTCTTGTAGCTCGCAGATGGTTTTGGACGCTTGGTTTATTTAATAGTTTGTGTTTCTTTCTTTCCGGCTTTGTTGCTGCCTATGCAGTTGAGTATATCAGTATCTATATGTTGCATACTTGGCAGTACGGCCCTTCAATGCCGATTTTGTTTGGTGTAGGCCTTTTTCCACTTTTTCAGCTCTCGCTTACCGGTCTTTTATCGGTTTTTGTCGCTCGAAAAGTTGCAGAAGAGGGGTGATGATGCTCTGGCTGAAAGGACTTTTTATCAGTGATTACTATTTTGGTACAATACGTTACAGGAAGACACAGCATTCATGATGAGAACTGGAGGGAGTAACACTTTTTTTATTCATACGTTCGGGTGCCAGATGAATCAGGCTGACTCCGGGATCATAACAGCGTTGCTGCAGCAGGAAGGGTATTCTCCCTCAGCAAGTGAGGATGATGCCGGAATTATTCTGCTTAATACCTGTGCTGTAAGGGAAAATGCTGTCGATCGAATTGAACATTATCTGCAGCATCTTCAGGGACTGAAAAAAAGGCATAAAGGTCTTATTATCGGCGTTGCCGGCTGTGTGCCGCAGTTCCAGAGGCAGGAGATGTTTTCACTCTTTCCGGGAATTGATTTTCTTGCCGGCCCTGACACCTACCGCTCTCTTCCGTTGCTTATTGAACAGGTTCGGTCCGGTCAAAGAGCTCATACTTTAGAGTTCAATCCGGCTGAAACCTATGAAGGCATTGATCCTGTAAGACAGAACCCGATCAGTGCGTTTGTGCCGGTCATGAGGGGCTGCAACAACATGTGTGCCTTTTGTGTTGTACCGTTTACTCGCGGCAGGGAGCGCAGCCATCCATTCAGTTCGGTCATCAGCGAGGTCCGGCAGCTTGTCGCTTCCGGATACAGGGAGATCACCCTGCTGGGACAGAATGTCAATTCATATTGCGATCCGGATGAGGGGCGTGACTTTGCCGTTCTCCTCGATACAGTCAGTCGAGAGGCGTCCATGTCGAGGATCCGTTTCACTACCTCGCATCCGAAAGATATTTCCGAGGCGCTTGTGCGTACTATTGCCGGTCGACAGAACATCTGCAATCATATACATCTGCCGGTGCAATCCGGTTCTTCAAGAATGCTTGGCCTTATGAACCGGGGCCATTCCATTGAGGAGTACAGGGAAAAAATAGCGTTGATTCGAAAGGTTATTCCGGGCGTTGTGCTGACAACCGATATCATCGCCGGATTTTGCGGTGAGCAGGAGGAGGATCATCAGGCGACGCTTGAACTTCTTTCGGAGGTACGGTTTGATTTAGCCTACACGTTTTTTTACTCAGAAAGGCCTGGAACCCTTGCTGCGCGGACGCTAGAGGATGATGTTCCTGAGGCAGTGAAAAAACGGAGGTTGCAGGAGATTATTGATCTTCAGAACAGTATATCAGACGAACTGTATCAGAAGGCAATTGGAACGGTTGTCGAAGTTCTTGCTGAATCAGAAAGCAAGCGCTCTTCACTGCAGCTGATGGGACGCACAGAGACCAATCGGGCTGTTGTTTTTGATCGAGAAGATTTTAATGTGGGCGAAAGGGTGCATGTGCTCATTACATCAGCTACTTCAGCCACATTGATAGGCAGACCGGAACATTCGCCTGTTACTCTCTCTTGAACCGGTAAGGATAAATGCCCTTTCTATTAAGAGTTTTTTATCTGCAGCCGGATTTGTAAATTGTTACTTTCAAACCATTATATAAAAAGCTCGTAACTGGGCTTCGGAGATTAGTAAAAGCATGTCAGTTCCCGTAAAACTTGGGTTGGTCGATAAAGTAAGAGCACATCTTGAACTTCTTGATCCTGTTACCTGGATCAGCGTTTTTCCCTGCCTCGCAGGAGGCGTTATGGCTTCGGGTGCCATGCAGCCAACCGTTCATGACTATCTTCTGCTGCTTGCAATTTTTCTGATGTTTGGTCCACTTGGTACCGGTTTCAGCCAGTCAGTCAATGACTATTTTGATCTTGACCTTGACAGGGTTAATGAGCCTTCCCGTCCAATTCCTTCAGGTCGTTTGACTGAAAAGGAAGCATTGGGGAACAGCATTGTTGCACTTTTACTTGCGATGGGCATTGGAGTCTTTATCGGGGTGCATATCGGTGGCGTTCGTGGTCTGGTAATTGTTCTGTCAATCATGGCGGCTCTTTTTGTAGCTTATATTTATTCCGCTCCACCACTCAAACTCAAAAAAAATATTCTTACCTCAGCACCGGCTGTAGGCTTTTCCTATGGATTTGTTTCTTTTTTGTCAGCGAATGCCCTTTTCGGTGATATTCGTCCTGAAGCGCTATGGCTGGCCAGTTTGAACTTTTTTATGGCAGTCGCCTTGATCATCCTTAATGATTTCAAGTCAGCGGAAGGTGATAAGGAAGGCGGTCTCAAGTCCTTGACGGTGATGATCGGTGCTAAAAATACATTTCTGGTCTCATTTTTGATTATTGACCTTGTTTTCAGTGTCCTGGCCTATCTCTCGTATACATGGGGTTTTATTATACCGATGGTTTTTGTCCTGATCGGCCTCGCCCTCAATCTTTCCATTCAGGTGCAGCTATTACGGGATCCAAAAGGCGGATTGTCATTTGTGAAGGGTGCTGTAGAAGATGGATTCGGACATTCAATCGGCAAGAGTGATGTTCAGGAACACAATACATTTCTCAGGTTTCAGGTTATAAATAATATCCTGTTTTTACTCAACAACCTGCTAGTTGCGGGAATGGTCGGCTTGAAATACATTAAGGATATATGACGTTGAGGTGGTGATAAGGTTCTGCAAGCATCAGGAAGGTTACAGTGATACGATTTTTTTCAGGGATCGCCTGAGCACTCTATGTTCAATAATTTCATTGTTCAGGAAATAGCGTAATCCTTAAATCATTATGATGCTATGAATACTCTTCAAGCAACCTTTTTTTCGCTTCCAGTTGTATGGCATAATGCACTGGTTACCTTGCTGACCTTTGTCTATGTGTTCAGCGTTCCTCCTCTTATGGATTATCTTGTAACCAATCATGCGCTTCCACGAGATATCAGCCGAAAGATCACCCATATCTGTGCCGGTTCAGCCATTATTTTTCTTCCGCTTTTTATTGATGCAGGCTGGTCGCACTATCTTAATATAACCGTATTTGCTGTTTGGACGGTACTGCTGATCCAGAAGGGGTTGTTTGCCGCAGATGACGACCAGGCGGTGAAAACCATGACCCGTACCGGCGACAAGCGTGAACTGCTCAAAGGTACTCTCTATTTTGTGATTGTGGCCATAATCTGCGGTACTCTCTATTACAAGCAGTTTACTGGTGTGCTGGCAATGGCGATTCTTGGTTGGGGAGATGGTCTGGCTCCGATAATCGGGACACGTTACGGCAAATTGAAATATCGGGTACTCAGTGATAAAAGTGTTGAAGGCAGTCTTGCATTTCTTGTCGGCAGTCTTTTTGCCGGGATGTTTTTTGTCTGGCTCATTATCCCGGAAATGTTTGATGCAGGAAAGATTGTGACTATTGCGCTTATAGCCACTGTAGTAGAAGGTGTAAGTCCAAAAGAGGTTGATAACCTTACCATACCTTTGGCGGTCGTTGCTGCAGCCAGTTATTTGTGAGATGAACGCATGAAGACGGAGGATATGCCGGCCATTTATTTTATCAGCGACATTCATATAGGACTGCAGGACAAAAAAAGCGAGCAGCTCAAGCTGGACAACCTCGAACGGCTTTTTGAAATTATTAAGGCGGAAGGCCGTTCACTCTATATGCTTGGAGATATTCTTGATTACTGGATGGAGTTTCGTCATCTTATTCCGAAAGGGTTTACCCGATTTATTTGTTTATTGTCTGATCTTGTTCGCCATAATATCGAGGTAGTGTATTTAGCGGGAAACCATGATTTTTATCTTGGGCGATATTTTGATGATGAGCTTGGGGTGAAGACGATCTATGGAATGCATGAGCAGCTGATTGACGGTCGTAAATTTCTGCTTGCTCATGGAGATGGCCTGGGGAAAGGGGATATTGGCTATAAGCTCTTTGCCCGTATTGTAAGGAACCGCTTTAATCTCTCTCTTTTGGAGTTTCATCCGGATCTTGCTATCGGTTTGATGAAGAGTCTATCGCGGTTCAGCCGTGATCATCAAAAAAAAGTGGTTCGTGTTTTTGAAACGGATCGTTTATTAAACTTTGCTGAATCGCTGGCGGCTGAAAAGAAGTTTGATTATTTTGTGTGCGGCCATAATCATGTTCAGGGGATAAAGCAGCTTTCCGTTCAGCCATGCAGATATGTCAATCTCGGATCATGGATAGATGGAAGTTTACCCTATGGTGTTTTTAAAAATGGAGTTTTTCAACTCAAAGAGTTATAACGTTAATATATAGACAGTTGTTACTATGACTGATTCAAACAAGGTTCTGAAACTTGGTTTACCGAAGGGGAGTCTTCAGGATTCAACAATCGATCTTTTTGCACATGCAGGATTTCATTTTTCTGTTCAGAGCCGTTCCTATTTTCCCTCTATAGATGACGATGAGTTGGAAGCCATACTTATCAGGGCTCAGGAAATGGCTCACTATGTCGAACTTGGTGCCTTTGATGTCGGGTTGACCGGCAAAGACTGGATCATCGAAACTGACGCCGATGTAGTTGAAGTTGCTGATCTTGTCTATTCAAAAGCCTCAATGAGGCCGGTTCGCTGGGTTCTCTGCGTTCCTGAAAACTCTCCTGTACAATCGGTCAAAGACCTTGAAGGCAAGCATATCGCAACCGAAGTGGTTAATATCACCAAGAAATACCTTGCAAAGAATGGGGTCACTGCTTTGGTGGAGTTCAGCTGGGGAGCCACTGAAGTCAAGCCGCCGGATCTTGCTGATGCCATAGTCGAAGTGACTGAAACAGGTTCATCATTAAGGGCAAACAAACTGAGAATTGTTGATACTATCCTCGAGTCCAACACCAAATTGATTGCCAATAAAAATTCATGGAATGATCCGTGGAAGCGCGAGAAGATAGAGAATATGGCCATGCTGCTGCAAGGCGCGATTAATGCTCAGGGCAATGTCGGATTGAAAATGAATGCACCGAGATCCTCTCTTGACAAGATTATTGCGATCATTCCTGCCTTGCGTCAGCCGACAATTTCCCATCTTTCTGAAGAAGGCTGGGTGGCACTTGAAGTTATCGTTAAGGAAAAAATAGTTCGTCATCTTATTCCGGAACTGAAAAGAGCCGGTGCAGAAGGAATCTTTGAGTATGATATCAATAAACTTATCGACTGAAAGGTTTTACGGTTTTACTCATGAACTTGCTGGCTGCCCGAAAGGGTGGCCTTTTTTATCGCGCATATGCTTTTTTTCTATCAGATAGCGGTTCTGCTGTCACTGCTGTTTTTTTTAGGGCTTTTGCTGAGAAACCTGATTGACTTCCCCTGTATGCCGGAGAATTCTCCCTATGCAGGTCCTTTGGTTTCGGTTATGGTGCCTGCCCGAAATGAAGCGCTGAACATCGAACGCTGTGTACGCTCACTCCTGCTGCAGGACTACGATTCGTTTGAGATTATTGTGCTTGATGACGGGTCAACTGATGCGACACCGGAGCTGTTGGATCGTCTGGTCAAGAATTCGGGAGATCGTTTGCAGGTTTTACGTGGTGAGCCGCTTCCCACTGGATGGCATGGTAAGGCCTGGGCCTGTTTTCAGCTCAGTCGACTGGCAAAGGGTGAACTGCTGCTGTTTACTGATGCCGATACCATGCATGAGCCTGACGCCCTGCGTCGCTCTGTTGGAGCCATACAGGGAGCCGGGGCAGATATGCTTTCTCTTATGCCCCGTCAGGAGCTTGGATCGTTCTGGGAAAAACTTGTTGTGCCGCTGATCCATGTTATCCTCATGTGCTATCTTCCGCTTCGGTTTGTCCGGACAAGCCCGAGGCCGGCGTTCAGTTTTGCCAATGGTCAGTTTATTTTTTTTCGCAGGGAGCTGTATGAACGTATTGATGGCCATGAGGCGGTCAGAGATGCCATTGTCGAAGATGTATGGCTTTGCAGAGCAGTAAAAAAAGCCGGAGGGAGTGTTGTTGCATTTAACGGTTCCGATGTGGTCAGTTGCCGGATGTATCGTAATTTCAAGGAGATCTGGGAAGGGTTTTCAAAAAATCTGTTTCCTGCCATCGGCTACAGCACTCCAGGGCTGTTTATGCTGGTAGCGATGATTGCGGCCTTCTATGTTCTTCCCTATGCATTTCTGTGCCGTTCACTGCTGTTCGGGGAATCAGATGTTGCCTTGTTCTGGTTTCCGCTTTTCCAGATTATCATCGCCCTTATCTGCCGCATCGTTATTGCAAAGGTATTTCGCCAATCGCTTTTTATGGCGTTTTTTCATGTGTTCTCACAGATTGTACTGATTGCCATAGCGTTCAACTCGTTTTTTAAGATAAAATTCGGTAAAGGCACTATCTGGAAGGGAAGGAACTACAATTTTTCATGATAGTCGGGAGAATTCGGGGAAGGTGATAATTTTTTTTAAATTGCACGATTAAAATCTGCGCTGTCAACCTTGCGCGAAGTGTATTGTGTACAAGAGCATCAATTCAAACAAGACTATTGTTATGGGTTTCTTATCGAACATATTCGGGAAAAAGGAAGTGGAATTGAAGCTTCCAAAGGTTATTGAGGATGCGAACCTGATAAAAACGATGGAAGGCCATCTCGACAGGGTGTTGGGTGTAAAATTCAGCCCCGATGGGAAAAAACTTGTCAGCGGTAGTTTTGATGAACAGGTTATGCTGTGGGATGTGGAGTCCGGTAAACCTCTGCTTGCTATGAAAGGGCATGAAACCTGGGTTGAGTGTATCGATTACAGCCGCGACGGGAAACGGCTTGCCAGCGGCAGCACCGACAGCACCGTAAGAATCTGGGATGCGTCAACCGGAGACTGTCTGCACGTCTGCAAAGGTCATGATACGGCAGTACGCATGGTCGCATTCAGTCCTGACAGCAAAATTGTTGCGAGCTGTTCGCGTGATACAACAATCCGGCTCTGGGATGTAGAAACCGGAAAAGAGCTATCCCGGCTTCTCGGACACAAATCATATATCGAATGTCTTTCATACAGTCATGATGGTAAAAAAATTGCCAGTTGCGGAGAAGAGCCAATCATAAAAATCTGGGATGTAGAAACCCGTAAAAATATTGCCAACTTCAATACAAATGACAGGCTTTCCCATGCAATAGCCTTTAGTCCCGATGATAAACTTATTGCTTTCTGCGGACGGGATGCTAAAGTAAAGATTCTTGATGCGGTCAGTGGCGAAATTATCACTGTTTTTGAAGGTCATGAAGACGCTGTTCGCAGTGTTTGTTTCAGTCCGGATGGAACCAGGCTTGCCAGTGCAGCAAACGATGAATCGGTCAGACTGTGGGATGTGCAGACTGGTAAACAGCTGCATTCCTATAGAGGGCATGTGCTTGAAGTACAATCAGTCGATATCTCTCCTGACGGAAAAATAATTGCCAGTGGCAGCGATGATCGCAAGATTAAGCTCTGGGCAATAAGGTAGAAAGCGTATTTTATCGCGTTAAAGACAGCTGAGAGCTCTGAAAACGGGTCTGGAGGTTTTTTTGTCAAAAATAAAAAAGTAGTGTAATCTGCACAACTTCCTTTTTGAATTAGCTTAAAGTGAGTAAATTCATTTTACGAAAAATGAATTCGTTTTTGAGCGCCTCATGTCGAGGTTCGTTCATTGTAACGCCAAATTTAAATGGCAAAAATAAAAAGAGGTAGATATGGGTAATCAGGTTGAAGGAACTGTTAAATGGTTCAACGAAGAAAAAGGTTATGGTTTCATCGAGCAGAAAGGCGGAAAAGATGTTTTTGTGCATCATAGTGCCATCAATGGTACTGGTCGCAAAACACTTGTCGAAGGCCAGAAAGTTTTGATGGAAGTAACCCAGGGAGCAAAAGGCCTCCAGGCTGAAGATGTAACTCCTCTCTAAAACTTTTTCGAACCATAGAACGGTTCTTCACGCCGTTTTGTCCGAGCGGCTTTGTCTGCGGATTAGTTATCAGCACTATCGTTTTATCTGAATGTGGTTGTAATAATTAACCGCACAAGGTTTTTTCCGGAGAAGCCGAACAGTTTCAGCTATGGCAGAAACACAAAGGGCGCATAATCATGCGCCCTTTGTGTTTCTGCGATTTTCCGTCAAAAGAGCACTGAAAGCAACAATAAGAACAGAAAGAAGTAGCATGAGCATTATTTTACTTGATATCGGCAACGTGATTGTATCGGTAGATTTTTTACGATTCTGCAAGGGAGTTTTGTCCGATGGATCTTCCGATCTGCAGGCGGTGTTCAGGAAGTATTGTGAAGGAGAGCTTAAAATGAAGTTTGAGCAGGGCATCATTGCACCACTTGATTATCTCTGTATGATCGGCCGCGATTCGCTGACCAGAAGCATGAGCCATGGTGAAATAAGGGAGCGCTGGCAGGATGTGTTTTCCCCGATGGAGGGTGCAGCAGATGGCGTGGAGCTTCTCAGCAGAGAGCATCAGCTCTGGATAATGAGCGATACCGATCCTCTGCATTTTGCTTTTCTCTTGACTAAATATCCACTTTTAAGGGAGAGGGAGCGTTACTATCTTTCTTACGAACATGGTTTTATGAAAAATTCACCTGACGCATTTCGGCATGTTCTTCAAGATTCAGGCATAGCGGCTCATGAATTTATACTGATCGATGACAAGCCGGAAAACTGCAAGGCGGCGGAATCCGTAGGAATAAAAAGCATCAGGTTTGAAACATGGCCGGCAACTATCACCGTCTTAGCTGCCTTATAGAAATGTTCACCATAATTGGAGCTGAAAATGGATCAAGATAGGCGTGACATAGAGCATGATAATGACTGAAGTCAGGAAAAACAAACAAAAGGTCACTGTTCCGGTCACCGAAGTTGAGCTGCATGCTATGCGTTCTCAGGGTGCAGGAGGACAGAATGTGAACAAGGTTGAGAGTGCGGTTCATCTGCGTTTTGATATCAGAGCCTCCTCTCTTCCTGAAGAGATAAAGGCGCGTCTGCTTAGTCTCAGGGATCAGCGCCTCTCAAGCGAAGGAGTTCTTGTTATCAAAGCTCAGCGTTTTCGTACAAGGGAGAAAAATCGGGCAGATGCTCTTGACAGGCTTCAGATGATTCTGGGAAGTGTGGCTGATGTTCCCAAAAAACGCAGGAGAACAAAACCAACGTTCAGTTCAAAAGTTAAACGACTTGAAACAAAGGAGAAGCGATCTGATATCAAGTCATTGAGAGGCCGGATCGACTGGTAGAGATGAATGTTAAGGAAAACATAGGAGCATAGTCAATGGCCACTGAACCGGACTTTATCCCGGGCATCTATAACTATTGCGACCGCTGGTGTGAGCGATGCGCATATACTTCTCGATGTCTTCAGTTTCAGATTGAATCCGAAGAAACTCGAAGTGGAGATTCCTTGAGGGATTTTGATGCTTTGAATGCCAGGTTTTGGGAGGATATGGGCGAAGCTCTCGTTCAGGCAATGCGCCTTATCAGGGAAATGGCCGTACAGGAAGGAATCGATCCGGAAGATCTGGATAAAGAAACAGCATCTTCACAACTGTACGAGAGTTTTCATCGGAACGCCCGTGAACACCCTTGTGCAAGTGCAGCTCTTGTCTATTCCGGTATGGTTAACGAATGGTTTGCTGCTGTTGACGAATTTTTCGAAGCTGACGATTCACTGCTGACCAATCACCCTCTCTTTCTTGATGAGCATCTCAAGGTTATCAGGCATTATCAGTATTTTATCTATCCGAAAATTGTCCGTGCAATCGAAGGTCGCCTTAACGAACTTGATACAGCTCAAGACGAAGTGCAAGGTGATGCCTGCGGTACTGCAAAAGTTGCTCTGATCGCAATTGACCGTTCTCTTGCTGCATGGAGCGTACTCTATTCCGAATATCCTGCCCATGAGGATAAAACTCTTTCCATTCTTCTTCATCTTGATCGTCTTCGCCGTTCACTTGAAGTAGTATTCCCCGCCGCACGTGCCTTTATTCGTCCGGGATTTGATACATAGACTTATTTAGAAAAACATCAATCAGAAGAAGTTATGCTTAACACCAACGAAAAGCATCTTGTAGAATTTTTACTCCAATGCCAGCCGGGACAGCCGAGAACCAGAGGCAACTGGGAAGTCGACCATCATGGCACTCCCTTTATTCTCCCATCGATCGGAGGCATAACCCTGAACGTTCAGGCAGGAGATCCGGCTTTTGGCTTGCAGGGTGATCATATTGAACCTGGAGTGAGTTGCACAGCTGATACCAATAAACCATTTGAGCATCCAAACGTCGGATTGCAGATATACTCCTGTGCCGGCAACATTGCCAGAGTCGCAACCGGTGAAGCAAAAGGTGCCGAAGGACGCGTGCTCGGTCATCATGGAGGATCTGAACATGTCATAGTGGATTTTGCACGCGTAGTGAAGGAAAAGCTTCTTTACAGTGATACCATCATTATCCGGGGGAAAGGACAGGGGCTTAAGCTGACAGATCATCCTGGCATTATCCTGTTTAACCTCGATCCTGATCTGCTTAAGGTTATGAACATCAGGGAAATTGAGGGAGGAGTGCTTGAAGTGCCGGTTACAACCGTTATTCCTGCAGTCTGTATGGGATCAGGAATCGGTTCCGCCCACGTGGCAAAAGGGGATTACGACATCATGACAAGCGATGCTGAAACAGTTAAAGAGTACGGAATCGATAAAATCCGTTTCGGTGATTTTGTTGCTCTTCTGGATCACGACAACCGTTACGGCAGAGCGTATCGCAAAGGTGCCGTCACTATCGGAATAGTCGTGCACAGCGATTGCATGGAGGCCGGTCACGGACCCGGAGTCACTACGCTCATGACCTGTGCTTCGCCGCTTATCAGACCGGTGATCGACCCTGAAGCCAATATAGCTGACCGTCTCGGCATTGGAACGACTCTGCAAGAGAAAAAATAATAATATCCGGATAATATTAACTATTCTCTTTTAATTCTTTTATATTGAAAGGGAAATATATCCGGGTAATATTGATGTCATTATTTTATTCAAAATGAAAAGTCAACATAATTCACATTGCACTGCATTTGACGGCAGTCGCAGTATTGCATCAGGAGAGCTTGTAGAGGTCATCAAAACGGTTAAAGAGGCCCTTGATAAAGGGGAGGCACTCTCCATCCTGATTTTTGATGACGAAAGTAGTGAGATTGTTGAGGTGGATTTTCGTGTAACGATGGATGAGGTTCTAAAGAGTTTGGGTAATCCGTCAGAAATCGCAGATTCATCGGCAGATGTAATCAGGGAGGAAATTATTCACCGGGGGCCGGGACGCCCGAAACTGGGGGTTATTCCCCGGGAAGTCACCTTACTGCCCCGACACTGGGAGTGGCTTAACAGTCAACCCGGTGGCGCATCTGTAGCGCTTCGTAAACTTGTCGAGGAAGCCCGGCGCATAAACAGCGATCGTGATCAGTTGCGTAATTCACAAGGAGGTGTCTACAGGTTTATGTCTGCAATGGGTGGTGACTTGCCAGGATTTGAGGAGGCTGCAAGGGCTTTGTTTACTGGAAATCATGAAAAATTCAATGAGAAAATATCCGCTTGGCCTGTTGACATACGGAACCATCTTCAGAAGCTTTCACTCCATGCTTTCATGAATGAGGCATGAAAAAGCAATAAGTCATAAAACAAAAAGCCCTCCGTTTCCGAAGGGCTTTTTGTTTTATGATAGAACAGGTGTTATCAGCAGTTGCGGACAGTTGAAGAGTTACGATCCTTAATTGTGCTTTCGTCGAACTCGTCCCAGTTGTGCTCGTCGTGCTCACGCTGGTAACCGGCCTCTTTAAGACCGAAGCTCATGTCGGCAACCATTTCAGGGCGCAGCTCCTTGAGGTTTTTGACCTCATCCTGACTAAGAATCCTGGATTTATCAAAGCCGAGGTCGATTTCGATCTTGTTGTTCTTTGTCTTGACGCGATCGATATCGTAGAAGCGCTTGGTAATGGTGGTCTGTGCAAAAGCTTTAAGACAGCCAAGCATGTACTTGCGTACATAAGGATCTTTTATCCATGGGTAGCCGAAGAAGGTCTTGCGTGCGTAGAAGCGAGCATAAGATTTCAGCACAAGCTTCAGCACATCCTCACGCTCCATGTTGTCGGGCTTGATAATCGGAGTAACGAAGTTGTACTTGGAGTAGTCGCGTACCTCAACCCTGTCGCCGAGTTCCTTGAAGAGATCGGAAAATGGCCATGGTGTATAAATGGTCCAGTTGGCCATATCGGGATCCCAGTCTTTACAGAGCTGGTAGGTTTCCTCGATGGTTTCAGGTGTTTCGTGTTCGAGGCCCATAACAAACTGAGCTTCAGCCACGATACCGTTTTTCTGCAACAGCTTGATGGCCAGTTTGTTCTCCTCAATGGTGGTTTCCTTGCGGAACCGGTTGAGGTTCATCTGACTGGCAGCTTCAGTACCAAGTGAAACGTGTACCAGACCTGCTTTGCGGAAGAACGGCAGTAGGTCTGCGTCGCGCATGATATCGGTTACGCGGGTATTGATACCCCAGGTAACGTCAAGTTTGCGGTCGATAAGCTCCTGGCAGAGCGAAACGAATTTCTGTTTGTTGATTGTCGGCTCTTCGTCAGCAAGAATGAAAAAGCCCACCTTGTACTGTTTCACCAGCACCTCTATCTCATCGACGAAGGTCTTGGGACTGCGTGCACGGTAACGGCGCCAGAACTGCCACTGTGAACAGAAGGTACAGGTAAAAGGACATCCTCTGGCAAAGTTAGGAACCGCCAGACGGCAGTTGAGAGGAGTATAAATGTATTTATCCCAGTCGTAAAGGCTCCAGTCGGGAGTGAGGGTATCGAGGTCTTCAATGACCGGATGAGCAGCGGTGGCGAACACCTTGCCGTCGTCATCGATATATGCGATACCGGTAATTTCTGCCCGGATCTGCCTGTCAGTTCCGGCATCGATTGCCTTGATGAGGTTAACGGTAACCTCTTCACCTTCACCGCGGACAATGTAATCGGTTTCCGGTGCTTCGCTCAGTACCTGAGGGTACATGAAGGTTGAATGAATACCGCCCATGAGTGTCCGGATGTTCGGATTCACCTTTTTGGCGATTTTCATAATATCCTGAGCCTTGAAGATAGAAGGAGTGATATTGGTAGTCATCACGACATCCGGCTTGTTTTTGCGGATTATCTCCTCAATCTGGTCATCAGTAAGGTAGTCGGCCATGGCGTCAACAAATCGCACCTGATCGTACCCTGCCTGTTTCAGTGCGCCACCGATATAGGCTACCCAGCTTGGTGTCCAGTTACCGGCAATTTCAGCTCCGCCTGAATGATAATTTGGCTGAACCATCAGTATTTTCATCGGTCTCCATCCTCCAGATATGTTTTTTACAAAATAGGGATAGCAGTAGTTTACAAAGCATACCTTGATTTGACTGCCAAAAATCCCTGAATTATTAATTTACAACTTTTTTATAAAATTATCATAAGGTATTCACCTCAACACCATCACCGTTGCGATGAGTTCATAAGCATGGTGTGATAGAATCCCCAGCTTATTTTTTCGCGACTTTTCACTTTCATCCCGGCTGTGGCCATGGCCTTCTGCATTTCCACATCCCGGATCATCTGGATGGTTGTGCGGCGTTCCTTTTTCGGGAAATATCCACCCAGCCAGTGCTGGAGCGCAAGAATATTGTTGTAGGGTGCATAGGTGAAAATAACCGAACCTTTTGTAAGGCTGCTCAGGTTGCGGAACGCCTGGGCAAATCCTTCCGCAGGGTAATGGATCAGCACATCAAAGCAGACGACGGCATCGTAGGTGCCGCTGACCGACTCGATGGTGTTCACTTCGAACTCAATGTTTTTCTGAACTCCCTGTTTTGTGGCTTCCTCTTTTGCTTTGGCCACCATTTGCGAAGCGATATCGACAGACTTTACCTTGTAGCCCGCTTTAGCAAGACGAATACTGAACAGTCCTGTCCCGCATCCTGCATCAAGCACGGTTGCCCCTTTCGGGAGCCCGAGTTGCTGCAGCCAGTCAAATGCTTTGTCCATCATTACGGCATGGCCTTGACGGACAGTTTTGCGAACGGAAGAGAGTTTATCGTCCCCGTAGATTGATGCCCATCGCTGAAAGCCCTGACCGTTGAAATACGAACGGAGCATTTTTTTGTGTTCTTCAGCATTGAAAGAGGAGCTGCTCATGGTATAAGTTTTTGTCGTTACGTTGTTGATGTGGTGAAATGTCGTGCTACCGATACGTTAATGGTGAACGCCTTCAATTCTTGTTTCCAGATCGGCATAGAGCTCCTGAAGTTCTTCAATTGTGTTCTCCTCTGCCTCCCAGAATCCTCGAGAGTGAGCTTCGAGCAGCCTCCTGGTCATCGACATGGTGGCATGCGGGTTAAGGGCTGCAAGTCTTTCCAGCATTGCTTTGTCCCGTAGAAAGGTTTCGTTGAATTGATCGTAGGTCCACTTTTTAACTGCTGAGGCAGTGGCGCTCCATCCATAGGTATTGCTGAGATGGGACTCTATTTCTCTTACTCCCTCATAGCCATGTTCCAGCATGGCTTCATACCATTTCGGATTGAGCAGTTTGGTTCGTGCCTCAAGAGAGACCATCTTTTCAAGCGAACAGATCCGCTGCTTTGTACCCACACCATCGATATCGCCAACCATCACTTTTGGCTTGGCATTACTCAGGTGCTCTACGGTTTTTGAAACACCGCCAAGATACTCATAATAATGATCAATATCAGAAATACCGATTTCATAGCTGTCGATATTCTGGAATGTCAAGGTTACATTTTTGAGCGCAGAGCGAAGAGCATCCGGGCACTCCTCCCAGTGACCGCCGGATGTTACAGCAAAGCTCTTGCGGCTTACAAAGGCTTCGGCAAGCTGGTTATCCTCTTCCCAGGTACTGCTTTCAACCAGATGGTTTACATTTGCACCATAGCTGCCGGGTGCGTTTGAATAAACCCTGTTCGACGCCTCCTCGAACGAGCAGTTTCTCTCAAGCATCTCCCTCTGCACATGCTTTCGCACAAAGTTCATCTCTTCGGGTTCATCGGCTGCAGCTGCCATGCGGGTGGCCTTGTCAAGAAGCCGGACCTGCAGGGAGAGCAGATCTCTGAAAATACCGCTGATAGTCATGACAACGTCAATGCGGGGTCGTCCCAGTTCGGCGAGAGGGATAAGCTCAACATCACCGATTTTTCCAAGTTCGTCCCTTTTAGCTTTTGCACCCATCAGGGCGAGTGCCTGGGCAACACCTTCACCATCACTTTTCAGGTTGTCTGTCCCCCAGAGGATCAGAGCAATGGATTCAGGGAGATCGGCACTCTCTTTACGGTATTGCAGAAGCAGCTCTTCAGCAGAGCGTTTTCCCGCCTGCTGTGCGAAGGTTGAAGGAATGGTGTAGGGGTCAAGGCTGTGAATGTTTCTGCCTGTCGGTACAATGTCAGGGTTTCGAACCAGATCGTTGCCTGGGGAAGGAGGAATGAATCTGCCCTCAAGTGCATGGAGCACTGCCTTGAGTTCGTTATTTTCAGCAAGATTAATGAGAACGATGTTCATGAAATGCCAGAAGCGCTGCAGTTCTCCCGGTTTTGTACCTGCCTCCCGATGCAGATAGTCGTCTGCTGCCGATATCCTGACGGCCAAGCTTCCTTCTAGTACCCTTGACAGAGGAAAGTTAAGTATTTTTTTTGCATCAAAATGTCCTGTAAAGCGTTTGACCGCTTCACGGGATATTTCCGATACCTGCTGCCATCTCTGCTGAGCTTCCCGGTTGGTTTCCAGGTGATCAAGAAGCTGCAGGTAATCGTAATTGAGGTGGTTGCAAATCAGTTCAGGCAGGGATTTTCCGTCAAGTTCCGGTCGGCTGTGCCCTGCAAGAAGAGCAAGATGATCGCTGACACTTTCCAGTGAAGGGGCTGCGCCCATGATATGCAGTCCAAGGGGAATCATGCGCTCCTCAATCAGATAAAGCTCGCTGTGCAATTTGGTGATATACTCTTCTGCAGGCAGATTATTCTGGCCGCTTTCAATTTCAAGAGCGACTGCAAGCTCCTTTATTTCATCAAGCAGTTCATCGGATGGATTGCTTCTGTAACCGGCAATAAGATCTTTGAGTTTCCGCAGTCCCTTGTAGAGGCCGGCATGTTCCAAAGGAGGTGAGAGGTAGCTTACCAATGTGGCGAATCCTCGTCGTTTGGCAATGGCCCCCTCACTCGGGTTATTGACACAGTAGCAGTAGAAGTTAGGGAGAGCACCGATCAACTTTTTGGGCCAGCACAAGCTTGAAAGTCCTACCTGTTTGCCCGGCATAAACTCCAGTGCGCCATGAGTGCCGAAGTGCAGCACAGCATCTGCGCTGAGGTAGTGTTCGATCCAGGTATAGAAAGCTGCAAAGGCATGGTTCGGCGCTGCATCCTTTGCCATGAGAAGGCGCATTGGATCACGTTCATATCCAAAACTGGGCTGCTGGCCGATAAAAATATTTCCCAGTGAACAGCCGAGAATATGAAAGCCGTTACGGTCATTGAGGATTTCTCCGGGAGCGTCTCCCCAGAAAGGTTCAATGCTTTCATAAGCAGGAAAGAGCTTACGGTACTCATCGACCGGTAAATGCCCCGCAACATTGCCGTCTGTACCGTATACAAGCCGGTTTCCCTCAAGGAGCCGATCTTTCAGTTCTTCAGTAGTCTCAGGGACCTCCACATCGTACCCTGCATCTTTCATCTCATGGAGCAGCCGGTGAAGGCTCTCAAAAACATTGAGGTATGCCGCCGTACCTGCATTCCCGAGATTGGGCGGGAAATTAAAAAGGATAATGGCAATTTTCTTTTTACTGGTCGGTGTCTCCTGCAATCCGAGAAACCGTTGTACTCGATCAGTAATAATTTTCACCTCTGCTTCAAGCGGAATTGTCTGTTCACTGCCAGTTTCCGTACCTGCATAGATCTGGGGTTCTATCGAACCGTCCAGCTCTGTGACTGCTACGCTCAAAGCAGTTTGCAGCGGTGTCAGCCCAAGATTGCTTTCGCGCCACTGTTCAATGGGCTGGAAGGAAAGAGGAATAAGATTCAGGCAGGGGACATCAAGTTTTTTCAGCACGGCTATCGCTTCAGGGGCCTTGTTTTCCGCAGGCCCTCCGACAAGCGAAAAACCTGTAGCATTGATCAACAGTGAAGGTTTCAGAGAACCGGGTGTATCAGCGTTGAAAAATCGGTCAAGAACAGGACGAAAATCGAGTCCTCCACTATAGGCTATGCAACACTTGATTCCTTTCGATTCAAATGAGTGTACCAGATAGATGAGGTGTGCCATGTTCCTGCTCAAAACCGTTGAGCGCATGGCAAGAATTACCACCAGTCCGGTGTCAAGGCTTGCTTTATTCTTTTGCAGCCAGTCACGAAAGAGTGGTGCGGAGAAAAATGGTTCCGGAGCTTCAGGATGGCAGATTGCCGCATCGGGATAAAAGAGCGGATCTTTCTGAGGAAGTTTGTCTTTCCAACCGGGGACGTATCGGTCAATCAACAGGGACAGGAAACGTTCCATATTTTCCTGTGAACCGTTGAGCCAGAACTGGTGTGCAGCGATAAAGGTATGGATGTCGCGCGCCCTTCCGGGAAGGTGCCTCATTATTCTACTGACATTACGCACGAGAGTAAGCTGTCGCTGGCTTTCCCCATGGCTATGCTTGGGCATAAGCTTTGAAACCCATTGCTTGAAAATGTTCGATTCCTTCGGCTCTTCTTTCTTTTGTTTGCGCAGTGAAAATTTACCAAGTCTTGTCTGGGTTATCAGCGCGGGATTACTGGTTATTATGCATACAGGGCAGACAAGGCCTTCAAGCAGTTTTTCCAACGGCCTTACAATTTCCTCGCTGAAAAGCATTGAGCCGAATACTACATCTGCATTCGGAAGCGTATTTTCAAGTGTTTCCCAGAGTTTTTTGCTGTTATGAAGCCCAAGACTGAAAACAGAAACCTCAAGGCCGGCATGAAACTTCCTGTTCAGCTCATCAGCAGCAGCTTTCAGTGCGCTGTTGTTGGTGACCTCCATCGTAAGGAAGACAAAATGCATAAGTGTATTATCCTGTCAATAAAAAATTAATACCATCAGTTTCTCCACATGTTCTGGAGCGTCCGGTGTGGTGATCCCTTCTATGTTAACGAGTTGATTTGGAAATAATTAAATCGAATAAAGGGGAATCAGATCAGTAAGACGGGATTTTGCTGAAGGAGGTTGTCAGGTTTGAGCAGAGGGGAGGCACTTGTAAGCTCACTGTTATTTACATCACCAACATTATGATTTAAGAAATGATGCTGGTGATGCAGAATATCAGGGAATGGGGGTGTCCCTGAATGTATGGTATATGATGAAAAACTTTGCTGGGGTTGTGATCTGAAAAAGCCATGTATACGTTCAAGGCCGTAGTGCCGGGTGTGAGAGTTGTCCGGGATTGCAAGTTCACGAGGGGCGGGCGTTCCGCCGGATAGTAGCTTACTCTTTGATTTGGAGTTGAGAGATGTTGTTTTGAGAAAAACGTTGAAACCGACAATAGAAATCACAAAGAACAGCAGAATCTCAAGAGATCGGCAGACGCTGCGTATATTGTTCCCCTTTCCTATGTCCATAAGTACATATTTTATAAAATATACCAAACGGATCATCAAAAAAGAAACCTGTGTTTCTCTTGTCATGTTGCAATGCGAAATATTTTCTATCAGCAGCATGACATTGCTCTGAATTTAAAAAGCACGGCGTGAGCCGTGCTTTTTAAATGTCAATGGATTGTTTTTCAGTTGTTTAAATCTCTATTCCTTCAAGGCGGTCTTCGAGGTCGGAATAGATTTCCTGCAGTTTTTCGATCATGTCGGGGTCTGCGCTCCACATGCCGCGTCCGCTTGCTTCAAGCATCCGGCCTACAATGTTTTTGAACGCTTTTGGATTGACCTTCATCAGACGCTCACGCATTTTTGGATCCATGGCGTATGTTTCAGCAGCCTCCTTGTATACCCAGTCATCAACACCTTTGGTTACAGCATCCCAGCCCAGCATATAGGTAAAGCGGTTGCTGATTTCGGCTGCGCCACTGTGGCCCTGATCAAGCATTGTCTCAAACCATTTCGGATTGAGCAGCTTGGAGCGGAACTCGACCTTTAAAGCTTTGTCGGCATCATCGATTTTTACATCCGCTGTAAAGGTCTCAACGTAGTTCAGTTTAACATTGTCACCTTTAGGGTTACGGCGTCGGGCTGAAAGCTGCAGTGCTCCCGACGAAGAGAAATAGCGGTCGATATCAGTAATGCCGAATTCAGCCGAATCCACTTGCTGCACTACGCGATCAACAGTGCTGAGCAGGCCTTTCAGAATGTCAGACTGCTGGTCACCGTAGCGGTTACCCCCATAAGCAAAACCGGTGCGTTTGATAAACATATTGTCGAGATCTTCTTCGGACTCCCAGGCAGAATCTTCTACAAGTTCTTCAACCTGCGAACCGTAAGCGCCAGGCGCCTGAGTAAAGAGGCGCGATGTAGCGCTCTCAAAATCTTTACCCTCTTTCAAAGAAGCGTCAACATGTTTTTTGATATGGTTCATTTCATGTGGCTCAATTGCCCTTGCCGCATCCTTGACCAGTTTATCAAGATGATCGACAAGCACGCCGAAGGTGTCACGGAAGATCGAGCTGATCTGGATCAATACATCGATTCTCGGGCGACCAAGCTTTTCGAGCGGAACGAGGCGGTAGTGGCTGATTTTGCCCTGTGCGTCGTATGCTGGTTCAGCACCCATAAGGTGAATGATTACAGCAACAGCCTCACCCTTGCTCTTGATGGTATCAAGACCCCAGAGCACCTGAGCTATAGTTTCCGGATACTGGCCGTCATTTTCCTCCGTGTGGCGTTGCAGAATGGATTCGGCAATCTGCTTTCCCCGCTTGAAGGCAAGTTCAGAAGGAATGCGCCAGGGGTCGATAGCGTGAATGTTGCGACCGGTAGGCAGGATGCCTGCACCGTCACGAACGAGATCGCCGCCTGAACCTGACGGGATGTACTCACCGCACAAAGCTCTGAGGAAGCCCTTCATTTCATTGCGGTTGTCCTCAAGTGCACGTTTCAGGGCAACTCCCTCCTGCAGGGAAGTGTTGATAGCCTCGACCATCTCCTGCGATACCTTTGCTCCTCCGGTCATCTTGTTGAACAGCGATGTCGGATTGGTCTGTCCAAAAATGGTCTTTTCTATAAACTCTCTGGTATGCCCGTCAACCGTTTCACGTGATTTCAGGGCTTGTGGTTCGCCCTTGCGGGCACGTGTGGCAAGCGAAGCATAATCACCGTAGTTTTCGTCCTCACCGATTGCCTGCATGATAATGGATGGAAGTGACTTTTCATTACCGCGCACCTTAAGGTACTCTGTAATGGTGGTTACCTGGGTTTCAAGCTTTGGAGTTTCGCCGAAGATATGCAGGGAGTTAGAAATCAGGCGTCCCTCAAGCTCCATCATATAGGTATAAAGCCGGCTGATATAGTCCTGGAAGCTCTCTCCCTCAATGCGCGGGCAGTCATCCGTCAGATTGAGCTGCTGCGCTTTGGTGATGATCACCTCTTCCGTCTCAACGTCAACGATCTTCTCAAGCCCACGTTCGCGATAATCATTCAGCATCTCCTTGAATGCAGGCAGTTCCTTGTACAGCCCGGCCCTTGCAAGCGGCGGGATGTTGTGTGAGATCATGGTGGCGTAACCGCGGCGTTTTGCGATGTTCGCTTCGCTTGGATTATTGATCGGATAAATATAGAAATGCGGGACCTCACCGAGCAGAGCGTCTGACCAGCAGTCGCCGGTAACACCAAGCTGAAGGCCGGGCATCCATTCAGCAGTACCGTGCATACCGATGTGTACAAGGGCGTTTGCCCCGAATTCGCGGCTGATCCAGCGGTAGAAAGCGATATATTGATGATGCGGAGTGTTCTCCTTGTCGAAGAGCAGGCGCATGGGATCACCTTGAATACCAAGACGCGGCTGAACACCGATAAAAATATTGCCGAGCGTTATGCCGCCGATAAAAAGTCTGTCAGGTTTAATCGGGGCAATGTCTCCGGGAAAACCGCTCCAGCGACCTTCAATGCGCTCACGCTCTCTGACGCTGGTGATGCTGTTGAACTGTTCACGGTCAATGGAAAAGCAATCCTGTTCGTGAGCCTGAATTTCATAATCTGTGGCTTTGTCAAGTATGCCAAGGAGCGCTTCCGGCGATTCCGGCAGCTCACCGATATTGTAACCCTCCGCACGAAGCGATACGAGTATGTTGTATATGCTTTTTGGCACGTCAAGCAGAGCGGCACTTGCTTTTTTACCCATACCGGGCGGATAGTCATAGACAACGAGTGCAACTTTTTTATCTCTGTTTGAAACCTGCCGCAGCTCCGAAAACTTCTTGGCAAGTCCGGCAAGTCTTTCCAGTCGGTCCGGAACAGTTTGCAGGCGCCCGTCCTTGATAGCTCCGAGTACTACCGGGCATACAGCGCCATCCATCTCGGGCAGCGAATAGGTCATGGCCGACTGCAGCGGTATAACACCCTGCGACTTCCATGAGGTGAAATCCTGTATAAAAAGAGGTTGTGATACTACATATGGAGCATTAATCTTCCCGAGTATCTCTTCACGTGCGGCCGACGATGCGCCAGGTGTGGTAGCACCCGCAGGGCCTCCCACAAAGCCGAAGCCCATCATATTGATCAGCATGTCGATATTGTTATGCGTAAACCACTCTCTAGCAGCTACATGCCCTTCAACACCCATAACGAAGACCGGTAAGGGATTAAGTCCCTTTGCCTCTATGGCTCGGATGGTATTGTCGATATACTCTTTTTCCTGCAGCAGGTGCTTACGGAAGAACAGCAGGCCGATGTTTCTTCTTTTTGCTGAAGCCTTATCCCGTTTGTGCAGCCATTTTTCATAATGGTGCAGATCTTTCTGATACTCCGGTGCATCGGGATGGTAAAAGCCCATCGTTGGAATTTCCTGTACCTTCTCGGCTTTAACGTTGACTTCGAAGTACTCAGCTACGATATAGTTGAACATCGATGCCAGATTATCCGTCGTCGGGTTCATCCAGTAGGTGTAAACCTGCATCCAGTTCTTGAAATCCTTTGCCTTTTTAGGGATCAGCGGCAGCATGGTGCGCATTATTTTCAGCAGCTTCATGTAGCCGTAAAGCGCATCTTCATCGCGGCCCTTCACAAGCATTTTTGCAACTTTCTTGACGATATCAGGCATTCCGCTTCCATCGCCTGAAACCACATAATTGCCAACTTTTGTCAACTGCATCACCTCAGGCATCGATTCATAGGCAAAAATCACTTTTACCTTCGACTCCTCGATTTGCTCATGAAGCCAGTCCGCTTGTACTTTGAACTGTATAAGGGTGGTGAAAATACAATCGGCATTATGGATTGCCTTGGCTGCTTCAGGGTTCTGATGCTCAAGATCCTGATCGGTCCATTGGGTCAATTCAATGTGTGCGGCTATCTTGGAGGTTACCTCGCGCCATACACGCTGGTTGCATTGCTCCATCCCGACAATAGCGGCAATTCTGATTTTATCATGCATAGAATTACAAAAAGATGTGCGTTTGTTGTGGTTTTAACAGGATTGGAAAATGTAATAAAATCCTGTGATGTAAACTAACGATTAAAAAAAGAGCCAGCCCCTCATTGGAGAGGGGCTGGCTCGAATCAACACGACTTACTTATGATGTTTCTCTTCAGAAAGTGAAATCCACTCCAGCCACATAACTGCGTCCAAGTGCCATGAACCATTCATCCTCTTGATAGAGAACATTTCCGATGTTTCTGCATTGTACATTTGCTATGATGTTTTTGTCAATCTGGTACTTAGCACCAGCATTGAATACTACAAAATCGCCGGGATAGTTTGTCCCTGAAGTATTTGGAAATTGCATTATAGCATTGTACTTGCTGACATATCGGCCGGTAAGGTTCAAAGCAAGTTTAGTAACAGGTTTCCATGTTGCGCTTGTCGAAACTGTGTGTTCAGGACGATATGGTAGCCAAGTGGGATCGGGATTATTATCAAACGTTGAATTGAAAGCTCCCTTTGCATAGTTAAGTTTTTTGGCATTCATATAGCTGTAGGCCAGGTTTAAGTTCTATTCCGTGGTTGGTTTGATGTTATTGCTTCAATTAGATTGTCATAATTGTTTACATAACCAGCGATAGTCAAATGAAACCTTTTCGGACAGCACTTTGAACATGCCCAGTTCATATGCAGTCATTGTTGTCTTTGTCCAGATTAGCATTTGGAATACCATATCCGAAGCCTGAATCTCGAACAAATCGTTCGGCCAGGGTCGGTGCGCGGAAACTTTGTCCAAATGAGGCGCGGAATGAAAGGTCATCATCTGCTTTATAGTTCAGGGCTATACGAGGACTGAGTGCATCAACCGAAGGATTGACAATTGGAACGTCAGTTTTAGTATTCCCTTATATATAGCTACCTGTAAACAGGCTGTAGCCGGAAGGGTTAGAATAATAAATGTAGCTGACTGAGTTCTTGCTAATACCACTCCAATCATAGCGTAAAGAAAGTAAGGCCGTAAGCTTATCAACAATCTTCCATTCATCCTGCACAAATGCAGCAGCATTTTTTTCCTGGATGTCAGCAAGCGTATTTTTAAGCAGAATCTGATCAGAATATTGTGATGAGGAAAGATCAGTAATGTTGCCGTCTCCTCCGAAAATTAACCGATGCTGATCAGATGCTCTCCAGTCAAGTTTTATTCCTAACCCATAACGGTTGGAACTTGTTTCATTGAACTCTCCTGGAGTTCGAACTTTCAGTATCTGGGTCGCATAGGTTTGATTAATATTGGAATAGTTATAATCAAATCGAGTTGAATTGTAGGTATAATAGAGACGGGAATCAAGGCTTAGTCTGTCGCTAAGAAGATTAACATAATTTAGGCCTGTAAGCCCATTTTTACGTTTGATCGTGTCATCGGTATACACGCTTTTGGGTATATTAATAACCTCGGCTGGTGATGTGACGACAGCGCTGGTTGCATCATAACCGTATTCAGGATGGGGTGAAAAACTCCCGTTATGACATTATAGTCGTATGGCCAGCTGAAAACATATCCACCGTTGGACTCATTGTAATAAGAACTTATCTGGAGATACTGTTTGGCATCGATGTCACAGAAACCTTTTTCAAAACCCTGAAAACCGAATTGGTTTATGATGAGCAC
>Ga0118677_10002049_pt1 | contig 41404 bp, 34 predicted proteins | sample AliMusrvi5mmetaG_FD_86154 | JGI IMG/M metagenome (GOLD analysis project Ga0118677, IMG submission 86154)
GCGGCGTTCCCGATGGTTTACGCCACGGTGTTCTCCGGCTTTTACCTGGCATTCATGCTCCTGCTCGTGGCGCTGATCTTTCGGGCGGTGGCCATCGAGTTTCGCAGTAAACTGCCGATGCGTTGGTGGCGGCAAATGTGGGACGTGGGATTCAGCATCGGCAGCGTGCTTTCGGCGTTGTTGATCGGCGTCGCCCTGGGGAACATCGCCTGTGGGGTGCCTCTGGATGCGGAACGGGAATTCGCGGGCAGCTTTCTGAGCCTGCTGCGCCCCTATCCGCTGCTGGTGGGGGTGACCACGGTGGCGCTCTTTGCCATGCACGGGGCCATCTACGCCGTGATGAAGACGGAGGGCGAACTGCACGAGAGAATCCGCGGCTGGGTCAACCCATTCATCCTCCTCTTTGCCGCCTGTTACCTGGCGGTGACGCTTGCGACGCTGGTTTACGTGCCGCACATGACCGTGACGCTTTGGGCGCATCCCTGGTTCTTTGTCATTCCAGTGTTAAACGTTCTCGCCATTGCCAACATCCCCCGGGAGATCAGCCGGGGGCAGGATTTCAACGCGTTCCTTTGCTCGTGCGCGGCGATGGTGGCCATGATGACCCTCTTCGGCCTGGGGATGTTCCCGGACATGGTTTACTCGGCCCCAAACCCGGAGAACAGCCTCACGCTCGTCAATGCCGCATCGTCGGAAAAGACGCTGGGGATCATGCTGATCGTTGCGCTGATCGGCGTGCCTTTGGTGTTGACCTACACCTTCATTATTTACCGGGTGTTTCGCGGCAAGGTGAAGCTGGATGCGATGAGCTATTGAGGATTTGGCGCGAAAGCTGCTCTTTTCTTCCGCTATGGAAACGATCGAACTGCGTGCCCTCAAGTTTCTTGGGATCGCCCCTGCTTTGGCTCTCGGCGGGGCGCTGGTGGCGTTTCTGGGATGCCACGGGCTTGGCGCGCCGGTCCTGCCGCTGGAGTTGTCCATCGGCCTCGCCGCTACAGGCATCGTGGTCGCGTCCCTGATGGTGATGTGCTGGCGCTACCGGGGGAGTTGGCTGGGGATTGTGTCGGCGGCGTTCATTTCGCTGACCAGCCTCGTGGTTTCGCATTATTTTATGGAGCCGCTTCGCTCCATGCCGATGGGAGTCTATGTGCAATGCATGGGCGTTCTCGGGCTGGGAATGTGCACATCGCTTTGGATGATGCGCGCCGATGTTCCCCAGTATTGCCGCTTTGAGCGCGCCCGCACCACGGTGCAGGAGTAAGAGCGCTTCCCGTTGATTTGAGAGGGCGGCTATGACCCCTCAGCGTCTCTTCCCGTGACCAAAAAAACCCGGTCGCGGGGGCGCACTTGTTCGGGGACGTGAAGGGCGACGCGTTCGCCGCGCTGGGCGCTCTGTCGGGCGGCGTGTTCGATCTGGATGGAATCGACTGTGACGCGCACGAGGCCGGTGGTGGGGCCTTGGATGAGGAGTTCGTCCCCGAGGGAGAATGGGGCGTTGCGCACCTGGATTTCCGCTGCGCCCGCCTTGCGGTAGTAGTTCATCACTTCGCCCACGAGCCGCTTGCTTTTGGTGGCGCGGCTCCCGCGCCCGGTGGTCCATTGGCCTATGGGGCGACCCATGAAAAATCCGGTGGAAAGCCCGCGGTGGTAGGCGCCGTCGAGCTCGGCTGTGAGCTCGGTTTTCAATGCGGCAAACCGTTCCTTGAAGCCACGCCGCCCTTTGTTCTCGAAATAGAAATCGATGGCGCGGCGGTAGGCCGCGGTGACGGTGCTGACATACTCGGGGGTGCGCGCGCGGCCTTCGATCTTGAGGCACGCCACGCCGGTTTCCAGCAGTTGATCCAAAAAGGGCATGGTGCAAAGGTCTTCGGGGCTCAACAGGTAATTGTTCCCAAGCCGATAGGCGATTTCTCCTTCGGCATCGACGATCTTGTATTCGCGGCGGCAGGGTTGGAGACATTCGCCGCGGTTGCCGGATTTGCCGAAGCGCTCCTCGGAGAGAAAACAGCGTCCGCTCAGCGAGACGCACATCGCGCCGTGGGCAAAGACTTCGAGTTCGATGTGGGCTGCTTCCGCACCGAGCTTCTTTTTCAAGCTGCGCCGGATCGCCCGAAGCTGCGCCAGGGAACATTCGCGGGCGAGGACAAAGCGACGGATGCCGAAGCTGCGGTAAAACGTGGCGAGGCTCTCGGAGTTGGAGACGGACATCTGCGTGGAGAGAAAGACCGGCAGGCCGAGCGCCGCGGCTTTTTGGACGACGGCCAGGTCCCAGCAGATGACGGCATCGATCCCGGCGGCCACGGCGGATTCCAGGATGCGCGTGATTTTTGCGAGCTCGTTTTCGTAGATGATGGTGTTAAGGGCGAGGTAGGCACGGGCGCCGACGCGGTGGCACTCCGTGGCGATCCGCTTCATTTCGGCCGGGACGAAATTGCGGTAGTTGGCGCGCATGTTCAGGCCGCGCAGTCCGAAGTAGATGGCGTCCGCCCCGGCCCGGAGTGCGGCGCGCAGGCAAGCCCAGTTGCCCGCAGGGGACATGAGCTCGGTTTTGCGCTTGGGCGGTGAGATGGGGCGTGGCATGACTTCAAGGGATAAGCCAAAAACGGCCCCGCGTCCATTCCTGCGAAAGAGGCGGCGAAATAAAACCCCTTGCGCTTGAGCCTGTTCCGGGCTAATGGTTCTTTGTTGTTGGGCCAGCCTGCTTGCGCCTTGCAGCTCGTGGTGTCGCGGTTTTCTGCATTGGATTCTCCATAAAGGCTCCTTATAGAAACCGGGAATCCCTCTTTCTCCTTCGGCCGGTTCGCTCGCCGCAAGAGGGGTCTGACGCACGTTGCTGCTGCTCCAAGCTGCCGCGCCCAGCACGACCTGGCGAAGTATTTCAGCCGACGGTCGTCGTCCGGATCTTGATGCGGACGCCCGTTTTTCTGAACCGTGCATCCCGAATGCGCTTCGCCGAACCATAGCAACACACCCGTACGAATTGAGTACGAATTCAGCAACGCTCCAAATGAGATCAGATAGTCAGCAGACAAGCCGCCGCCGTCGCGGAGGCCGTCGCCAGAGCCGGGGTCCTCGTGATTCCGCCACCACCAGTGCAACTGCAACCAAAGCGCCCGCCAAAAAACCGGGTTTCTTTGAACGCCTCGTCGCCTTCTTCACAGGCAAACCCGCCGCCAAAAGCTCCGCACGCGCGGCAGCCCCGGCCAGCAACGGACGCGCCCGACTCACCGTTGAGTCCGCTCCGAAACCCAAGACCGAGCCCAAACCCGCCCGCAAACCCGAACTCGTCGAAGTGACCTCCCCGAAGGTTTACGTGGGGAACCTCTCCTTCGACGCCGCGGAAAGCGACCTCTGTGAGTTGTTTTCCGGCGTCGGCTCCGTCACCAATGCCGAGATAGTCAGCCACCGTGATACGCAGAAGTCCAAGGGCTTTGCCTTTGTGACCATGGCGAGCGTGGACGAAGCCAAGCGCGCCGTCACAGAACTCCACGATAAGGAGTTCATGGGCCGCCGCCTCGTGATCAGCGGCGCCAAGACCAGCGACGTGCGCGATAGTCGTTAAGTCTCCGCGCATCCAGACAAATACAACAAAAGGCCCACCGGTGACGGTGGGCCTTTTTCGCTGAGGAAGGGAGGCTAATATGCCGCCTTTGGCGGGAATATAATCTGGCGGGCTGTTTTAAGGATGATGCGCCACTCGAGCGAAATGGACCAGTTTTCCAGATAGTAGAGATCGGAGCGAACGCGATCGGTCAAATTCCGGAGCTCTTTGATCTCGCCCCTGAAGCCTTCGACTTGGGCCAGCCCGGTGATGCCGGGTTTGATGAATGCTCTGACCTTGAACCCCATGGCTGCATCGTTGAAGCTGCGGGAGTGCTCGGGAAGATGCGGGCGCGGACCGACGATGCTCATCTCCCCCCGCAAGACATTCAGGAACTGGGGCAACTCGTCGATGCTGTGCCGGCGAAGCCATCTTCCTGCCGGAAAGACACGGGGGTCGCCGAGTGTGGCCTGCGAGACCTCATTACCGTGATGCATGCACATCGTGCGGTATTTGAACATCATGAATTCCTCATTGTGCAGGCCTGTTCTCGGCTGCTTGAAAAAGAGAGCTCCGGGGGCATCCCAACGCTGCAGACAATAGACGATGATGTTTGTAACCGGCAGGACAAAGGCGACCACCGGAAGCGAGATGGCGATATCCAGTATGCGCTTGAGGATGCGATTCACCGGACACTCAAGCGGTTCTGGGCGGAATGCGAGAATTTGAATGCCATCGTCTTCCATGAATGAAATGGGCTTTTGCAATCGCGACGGCAGATCGTTCACAATAAGAAGGCGGATGCCGAGTTTATCGCACAGGGTGGATAGGAAATGAATAAGCTCGGACGAGGGAACCTCGAGGACGATCAATTGAGTGACTTGGTGACAGGATAGGATTTCCGGGAGTTCGCAGATCGAGCCCAGTAGCGGGAAAACTGCCTGAGGCGAATGAATCGGCGGGGCTTCGAGGATGGGGATTCCTACAGCGCCGATCATTTTCAGACCATAGGCGGTTTTCTGTTCCAACCACGGCGCGCACTCGATGAGACGCCCTGGAGACCCAAGAACGATCGTCGGTTGCAGGCGCTGGCCGCCGAAAATGTGTCGAGCCAACACGGAAGGCAGTCGCTTGTTTGTCAACAGCAGAACGCAATAGAGCAGGGGAAAATAGGTGAATAAAAACAGCCTCGAAACGGATTGATCCTTGGATGCAACGATGAAAATAGGAATCGCGCTGAATACGATCAGCGCCTGCCGGAAGGTGTAGCGGATCAATGCATAGGTGGAGAGCTTTTGTTGGAATAGTTCCCGGCTTCGCTTTTGGATATGGTGGAAACCGAACGCAAGAGGCATGAGGATGCTGTAGATTATGAGCCGGTCATAATAAACGTCGGTATGTGAAAATAATATTGCCGAGGCGTATCTCCACGCCCACAGCAAGAGGACAGCCGCAATATATTGAATCGTGGCGTGAAGGACACCCAGTCCCTGGACTCGATAAGAAATCATGCTTTCCTTGCCTGAGAGCTTTTGTGAAAAATATTTGGGATATTGAGATGACTAAATATTACATAAATGATTTAGATATTCATATTCCACTGCCTCCATGAAAAATTTACGGAATTTTTCGATCGAGAAGCGTTCTGCATTTCTCCTGATTGCTTCGGGGTGAAAGGATGTTTGTTCGAATGCCTCCACGGCGCGGATGATGGCGGTTTCTGTCTGTGCGTCGAATAGCAGGCCTGTTTCCCCATGAATGACTGTTTCCCTGGCTCCTCCCCGGCCATACGCGATAACCGGTGTTCCGCTGGCTTGCGCTTCCACGAGGGTGATGCCGAAGTCCTCTTCCGCTGAAAAAACAAAGGCTCGCGCGTTCTGCATATGTTCACGAAGAATATTGTGTGGTTGGTGTCCGAGCAGGGATATGTTCGCGGTGGCCATTCGTTTGATTCGATGGAATTCCGGTCCGTCCCCTATGATTACCAATTTCTTATCCGGCATTCGCGCGAATGCATTGACCAAAAGGTCCACTCGCTTGTAGGGAACAAACCGTGATGCGGTAAGGAAGTAGTCGGACTTTTCAGCACACGGCGTGAACGATGCGATATCGACGGGTGGGTGGATGACAAGCGACTCGCGTCCGTAGGCTTTCTTGATCCGGCGCGCGATGAATTTGGAATTTGCGATGAATAAGTTGACTCCGTTGGAGGTTCTGCTGTCCCACATTCGAATGTAATGGAAAAACAGCCTCGCGACGACCGAGCTTATGAAGCTTTGTTTGGCAAGGTATTGGTGCTGCATCTCCCAGGCATAACGGATCGGGGAATGGCAATAGCATATATGGAGTTGGTCCGGTCCGGTCAGAACCCCCTTGGCGAAGGCAGAACTGCTGGAAATAACGATGTCGTATGCGGAGAGGTCAAACTGCTCGACTGCAAAGGGCATTAACGGGAAGTAGTGGCGGTATGCTTTCGCGGAAAAAGGTAATCGCTGGATGAACGAGGTTCGTGGGCGGATTCCGTTTAGAAAAGCCTTCCCTGGCAGGGGGAGCGCTTCCATGAGGGTGAAGAGGTCTGCCTTGGGAAAGAGATGCAGGATTTGTTCCAACACCCGTTCAGCTCCTCCATAGAGGGGCAACCAGTCATGGACTACCGCGACGCGGAGTTTTTCACAAATTGATGTGCCTGCGTTTGAATTCGAGACGCCGAAATGCCTCTCCATTTCAGTCATGGTGTTGTTACTCATGGGACGTTGCGCTCTCCAATAATTCTTCGTATATGTGCTCGACCTTTCTGGCGACCTGCTCGATGGAAAAATGTTTTCGGATACGCTCGCTGCCAGCCCTTCCCATTTCCCTCCCTTTCTCCGGGTTATTGAGCAGCCACAGGATCGCTTCCGTCATTTTTCGGGCGTCCCCCATGGGGACCAAAAGCCCGGTGCGGTTATGCTGCATGATTTCTGCAACGCCGCCGCCGTTTGTGGCGACAACGGGCTTCCCCTGGATCATCGCTTCTGCGACGACCTGACCGAATGGCTCCGCGATGGTGGAGGCGTGAACAAGGATTTCCAATTTCTGGATTTCCATCTGCACATCTTCGCGGAAGCCAAGAAACTCCATCTCGTTCTCCATGCCCAGTTTCTTGACCAGAACCCTTACTTCGTATTCGTAGGCATCCTCTCCAAACAAGGCAGAGCCAATGATGGCGAATCTCGCCTTTGGAAAATGCTGTCGAATGTGATGGGCTGCCTGCACAAAGATATGCTGGCCTTTCCACGGGGAGATTCTCCCTACCAATCCCACGATGCGTGATGATTGCGCGGATTCAGATATTTTCGCAGTCGTCATCGGGGCGACTCCGTCATGGACGACGCGTTGGCGGTTGTGCGGTTGTGCGGGCAAGGTGGAGAGCGTCGCCGCCGAGTTGGCGATCACAAAGTCGGGTAGGATGCGGCATAACCAGCGGAAGACGTTCACCGCCGCTGGCGGTAGATAATCGACGTCGATCCGGTCGCGCACATGCCATATCACTGGCACACGGCTGAGTTTGGCGCTGATTGATCCAATTATGTCCGCCTTGAGTGAATTGGTGTGAAGCAAAACCACCTTGCGTCGCTTGATAAAACGGGAGAGCTTCCACGCATAGCAAAGGAGAATATATAGTTTGCGAAGCTGCATTACCGCTGAGATTCCAAGGGCTTCCTTCCTGGTTTCACCCACACGCGGATCGAGTGGCATGATGACTGTCTCCACGCCTGCCTTTCGCAATCGATCGCCCAAGCTGCCATCTTCCCCGAGCACAACAACCGGGGTGAATCTGTTTATGTCCAGCGCTGCCACAAGATTCAGCAACGCTATTTCCCCGCCGCCGAGGCGGCCTGTGTGATCAAAAAACAGGATTGTCTTTGCCATCATTTGAGATGGAGTCAGGTGAAAGTCAGAAACACGAAGTAAGACTGGGACAAGAAACCGTGTGGGACAAAGCCGATGCCTCCTTTGTGACGTTCGGCTTATCCGGCCGGGAACGGCTTTATGATGTCGTTGCGGAGTGCGTTTCTGTTTCTCATAGCAGTTCGAGGCGCAACCCCATGTAGAGAACCAGAAAAGAGAGCCCACCCCACACGATGATGGCTGCCTGGAGTGGTTTGTCGCGCAACAGGACAATGTCGGGAGATTCTCCGGCATCGCGGATTTCGATTAGATAGAGATAGCGCAGAAGTCCGAAGACGACGGGAGGGCAGGTGATGAGCAGGCTTCTGTCCGGACGCGAGGTGACTGTGAAGAGCGCGTATGAAGCGATGGAGAGAGTGGCGAAGATGTTGCAGAAGCGGTCCAGCATCGCAACGCTATATTCGCTAAGGAGCGTGCGCGATTGTGTGGAAATGTCACTCCAGCGGGATAATTCCGCGCGCCGCTTGCCGAAGCCCAGGAACAAGGAAAGAAAGAAGGCACACAAGAGAATCCATGCGCTGGCGATGACATGGATGGATTCTGTTCCAACCAGGATGCGCATGATGAATCCAAAGGATATAAGCATAACATCTAGAACGACAACGTTCCTTAAAGACAGCGAGTAACCTATATTCAGCAGGATATAGACTGCCGTCAGAGACATTACCGAATTATTTGCTGCCGAGGAGGCGATGAGCGCCGCGAACAGGCATAAAGAGGCCGTGCAGAGCGCTCCATGAATCCCGATCTTTCCGGAGGGGAGAGGTCGTTGTTTTTTTATGGGGTGCGCGCGATCCTTCTCGTGGTCCGTGATGTCGTTGATGACATAGACAAAGCTCGACGCGAAGCAGAACGCGGTGAAGCCAATCACTGATTGCAAAACCGCGATGACATCCAACGCTTTTGCGCCGAAGAACAAGCCTGCAAAACAAGCCAGGTTTTTCGTCCACTGGTGCGGACGCATCAGCCGAACGCAGGCAATGAGGGCTTCAAGGTTATGCTGACGCCCGCGGGTGGAACTTGGAGCGTCCACTTGCCTGGCTGGGGCGGCTGGATTTCCTTCTAGTATCGATTTTCCCATGCAGGCTCTCCTCCGTGAGTCGATTTACGAGACACTCGTTCCGTTTCCTGATAGATGCGCAGCATCTGCCCTGCCACCCGGTTCCATGTGTATTTTTCCAGAACCTGACGCCGTCCCTTCTCTCCCAGTTGGCACCGGCCTGCCGGGTCGTTGAAGAGTTCCGTGATGCGCGAGGCCAAAGACGCGGCATTCCGTTCAGGGAAGACAAGGCCGCCCTGGCCGATGACTGCTGGTATCGCGCCGGAATCCGATCCGATGACGGGCGTTCCGCACGCCTGCGCCTCGATGATGACGCGTCCGAACTGTTCCTTCCAGCTTCCAACCGTCCAGGACGGGAGCGCCAGAACATCGATGGCATTCATGATCGCTGGAAGCTCTTCGAGCGGGCGCTCTGGCAGGAACCGCGCTCGCGATTCCATGCCGCAACCGCGTAGTCTCACTCGAATTTTTTTTTCATATTCACCGGACCCGACGAATACAAGGTTGGTTGTCGGTGGGCAGATTCGTAGCGCATCGACGAGGTCCATGATCCCTTTGCGCTCGACGAGTCGCCCGATGTAACCCACCACGAATCCCTGCAAACCAAGTTCCTGCCTGCATTTCTCGCGGTCCATCGGGTGAAATATCTCGTGATCCACAGCGTTGGGGACCACCTCTGTGGGGCCGTCGTAACCTCGGGAACGAATTATCCGCACGGCCTCCTGGCTGCGCCCGACGGCGAAATCGGCGTGACGCAGACTGTAGCTGCGGAACCACTCGAACGGCGGTGGATAGCGTTTGTCGAGGTTCTGCTCGGTCTCGCTGATGATGCGGGACTTCGGCAGAATGCGGTTGCGGAGCCAGCAGACATGCGCGCTGACGAAACTCCAAGGTTCCTCCCAAACATCGATCACATCCGGACGAAAGGTGCGCAGCAGTTTTGCAAGGGTGGGATACCAATGCAGGTAAAATTGGCCCGGCCCTGTCCACGGCCATGCGGCTTTTGCCGGTGCATAGTGATAGTCCGCTGCGACCGGAGGCTGCGCATGCCGCCAGCGTCCATAATGTTTCCATCTTTCCGGAACGAGCACGAGCAACTCGCCGTCGAGTTTCGCCGCCAGTTCCCTTGCTTTCGGTTGACCTTCCGAGCGCGACTGGCAGGTGTGTGAAATGAGAAGAACGCGCATGGAATGAATCCTCGGAGTCCAGATGGACCCCCTTGAATCGCTCCTCAAGCCGCCGATGGGCGGGCTATCTGCGAGTAGATTGCGAGCGTTGATCGCACCATCCGCTCCACGCTGAAGTTTGCGTGAAAGTGGGATTTTCCCTTGGTCCCCATCTGCAAGGCCAAGGTGGTGTTTCCCGTTAGCGTGAGGATCGCCTTCGCCAGACATTCGGCGTTGCCAGCGGGGAAGAACAATCCTGTTTCACGCTCCTGCACGATTTCCAACGGCCCGCCGACATCGGTTGCGATGACGGGTTTTCCGAGGGACATGGCTTCCAGAATGGCCAGCCCAAAGGGCTCTGCCAGGCTGGGAAGAACCAGGAGATCGCACGCGTTGATGAGTGACAGGGTGTCCTGTTGAAATCCCAGCAAGGCCACGGAGTCGATCAGCCTGAGATGCTGGATTTCCTGTTCGAGTCGGGCTCTTTGTGTGCCCTCCCCGGCGATCACGCAGAACGGTTGCGAGGGGTGTTGTGAGACGATTTTCATGGCTTGGATCAAGGTGTCGATGTCTTTCTCTGGCTCCAGCCGCGCCGCGCAAACAATGAGGGGGCGGACGGCGTCGATGCCCAGTGCGGCTTTCACGGCGCTTTTTTCCCGGAGCTCGCTGCGGTCGGGAGCGGGGATGCCGTTATGCACCACGGTGATTTTGTTTGGGGCGGCCTCGGCGCGTTCCAGCATCGCGTTGCGCACTGCCTGCGAGATGGCGATGTGGTGATCCGCCGTGCGGCTTATCCAGCGGTGCGTGATGAGGGAGAGCGCGCCGGAAGGCCCTCTGCGATGACTATGTGCAGGCGCGAGAAAATGCTGCGTTGCAACAACGCGCCCGCGCCGCGCCAGGGTTTTTGCGATGGCCGCCAGGAATGCGGTGCGGCCGTTGTGTGCGTGGATGATTTCAAGCTCGCCAGTGCTCAGGCAGTTTAGCAGTTTCAGGATTGCGCGGTTGTCGAACAGTGACTTTTTTCCGATGCCGATAACCCTCACTCCGCTGGAGGTGGCCATTTCAGCTACGGGCGAGGAAGGCGGGCACGCGACGGAAACTTCCGCGCCACTGGCTTTGAGCCCGCGTGCCAGGGCGATGAGATGCCGTTCCGTGCCGGCGAAAACATCGGCATCGGTAAAGAGGGCTACGCGCATCGGTTCCATCCTATGCATTATCCGTGACCGCAGCTTTTCATTGCGGCATTCGGATTTCCAATCCTGTCCTTGATTTCAAAAGGCGAGTCTCTTGGAGCCGAAGTTTCCTCCGGCCCCAAGAGACATTTTCCAGGCCGCGGGGCGGGTGTCGGCCTGTTTCGCACTGTTGGCAAGCGCCTGGCTTGCGTTCTCTATGTCAACAAAGCCTACTGCGGAGTGAGCACCACTGTGGGAACAACCAGCTTGGTCTGGCCGGGCGGCGTCCAAAGCAGTTTCGCAACGGCGCCTCCGGTGCTTTCATAGTATTCCATGCGGATGCTATATTGTTGACCAGCTTGCAGCGTGATCGTTCCGCTGTTCTCAACCAGCGCGTGGTCTGCCCAGTTGTCGATGAGGAGTTGATTGTTCACCCAGAGCCGCACCCCGTCGTCGGAATCGGTGTAGAAGGTGTAAGCGCCTGTGCTTGGCGCCTGCAAATGCCCGGACCAGCGCACGGAGAAGTGGTCCACCGGGATTGAGGGATCGGGCGATCCGGTCCCCCAGTCGAAGTTCACCGTTGCGTCGGTGCGCGTCATTTGCAGTGTGGCGAGGGGCTGGCCGATGAAGTATTCGCCCTTCAAACCGCTCGTCGGCACGGCAGGGGATGAGAGCTGGCTTTGAGGGATGATCTGTTTTGGCGTGTTGGGGCTCGACCAAAAGAGTTTGGCGACCGCGCCACCAGTATTCTCGTAGTATTCCATGATGATATCGTATTTCTGCCCGGCAACCAGCGTGATGGTCGCGCTGTTGTCCACGGCAGCGTGGTTGGTCCAGTTGTTGATGAGCAACTGGCCGTTGACCCAGAGGCGGACGCCGTCATCAGAGGTCGTGGTGAACGTGTAGGTCTCCGAGTATTTCGCCTGTAACTGCCCGGTCCAACGGGCGGAGAAATGGTCCACAGGGATCGAGGAATCGGGTGATCCGGTCCCCCAGTCGAAGTTCACCGTTGCATCGGTGCGCTGGAGGAGGAGTTGCGCGGTTCCCGAGGTGTTGGCGAAATACTGTGCCTTGAGTCCGGCGACCGTGGGCGTCGTCCCCGACTGCGCGATGGGGAGGACTTCATAGCTTGTTATGACAGCGCGCGCATTCACTCCTTGCACGCCGCTGGTGCAGAATAGGCCTGTGGTCACGGTGGAGGGGAGTCCCGCCAGAGTGAGTGTCGCGGCCTGGTGGTAGGTGAGATCATCGCTCGATTCCGTGACGGTGATCGTGTCGCCCACGCGTTGAAGCATCACCCAGGCGTTCGGGAAGGCATAGCTATCCGGGGCCGCAGCATCGGTTGCGTTGCCGCCGGTCGCCGTGCGCGACGCGTAATGGTATTGAGTGCCGGTGGTTGCGGCGATCGATACAAACCGCGCCGTGGAAAGCGCGGAGTCCCGGATCATGACGCCGGCTCTGGCATTGGCGCTGGTGCTGGTAAGGCTGTTTACCTTGGCGATGATTTGGAAGTCTCCCGTCTGGGTTTGCGATTCCAGATGGAACGCGTCAGCTGCGCCCGCGATTCCGCTGCTCGCGCTGTTGAGTTCCCACGAGTTGTCTGCAAGCACGCGGCTTGATCCGGTGCCTCCCACCCCCACATCCGCGCCGGTCAACCCGGCTCCGCTGAGGTTGTTGGCGAGCGCGGTGCTCTTTACGGTGACCGTGACAGTGGCGGTGGCCGTCACCGCGCCATCGCTGATGGTGTAGGTGAAGCTGTCCGTACCCACAAACCCAGGTTTTGGCGTGTAGGTTGCCTGATTCGAGACGACGGTCGCCGTGCCGTTAGATGGCTGCCCGACTGCGGTGATGGCAAGCGGGCTTGGCCCCTTGTCCGGGTCGCTGTCGTTGGCGAGAACATTGATCGTCACAGGGGTCGATTCGTTCGTGATGGCCGTGTCATTCGCCGCCCCCGGAGGTTGATTTGCCGGAGGAGCGACTGCTGCCGCCGCGAAGAGTTGGGTTTGCGGGATGATCTGCTTTACCTGGCTGGAGCTGGACCAGGAGAGACTGATGTTCGCTCCGCCCGCGTTCTGGTAGTATTCAATCTTGATGTCGTATTTCTGCCCGGAGATCAGCGCGAGGGAGCCGCTGTTGTCCACGGGGGCGTGGTCAGTCCAGTTATTGATGATCTGCTGGCCATTGACCCAAACCCGGACGCCGTCGTCGGAGTTGGTGGTGAACGTGTAGGTCTCCGAGTATTGCGGCAGCACCTGTCCGGTCCAGCGCACAGAATAACCAGTCAACGGAAGCGACGGGTCTGGGGAAGCGCTGTTCCAATTGAAGTTCACGGTGGCGTCGGTGCGCGTCAGCTTGAGGGTCGTCAAATTCATGCCGCTGAAATAGTCGCCCTTCAATCCCGTGCCGGAGCCGACTGCGGGAGCGGGCTTGGTGACCGTCACGAGGACGCTGCCGATGGCTGTCGCCACGCCGTTGCTGACGGTATAGCTGAAGGAATCCGTGCCGTTGAATCCCGCATTTGGCGTGTAGAGGACCTGCCCGTTCGCGACCGCAGCGGTGCCGTTGGCCGGGGTGGTCACACTCGCGATGCTGAGTGTGGCTGGGACATGGGCCGGGTCGCTGTCATTGGCCAGGACATTGATGGTGACAGGCGTTCCGGTGGTGGTCGATGCGGTGTCAGTTGTGGCGACGGGTTGTTGAGGTGATGGTGGCGGAGTCGTCGGAGCGGTGCCGCTGTTATAGACCTCGATTTCCCGCAAGGTTATCTGGTGTGGTCCGCCCTGGCCACCGGTGTTGATGGCTTCCAGCGTGGCGTCGCCGCCATAGGTGACATCGCGCACATAGACCCGCAGTTTTTGCGTGGTGATGGGGGCGAACGCGTGCTGGAAAATCCAGCGGTCGCTATAAAAACTGTCCTCGTTGGTGCGGTTGATGGGCGTGTAGGTTTGGAAGGTTTTCGTCGGCTCCTTCACGGTCTGGATCGTCACCCATTGCCCCGAGGCGTCCTGATATTGGAGATCATAGTCGAGGAGGGAACCGCGGGTGCTCCACGGCACCCCTGCATAGATAATGACGTGGTCCATGGTCGTCGGCGCGGGGAAGCTGATGTCCACCCAGGCGGGGAAGGCTGTCGTGTCGTGTCTCCACACGTCGTTGGCGCCGTAGTAGGGGCTTTCCATGAAGCCGTTGATGAGCCGTGCGGGGTCGTTGGCGGAACTCACCGGAGGCGGACCCACGACCGAGTTGGCGCTGGCGGTAACCCCCGTAGTCTGCGTGAGGTTTTTGCCGTAATTGATGGGAGTCACCGTGAGTGCAGCCGGGGTTTCCACATAGACAGGCAACTCCGGCACCGCGAGGGTAATCTTGCCGTTGACGACGGGCATATCCTGCTCGACGCCGAAGGCCGAGACGACGTGGATCGAGCTCACTCCGGGCACGTTGAGTTCCACGCTGCCGTCGGTGCTTCCCGCGCTCATCAAGGCATAGACTTGTTTTCCGGATCCCGCAAATTGATTGCCGATGTAGAGCGCGTTGCCGGTGGCTCCGAAATCGAGCGCCTTCACAAACTTCGTGCCATAGATTTCCTCGGACCAGACGCGCATCAGCGCCGCGCCGGGGTTCAGGCTGCCGTCTTCATTGGACCACCAGGCCGGGAAATCCCAGAAGCCGCCGCTCCGGTCATACCAGAAGTTGTTGTGCTCTTTCGGGATGCCGTATTGCTCAAAGGTCATCATCTGAACCATCGTCCAGCGCCCCTGCAGACGCGGCTGGTAAACGCCGTAGGACGCAGCGAAGGAACCTTGTTCTGTCTGCCATTTTTCAATATTTGGGATGCCGTATTTCGTCAGGAGGGTGTTGAGGTTATCCAGGGATTTGCGGGCGAGCCAAACGTCGCCGCACACATTGTTGTAGGCGTGGAAGGAAAACGCATCGATGCAATTGCCGCCGCCGCCCTGGAGGAATTGCTCGATCCAGGCTGTCAGTGAAAGGCTAACCACGCCAGGGCCCATGACCTTGGCGGTGGGATCAACGCTCTTGACCGCGTCGTAAAACGGCTTCATTTCGTTCACCGCAAAGAGGTTGCCCGCGATGTCGTTGGGTTCGTTGCGCGGTTCCCAGTATTTCACATCGTTCTTGAAGTGGGCGACAATCTGTTTGACGCCTGCGAGGTTCTGCGCCGTGCCGTTGGGGAAGGCGATCATGAGCGGACGCGGGCGCACCGGGTCGGTGGATGCATACCATTGTTTGTCGAGCGCGATCTCGGCATCAATCTTCGCGATCGCGGCGGCGGGGTTGTTTACATCAGCGACGCTGTGGCGTTCTGGGCCGATGGCAGCCGCTCCCCGGAAGACAAGATCAAGCAGCGGATCAGCGCCGCCGGAGACGCTTTGCGCTGGCAATGTGGGGAAGTTGGGGTTGCGCCGCAGGATGGAGAAGATCGCTCCTCCGATGGAGTCTCCCCACGGGGACTGCGCGGCGCTGGTGTGAAGGTAGATTTTGTACCAGCCGGGCTGGGTCACCTTTGGCGTGATCGGGGTCGTTCCGGCCACGGCGCCTTGATCCACGATGTTGCCCCAGTAGTCACGCACCTCGTAGGTCACGGCTCCAGAAACGGTCGGCCGCAAGCTGACCGTCTCGCCGACATAGAAGACGTTGTTGCGGTGGCCTGAATCCAGCCAGACGGTGTTGGGAGGCATGGTCCAAAGCCAGCCCGCTGCGTGGGACGCGCTGGGGAGGATTGCGGCCAGGAGGCAAAGAAGCGTGCAGAACAGGGAGTTTTTTAAGCGGGAGTTCATGGGCATAACGGATGCATGGGGTGGTTCGTCCCCGTGCGGTTCCGGCTGGGTTGGAGCCGGATTGGTCGTTATGCATCGCACTGCTCATGCCATGTGCAAATGGAAACCGAAAGTTTTCTGGAAAATATTTCCCACAGCCATCACTAGTCATTACCTAACATGCCAGGCGTGCGCCAAGTTTCGCAGGATTGGGAATAAAATTTGAGAAACAGGGAACGCTGTCCGATTATTATACAACTAGTCAAAACCTTTATCTAGGCAGGTTCCGACAGCGAACTTTTGAGAGCCATTTCATAGCCTTCCAATACGTTGGCCCAGGTGAACTTCTGCACGGACGCGGACACTGCTGCGCGTTCGATCTGCCCGCAATGCATCAGGTGCTCCAGCTTCATGGCGATTTCGCTCACGTTTTCCGGGGTGTCGAGCAACTCGCCTGTCTCCCCCTCGCGTACGGTCACGGCGGCTCCGGCGAGGCGGCTTGTCAACACACGGGTTCCGCATGCCAACGCCTCGACAATCACCAACCCCCACGCCTCGTATTGGGTCGGGAGGGCGAGTGCATCGGCAGCCGCGTAGTAGGGGGCGAGGTCCTTTTTCGGTCCGAGGAAGCGGACGTGGTCTTGCAACCCCAATCGCTTGATTTTGCCCTGGTAGGATTCGGGCCGGGAGCGGCCCACCACCGCGAGCAGTTGCAAGTGCGGGTTCTTGAGCCGGGCGATGGCGTGCAGCAGGGGGCCAAACCCCTTGCGCTCGAGTTCGTTGGCCACAAATAGAACGACAAAGTCCTGCTCGCGATAGCCGAGCGAGCGCCGCATTCCGGGCCGCAGCGTTTCGCTTCGCGCAGCGTTGAGTTGTTCAGGGGCATATCCGTTGGGAACGATGGCAATGTCCCGTTCTGGCACTTGATAGAAGCGCATTAAATCGGCTTTGACCTGTTCGGTGGGAGCGATGAGTTTGCTGTAGTTGCGCTCTCCGAAGTGGTGGCGTTCGAGGGTGAGCAGGAAGGGGTGGGTCGGGTTAAAAGTCTGGCGCAGTCGGCCCCCGAAGCTGCGGAGGCGCTGGCTTGCCTCGATCCATGCGCGATGCACGCTTTGGACGTTGACGACGCCTCCGGGCGGAGACACCACGCCGAATGCACCATGCGCCACGGGGGCCGGATGAATTTTCTCCAATACTTTCGGACACTGCTGCGCGTAGGAGATGAGATGGAGAAGCGAGAAGTGCCGGGATGCGGGAACGTGGTGCTTGCAGATGCAGGGGTGGAGGGCGTCCGAGTCGAATTCGCTCGCCAGAACATGCACGTCATGGCCGCGTGCAGCCAGGAAATTAGCGCTTTCCAGCAACAGGCGCTCCACGCCGCCGCGTCCATGGCATCCTGGAAATGAAAGGGCTATCTTCATCGGGCGCGGGGCGGAAAGGCGCAATCCACCATCGGGAAACCCGGGTGGCCTGAGAGATCCGGCAGGCGGGGCTGTTTTGAAACGAGTCGCCGAGCCTCGGCATTTGCCCTGATGGCCATGCCGACGGACGCCCAGACGATCATGATGTCCCCCCGACCCCAGTAGTGATCCACCGCGCCATGCATCACCTTGCCGAAGAGGAGCGCCGTGGCGATGGCGATGAGTGAATAGGCGGGGGACGCGCTGGAAAGGCCGCGGCGGCTTCGCCATGCCATCCCGAAAAATGCGAGGTGCACCCATAACAGGGCGATGAGGCCAGGAACCCCCGTCTCCGCAAGCGTGAGCAAGACGACGTTCGTCGCGTCGTATTCCTTTCGCAGCCCGACCCCGACGCCGGTGACCGGGCTTTTTTGAAACTCCTCCATGGCGAAGTCCATCGATTCATAGCGTGCCCGGATGTTGAAGTTGGTCCGCTCAAATGCCGTTGCGTACTGGCGGGAATCCTGGGCCGTGAATTTCCAGCAGACCGCCGCAAGGGTGACGAACACCAGCGCCGCGCGGAGCAGCAGGAGGAATTGACGCCGTAGTAATAGGATCATGGAAACACCAGTAACCGCGGTCAGCCACGCGCCGCGCGAAAGGGTGAAAAACAGGCCGGATGCGATGAGGATCAAAGCGGCTAGCAGCCATTGCTTCTTGATGTCGTCGCGCTCGGCGAACCAAAGCTCTGTGCAAACAATCAGCCCGCAGGCCAGCGAGCCGCCGGTGCCGTTTTTGTGAAGGCCAAGGACGTAGCCGGAGCGATGGACCAGCACCGCCGTGGCGATGCCTGCACAGATGCAGACAAGACCCAGAAGCGGCAGGCGGTATTGGCCCGCGTTGCGAGGCAGCGAGCGGAACACCATCACCGCGATGACGAGATAGACGCTGATCTGGACCAAAGAAAGCAGCGAGGTGCCTCGCCAGTGCAGGAGCGAGGAGACCAGGCAGCATCCGAGATAGGCTGCCACCGGAAGACCGATGGGCGCGAGTCTTATGGGACGCTGTTGCAGGAGAAATACAGGCAACGTCAAAAGAAGGTTCACCTCCGCAAGGGAGAATCGAAGCGGGCCGCCCATGGAAAGGTCGTTTTGAAACGGCGCGACCGCAAAGATGGCCAGCAGGGCGAACTGCGGCCTGCGTCTGGCGCAGACCCAAAAGACCAGCGCATAGGCAAATGCGGCAAGGATCGGAATCATTTGGTGAGGATTCCCCGCCAGTGCATGGTCTGACGGAGGAAAAGCCAGACGGAGAGTTTCAGTTTAGCCAAGGCATGGTTCCGCCGTTTCGGAAAGCAAAGAAGAACGGCAGCCCATGCCCCGGCGCGCAACGCATTTCCGATGGCCATGGCTGCCCGAACCGAAAGCAACCCCGGCAAACCATGGTGCTTGTATTGATAGCGGTCCAGTCCGTCAAATACATGTCGGCGAATTCCCGCCGCTCCGCTGCTTGCACCGCCCAGGTGGACCACTTGCGCCTCCGGGGTGAACCCGACCAGCCACCCCTTCCTTCGCAGGCGAAGCTGCAGGTCCGTCTCCTCTGCGTACATGAAGAACATCTCATCAAATCCCCCCGTCTGCTCACAAACCGTCCGACGCAAGAGAAGACAGGCGCCGCTGACAAAATCGACAAAGCGTTCGCTGTTGTGATCCCATTTTCCGTAGCCTCCCAAGGACGGGTGATTGGGAAACAGGCTTGAAATCCAAAGGTTTTCCAGCCAGGCGCGGGATGGGGAGGGGAACCGGTGGCAGGAGCGCTGGAGCGTGCCGTCCGCATTGAGCAAGCGAGGTCCGAGCGCCCCAACCTGTGGGTGTTTTTCCATGTATGCGATGAGCTTTTCGACGGCGCCTGGTTTGACAAAGGCGTCGCTGTTGAGAAGCAGGATGTGGGCTCCCAGCGCAAGCCGGATGGCCTGGTTATTGGCGGGGCCGAAGCCGATATTGCGGTCGTTGCGGATCACATGGACACACGGGAACTCGCGTGCGATCGCCTGCGCGCTGCCGTCTGTGGAGGCATTGTCCACCACGATGATTTGCGATGGCGCTTCCAGTGCCGCATGGAGTTCCTTCAGGCATCGGAGCGTGATGTTGCGAGTGTTGTAGCTGACGATGATGATGGTGACGAGCGGTGGCGCTGACATGGCGATGCGTTTGCTTTTCCGTTTTCTATGGCGAGTTCGATGGCATCCATCCGGGCCGCCCAGGAGTGGGCTCGGGCGGCGGCCTGGCGCGGGGCGCGCAAGCGGCGCGGTTCCTGGAGCGCCTTTTGGAGTGCGGTGATGAATGCGTCTGCGTCCGCCGCGAGGTGGATCCACTGCGGGTGATCCCGAAATCCAGGGATGAGCGTGGAAACCGTGGGAAGCCCTGCGGCGAGGTATTCGTAGAGTTTCAGAGGGCTGAGGCTTTCCGTGAACCCGGAGACAACATGCGGAACGATGCAGACATCGAACGCGCTCATTACCCGCGGAATTTCTTCAAAAGGAAACGCGCCCGGCATCCGGATGTTGGGGTGGGCGGTTAAGCGTCGCCTCGCTTTTTCATCGAGCAGGCATGGGCCGATGAGCGCGACTGTGGCGGCGGGGAAGGCCTCTGCGATCTTTTCGACAAGCGCGAGATCGACGCGCTCTTCATGGAGCGTGCCGGTGTAGGCGAGGACGGGATGCCGCCAGCTCTGGGTGGCCGGATGCGGTGGGAGAGAGCCGTCAGCGATGCCCGCGTACCGCTCCACGTAAACGCCGTTTGGAATGAGCTCGACCCGCCGGGCGAGCTCGCTTTTGAGACGCTGGAGATGCTTGGAGACTACGATCAAGACATCGGCGCGGCGGCAAAGCTCGGCGTCCTCCGCGATGGTTTGGCGTCGCACCCATTCCGCCTGCTTGATTTGCGACCAGTCGTCGCCGATGTCGTAAACGACCAGCGATTCGCCAACGCTTCCGACCAGGTGCAGGCCGTAATGGGGATTGAGCCAGAGAATGGGGTGGCGCAGTCCGACCCGCCGGGCCGCGCGCCTGAGTTGGCGGCGTTCCATCCAGCGGTTGATGTGTTGGCAGAACGGCAGCGAGTTGGGCAACCATTTTACGGGGTTGAAAAGGAAGATGTTGCCGAAACCGGCAGGAGAAGCGGGCGTCCGGGCGGGGCGCAACGCCCGCAAAAGCGGACCGAACGAGAGGCGGCGAAGCCCGTGGGAAACGTCGATGGGCAGTCCCATGTAAAGCAGCTTGCGCCCGGGGCTGCGCTCGGCAAATCCTGCCGCGATGGGCTGATTGCGCCGCCAGACCTCGTCCCAGTCTTCCATTGCCACAAAGAGAATGTCGTCGTGAACCGGCATACGATGCTGATCGGATTTCGCGTAAGATCCGCGCGCCCCAACTCAATTTTCGGCGGCTTTTTACCAGCTCTTCGGCAGGCACAGGTAATCGTCGAAGTGAAGCGAGGTGGCTTTGTTTCCAGCGACATCGAAGATTTCGTAGCCGCGCTGGTGGAGGAGTTCGAGGATTTGTCCGGGAGAGCCACCCTCTGCGAGCCAGGATGGATGGGCCGCGAGGATGATCGGCGGACGACGCCCGGTCATGAGGGTTTCCGCTCCCTGGAGGACGAGCAGTTCGGCTCCCTCGACGTCGATTTTGACCAGGTCCGGAAGATGGCGCCGGGCTTGGAGGTCGAGATTGGTTCTTGGAACGGTTGCGCGGGTCACTCGCTGGTTGGCCTGGGAGCTGGCGTAGGCATCGCCGAATTGGATGGAGTTGCTGGTGGAGTCCCCGCCGTTGAGCAGGTGAATGGCCAGTTCTCCGGAGGGTTGGTCCGCGACGGCTGCCGCCACCACTTCCATCTGGATGAGGCGGTTTTTGCGGCGGTGGAAGTCGAGGCAAAAGGCGTTCGCTGGGGACGCCTCAAAGGCGACCACCTTGCCATGGGTTTTGACCAGTCGCGCGGCATAGATGGAATGCCACCCCACATAAGCGCCGACATCAAAAAAGGTATCTCCCGGACGAAGGTATTCGTGCAACCACCGCCGCACGTGGGGCTCCACGTCGAGCGGGGTCGCGATGAAACGGGGATGCACCCAGACGCGCTCTGATCCGAGTCGGCGGGGAAGGGCAGGGGAGAGTGCTGCCGGCAGGGGGTGGTCGATGAGCAGGAATTTGGCGGCCCGGCGGATCCAGCGGTGGGGAGCCGGAAGAATCTGCCGCACGGCGGTGTTGATGGTGGCAAGTGTCATTTGAGTAACAAGAGGTCTGTGAGTCCCGGGCCGGTGTAACGTTCCTTGAGCGCGCCCAGCATGCGGATGGGCTGAAGCGCATGGCGCCCGGCGTTCCCGGCTGCCCGTGTGTCCACAAATTGGGTGTAGTTTTCGCGAACGAGCTCCTCGAAGAGCTTCATCCCCCCTGCGCGCTCCAGAGCGTAGGGCCAGTATTCCACGACGACGGGAACACGGGAGCCGAGGAGGGTTCTGGCTCCCTGGAGGACGTGGCCTTCGTGCCCCTGCGTGTCTATCCAGACGAGGCCGAGCTTATCCAGGGGGATGGATTTATTCTTCGCCAAGGAATCGAAGGTTGCTGTGGGGACGCGGACGGTCGCCCTGCTCATTTCCTGGTAGATGCCGTCCCCGGCAGTGCCGTCGTGAGAGCGCAGACGGTGGTCGCCCATGTTGACGGGGCAGAGCTCCATCTCGGCGTGCCCCGCGCGATCGGAGAGCGCAAGGTTGATGCAGCGGATGCGTTCTTCCATGCCGTTTGCGGCGACGTTGCTGCGCAGCAGGGCGAAGTTGGTCGGTTCGGGCTCGATGGCGACGCCGCTGCTGAAGCCCCGTTCCATCACCACGGGAACGGAGGTTGTGCCGATGTTCGCGCCGATGTCCAGAAAGAGTTTCCCTTGGAAATCGGCGAAGCCAAGCCCCCCGAGCACGGCAAAGATTTCCTCGATGCAAGGAGCGTCGAACCCTCCGGTGAGAAAAACCTCGCGCCCCACCGTTCGATCCGCCGTGCTCACCTGATAGCGATATTTTCCAACGGAAGCGGTGACGCAAGGGGTGAAGTCCTGCGCGATCAAATAGAAGATGTCCCTTGCCGTTTTGCTGCGTCCAAGACGCGGCCCCGCTGTTCGCACGAGTTGTTTGAGGATTTGTTTCATTTGCGCTCTCCCTTCAACGGCTCTCTGCCGTGGTTGCACATGCCGCGAGGGTTTTTTCAATAAACGCCCCGGTGGTGAATCGGCGCAGGGCCTCTTCGCGTGCGGCTTGGCCGATTTGGCGCCGCAGGGGGCTGTTTTGCGTGAGTTCCTGGATGGCGTGCGCCAGCGCCTTGTCGTCTCCCGGCGGCACCACCCAGCCGGTTTTTCCGTGCGTGACGTAATCGCGGCTCCCGTTGACATCGGTAACGATGAGGGCCTTTCCCATGGCCATCGCGTCAAGCAGCACGAGAGGGCCGCTGGGGAGTTCGGTTTCCGCCATCGGGAGCACGACCATAGAGGCGTCTGCCATGAGTCGTTGTCCCTCCGCCGGGCTGCGCTGCGGCAGGATCCGGACGCGGCTGGCCATCCCTGAGGTGGGTTTCAAATCACCGCATGCGCTGAGAATCGCCGGGCATTCCACCTGGGTGAGTGCACGCAACAGCAGGGGCCAATCCCGGTGAGCCCAGCCGGCGGAGTAGATGTAGCCCGCTTCGGTTGTCGGGTGGCTCATCGCCGCGCAGTCGCAGGGGAAATGCGCAAAGGAGCAGCGCGAGGGAGGGATGCGGAACCGCCTCTGGAGGGTTTCCATATCCCCTTTGCGGATGCACACAAACGCATCGATCTGCCGCAACCCCGCTGAGACCGGCGCGAGAAGCGGACTTTTGCGCGGGATTAAAAAGTCGGCGCAAACCAGGCGCGTATTGCCCGGCAGGAATCTCCGCAGCGTGCCGATGAAAAACGCCTCCATCCCCGCGGTAAAAAGCGCCAGGGCATCGTAGCCGCGCGCCTTGCGGATCAACCGCAGGGCTTCGCGCGCGTAGTGAGGGTATTTTTTGAGACCTTGCTTGCCCCAGTCGGAGGAGCGTGCCAGCACGGACACCTCATGTCCACCATAAGGGCCGGGCGCGATTTTCAGGTTCATCGCATAGCTCACTGAGAAGAGAATCCGCATGGAATATGGGTTGTTGCTTGGGAGAGTGCCGAGCGCATGGGCGCCATGGCTAGCCTCGCCTGCATTCGTCGTAGATATGGAGCAAGCGCGTGGCCTGGCTTTCTTCGGAAAGTTCGGCAGCCATTCGGCGTGCGCCTGTGCGGAAGAGATCGCGCTGTTGCGCCAGGGCGCGCACGATCGGTGCAAGCGGCGTGTCCATCTCCCAGACAGCGCCTGCCGTGTAGCGCAGGAGCGTGGGCAGGTTGCCAACGCCGCTTGTCGCGATGACAGGCACGCCGTGAGCGGCGGCCTCGAACACCGCGAGCGGGCAGGGATCAAATGCGCTGGGGACGATGAAGACATCGCACGCGGCGAAGAATGTTGGGAGATCGCTCACCCAGCCGAGAGTCTGGTGGTGGCCTTCGAGGCCGGGAGCGTGGAACCCCCGGGTGAACTCTCCGCCCATTGCAAGCAAGATGTCCCGCTGCCCCTCCAGGGCGCGCAGGAGCTGGCGGTAGCCTTTGCGCTCGTGCAGGCCGCCGAGGTAGCCGAGCACCGGCCCCCCGTCCCAATCGCGTCCGAGCAGGCGCCTGCGCGCCGCCTGTCGTTCGGGCTCGCTCGGAACGCACATGGGAGGACAGGCGTTTTCCATCACTTCGCAGCGCTCCGGCATCGGGTAGAGTCGCTGGAATTCCTCGCGCAGCAATTCGCTGCAAAAGAGCATCCGTGTTCGCTGGTTCCAGCGGCGGTAAAAGTAATCCTCCGCATGCAAAACGGCGCGTTGCTGGGCGCGAACAAGGGCTGGCCGCCATCCGCTGCGGGACTCCAGGCAGTTTCGCTCGTGCGCCGCCCGGGTGAGGAAGTGGCAGGTGAAGACGTCGGAAAGTGAGGAGGCCTGGGGTTGATGCGCGTGAACAACGTCGAAGGCGCGCCCGCCGAGCGCGGCCTGGATGAAGTGGCGGGCGGTGAGCCATTTGAGCAGAAATATCCGGGGCGGCACAAAGAGCCGCAGCCATTCCACATCGCCCTGCAAGGAGCGATCCAGCACATTGGCCACGACGCTCACTTTCCATCCCGCGCGCAGGGCGTGGCGCGCGCCCCAAAAGGCCACCTTTGCGATGGCGCTCTGGTTTCCCACCCCTTCGTGGATGATGCAGAGGGTTGGCGCGCTCATGGGACGTGGCTGGGCGTTTCGACCTTCGCGGGGGGGGCTTCAACCCGTGCGCGGCGCAGGGCGTGGAGGGTGAGCAGCCAGAGGGCGAGAGCCGCGAAGAAGTTCACGGAAACAAGGAGGGAGGCGACGCCATGCCGGTAAGGCTCTGGGATGGGAGGGGCGCTGGGCCAGGCGCGGGTGAAGAGGAAATAGACGGCGAAGCTTCCGGCGACCACGGGAAACGACAGGCGGCGTTCATTGCCCGCCACTGGCCGCGGGGCGATCAACGTCCACAGCAATGGCAGGCACAGGACAAAATATTCGCTCTGGCACATCGGGAGCGTCAGGAGCAGGGAGAGCATGACGAACCCAAGATGGAGCCGCGCCTCATAGGAGGGCTGGGGCGGCGGGTTCCTCCAGACAAAAAGAAAACCGGCAAGCATCAGCACAAGCCCGAGCGCGACAAACCCATGAGCGATCAACGGATTCACCGTCAACGGTTCCACCAGGTTGTTCGTGCTGAAGTGGAGATAGGCAAAGCCCGTGATGGATTGGGTGGCGGCGATCTGCCCGATGCTTTGGTTTGCGTAGCCGCTGGTGAGTTTCACGAACACCGGCCATTCGCGCCAGCCGACCGCGTAAAAGCTCCCTGCCAGCAACGCCGCATAGGCCGCCGCCCCGAGAAACGCCGCCCGCCAGTTCCTTCGCAGGAGCAAGTGAAGAAGCAGCCCCAGCATCCACGTCTTGACCAACGCGGCAAGCGCAATGAGGAGCGCGACGGTTTTGAGATGCCTGCGACTGTCGGCAAGATAGATTGCGCTGAAGATCAGCAGGAGGATGAAATTCACCTGCCCCAGGCTGAAATTCATGGTGCTCGGCCAGAAGCGGAATCCGACGATGATGGTGATGCCTGCAAGCACGAGGTCACGCCAGGTGAAGCGCGCTGCGAGCGAGTAGAGCAGCACGCTTCCCCCGAGACACAGCGCCGTGATGAAGAACCAGAGCTTCATGGCTTGCGGGTAGTCCAGACGCGCCAACGGCTGGAGCAGCATGGCGAGGGGTGGGGGATAGACATAGGTGGCGCCCTCCGGATGCAAAACGTAAAGCGCCTCGCCTTTGGCAAGGCGGTTGGCGGCGTCGTAGTAAATTTGAAAATCAATCCCGGTGATGCCCGGGCTAGGGTTCATCGCCGTGTGGTAGGCGTTCGACAACAAGAACCAGACGATCAATAGCAGCAGAAAGATGCTGCGCCAGTTCGCTCGGATTTCAAGAACAGTGCGTGTGTTATCCATTGGCTGTGGCGGGCTGTGCCGTGGGTTCCGGCTTTTGCTGGCGCAGGGAGCTGTAGATGAGTTCGTATTGCTCGGCGACGGTGGCCCAGTGAAAACAATGGGCGTGCTCGTGGCCGGATGCACCCAGCCTGGCGCGAAGTCCGGCATTGGAAATGAGCCGCCGGAGACCCTCCGCGAGAGCTTCGATATTTTCCGGAGCGATGAGAAGCCCGGTCCGTTCGTGCAGAATAATTTCCGGAACGCCCCCAACTCTGGTTGCGAGCACCGCCTTTCCTGCCGCCATCGCCTCCAGGTTGACAATGCCAAGAGGCTCCTGGCGCGAGGGAAGCACGAAGAACGAACACCCGACAAAGAGGCGCGCGGTGGTGGGGCGATCCGACACGCCCAGAAAGTGCACGTGCTGGCGGATGCCGAGCTGCTCGTTCAGGCGTTCGAGGCTCCCGCGTTCGGGGCCGTCTCCAGCGATGACAAGATCATGGGTGGAAAGGCCGCCGTGAATCACGCGCGCAAAGGCGCGCAGCAGGATGTCGAATCCCTTTTGTCGGACGTGGCGCCCGATGGCGAGCACATACGGGCGCGGGTGGGGATACGGCTGAGCCCCGGAAAAATCGTCCATGCGCACGCCGTTGTGAATGGCCATGCTTGGTGCGGTAAAGGGTCTTCCGTAAAAGGCTTTCGCTTCCTCCAGGGTGTTTTCCGAGCAGGCGGTGATGGCGTCTGCCTTGTCGAGAACCGCACGCAGCAGCCCTTGCGCAAAGCGCGAACGTTGGAACAACCTACTGTCATCCACCGTCAATTCTCCATGCAGAGTTGCCACGAGCGGTAGTCCCAAAATGCGGCTGGCGAGCAGCGCGTAATAGGCGTTGGAGCTGACGCATTGGATGTGGATGACTTCGGTGCGATGCCGGCAGAGAAGGCGCAGGATTCTCAGGAGGGTGGGCGGTCCCAGGAGCGCCGCGCCGGTCCATTGGCGCCAGTTGGGTTCGGGAACGCGAAAGGGAAACCGGCGCACGGGCACCTGCTCATAGATTTCCCGGGCGGGGAGGTTTTTGGGCCAGCGGTTTGTCACGATGAGGGGGGCTCCTCCATTGAGACGTTGCTGCCCGGAGAGCTGGCGCACGAATTCCTCCACGCCGCCTGGGCTCGGATAATACGCACTGGAAAAATGGGCGATGTTCATCCGGCGAATTCCTCGCGGATCGGCTCGGGTTCCTCCTCCTGCAGGTAGAGGCGTTCGTAGCGTTCGCAGACAGAGTCCCACCCGAATTCCTGCGCCCGCGCGAGGCCCGCCTCTCGCATTCTCTCTCGCAGGCCCGCCTCGCCGAGGACGCGCAGCAGCGCAAAGCCCAGTTCTTTCTCCGGGGCGATCCACCCGCATCTGCCGTTGCAGGTCACTTCGAGCGCGCCGGGGTTCGGGGTGGCCACGACCGGAGTGCCGCAGGCCATCGCTTCCAGGTAGGGGACCCCAAAGCCTTCATAGGAGCTTGGCAGGCAGAAAACCCAGGCGCGGCGATAGAGATCGATCAAGCGTTCCCGCGAGACCCGCCCGCAGGCGTGAACGCCCTCCGCCTGTATGGGGTTTTCGCAGACAGCCCACAACTCCGCCTTGGGAAATACCGGGCGGATTTCGCGCCGGAATAGTTCCAACAGCATGGAGCCTCGTTTGCGCCCGTGCAGCGTCCCCACAAACAGGATGCTCGGGTTTTCCGACTTCGCCCCTCCGTCCGGCTTGAACGCAGCGAGATCGACGCCGTTTGCGATGACATGGTTGATGCGAGGGAGGTAGCGGCGCGTGTTGGCGGAGACCGCCACGCGTTCCCCGGCCAGGAATGCGGAACCGAATTCGCAAAGCGCAAGCGCCCCCATGCGCGTGCGCACGGGCAGCGTTGTCGCGTGCAGCATTTCAGCCAGACAGGAGCCGTGGAAGGTGTGGATGTGGCGGGGCAGCCTGCGCCCCCAAAGGAACCAGTCGTCGCCATGCGCGTTGAGCACGTCGAAGCCTGAGAAATCGTAGTGGCGCAGTTCCCATGCGAAGCGGAAGGTGCGCAGGTGGTTGCCGCACGGGACTCGCACCACCTCGTAGAGCGAGTCTTCGCACGGTCCGCAGTGGCTGAATACCGTCACTTGATGACCGCGCTGGACCAGTTGGTTGGCCAGGTAGTGTACCATGTAGCCGACGCCGATTTTGCTTCCGCTCGGCAGATAAAAAGAAGTGATCGCGATTTTCATTTTTCAGTGAGCGCTTTTTCCACGATCTCCGCGCAGGCCGACCACGGTGCGCGGGCGGCGCGTTCGATGGACCGGCGTTTCTGGCGTTGGAGCAGGGCAGGGGTCCTTGCCAGCGATTCCAAGCGATCCTCCACCGCATTCATATCCTCCGGGTCCACCAGCAGAGCCGCCCCGCCGCAGGATTCCGGGAGTCCGCCCCGGTTGGAGGCCACGACTGCACAGCCTGAAGCCATGGCTTCGAGAACCACCAGAGCGAACGGTTCGTTGGAGCGGGAAAGCACGCAGACAACATCGTGTGCGCGCAGAAGCTCCGGGACGCCGCTGCGCGGAACGTGCCCAAGATAGCAAGCGTGGGCGGCTTCCATCTTCTCCTTCAGTTGCCGGAAGAACGGATTGTCCATTTCCCGCCCGTGTCCATACCACCAGAGCCCGCCAGCGACTGTAAGCTGGATGTTCACTCCACGCCGCCGGAGCGCTGCGACGGCATCCGCCGCAATGTCCGGCCCTTTGTTGGGATCGATGCGTCCGATAAACAACACGCGCAGTTCTGGTGTGGCCTTCAGGAAGGACGTGCGGGGCTTGAACGCCTCCAGATCGATGCCGCTGGGGGCGATGATGAAACGCTCCGTGGGAATCCCGTGCGTGCGCGAGGTCCAAAGACGGATGTAGTAGCTGCACGTGAGATAAACGTCCGTGGCCGCCACGCTGCGATGCAAATCGCGGTAATTGGTGCGCCACTCGTTTTGCAGCCATACGGCGATGCGCGCACGGGGCAGCGCGCAACGCAGATATTTCGAGCTGACAAGGTCGTTGAAAAGAATGACCGCATCCGGTTGCAAACGGCGCACGGTCGCCACGGTGGCATCCCTGTAATACTCGTAGTATGGCCAGTCCCACCCATTCAACCGGCGTCGAAGCGAGGAAACGGCCCGCGCGAGGAGGCCCATATCCTTTCGCGTGGGGATTGCGATCGGGAGAATCTCGCCGATGGAGTAGATTTCGTCCCCGTTCACGCTTGTGACGATGCTCACGCGGTGCCCTCGTGAAAGGAGCTTCCGCGCCATCTCCATGATGATCGTGGCGATCGCCCCCCCGGATTGGGGGGAATAATATTCCCCGGGAGGATTTAGAAAACAAATGTGCATATGTTTCAATGTCCCACGATGGGGTGTTTTCCGGTTATTTCGAGGTTCTCCTGGCGCATTGCGTTTGCCTTGAGCGCCGCCCGGAGTTGCCGGGCCGCTGCATCGTGGCGCACGGGGTCCAACCGCTCGCCTGCTGCCGCTCGGATACCGCTTGCAAGGCCTACCGCCAGCCCGGCAAGTGAGGCGGTGAGCCGCCCGGAAGCGCTGGCGATTCCGCGCAGGAAATCCCGCGTCGCCTGCGCGGCGGCAGCGACGGGAAAGCGCAGCACGATCCACGAAAGGCCGAAATTGCGGATGAGCATGAGGAAGCTGTTCCGCCGATGGTAGTACTGATAGCGGGCGTTGAAGCGCTGCCCGGCGGGCTGGGGCGCACCGACGTGATCCACACAGGCGTCTGGCTGGAACAGCAGGGTGTAGCCGAGCGCCCTCACCCGCAGGCACATGTCCGAGTCCTCACACAGGGAGGAGAGGCCCCTGAAATCCTCCCTGAAACCGCCCAAACGCGCGATGACTGCTCGTGGAAAAGACATGTTGCAGCCGATGATGTGATCGACAGCGATGATGCCTCCCGGGTCTGCGGCGAAGTTGCCGCTCAGGAACCCTGTTGCCTTGAGCTTGCCAATCTGGTCGCGACCGGTGCGTTCCTCCCCGGGTTGGTTGTTGAGAGCGCGCCCCCCCACGGCGCCGACGCCGGGGCTGTCATAGGCGAGCAAGAGATTCTTCAGCCATCCCGGGTGTGCATAGGCATCATCGTCCAGGAATGCAATGATCTCTCCGGTGGCGTGCATCAAGCCCGCATTTCTCGACGCCGTCATGCGCCCGTAAAGGTGCGGGACGGAGAGATAGCGCGCTGCCGGGAAATGCCCCATGACCTGCCGGGCGCGGTCATCCCGCGAGGAATCCACAACGATCACTTGATCGGGGCGTGTTTGCTGGGCGTCGAGCGCTTGCAGGCAGCGGCGCAAGCACTCAGGCCGGTTTAAGGTTGCAATGATAACCGTGGTTGTCATCGGTGTATGAATCGGATCGGGTGCGGCACATCTTGTGAAAATTCTTTCCTGTCGGGCGGCGTGCCCTTTTCCTGTGAGGAAAGCCGTAACGCGTAGGGCCTGTAATTGCGCCGCTGCCGCCTCTCGGTGAGATATTGTTTGTGGTAGGCCACATCCATTGCCATTTCCATTTCCCACCGCGGCGCCCCGTCGTTGTCCCTTGGGGTGCGCAAGCCGTGTCTTCTGAGCCGCCAATACGCCAGGCGCAAGAGCGCCCGGAGCATCTTCGCGCGCGGATGCTTTATCTCGCGATGCTCCCAATGGTGCGCAACATAGGCGCTCGATCGTCCCGCCTTATCCGCGATGTTTAGCATGGATTTGCGGTTGAGGCGGGATTTTGAAAAGTGATGCTCTGCGACGACGTGCGGCAGGTATTTGACCCGGTAACCGGCGAGACGGAGTTGCCAGGTAAAGAGCGACTCCTCGTGATAACCGCGCATCCCGGCACCCAGTTGCGGGTCGAGCGCGGGAACCTGTTCAAGAACCTCGTGGGTGAACGCCATGTTTCCCCCCACCATGTTGTTGATGTCGCTCTCGCGAAAGTCTTCCGTCGATGCGAGCCATCCCCGGTGGTAATTGTCCATCCATGGCAGGTTGAGGTGGGGCGGAATTCTCACCGCGCCGCAGACGGCGTGCGCCTCGCCGCGCAGAATCGGCTCGCACAGTCCCTGGATCCAATCGCGCGGCACCAGGATGTCGTCATCGGTGAAGAGCAGGAGGTCGCCCTGCGCGCGGGCGATGGCATTGTTCAAGGCCACGGATTTTCCCGCGCGCGGCTCATAGTGGTAGCGCACCGTCATTTGTGGAATGCGGGCTGCGGCAACGACGCCGCTTGTCTCATCCGTGGAGGCGTTGTCAACGACCAACAATTCCGTCTCGAAGCCCTTCGGTAGCCGCACCCCGGCAAGGCTTTCCAAGGTCAGGCTCAGGTATTCCGCCCGGTTGCGGGTGCAGAGGATGATGGAGACGCTCTTTTTCATGCCAGCGACGCCAGTTTGGGTTGCCCTTTTGCGCGGATTGCGGATGCCGTCGATTTCCATTGGAAATCCGCAAAGACCAGGCCGTGCGCGGTGCCGTCTTCGGAAACGTGGTGCGGATAAGGCAGCAGGGGGGAGACGTGCATGGTGGTAGCCCCCTCCCACATGTCCACCAACCCCACCCCCGGAGCGCAGATGAAAAGGTCCAGGCGGTAAGTGCCGGGCTTGAGCCAGGGCGAAAGAAGGCGGAATACCCCTTCATATTTCTCGTCGCAAGTCAGCCAATGCCCAACCAACCGCGAGTCTGCTTGCGCCACAACCACGCCCTGATGGTTCACCACATGCGCGGAGAGATAGAAGCGATCTCCGCCCGGCTTTTGCCTGGCGATCCCGAACAAAAACTCCTTGGGTTCGCCGCTGTGGAAGAATTCCTTTGCCGCTTTCACCGAGGTGAAGCGTATCTCCCCGCAGCCAGGCCGCCGCAGATCGGCCGTCTGCTCGCCCTCGCTCATGGCCCAGCTGCCCACATATTGCTCGATGGCTTCATCGATTCCACCGCAGAACACCAGTTTGCCGCGCGAGAGCAGGATGCCTTTTGCGCAGAGCAGCGAAACGGCCTGGAGATTATGGCTGACGAAAATGACGGTTCGCCCGCTTTGCGCGACGTCCTGCATTTTGCCCAGGCACTTCTTTTGGAACTCGGCGTCGCCCACCGCCAGCACCTCGTCCACGATGAGGATTTCAGGGTTTAAATGCGCCGCCACGGCGAAAGCAAGCCGCACATACATCCCGCTCGAATAGCGTTTCACGGGCGTGTCGAGAAAGCGTTCAACGCCGGCGAAATCAACGATTGCGTCAAATTGGGTGACGATTTCGCTCCGCTTCATGCCAAGGATCGCCCCGTTAAGGAAGATGTTCTCGCGACCTGTCAGTTCGGGGTGAAAACCCGTTCCGACTTCCAGCAGGCTTCCGACACGCCCGTAAAGATCGATTTCCCCAGCCGTGGGGTCTGTGATCTGGCTCAAAACCTTGAGCAACGTGCTTTTCCCGGCGCCGTTGCGGCCGATGATGCCGACAACCTCCCCGCGCTTGAGTTCGAAAGAGATGTCCTGGAGCGCCCAGAAGGTTTCCTTGGATGTAAGGCGAAAGGGATTGCGCAGCCGGTGCAGAAGCGCCTCGTGCATGGTGGTGTGGCGCTCGGTCTGGTGGCTGATGGTGAAGGCCTTGGATAGGCCGCGGACGCTGATGGCGGGATGCATGGTGGTTATTGACAAGGCATCGGTTGGACATGCGGAGCCGTCGAAGACTTCGTTGCGGCGGCATGAAATGGAGAGGGCGAGGGGATGCGTGCGATGCGCATCCGCCGCGTGATGCTCATGAAAGGCGTGGCAAGCGAAGCCAGCAACGGGTGGCGCCCCGCCCAAAGCCAGTGCCGGATCTCCGGGCTCCAGTTTTCCTTCGAGTGCCCCCAGGAGGAGGTCTTGCGCAGCAGTTCCTTCTCCTCCCGTATCCAGGAGTAATGGACGATGCCCTGCCGCGGGCTGACGACCCGGTGGACCGGCGCGTTTTTGCAATGCCAGGGATCGGTGTTGGAGGAGCGGAAATCGACGCGGAAGAGCGGGACATCGCACTGCCGGGCGTTGCGCAGCCGCGTGCCGGGCCGCACGGCCACCGGGCCGGGAAATCCGCCGGCGGTCCGCCAGAACCGCGAACAGCGTTCCAAATAAAGGTCCTCTCCGAGGGCGCGGTAAAGCCAGCGGGCGGGATACTCCATAGCGGAGAATCCGCGCCGCTGGGCCTCTTTCAGGCAGTCAACGAAGTGAACGGGGTCCGCAAGCACCTCGTCTGTGTCGAGTTGCAGCACCCAATCCGCACCCTCCGCGGCCAGGTCGAGCGCACACTGGCGCTGATGGGTGTCATTTTGCATTGGATTGCACTCGGGGCGCGCGAAGAGACCTGGGTAAAACCGCATCTTGCCGCAGGGGTCGATGCGCCGCAGCCGGGCAAGGCACTGGTCCACCGGCAGCGGTGTGCCGGACCAACTCAACCCGGCGGCATCGTAGGAAACCACGATTTGCTGCACGAGGTCGTAGTAGGAAAGCACGCTCGCTTCGATCCATGCCGGATCGGCGGCCATGATGTAGGCGTTGATTCGCATAAGGTCAGATGACATCGGAAAAGAGCCGCTCCATCCGCTTGAATGCGAAAGCGCCAAGGCCGAGCATCGCGATGGAAACGAAAGACGAGTAAGCGAGCGCCCACGGCGAGATCACCCCGGAACCAAGCAGGGACCAGCGGAAGGCCTCCAGAAGCCCGGAGAGCGGGTTGAGGTGATAGAACGCGCGCAGGTGTTCTGGCACCACGCTGATTGAGTAGGCGACGGGACTCGCGTAGAGGAGCAGTTGTACCATGACGGGCAGGATGTGCTGCACATCCCGGTAGCTCACCATCAGCGCCGAGACGTAGAGCCCCACACCCATCGCGAGCATCAGAATCAAGCTCATCCACACCGGCAGAAGCAAAAGGCGCGGACTGATCGGAACATGGTTCACGGCCAGCAGCACGAGCATCATCGCAAAGGCCACTGCGAAATCAACGAGGGTCGAGTAGAGGGTGGAAAGCGGCAGGATCAAGCGCGGAAAATAGACTTTCGAAATCAGGTGCGAGTTGCCAACCAGCGAAAGGCTCACCTTTCCGAGCGTGTTGCTAAAAGCGCTCCAGCTCAACAGTCCCGCATAGGAGAAGAGGAAGTAGGGGATTCCATCGCTGGGCAGGCGTGCCACCTTGCCGAAGACAAAAGAGAAGATGCCCGCCGCCATGAGTGGTTGCGCGACCACCCAGAACGCCCCCAGGACGGTCTGCCTGTAACGCAGCGTGATGTCGCGGCTGCCCAGCGTCGCGAGCAGGTCGCGGTAGCGCCAGAGCTGGCGCAGGTCGAGAGGCTTGAAGCCGGAAACGGGCCGAATCTTTACCAAGGGAGTAGCCATTGAGTTCAAAAGGTTATTGTCATTAAGCCGCCATAGGGTGAACACGCCTGCCGATCACGTCGTCCATGTTCAGTTCGACCACGTTTGTCTGTCCCAAAAGCTCGATCAGCACGGCGATCCTCCTCCGCGCAGGCATGACGCTGTGGATGACGCATTGCAGCCCGTGAAAAACGCCGGTGCCGATGGTCGCGCACCCGCCCACTTCGAAAACCGGCGCCACAGTCCTCAAATCGCGGCTTCCCATGCTTTGGCGCAGGTCCTCGACGGTCCGCTCAGGGACCATCGGGTATTTGTTGCCGAAACGCACGATACCGCTCACCCCGCGCGCGGAGCGGACCTGGCACAGAAACGCCTGCGCATCGAACCGCGCGAAGAGGTAGCCAGGAAAGAGTGCCTCCGTGGCCCATGCCGCCCCGGCCCTTGTGTTCCTGCGAAAGCGGATGCGCGGGCAAAAGACCTCCACCCCTTCCCATTGCCGGATCTGCGCCGCCGCAATGTGCTCCTGTTTCGGGCGGCTTCTCAGGCAGAACCAATCCATTGTTTCGTCCATTTTTCCCTCGGTTTGTGTAAACAAGCTACCGCCATTGGCTGCTTGGCTGGCGTTCCTTCCCATGCAGCATCCCCTTCACCTGATGGCCTCCGATGCGGGTTTCAAGCGACGCGCCAAGCGCATCCAAGCCACTGCCGACATCGGTGATTCCAGCCCCTCAGCTCGCGCCGGTTGCCGGAACTGCAACGAGACTAAATGGAGATGATGAACGGGTCTATCGGAGGCTGTCCTTTCCTTGTATAGGACGCGTTCAATCATCTTGTAGGTCCATGTCTTACGCATGGAAACCGGCAGAAAAGATTGGTTTCTGCGGGGTGGTGTGGTTGAATTGGTTGCATCTATGGATAGGCGTTACTGGGGTCGCACCTTCTCGGAAAGCAGTCGCTGGCTGCTTGTGGCGGCTCTGGTGTATGCCCCGTGGGCCTACGGTTGTACTTTTCCGTGGGCATCCCTCATTCTGGACTGCCTGCTTGGGACGCTTTTCCTGCTTTGGCTGGCGTCCTGCATCGCGGGTGGGGTAAGCCCAGTCCTTGCGCGGATTCCCTTCTTCTGCGCTCTGCTGCTTGTTTCCACGGGCGCGTTTCTGGCGTGGAACGCCCATTTTAAGCATGATCCCGCCAGCCACCGCTTTATGCCCATCGGGACGTGCATCCCCCTGTTGCCGGGATGGATCGACCAGGCGCGCTCCGCGTCGGCGCTCCTGCACATCGCGGCGATGCTGGGCACGCTCCTTTTCGTTTGTGACGTGGCACGCGGCAAAATCTGGCGGAAGCGCCTCCTTGGCGTCATGGCGCTTGTCGGCGCATCGATCGCCTTCCTTGGCCTGCTCCAGAAGGCGACGGCAGCCCCCATGATTTTCTGGCAGCGGGGCCATGCCGAGAGCCCCTTTTTCGGTGGCTACTACTATCACGGCAACGCCGGAGCCTTTCTTAACCTGGTCTTGCCGCTGACCGCCGCGCTGGCATTTCGCTCGCTCCGTGGCACTGGAAAGCAAACTCAAACCGCGATCTGGGTTCCCGCATTACTGGTCTGCCTGGCGGCGACAACCGTGAATGTCTCCCGAGCCGCTTCTTTCATCAGCGGATTGCTCGCGTGCGCTTGGGCCGCCTTTGAATGGAGCAGATTTCGGCGGAATCATTTTCCAGTCTCCCGGCTTTCCATCGTTTTTGTGCTGGCGCTCGTTTTCACCTCGCTCTTCGCTGTTTCGCTATCGGCCGGGTCCGGGCAGGCCTGGCAGAAATGGGGCTGGCTGAAGGGGCAGTTGAACGAGGAAAATCCGCGCTATGTCGTGGCGTGTGTATGCGTGGATATGATCAAAGACTCCGGGGATTTCGGGTTTGGTCCGGGCACGTTCGAAATCGCCTTCCCTCACTACACAAATCATTTGGGGGGCTCGATTCGTGGGGTCTGGCGTTTTGCACATCAGGATTATCTCCAGACTTTGATCGAATGGGGTTGGTGCGGGGCCCTCCCGTGGGCGCTGCTTTTGTTTGGCGCCATCCTGAAAGCCTTCTTCGGAAGAGGGGATTCGCCCTCCGAAGCCCGTTTCCGGTTTGCGTGCGGCCTGGCATTGTTGGGCATCGCTGGTCACGCGATGGTGGATTTCCCATTCCAGATCGCCTCCCTCCAACTCTACGCAGCCGTGCTCGCCGGCATTGCCTGGTCCCGCCCAACGTGCCCGCATGCCGCCTTGGAGGAGGCTGGAGCGGTTCAACAAAAACTGTGACCGCGCTTTCGGGCGGCGCAAGCCGTAGTGCGTCTCTTCGAGCTTGGGCAGCATAGCCAAATACAGCCGCTGCGCTCAAAAAGCCGCCCTCCAGCATGCGGCGCTCCCAAATCACTGGCCACAGTTTTTATTGAAACGCTCTATCTCCCCTGGGAAAGCCGCTGGGCAGTGAAGCCGGGGAGACCGGCTTGGATGATCTTGCGCTTTGCCTTGGTGATGTCGTAGGCGACGCGGCGGAACTCGACGGTGCGCGCCTCGGGGGCAAAGATGACGTAGCATGCCTTGGGGTTGCGGTCGCGCGGTTGCCCCACGGCACCGACGTTGATGAGCGTCTTGCCCTCAGCGGGAAGCTGGATGCGGCCTTCCCCGAGATGCACGGAGAGTCTTCCCGAGGCCTGCCAATTCCAGACCATGGGGCTGTGGGTGTGGCCGCAAAAGCAAAGCGGGCGGGTTTGCGCCTGGAAATGCGCCTGGGCGTCATCGGGGCCGATCACATACCACCATTCCTCCGGGGCATCCAGAGACGCATGCACAAACTCAGCCCCCTCCTCAGTGCGCACCAAGGGCAATGCCGCCAGCCAGGCTCGTTGCTCCCCGGAAAGTTGCTGGCGCGCAAAATCCGTTCCGGCTTGTGCCGAGGCGTTCATCTCCTGCAAATCCTCTTCGGCGACCGCGGCAGCATCGTGGTTGCCTTGTATCACCGGGCATTGCAGGGAACGCACCAGTTCCAGGCACGCGGTGGGGTCGGCGGCATAACCCACGATATCCCCAAGACAAACATGACTCCGGACGCCCATCGCCTCCATGTCCTTGAGGACTGCCTGAAGCGCTTCGAGATTGGAGTGGACGTCGCTAAAGACGGCCTTTGCGCTATCGGTCATGCCATTTTATCATCGTTAGAATCCGGAGCGCAAAATTCATTCCGGTTTTGGCCAACGAATCTGACGTCGCAGCAGCCATTGAATGCCGATCAAATCCCAAATGCCGCGCCAGGCCCTGCGCAAGATGGTGTATTTGGAGCGGCCAAAGCGCCGGGGCCGGTGGTTTACCGGGTATTCTCCCACGCGCAGCCCGGCGTGTTCGAGCATGGCCACCATGTAGCACTGCATTTCATTGAAGGGGATGAGGAACTGCACGTGTTGCTTGCGCAAGACTTTGAGCGTGCAGCCCGCGTCCCGGATGGTGTCTCCCGTGAAAAGTTTGCGCACGCGGTTGGCGATGCGCGATGCGATCTTGATGCTCGTGCTGTCCTGCCGGTGTTGGCGGTATCCGCACACCACATCATGCTTGTCGGCTTGCCGCAGCAAATGGGGGATGTCTGCGGGATCGTTCTGCCCATCCCCGTCCATCAGGACACAAAACTCGTGGCTGGCGCGGACGAGCCCGGTATAAAGCGCGGCGCTTTGGCCCAGGTTTTTCGGCATGGAAATCAGGCGGACATCGGAGAAGGTGCGAGCGATCGAGGCGGTCGCGTCCGTGCTTCCGTCATCCACGGCAATGATTTCCGCAGTGGGGTTGGTTTCGCGGATTTCCCGCAAGACCATCTCCACATTTTCCTCTTCGTTGTAGAAGGGAACGATGATGGAGATGGGGGGGAGGATGGGGCTTTCTGGCAATGTGGGCATGGTGTTTGGTGGTCAGACTATGGCGAAGGAGCAGCGTTGCGCAATTCCCGGCAAAGATAAAGGTAGTGTTCTTTCAGCGTCCGATTCCCATCGGCGTGGCGGATCGTGGCGACGTGTCTTACTTCGACGAAGTCCATCCGCAATACCGTGGGGATTCTCTCTTTGTCGGAGACAAACAGCGCGCTGCTTCCAGGGGGCAGCGCGCGGTAGCCCGGCCAGATGGAGTATTGGTTTGTCACCGTGTCTGTGGGCGGCATGTAGGTTTCAGGACGGCCCGGCAAATAAAAGCAAAGGAGGCTCGCGAGCATGTATTTGTTGGCGATGTAAACCTGCGTGCCTTCCTTCGCGGCGATCCCTGAAGCGGCTTGCGCGAGTGCGTCGTAGCCGCGAGAGCGGTCCATCGGATCCTTCCCGGGCGGCAGATGCAGCCAGCGCGTATTATGCAATAAAACCGTCTCCAGGATGGCGACTCCCAGCGCTGCGAGCCCAAACCAGCGCACCCAGCGGCGCTCGCGTCCACCATTATCCCATACTGCGGCGAAAAGAATAATGCCCGCGACATAGGAGGGCGCCGTCCAATTCGCCTGTCCCGCCTTGTTGGCGCTCAAGGCGAGGTAAAAGAGGAACAACGGCAGGAACAAGCACAGCAGAAAGCGGACTTGGAGGCGCAGGGAGGGATCGAGTTTCGGACCGAAAAGAGCCCCCATGATGCCTAGGAATAACAGTGGCGAGATGACTCCGGCCTGGATCGCAAGAAAGCTCGCCAGTTCCCCCGGCGAGAAATGCCAGGAACCGTCCATCGCTCCCCGGTGCACCAGATGCACCACGGTAACCCAGTGGTGCCGGGCGTTCCAAATCCAAATCGGCGCCATGCAGACGAGCGCCGCCCCGAGCATCGCATAAAAGGGGGGCCTAAGCAGCTGGCGCCGGTAGGGAGCGCAGCAGAGGCAGAAGAGGGCGAAGCAAAGCAGTTCGACAAGGTTGGTGTATTTGGCCAGCCCGCCCAACCCGATGAGAGCCCCGACCAGAATCCACGCCCCAAGGCGGTGCGTGTCCTTGGCATGCCAGAAACAGAGGGACGCCATCGTCCAGAAAAAGACGCTCAGGGGATCGATGGTCATCAGGATGCTTCCCACCGCAAACAACGGAACGGCGGAGGCAATCAGGACGGTCAACCACGCGACCCGCTCATTGAAGAGCGTCTTGGCCAAGGCATAAAGGCCAAGCCCGGTCCCCAAAGAAAGCAGCACCGCGAAGAAGCGGATTCCGAAAACGGTATCCCCGAAGAGGTGTGTGCCCGCAGCAATCGTTGCGGCGGCGCCCGGCCCCTTGTCGAAAAAGCTCAAGTCAAGATGCTTTGAACACACCCAATAGTAAGCCTCATCCCCGACCAGACCGAGTGTCGTGCAATACCAGAAGCGGAAAAGCGTCAGGCCGATCAGCAACGCGAGCGTTGCGCGGAAATAGGGGAACTCCTGATCTGTGGGTGGGGGTGCCACTGGGCTTGGGGCTGGGCTGCTCGATGGCATCAAAGAAATCTTTACAATTTCACCGTCTTTGCAAGCCCGCATTTCGGGGGTGCCCACAGCCCACTAGAGTTTTTCCGGACGGACACCGCTCCTATACCGCGGTTCCCGGTAGCAACTCGCCGGATGTCCCTTGCCCGAATGGCTGTTGGCATAGGTGGCCAGAGCCAGCAGCGGGAAGTTGTTACGGTACATGTCGTAGTTCAGGTAGAAGACGCGTGGAAAGCCGGTTCCGGTGGTCTGCGGCTCGTTCCAGCTGCCGTCCCGGTTTTGGGTGCGGATGAGCCACTCGATGCCGCGCCCGATCGCCGGGTGATCGAGATCGCCGCAGGCGCACAACCCCATGACAGCCCAAGCCGTTTGCGAAGGAGTGCTCACACCGCGCCCTTTCCAGGCGGGATCGTCGTAGCTGGCGGGGGATTCCCCCCAACCGCCATCCGCATTCTGGCAGCTTTCCAGCCACTCCCGGGCCCGCAGGATCCACTCCTGGCACATCGGTTCCCCGATGGCCCGCAAACCCCGCAGCACCTGCCATGTGCCATAAATGTAGTTCACACCCCAGCGTCCATACCAGGAGCCGTCCGCCTCCTGTGTGCGGCGAAGGTAGGCGAGGGCGCACTGCACGGCGGGATGCTCCCGGTCGAAGCCGATGTAGCCGAGCAATTCGAGCATCCGGCCCGTGAGATCGCTGCACGACGGGTCAAGGATGGCGTTGTGGTCCGCAAATGGCACGCTCTCCAGCCAGCGCTGGGTGATGTCCTTGTCAAACGCCCCCCAGCCGCCGTCCCGGCATTGGAAGGAAAGAAGCCACGGCAACGCCCGCTTGAAAATAGCCCGCAACCCCTCGGACGAACCGCCCGGCGGCGCAAACCGCAGCGCCATGAGCACCATCATCGTGTCGTCGGTGTCCGGGTAGTAATCGTTGCGAAACTCGAAGGACCACCCGCTGGCGACCGGATCCAGCCATCCTGGTAAAACCATTTTCGTATTCGTTGATCAGTTCGGCAGCGGTTGGGCCGGTTAGCTAAATTAGCTCCAGATTCTCCGGAAGTGGCTCGCGAATTGCGCGCAGTGGAAATCCTTGATACATAGCCCCGACCCAGGTCATCACCGGTTCGAAGCGTGCATATTGGGTCGGAGTAAGAGTTCGCATGGGCCCGCGATGGCTATCTATAACTGCCGAAAGCTTTTCGTATCTACTCTTGAGGCACACGGTCTCTCCGTCCTCAAGAAACCGTATGCCATCCATGAAGATGAGGCTGGCCAGGACCGGGCTGAAAAATTCATTCTCACCGGATTCCTTCAGTCCGAATATCCAGCAATTGTCATCCCATGGAATCCGTGGGGCACTGTGGACAATTTGAAGCGATCTCTCGTTGTAGAGTTGCAGGCACCAGTAGCGACTGTCGGCATGATGGAAAAACATATTGGCGACTTGAGCAACCAGGTAGAGTCCCTCCCGATGTTGCAATTCCGTAGCGTATGCACCCCGATAGGGTTCGCCCAAGTCCCGAAAGTCAACTAGTCGTGATCGCATTTCCGATAGAAACTGCAGAGCCACTTCTATATAAATATCCCGGTCGGTATTGAATTCCCGGAGCATCCCATCAGGGAGTCCAATACCATCCCAGCGCGATGGGTGAAGATCTTCAAGCAGACCCCTTACCACCTTGTCCTTGTCCACTTCCCACTGGACGAAGGCCTGGACTTGATCGATGTGTTCTTGTCGCAATTGATCTAGCCTAAGCATCGGTCACCTCCACTTCTGTCATGCCTTGGATTGCCTAGAGATCGACATTCAAGCCCTGGTCGTCCATCACCAACAACAAACTCCCCTCCAGCGCGGCACCCACCCAGTAATCACGTACGCTGGCGATCCGGACACTTGAGACTGGCGGCATTGGCGCGATCACTGTGATCT
>Ga0118677_10002051_pt1 | contig 41338 bp, 36 predicted proteins | sample AliMusrvi5mmetaG_FD_86154 | JGI IMG/M metagenome (GOLD analysis project Ga0118677, IMG submission 86154)
CGTTGTTCTCAGCGCGCTTCTGGGTGGGAGCGAACAAATGAGTGATCATGCCACAAAATGTTTTGAGACGCGTGGCGACACCTGTGGCCAGAAGGCAGGATTCATTTTTTTTCACCGTCGCAGGGACGGCATGTTAGATTTCTTGGCGCGGATAATCAGATTGATCGCCCGCAGCGCGATACTCGCCAGTAGGCGGGAAATTAGTCAAGATTTATTTTAACTTTGTAGAATTAAATAGACTATGTGATTCAATCGCCTTCCCCGGCGTAGAACGGGATACCATTCTCCCTTTGCAGCCTGGGCACCGGCAGAAAGCAGGAAAGCTTTTCCAAAACAGACCCACCAACAATAATAACGGCACAATAAAGAGCCACCAAAACGAAAAGCCACATGATTGATTCAGTCCGTATGCCATCGGTGTGGTAATGGCGAGCATGAGCAAGATAAGGCCTTTTCCTGCGATCCAGTAGAACCGATATTCGGCGACTTTAATCCTATGGTTGGGAATCAGCCTGTATGCCTTTTGGGCTAAATGCATAGGTGTATTCTGAGTGTAAAGTCGTATTATGGCTCAGTGTGTTTGATCTGATCAAACACACTGAGATTGTTACCGGTGTCACATTTTTCCGGATTGGAGTGCTTCGTCCATGGGCATTTCATGGGAAGTTTTTTAGGGCTTTCATGCCGTATTCGCAAGCCGAATTCTGTTGGATCAGGGGGGCCGTATGGGTTGGACGATTAGGGTTGGAAGTTGAGCGGACTGGCGGCTCCCACGCAGGGGCGTAGCATCTCCATAGTCAGCACAAAATAGCAGACATAGAGCGTTGATGTATTGCGTTCCGCCCGGTTCGCCAGTTTTTTCCATGCTCGCTAGTGCTCGCCACGCGTACATCAATCTATTCCCCCCGCGTGAACGCAGAACTCCCAGCGATCTTTGCGCCTTGGCGGTAAAACATCTTCTATTTTCTCGGATCTCCTCACTCGTAAGCGGCATTGCCAATCCGGGGGACATGTGTAGTTTTGCACGTGGTGATGTTTCCCATCCATTCCCTGCGACGTGTGTGTTTTGCGCGTGGCGTTCTTATCAAACCGGGTAAACGGGTGCTTTGTGTGACCGGCTTGTGGCTTATGTCCCTGTGTTCGGGCATGGCCGGTGGCGAGCCGAACCTCCTGCCGAACGGGACCTTTGCAGGCAAGGAGCCGCTTAAAGGGTGGCTTACGGGGTTCCCGGACGAGGCGTTTTACAAGGATAACGCGGCTTACATCAAAATAGCGCCATCCAGCGAAACAGGCGGCCGCAGGGCAATCGTGATGGATCTGGCGGCGGGCATCGCCGGAAACCAGGGCGGGAAGATCGAGAGTGTGCCCGTGCCCGTGGAACCCGGCGGCAAGTACCGGATCGAGGTCGATTGCATGACATGGGATTTTTCCGCGAAGATCCATGTGGAGGCGTGGGCGGCTGATCCGCATCCGGAACAGAAACGCACGATATTCCGCCGGGCGCCTGCAGACGGCAGGCCGGCATTGATGATGTGTTATCGCGCGCAGGTGCCGTCACCACCGGACAAGGCCAAGACATGGTCCACTGCCGGCCGCGAGTTTACCGTGCCGAAATCCGTGGTGGTTGCTGGTCAGGATGAAAAACCGGCCTTTATTAGTGTGAAGGCGGTGGCCTATGGTGGCACCATGGCTGCGGGGAAATCGTATTTCTCCAATTTCCGGCTCGTCCTAGTGGCCCCCGGGGAAAAGGTTGCCAAAGAGAATGCCAAACCTTGATAGTATCCAGTGAACTCCAGCCCGTCCAAATCCAGCAATAGTGACTCCCTGAGTCCGCAGCGGATTTTGCAGCGTGCCGGGCGGGCGCTCAAGCTAGGGCGGAGCCTCACCTCGTTGGTCATGGGAGGAGTCACCACTGGAGTTGTGCTGGTATTTTGGATGGTGGTGGATTCACGGGCGCACTTTGGTATGGTAGGCCGCTGGGCGGGTTTTGTGGCCGCAGCCTTGCCCTTATTTGCTGCACTGGTCTGGGCCTTGCGTGTCTCCCTGCGGAGACAGGATGAGGCAGCCTTGGCGCGACGCATCGAAACCGCCACCGGGCGCAATGACAATGCACTGGTCAATGCCGTGCAGCTAGATAGGGCGCTGGCCGATTCCTCGCCGTGGCGCAACGTTTTGCTAGGTGAGCTGACGGGCCTGTGGTCGGACATGCCATGGGAAAGGGTTTACAACTGGAGGGTGCTGAAACGCGCGGCGTGGGGCGCGGGTGTTCTATTTATGTTAGGATTGGCGGGGTTCGCGTGGCGCCCCACCGAGTTCCGTCAGCGGCTGGGGCGGGTCTTGATGCCGGCCAAGGAGATAGCACCTATCACCCGCACCCACGTGACGGGCGTCACGCCGGGCAACCGGGTGGTTGCGCGAGGAACCGTGCTGAGCATGGGGGTGGATCTAACTGGTAAAGCCCCGGATGAGGTCTGGATGGTGATCACCAAGACTGATGGAAGTGTGGAGCGTCACATGGCAAAACGAGTTGGCCATAGCCTCTCGTGGACAGTCGATCACAAGTGGCTGGAGGGAGGGACTTATGGATTTGAGGCCGGTGACGCCCGCTCGTTCGACCGCACGATCGAAGTGCGGGTCCCAGCCAAGGTGTTGGCGCGGCAGCTTGCGGTGACTCCACCTGCCTACACCGGCTTGAAACCCTTTCTCGTTCCGGATGGCACCACGTGGCCAGCGGTGCCACAAGGGTCCAATGTGGTGGTGGAGTGGTTTTTTGATAGGGGACTCAAGGACTTGAAGGTTGATCACGATGAGGCCAAGACCAGCAACGCGGGCAAACCGGAGACGTGGAAGTTGAGCGGACAATTGAAGACTAGCAAATTCTGGTCCGCGCGTTGGACGGATGTCGACAGTCTAAGTGACCAGGGTCGTGTCGAATTCAACCTCAAGGCGGACGAAGCGCCGCATGTGCGGCTGATCCAGCCCACTGGGGAGGAAGAGGTGCTGCTCACGCGTGACGCATGGCTGAGACTTTCATTCGAGGCGACAGATGACTATGGGCTGGCAGATGTGACGGTTTACCGCGGGACGCCGGAAAAACCGGATGGCCGGGTGATACGGACGTGGCAACCGCGAGCGCGTTTATTGAGGGAAAGGGTGGATATCCCCTTGTCCTCATGGCTCGGGAAAGCAGAAACCGAGGCATGGTTTTGTGTGGTGGCTCGCGACAACAACAATGTCACCGGACCTGGACGTACAATGTCACGCTTGTTGGTTGTGAAGATAGTCAGTGCTGAGGAATTGAAACGCGCGACTGAAAGTCGTCAGGGAGACGTGTTAGGAAATATGGATGACCTGCTGCGGCTCCAACAAACCAACCTGGATGCCACGCGCCTGATGACTCGCAATGAGGATACCGCCGACCGGGGTGATGCCGAGACGCTGGTGGAGCGGCAGATGCGAGTAGAAGCAGCGGCCGGACAGATGGTAGCAGCCACACCCGCTGGATCTGCCCCATGGCGCGATGTGCTGGAAGGTATGCTAGCCAAGGAAATGCCAGACGCGGTGATGGCATTGCGGGATGGTGCGTCTGCCAAGGGTGCCGCACGGTTGCAGGCACTGGCAAAAGGCGAGGCATTGGAAACCGCGATCCTTGCCCGTTTGAAAAATCTTCCCGCCGACTTCAAAAATGAAACCGCCGGAGCGGTTGTGCTGGATCTGATAGGAAAAGTGGAGGATCTGTTCAACCGTGAAAAATCTCTGCACGCGCAGGTGCTCAAGGCCACGGTCGGTAGCGGCGCGGCAATCGCCCGTGATCAGGACGCACTGGCCGACAATGCGCAGGTGGTGCGCAAGGCGCTGGCGGACGGAGCCTTGGATTCATCCGTAGGGGACGCGACATTCCGAAAGGTCTTAGGCAAGGCGGCAGCGCTGATGGGCGAGACTCTCATCTACGAACATATGCTCAAGGGCGCGGAGCAGATCGAGCAGGAGCATTTCCCGGAAGCCGCGCCGCTCTGCAAACAAGTGCTGGTGGATCTGGCAAAGGTGCTTGAACTGCTGAACGCATCGCAGCGCAGTCACTCCGGTGATCAGGCGGAATCGATGAAAGAAATGGCCGCCGGGATGAAGGAAAAACTTGAAACTCTGGCCGAACAACAGCGGTCAGTGGTCGAAAAAAGCAAGGAACTCGCGCACAAGGACGAGTTCAAGCCTGAGGATGTGGCTGCGGCCAACGAGCTGGCGGCGGAGAAAAAGGCGATCGAGGATTTGATAGAGCAAATGCTCACGGATGCCCATGCGTTTCCGGATCTCAAACCGATGAACGAGTTGCGCGAGGAGCTCACCAAGATCTATGAGGACGTGGTCCAGAAGGATGCCGCGCAGGCTGCGGCAGGTACACTGAAACCCTCGGAAATCGCCGTGCAGAAGGAGGAAAGCATGCTCAGCGACATCGAAAAAGCCAAAGAGACCGCTGAGGACATGGAAATGTGGCTGCCAGACAAGAATGATACCACCAAGTGGCTGATGGAAAACTTCGACGTGGCCGAAATGCCGGAGATTCCCAACCTGCCGCTGCCGGATGCGTTCACCGATCTTGTGGGGGATCTGCTCAAGGAACAGGAGGACCTGGCACAACAGGTGCAGGATGCCGCTTCTAACAATGCACTGGCAGTCAATCCTGCCAACGGTTGGGAGGTAGCCGATGGGCCGATGCCTGGATTCAATGCCCAAGGGAAGTCCGGAAACACCCGTCCTAACAAAAACGAGCAGACAGGCCGCTCCAGTGGGGGACGTGAGGGCATGTCGAGCGGGGAAATGGTTAACCAACGTGCCGACCATCTGGAAGGCAGCTCAATCGACGCGCGTCGCACCAATGATCCCATGCAGAAAGGGCAAGTGCAGGATGACGGTCCGCCTGCGGATGCCAAGGCTACTGGTGGAGGCAAGGCGGGCGGGGCGAGCCAACGCACGGGCATGACGGGAGATGCTCCGCTGCGTGCGATGAACTCACCCAACCAGATCCTCAACAATGCGCTGGCCGCAGAGCAGGCGCTGCTGGCGCAACAATCCGCCAAGAGTTATGCCACGGCGCGGTTGTTCTATCTGAAAACTGGCAGGCTGCCGGAAGTCGCACGATTGATGGACGAATCCCACGATGCCCTGAAGAGCGGGCGATTGGCGGATTTCGAGGCACTGCACAGTCGCATCGTCGGGCGCTTGCGCGAGTTGGGCGAGGGGAGCACCACATCCGCAGATAATCTGTCTGTAGGAGCTGGCAGCCGGTTCGTAGGAGAGAAACGCCTGCCCGGCGGGGCTGATGTCGCCGTTCCCGCCGGATACGAGCAACCTGTGGATGATTATTTCCGCTCGCTTGACACACCCTGATGCTGAAAATCCCGATTATATTGTTAGTGATGACCGCTTTGGCCGCTGCCGGTCCCAAGGGCGGGAAGAAGGAGTGGGCAGTGGCGGGTGCGCCGTACCGCGTGGAGCTGCACGTGGCCAGCCCGCCGGATGATCCTGATGCTGGCTGGGAGATCCGCCTGCCCGATTTTGGATATGGCCGGCCGGACATGCGCGATGCTGTTTTGATAGGACCGGACGGCAAGGAGATCGCACTGGACGGAGTCTGGCGTGGGACAGGACGCACACTCCTGATGCTGGCAGCGTCAATGCCCGACGAAGGGGAAGTGGCCATGCTTTATTTCGGGGGCAACAACTCGCCGCGGATGAAGTCATGGTCAGCCAAGCGGAGCCTGCTATTAGAAACGAAGCGACTTCCCGCTGGTGCGGACGTGGCCACCTTCGGCGGGTGGCAGGAAGCCTGGAAGAAATCCAAGGCGGTGGATGGCATGGGTTTTGTTCCGCTGATTTTCCAAGGAGAGAACCCGTTTGGTGAGTCCGGCCATTTCATGAGCCGCTATACTGGACGCCTGAAGACTGGAGACGGAGGGAATGTGAAATTTTATACCCTGTCACATGATGTTTCTTATGTTATGATAGAAGGGCATCCAGTTCTGAAGTGGCAGCAGACTACCCCTCCGCCGCTGGATCCAACAAAAGTGCCAATGAGGGAAGTTAAAATGCCAGCCAATAGCGCGAGCGTAGAATACTGCCATGCGACAGGCGACCCACCGGCGGCAATGGTGCTCGGGTGGGACCATGGTGGGAAGCTCGACAACGTGGCCCCGGATGCATGGGTGCACCCGGGACAGGTGAAGGCTGATGCGATTGAGTCACACGACGGCGCTCCGGTGCCGCTGGCAGTCCTGCAGGCAGATAGATATTTAGGTTATGGCGATGAATGGTATGTCAGCATCAAGTGCGCGGTAGCCAATCCCGTGGAAGGGTGGCAGGCGGAGTGGCTTTGGCCAGATGGTCGCATGGCCCAGGGGCCAGAGATCCGACGCCTATGGATGAGCCTGTCACCGCTGAAAATGGTGCTGCGCCTACGCAACGGCATCCAAGTGATCGAGGGGCGTCAGGTACTGGTGATCCCGAGGGAAATAGCCGCAGCTTCCGTCAATAACGACGAGCAGCGGAAGGAATTTTTAGATTTGCTAGATAAAGAGGACCCCTCTGCGCTGGATGAACCAGCACTCCGTGCGGGGTTCGTTTTGGCCGATGATTTTCTTTCCGCATCCGTCGCGGCGCGTTGGGCAGAGGCATGGCTGAAGGTGGCCAAACCTGCGCCAGGTTCTTGGGTAAAGGCCGTAACCACGGTTATCCGGGAAAATGCCAAACGAGACCCGAAGGCCGCGCTAGACCGCCTGTTAAAACTCGACGAAACTGCCCGCAAGGTGATGGCGCGCGAGGCGCATTTGTTGGAACTGGATCTGCGGGTCTTCGGGCTCAAGGATCCCGCAGTGATTGGCCTCGCCGGGACACTGCGCAAGGGTGGTGACGCGCGGCTGAAGAATATGGCGATCATCCGTCTGGGGGACTATTATCTCCTTACCGGAAGGATAGAGGATGCCGTGCGTTGTTTTGATGAAGCCGTGGCTGATTCCAAGGGAGCTGCACAAAAGGCTCCGGTGATCGACCGCGCGCACTCACTGGCCATAGAGGAGTTAGTGAACGGCAATCATGCCGAGGAGGCCTACGCGAAACTGGAGGAATGGGAGATTCTTCATCCGGCGGCCAGGATTGAGGGCGATCAGTTATTGTGGCGTGCGCGTGTGAACTTTCTAACTGGAGATTGGGGGCGTGCCCTGCAAGATTTGGAAACCAGTCTCAAGGTGCGGCCCGGATCACCCGAGGAGATTGAGGTGCGATTCTGGCTTGGTAGGGCGCAGTTTGAACTCGGACACAAGGACGAAGCCCGAGTCATCTGGAACGCACTGGTGAAGGATTATCCGAAACACGAACGCGCGGAAGCGGCAAAAGCATGGGCGCAAAAACCATAATTCTATCAGTCATGTGTATGGCCGCTGCTGTGGCGTGGGCGGACGGTCCGGGCCGCATTTACACGCAGCCTTCTGGCGCGGACTCAGGTGTTATCACAGCCAAGGTGGGTGGTGCGGTTTTGACTCACGCGATAGCCGTTGAGCGGGATCGTGCCCGCGTCTATCTGGCGGTGCTGGATCCAGGTGGAGTTGGATTCCGCTTTGCAAATCTTCCTGTGGGTCGCTTTGATCTGGTGCTAGTCACTCGTGACAATCGAGTGATAGAAGGGCTCGGTCTGGGAGTAGCGGCTAATTTGCCGGAAGACAGGGTGAAAACGCTAGAGGCAGGTGTTACCAAGGCGGATTCCTTTTTCAACCGGCATGTGATCCACAGGATAGGAATCGAGGGCGAATCCGCGTGGGTGTTTGTCGAGCGGATCCGTGACGGGGAAATCCTGCGCGGATCTGGCGAGATTCTCAATGCCAACCTGCGCCGTCTGGAAATCATAGAACTGCGCGAGGCCTCTGATGAGTGGCAGATGGTGAGCACCCGTCATCTCTATCGGGAGGAAGCCTCCCAAATCAAAGGCATTCCGTTTCTTATTCATCAGCAACTTCCCGCGCTGGGCGGTCTGCGCGTGGCGGGCGCGCCGCGCGATCTCGGCACCATAGACCTCACCTTACATTGATAGAATATATGACTACTCCCAAATGCTTATCCATCACTTCGGGCAGGGATGCGGGCAAACGCGCTCCGCTGGATTCACCGCCGGTCACTATCGGCCGGGCCGATGACAACCGTATCATTCTCTCTCCGGAAACTGCCGCTTCCCGGCACCATGCCGAATTGTCGGAGGACGACGGATTTTGGTCCGTTAGGGACCTGGGCAGCATGAACGGTACTTACGTTAATGGTGAGCGCATCGAGTGGCCGCGCGTGTTGTGTGACGGTGACCAGATCAAGATCGCCGGTGACACGATGGTTTTCGGGAACCTGTCTGGCGAGGACACGGCGAGCGATGCCGCAGCGCACAAGGGTAAGGCTGCCATGACTCGGAAATCCGGTGCTTCCACGGTGGTGCTGGATTCAGGGTCGGCTGGTGTAGAAGTGGCGGAAGAAACCGCGGCGCAACTCCGCATACTTGTGCCGCGTCTGGAAGGGGTGATGGAGGAGGTCAGCAAGGCCATTGTAGGCCAGAAGGAAATCATCCACGACTTGATGATAGCCCTGATGTCACGAGGGCATGTACTCATGGTTGGTCTGCCGGGGCTGGCCAAGACGCTGATGATACGGACACTGGCCGAGGTTCTGGATCTGAGGTTCCGGCGCATCCAGTTCACACCGGATCTGATGCCCACCGATATCACCGGCACTGACGTGCTAGAGGTGGACGAAGCCACGGGGCGCAAGAATTACCGCTTCATCCGCGGCCCAGTGTTCACCAATATCCTGTTAGCTGACGAGATCAACCGCACACCTCCGAAAACCCAGGCAGCATTGCTAGAAGCAATGCAGGAATACCACGTCACCGCCTCGGGGGAGACCTACCCGCTGGCTCCGCCGTTCTTCGTGCTAGCCACCCAGAATCCTCTCGAACAGGAAGGAACCTACCCGCTGCCCGAGGCGCAACTAGACCGATTCATGTTCAGCCTGAGGGTCGGTTATCCGAGTGAGGCTGAGGAGGAGGAAATCGCTTCAAGCACCACATCCGACCACAGCGTGGAACTGATCAAACGCATGAGCGGCGAGGAGATCCTGCGGCTGCAGAAACTGGTCAGACGGCTGCCTGTCTCGCCACACGTCGTGAAATATGCCACCCGTCTGGCACGCGCCACGCGTCCCGATGATCCACGCGCACCATTGGATGTTAAAAAGTGGGTTCATTGCGGGGCCGGCCCGCGGGCGACTCAATACCTGTTGCTGGCGGCTAAGGCCGGGGCGGTCATGCGAGGCAGCTTGGTGGCCAATTGCAACGACATCCGTCTTGCTGCACTGCCGGTGCTGCGCCACCGGATGTTCACCAACTTTGCCGCAGACTCCGAAGGCATAGGCACTGATGATATCATCGCCAAAGTCCTCAATGAGGTCTCCGAACCAGGTGAGAAGGACTATCAGAAATAGAGAATCACTCCAGATACCCGCTCAGAGCATCACGCAACGAGGTGCGGGCGCGGAACAACAGGCTTTTAACCGCAGAGACTGTCAGGTTCAGGGTTTCGGCGATCTCTTCGTATGAGAGCTGCTCATAGCGGCGGAGAACCACAGCCAGACGCTGTGTTTCCGGCAGCGCGGCAATAGCAGAGTCGACAGCGCTCTGCAGCTCGGCCTGCAGGAGTTCCGCGTCGGGTTGGCGTTCGTGGCGCTCTTCGATTTGCTGGCTGGAGGATTCCTCGCGTTCGTCGGAGGAAATCTCTTTTTTGCGGGAGCGGCGCCGGGTTTCGTTAAAAACAAGGTTGCGCGTGATGGTGAAAAGGTAGGTCGTAAACTTCGCGTCCGGGCGGTAACGTTTGGCGTTGCGCCAGATGCGCAGGAAAACCTGCTGGGCAATGTCCTCTGAGTCGTTGGCATTGCCGAGCATTTTGGTGACGGTGCCGATCACTGCAAGTTGGTGACGTTCCACCAGTTTCCGGAATGCCGCATGGTCACCTGCGCTTATGCGTTCCATCAGCGCGAAATCAAGGTCGCTCTCGTCTGCATGGGCTGGCGTGAGAGGGTCCTCCATGTTTAGAAATTCGGGTAGGAAGCCGATAAAGGCGCGCTCTGTGGGCAATGGAACCTTTCGGCTCTCCTAAAGTTGCGTTTCAACATTGTGTGTTAGAGTTCCGCAGCCCTTGCCCAAGCCTCCACTTCGGGATCGAGAAACACCTCGTCGAGCACCTCGCGAGCCCAGTCCTCGCGTTTGGCCAGTTCGTTGAGCATACGCCACGCAACCACCTGCACGGCTGGGTTTTCGCTCCAAACCGCCTCCGCAAGGCATTGCCATGTCCTGCCGGCCATGAGTTTCGGCTTTTCCAGAGCTTCGCGGCATTCTGGAGAGACCAATAGGATACGGTCGATGTCCGGTTCTGCTCCCGTGGGTGGGATTTCATAGGGCGACAGGGAAACACCCGCTGCGCCGGTAATCTCGCATTTGGATTTGGCGCGACGCGCAAGGTCCTTGCCCATGCCTTGCAGGACCATCATTCGAGCCTGGTGCAGTTCATACCCCTTTGCCATGGGCGGGTTCTTATCAGAAAATCCGCTGTCATGGAATCCTGAAATTCTGGAATTCTGGCATGCCGATGTCGTGCAAACACGCGCTCGCCAGAAGAACGACGACACCTAACGATATTGAGGAAGCTTTTGGAACGGTTGTCATTTTGATGGAATGTGCCTTATTTGCCGCCTTCCCCTGAGTATAAGGGAAGCCATACCTTGTACAGGGAGCCGGAAGAACCGGCGTCAGCAAAGGGAATCAGGCGTATGGTTTGGCCGCCATGAACCTTGATGCGAAATACTTGTGCGCCCGACCAAGTTTTCAATCCATCTGGAGCCGACTCAGTGGTGACAGTAGTCGCGGAGACTTCCTTGTTGTCAATCATGACGGCGGACAGATCCTTCACTCCGGTAGCTAGAAGGGCTTCGTCGGCTGCGAGGACGAGCGGCCCATATAGAATGGCTACCTTTCCCTGATTCTTATGGTCGCCAACGACAACACGAGTCTCTAAAGGAAAGTTCAGTTCTATCTTGTCTCCCGGGTTCCATTCTCTGTGGATGGCCACATATCCGTCTGCGGCTGGGTTGGCTTCTATCTTGGTATCATTGACTTTCAGGGTCGCGCTATGGCACCACGCAGGCACTCGTGCTTTGACAGTGAAGGTCTTTCCTTTGGCGGAGGGGCCAACAGTGACGAGAATCTTTCCATCGCTGGGATACCGCGTCTCGGTGGCGATCGATACGGGGCTGCCGTCACGCAGTGAGAGTTTTACCGAGCCTTCGTCATACAGGTTCATCACCACTCCGTCTGCGTCGGTGCTTGTGGCGAAGGAGGGAATCAGTGCTATGCCGCGCGGACCGCTGGAGAGGCAGCAATGCCCGTCCAATGAATCACTGTAGGGTTTTTTGCCTTCCATCTGCACGTAATAACCCCAAGCGGTGCCACTGGGATTTTGGGCACCTAGCAGTTGATTAAGCAACGCCTTTTCGAGTTGTTCGGCAAAGCGGGCCTCTCCGGTCAGACGGAGCAGATGAGCGTTCAACTGAATCCATGTTGTGGTGACACAGGTTTCGCCGACATTGGCGACGTTGGGTAGGTCGTAATCATCTCCAAAGTGTTCATTGTAACTCGCCGCGCCGGTGATGTAGAGCCGTTTGTCCACGATGTCCTGCCAAGCGTTCAAACACGCATCCAGAATCTTCTGGTCTCCGCCAATGGTACGGTAGTATTCGAGCGCGCCATTCAGGCAGGAGAGCATTTCATAGGCTTTGGCATTACCGACTTTGTCCACGCGTTTGAGTTCCAAAAGACGGGAAACGATGTGTGGGCCGTTCGGTTGTTCCCATGCACGCAGGATGTATTTACAAAAGTCGAGATAGCGGGGTTCCCCAGTCAGGCGGTAGAGCAACACCATAGGCTCCAACACGCTGGTGGGTGCCATGCCTACGTGCTGGCCAGCCAGGATGATGTCCCGCTGACCTGGCTTGTCACCAAATGTCCGGCACAACAGATCGGCCATGCGTGTGCAGGTGGGCAGGGGCGCCATGTTACCAGTGTAGCGCATGTAGGTGATTAGACCTATCAGATTGTACTTGTGTGCCCACACGTCCCATTCCGTCCATCGGTCCTTTTCTGCATAGGTTCCCAGATAACCGTCTTCCAATTGGCACTTGCAGAGCTCAGCCACGGTGAAATCAAGCTTGTTGCGCAATGTGCTGTCTCCCGTGTAAACCCATGCCAGTGTGGCGGCGTGGAGCCATTTCCCGACGTGCTCGCCATCCCATGACTGACGGCCTGGACGCTTGCGATAACCTTCCAGCAATCGTGCCGGATCGATCATAACCAGACGTTTGCTCTCGTTGTTGGTGATGCGAGTTCCAAGCCATCCGGTAAGTTGCACCTTTTCGGGATCCTGGAATGCCTGGTGGTCAGCGATAGCGCAGGCTATTTTTTCAGGCACGGGAGCAGTGGCCGCGACGACAGGTGTGGTGACGGCAACGGTCGCGGTTAATGCGGCTATCAGGAATGAAATGTGCTTTTTCATGCTGGCTATGGCTACGGGTAGTGGTCCTGGCTTTTGCGGATTTACTCTGTTTTGGCACTGGCCAAAGCATCGAGAATGCGAGATTTGCGAATCGAGTTTATACGGATGTTGGAATCAGGGATTAGAGTTTGTAGGCGGGACGCCCTTCGTCGAGAAAATATTCCTTAGTGTGTGTCGATGGTGCAGCTTCGGAAGGAGGCTGCAACTTGAAGTGATACGCCAATCTTGCCCAAGACCTTTCAGGCGTTTTTCCCGGCGCGGCGGAAAAGGAGAGGCTGGACGTGACGGCTTGGGAAATGTCTCCCATGGCAGAGGATTTCCGATGGATTGTGGCAGTCCACAGTTGACATCCAACCAGTTTCAGGGTGGGCTTACTCGCATGGATGCTACGGGATGCGCCATAGGGAAAGCCCGGCATTGCGGCCGTATTGCCAATCCTCGTGCTCCGGAGCCTCCAGAAACAGATCATCGACTTTTTACACGGTATCCGTTATATCTCCACACCCTGCTCTGACTGCCCTATGAAACCCCATTGTTCAATATTCCTACCGCTATTGCTCACGGCGTTGCTATGCGCCTCTTGCAAGGAAGATCCCAAACTTGTTGAGGAACGCTCAAAACAGAAAGTCGAAATCGCCCGTTTGAAGGATGAGCTCGCGATAACTGAGGAGAAAGTCAGGAGCCTGCCTCACGACATGTCTGCGGATCTTGGGAAAGCCCGCAAGACTGCAGATGAACAAACGGCAGAGGAGAAAAAACTGGAGGATGAAGTCACCAAGCTCATGGCCCAGAAGCGCACTCTGCAGGGGGATTTCGATGCATGGCGCGCGAAGCACTCGATGAAATAACATCCACAAGTCACTTCCATGCATAATGATACGATGAAACAAGGCGGATGGATTTTGATAGGAATGATCACAATCATGGTGGCGGCCTCACCGCCACTGATGGCTGATGATAAGGACGGACAATCCATCGAAGCTGTCATCTCTCAACAGAAGAAGGAGATCGGTGATTTGCAACAACGCCTTTCCACAGGTGAGAAATTCCTATCCAAAGGCGAGGCATTGTTGGCTACAGAAAAGGAACTCGCTGCGGTGAAGAGGGGAAATCAGACACGGGAATCCAACATCAGCAGCCTGAAGAAAGACATCGCGACTGCCACCGAGGAGATCTCTACCATAGGAAAGGAATTCGAGGATTATAAAAATCAATACCGGACATTCATTCGTGCAAAGGCAAAAGGCCGGATTGTGGGCCGTCTTGAAACCCGCAAGGGTGTAGTCTATGAAAATGTCACTATTTGGGAAGTGACGCCCATAGGACTGCAAATCCGATATGACGGAGGTCTCGGACGGATTCCATACGAGGAACTCCCGGAAGCGATGCAGGAAGAGTTTCAATTCAATCCAGCCCAAAAGGCTGAGGCGCTTGCCAAGGAGACGGAACTCAGGAAGCAACCTGAGACCTCTGCTCAAACGCCAGGAGTGGGTGCGAAGTCCGCGTTGCAGAAAAAAGCGGAAGCAGATGCAGCAAAGGCGCAAATCTTGAGCACCATCGAGGGGAAAAAATCCCAACTGAAGTCTTTATATAACGAAATTACCAACCTTGAGGACTCGCTGGCCCAGGTGGAGCGGAGACCTCATGCGCATGACAACGCGCCAGCCATAAAGAAGAATATTGCCGCGAAAAAACGTGATTTTGCTGAACTGCAGGCGCAAATCAGCCAGCTTCAGAGCAGTTTGTGATTCCCTTTCCATCATGCAGGAGATCCGGATGTTGTCAGTGTCGCATGCCGCAGAAACGCGTGTAGGGGCTTCATCCGCCGAACTTTTTTGGGCTGACTGCTCGGTATTTTCCCTATTGACATTCTATGACTTATTTATAAGAACGACTAGTGTTAGTGCTGCGTGGGATGTAGCATTGAAACATAGAGTCTTTAAAGATTGCCAAGTCACTCTCATTCGCACAGACCGCTTCATGAAACGTTTTCATTTGACATCTTTGCTGGCGTCCTTCGTTGCGTTTTTTTGCGTCTCATGCAAGGAGGACCCGAAGACTGTTGAGCAACGTGCCAAACAGAAAGTCGAGATCGCCCGACTGAGTGGTGACATCGCAGAGGTTGAACTGGAAATCAGGAATCTGCCTCCCGATATGTCAGCGGATCTAGAGAAGGCGCGCAAAACTGTTGAGGGAAAGAGCATTGAAGTGATGAAACTGGAGGCGGAAGTCTCCGGGCTATCGGCGCGGAGGCGCGCATTGCAAGCGGAGTTTGACACATGGCGTGCAAAACATCCGTCAAAATAACACCTATCAGATACTACCATGAATTTCAGTGATATGATGCAAGGCAGCCGCGGTCCCGGACTGATCGGGTTGTTCCTAGCCTTGATGGTGATGCTCGGGTTTGGGTTGTTGTTCATGTTTGCGAGTGACGAGGGAGGTCAAGGGGGTGGGCAAACCATCCAATCTGTCATTTCCCAACAAAAGAATGAGATTGGGAGCTTGCGGCAGAGCCTCTCCCTGGCTGAGAGAACTCTGGCCAGAGGCGAGGGCCTGGCTTCAATCGAAAAGGAATTCGTTGCGGTAAAAAGGGAAAATCTGGGACGGCTATCCAACATGGATAGCCTGAAAATGGACATCACGTCCACTAACGATGCGATAACCGCCATCGAAAAGGATTTTGAGGATTACAAAAACCAATACAGGACCTTCATTCGCGCAAAGGCAAAAGGCCGTATTGTGGGTCATTTTGAAACCCGCAAGGGTGAGGTCTTTGAAAATGTGGTTATCAAGGAAGTAACTCCCATAGGCATGCAAATTCGTCATGATGGTGGCATCGGACGTATTCCCTACGAGAATCTGCCTGACTCTATGCAGGAAGAATTTCAATTCGATCCAAACCAAAAGGTCGCTGCAGTTGCCAAGGAGACAGCAGTCTGGAACGAGCATGCAACCGCAGTGTCGGCTTCCGATATAGTGGTGGGCCAGAAGGCCACCGAACAAAAAATCGCGGATGTCCAAGCCGAAAGAGAAAAAAAACTACGCAACATCGAAGTGTTGCAATTCCGGATTGACTCGATCAACTCCGAAATTGTGAATCTCCGGCGCGACTTGGAAATTGAAGCCAACCAAGCCAATCGCGCTCGTTCTGCCGGCCACATTCGCCTCGGCTCATCGAGTGGTATCCATGCTGAAATCCAAGCTAAACAAAATCAAATTTCCGAGCTTCAAGCCGAAGTTTCCCATCTGCAGGCGGGCCTCTGAAGGTTTTCTATCACCATGTTATTTAACGACGAGCAATCTGGTCTTTTCTCTTTCCTGATAGGCTTGATCATTTTGGTCATGGCAGGCGTCGCCCTTTCAGTGATGGCTGACAGCAAATTTAGTTTTGCCAGAAGCGAGAGCGAAACGAAGGGGGATCTGACAAAAGGTGAATCGGAAATCGAACGCTTGAAAACCACGTTTCAGGAACGTGGCCACGAGTTGTCCAGACTGGAACCGCAAAGGCGTGAGGCCGAGGCCGCATGCGAATCTACTCTCAGGCAAGTGGCAACCCTGACCCAGCGTGAACAGGAATTGAAGTCTACACGGGAGGACCTCCTACAACAAATTCCCGCCGTTGAGAACGGATTCGCACATTACCGCACGAAATACCGTGATGCCACCTGGGCTGCTGCTGCAGGGGAATCCTTGGGAAATCTAAAAACACGTGGAGGACGCGAATATCACCAGGTAGTTATCGTGCGTGTGACCCACGTGGGATTGGAAATCCGCCATGAACTAGGGATAGCGCGCTTGCAGGCCCCGGATCTGGATGCGGCACTGCAGGATCGTTTCCAATGGGATAACAGTGAACGCCTTGCTCACCTCAAGGAAGAATCTGCCTATCAGGAGGCTATGTCTGCCGTAACACCGAAAAAAACGGATTTGTCGGATCCTCAAGAGATTGGCAAGGGGAACCCTTACGCGGTTACCGAGACAAAGACAGCTCTGGATACCGCGAAAGTCGAATCGCTGCGCAGGAAGGTTATGGGTTGGAGATCCAATGTGGAGCAACTTACTGCGGAGAAAAGCCAAGCACAGTCCGCCGCATACGGTCGACAATCATCGGTGCCTGGCAGTCTGGAGACTTGGCAGGCAAAAGCAGAGCGACTCACTTCAGCACTGGCCAGGGCCAAAGCGGAATTCGCCGCGGCCAAGGCGGATTTGGCCGCAGTCGCCCCGGATGATCCCCTCCTACACGAGTTGGAGAAACCGTGAATGGCGGGCTATTCCCCTGCTACGACAAAGCCCGTATCTTCTAGCAAATCGCCATGAGCCACTGCGATGTTTGCCAGTTCATCGCAGCGCTCGTTTCCGGCGTGTCCTGCGTGTCCCTTTACCCAATTCCAGCGGATCTTGTGTGGTGCCATTGCCGCGATCAGTAGCTGCCATAAATCCCGGTTTTTCACCGGTTTCTTGTCAGATGTCACCCAACCCCGCCGCAGCCATCCGTCAATCCATTGCTGGTTGATGGCTTGGATCAGATACTTCGAATCCGAGTGCAGTTCCACATCGCACGGTTCTATGAGTAATTCGAGCGCGGCGATAGCTGCTCGCAATTCCATGCGGTTGTTGGTGGTCAGTCGGTATCCGGCGGACAACTCCCTGCGGTGATCGCCACAGACCAGCACCGCTCCATAGGCTCCTGGGCCGGGGTTGCCCTTGCAGGCACCATCGGTGTGGATGATCACGTGTTTCATGGATAACAGCGTAGCGCGAAATCCACAATCGGTGTGGGATCCGGCAGGCTATGCGGATGGTGCTTGCCGCCCGGTTTTCGGATGACTTTGATGCTGCCGCCCAATGCTTGATAGCGTTTTTCTACCAAGTCGATATTTTCTGTGACGGGCACCACTTCGTCAGCATCACCGATCACCGCGAGTATGGGGGTTCCGGCTTTGGCGAGAGGTGCCAGATTATCCACGGGGTTCTTGTCGTAAGCCTGCGCTTGGGCTTCTGTGAAACCATACACCTTAAGAAGGGTTTGCCAGTCCGTAGCCGAACCAGGGCCCTTGCCCTTGCCTCCGGGCCAGCTTTTGAAATCGCAAACCGGAGCATCCACATAAAGGCCGGCTACATCAGTCGGTCGGTGAGCAGCCCAGTTGAAAGCAAACAAACCGCCCCGACTCATACCCTCAAGGAGGGGCTTGCGGGATAAGTTATAGTTTTCAGTTAGGTAAAAGTAATAACGGTCCATGGCCTCCAACGCGACTGGCGCTCCGTAGAGGTTCTGTACGTCAAGATAGGCTACGTGGAAGCCTTTTCCCAACAATGCGATGTCAGCTTGCGGTTCATGTCCAAAAAATTCAGTGCGCCAGATCCAAGGCCTGCCAGGGGCGGGGGATTTAGGGAGGACTAACAAAGCCGCCCGTCCGTCGCATTGGAAATCCAGCTTCTTATAACCATTCCAGTCGGAGGTCTTAGGGCTACAGGCATTGCGGTAATCCAGCAGCAACTTTGCGGCCTGGGTCTGAGCTTCATCCATTGGCTGTCCGGCCTGGATACCCGGGCGCTTGTAGCGGGTTTTCGTAAGCCAAGCGAGTTTGAGTATCTCGTGGCGCTGTCTGAGTATGGTTAGTGCGTTGCCATCAGTGTATTGCGGTGTGCCGGAGATTTTCAAGATAGGCCATAGTTGCGTGCAGACTGCTTCCGCAATGAAATGATGACCTTCGTCTTCGGGGTGCATGTTGTCCTTGGAATAGACGAAGACCGGGTTTTGGGTTTTGGCCGCTGTCACGTCTTTTTTCAAGTCGGGCCGGATATCGATGACCTGCCATCCATCTGCCCGGTGTGCGAGCAACCAAGCGGCCTGTTGGTCGAGTACGGCGTCATACCTTAGTGGGTCCTGCGATGGTTTGTCTGCATTGTGCAACGGTGCAGTAATGAAAATCATGCGAGCGTGGCGTGCTTCCACGGCGGATTTTAACTTGAGAATGCCATCCTGATAGGCCTTGAGGCGGGTGGCATCCGGAGGGAGATAGATTCCGTCATTTATACCATAACAGGCGATTACCAGATCAGGTTCGTATGCATCTAGGATCCTGCCCAATCGCTCATGTAGGCAGGGACGGGGAAAGGCTCCACCCGCGTGGCCTTCTTCAGACAGGCCGGATACAGTCTCGCTGGGCAGACCGAAGTTAACGATTTCCGCATTAGCAAATTCCGGAGTTGCCCGGAGAGCAGATTCCACCAGCGTCGCCCAGCGGCCATCGTATGTGATGCTGTCGCCTAGAATTGCAATGCGTCGTGGCGCTGAGTTTTCAGCTGATGAGACGCCGGGAATCATTTCAAAAAGCGCCACCATCATGGTGGCAGTGAGAAAGGCAGGGAGTCGCATGAACTGGATTCAAGCCAGATTCCTCAAATATAACCATAAAAAACCCCATAAAATTATTTCCGCCGGAGGGCTCACAGCCCTTTGAATCCCTTATATTCCTGATAGGTTCCGGTGGGGACTGGTACAGGTTTCAACTCGTGGTTGAGCTTGCGATGCTGGTCGATGAACTGTGACGGATCCAACCAATGGTCCGTGCCCGGTACGGTCGATTCCCGCATAAAGCCAATAGAGAGATCGCTGCGTATTTCAAAATGCAAGTGCGCCGCATACATGCCAAAGTTGTTGCCAATAGCGCCGATCTGCTGGCCTCGTTTCAGGGGTTGGCCAACCCGGACCAGGATCTTGGACAGGTGGCCATTCAGGGTATCGATATATTTCACAGTCCCAGAGGCAGGGTCCCTGTAAGCATGGCGAGTCATGATCACATTTCCCCAGCTTCCGCCAGCGTTGTATGCCCAAGTTACGATGCCATCCGCTATGGCGTACATCGGATCCCCGTAACACGTATTGCTGCCGCCACGACCGCACCAATCTTCTCCGAAGTGTTTCGGTGCTCGCAGACGCAGACCACGAGATTTGTAGTATCCGTCGGCGTTTGGCTTGCCGACAGGGTAATCAAAACCGTCGGCAAGGCTGATTTTTAGTTCTTCCCCGGAGGCTCTTATGAAAAGGGCACCGGAAAGCGCCAACAGCCAAACTGCCGCTTTGTGCTGCCTTAATGTCCCGAAAATTCTCACGAGGGGATTACTCCACTGCCGGAATGAAGTTACCGCAAGCGTAAAAAGGGTAATAGATGGTAACAATCAACCTGTCTGAAATGAATCGACAAAGTTTTTTATGAAGACTTTATCTTGATTCAATCCGCAACTATTGTCTCAGTATACCGGACCATGCCCTCCGTCCTGATCGCCATGCCCCGCGTCATCCTTGACGCTAAAGAGAACAGCCATTTACAGTTTTAGCGCCGCGACAATGGATGATTCAATGCAAAGCAATGACAGTAATGAACCGGAGTCAGACTACCCAGAGTTGCGTGTTAGGATTTTAACGCGCATTCGGCAATTTTTCGACCGTTGGATGAGAGTTCTGCATCTGTACACCAGCATGATGCTGGTGCCTTGGGTGCTTGTATATGCACTCAGCGGGCTGATGCTAAGCCATCCTCACTGGTTTGCCAAGGGGTGGAGCAGTGGCACTTTGCGCATGGTCAGGGAGGGCGTTCCCTTTTTGCCGGATGACACGTTTTTTCAACAAAGCCGGGACCAGCAAGCGCGTGCAGTTCTTAGGCAGGTGGGTATGGAGGGGGATTATCAGATTTCCGGCGCGCCGTTTTTGAACTCAGGTGACCAAATAATCATAGGTGGGGATGCTGGGAAGGGGGTACCTCAGGTGATGACGCCGGGGACGGCGCAAAGGAAACCTGACGATACGATGTTCCTTATAGACATGACCATCGTTCGATTATCCGCATCGGGACGTAGCCATGTGGTCTGGCATCCGCGCTCCAAGACTATTGATGTGTTGCAGGAGCAGTTCGCCGTCTGCTCGTGGCTGCGCAACTTGCATTTTAAAGCCGGTTATTCTGGTCAAACCCGTGCTTGGTGGCCCAATCTAGTCTGGTCCGTCATGGTGGATACGACCATGGTGGCTCTGGTGTTCTGGTGCCTGTCTGGCTTTTGGATGTGGTTCCGCCGCAAGAGGCACCGCCTATTGTCTGGTATTGGTTTACTTGTTGGGGTGGGAGTGTTCCTCTGGTTCTCGTTGCACATCTAAACCGGCCGTTATGAGAGATTTGCTTAAAGCGCTATTGCTTCTGATGATGCCTGCTGCATTGGCTGCTGCCGAGAACGAACCTGCGAAAATTTCCAAGCTGCCCACTGCAGAGGAGGTCTCCGGGGCGGACCAGACAAAGTCCTCCCGTGCCAGCAAAACCTCGTTCCTGCCCTCCACTGGTGGTGGTCCCGCGCTTTCATTGCGCCGGGATATGTTGGGCTCCGGGTATGAGGCCGTTGCACGACTGGATACTTGGGTAGACCTAAACGATCAACAGCTTGCACGGATCAGGGAGATTCATTTTCGCTACATTGCGGATTCCTGCGATACACAGACAAGACTCAAGGAATTGGCTTTCCCGGACAATACGAAGATGGATCAGGGAAAAATGGCGCAATCAGAGCAAGAGGCGCTCATGCTGCGCACTCAAGAATTCTATCAGAAGAAGGAACGGGTATTGTCGGATTTGGCGGAAAGGGCGCAGCAGGACATTGAGGCGGTTCTATCTCCCGTGCAGGTGGAGAGTTTCAGAGATCACCTGCTGCGGGAGCGTATGGACGAGTCACTGTTCCCGGCAATGCTCGATGATATGCAGTTTCAATCGTTGCGGGCGGCCATGCCGGAGATGTTCCAGTTGGATGAGTGGTCGCGCGCCCAGATTAACATCATGCAGGCGAAGGCGGCTGAAATACGTACGCCTGAACAGAAGGAACTGATTACTAACGATATAAAGGAACACGGTGGTGGCCATTTGATCGGGTTCTACCAGCAGGGGAGTAGATCAACCGACGCCAGACGCATACTCCTACCGTGCAAAGCGTGGCTGGTCTTGACGCCCTTGCAATGGATTGAGGCCAAAGCACTTGCAGAGCGACTCAAGCTGGCCTTGAAGACTGCAGAGTATAGCACGCAGGGCTGGTATGACTTTGAAGCGCATTTTGCTGCGGGCTTGCGTGCCATCATTCCTCCCGCGCAGCTTTCCCGGGTTTGCGATCACATGCAGATAGGTGCTGTCCATAAACTGCTTGAAGACCTGCGGATTCACCGGGTGACCCCGACTGAAGATCTGATTTGTAAGTTAGAATCTCGCGCCGCGAAGTTGGCTGGAGATCCCTCGCTAATTCCTGGAGACGTGGGGACACTTAACCAGCGTTTGGATGATGAACTGGACGGAATGCTGACCCTTGATCAGAAGCTGGAGTATCTGCCGGAAAGCAGCGCCCGTTTCACCCTTCTACGCATCACTTGGAACGAGGATCAGAGGAAAAAAATCCAGGAAATACGCAGAAAAATCCTGAGTGACAACACACCGCGCAGGCTTTACCGCCCCACTCTGGAGTTCAGGATATTGTCAATTCTGACAGAGGAGCAGAGGGGGCAGTTGTCGCGCGTGTTGGAGATTCACGCCTACACGCTTTTAGTTGGTCTTTATGAGGCCGCGAAACCAACAGAAGAGCAGAAGCGTGTGATCGGACAGATGTGTCGTGAGTGGTCCCTGGATCTTGAAACTGCTTATCGGGTGCCAATCACGGCGCACAGTGGGGAACAATTGTTTGATTTTCATGCGGACATTGTGCCCCGGATGTTTGCGATGGTGCGCGCCATGCTGACGCCGGAACAAAAGGAACTGATGAAAAAGAATCCGTCCAGGGCCAGTATCTCGCTGAGAATGCCGGAGATGCCATGAAAATCCCTAGCTAGCCGGACGACTTATTACAATATTCAGAGATCATCTCACCAGAATCGCCTTTTCAGGGCATACCTCACGGCATGCATTGCAGCGGGTGCAGAGATCGGTGAGAATGGTGTGTTTCTGATAGGGTGCGATCGGGATAGCATCGACCGGGCAATGTTGGGCACAGAGGGTGCAGCCTATGCAATCGTCGGTTACAGAATAGGTGATTAGGGCACGGCACTTCCCGGCTAGGCAACGTCCGTGAAGGTGGGCCTCGAATTCCTCGCGGAAAAACCGCAGGGATGACAGCACTGGGTTGGGGGCGCTTTTACCTAGACCGCATAGGCTGGCGCGGCGCACCATATCGGATATTACCTCCAATTCCTCCAGATCGGCGTGTCTGCCCTTGCCATCGCACAGGCGTTCCAGAATATCGAGCATGCGGCGTGTGCCTACGCGGCAGAAGGTACATTTCCCACAGGACTCGCACTGACAGAATTCGAGAAAATAACGCGCCATTTGCACCATGCAGTCGTTCTCATCAAGCACGATCAATCCGCCAGATCCCATGATGGCCCCAACTTCTGATAGTGATTCGTAATCGATAGGGGTGTCCATGAGTGAGGCGGGCACACAACCGCCGGACGGGCCACCGATTAGGATGGCCTTGAACGGCACACCATCCGGGGTGCCTCCACCGATGTCCTCGACAACATCGCGAATGGTAATGCCCATAGGCACTTCGATTAGCCCGCCGCGGGCCACCTTTCCGGCTAGTGCGAAAACCTTGGTGCCCTTGCTGGTTGGGCTTCCGATGGCTGCGTATGAGTCCGCCCCGTGGCGTAGAATCCACGGAACGTTGGCAAAAGTCTCGACGTTGTTGATGAGTGTGGGTTTACCAAGGTAGCCTTGTTCGGCAGGGTAGGGAGGTTTGAGGCGCGGTATGCCACGGTGGCCTTCCATGGATTCCAGCAGTGCGGTTTCTTCGCCGCACACGAACGCGCCCGCGCCTTCGAATACTTCTAGTTCCAGGGAGAAGGCAGATCCCATGATGTTTTCACCTAACAAATATCGCTCGCTGCACAGGCGAAGGGCCTCACGCACACGGCGCACGGCAGACGGATATTCGGCCCTGACATAGATATATCCCTTGGGAGTTCCCGCTGCAAAGGCGGCGATCATCATGCCTTCGATCACGCGGAAAGGAAATGACTCCATCAACATGCGGTCCATGAAGGCGCCTGGGTCACCCTCGTCACCATTGCAAATGATGAATTTCTCTGACGCTGGCATATCGTGAACGATCCGCCATTTGCGGGCGGTGGGGAATCCGGCACCGCCGCGTCCGCGCAGCCCGCTGTTTTCGATCACTTCGATGACGGTCGATGGTGTTAGGTTTTCAAGGCAATTGCGCAGGGCGACGAAACCATCGTGGGCGAGGTATTCATCGAGTCCCAGAGGGTCGAGCTTCCCATAGTGTTGGGTGGCAATGTGCAGCTGGCGTTTGAAAAACGCAGTGGCGTGCGGCCCCGGGTTATCAGGAGAGCAACCCGCAGCCGGGATAGTGGTTTTGGATTCGCCAGATAACCAGTCGAGAGTCAGGGAAACTCCCCGGCGTAACCGAGGGAGCATGCCATGCGGTTTGAAGTGAGTCAGCAACAGGGATTCAACCGCTTCAGGGGCAACCCCTGGATACTGGATGGGCGTTTGTCCGGTGCGTTCGATTTCGATGAGCGGTGTGCGGTCGCACATCACGACGCAACCGACGCGTTTGATTGTTGCATTGAGACGGCCGCTCGCAACGGCGGCCTGAAGCGCCTCGTGGGTTTTTCCGCAGCCGCGGGCGATGCAACAGGAATCCAGGCAGATGCGGATTTCCCCCTCCGGATTTGTCAGGTGCGGTTGTGCTAGTGAAACCTTGTTGCGTTTGCGTTTCTCGGCGCGGAGGAAATCTTCCAGCATTCCTGGTGCTTTTTCCCGGGTGAGGCGGGCGTAGCTGTCTTCATTGATTTGCACCACAGGGGCCAGGGTGCAACAACCGACACAAAACACTTTTTCTACTGTGAACATGCCGTCTACGTCAGTGTCTTCGCCCTTGGGGATATGAAGGTAGCTGCAGAGGGATTCATGGATGTCCTCTGCTCCGTGGATGTGGCAGGCGGTGCCGTTGCAGACCTTCACGTGGTGGCGGCCCATAGGGCGGTGGCGGAATTGCGAATAGAACGTGGAGACGCCGGTGAGTGTGGAGGGTTGGATGGACGTGAGATCGCACACGCGGCGCAGCACCTGATCCGGCAGGTATCTGTAGTGAGCTTGCAACGCCTGCAGGATTGGTAGTGCCTGTTCCTCTCCACCGCCGAGGCGTGCGACAACTTCCTCGACGTAAGTCAGATCGGGGACCTGAGTCTGAGCAATGATTCTATTAGTTTCCATCTTTGCTTCCGATACAGAACAAGTGTTGCTTGCCACGCAGATAGATCCGGCCGGGAGCGAAGGCTGGGGAGGCTCCGGTTTTTTCACCCAGGGCGGAGCGGCCGATTTCCTTGAAACCTTCTTTTGTGGCCTCACCGAAGATCATCACGCCTTCTGTTGTCAGGAGATGGATTTTTCCGTTCACGCATGCGGGCGATGCTTGGAACTTTCCATCGGTTTCCTGGGACCACAAATGTTCGCCGGTCTGTGCGTTGAAGGCATGGAGGACGCCGAAGACCAGCGAGTAAACCCGTGGACCGTCACACAGCAGGCTGCATAGATCTGGCAGGCCCGCATCCTCGTTTTTCCACGTGATTTTTGTCTCAGTCACATCGCCGGATCCGTCAGGTTTGATGGCAGCCACGCACGATTGGTCGCTGCCCACATAGACAAGGTCATTGTCGTAAGTTGGAGATGTTGCCACATCTCCCCTCATGCATTGGGCCTTCCACAACTCTTTGCCGGTGGCTGGATCGTAGGAGATCACCCATGGATCGGCGGACGTGATGATCTGGTCGCTTCCATTACGGCTGATAACAATGGGGGAAGCCCAAGAGTTGGGGACAGGCCTTGGAGTTGACCACACTGACTCACCAGTGGTGACGTCTATTGCCATGATTTTGGATTTTGCGGCTGAGGTATCACCCTGATCGAGAAGGACTATGACCCGATTATGCCACATTGTTAGGGATGAGGCGTAACCATAAGTGCTTTCCACTGCGCCAAGGTTGTGAGCCCACAGGCGTTTGCCTTCCGTGGTGAACCCGGCGATGTCGCCGTTGGCGAAGACGGCGCACACGTGGCGACCGTCGGTTGCGGCGGTAGGTGCTGCAAAACCTGTGTCTTCACCAACTTCCGGCGGCTCGGAATGCTCGCTTTGTGGTGTGCTAACTGGTTCCTGCCACACTAGGGATCCAGTTTCTGTGTCAAGGCAATAGACCTCGCGTCGTTTCGCAGTGGCGCCTGTCAGGAAAACGTGGGTGCCCCAGACGACGGGCGAGTTGTGGCCGGGCAGTTCGATCTCAGTTTTCCAGAGGATATTTTTCCCGGTCGGGCCATCCCAGATAGTAGGGATACTGGTTAGAATGGTGCTGCCGGCCCCTGCGAGTCCGCGGAAGTAGGGCCAGTTTTTGGCAATTTCCCCGTCGCTGGGAAACTCTTTGGTAGTGTCGGTGGTAGTAAGTGGAGCGGGTATGTGAGGCTGTGTCAGATCGTTCTGCCAGCGGCTGGTGGTGCTCCAGAAGAGGGCGACGGTGAGTCCGGTCAGTCCAAGACTAGTCCCGGTCACGGCCTTGGCTGCGAGCGCAGCGGTCCGCACGGGATCTTCGGGGCGGGCAGAAATGCCGGAAATGTCAAGCACTGGCCGGCGCAGTTGCATTGCCCCCTGCAGGGTGATGATGAAAAGTGCCGCGCTGCCTAAGAGAAGCCAACTCCCCCGGACAGCCATCAGTTCGCGGCGGAAATAATCATGCCGGAGTTGCTGGTCGAGAGTGCGAATTTGCTGTTTGAGACCGTCGTTTTTCGGGTCATTGCGCAGGGCTGCTTTGAGCGGTAGTAATTCGCGGGATTCGATCAAGCGCATCTTGCCATTGCCTGGACCGTAGTGGAGTTGGTAGGAATTCAGGATCAATGTGACGCCCAGGACAAACGAGAACGCTCCAGAGATCCATGCGATGCGCCCGCAGGCCTGTGCCAGAATCTGGCGTGAGGCAGGGGTATGCCTATTGGATTTAGTCATGGCTTCCTCCTTTCTGAGGTATTTGCACAGGGATACCCCGACGCAGCAGTTCGTAAGGGCAGGCGGAAAAACATCTGGCGCATGAAACGCAGCGACCCTGATCGGTTACATAATCAGACGAAGGAGACGGAAAGAAAATGCGGGCAAGTTTCAGGGATAGAACGAGCCCGAAGGCGGCCCCGATGCAGCGACCGAGAAAGAGAAAACGTGTTTCCAAGGCTGATGTTTGTGAGATAACTGCCAGGCGGTCGGTGCCATGTTGGCGGTAGGCGGTGAGTTCATTGGGCATGGTCCCGGAGATCGAACCCTGTTCCTGTTGGAGTATAAGAGCGGCCAGATTCCCGTTAGGGTGCAAGGGCAGGGATGCGATACCGATTTTGCCGCCTATCCATCCGAAGAGCAGTGCCGCCACCGGAAGCATCAGGGCAATCATTACAATGCGGCGGCGACCGGAGGCGATACGTTCTAGTCCGTGTTTTTCAGGCATTGGCGGGTTGAGTGCGCCGTACGGGCAGGCGCTTTCACAAAGCCGACATTGGGTGCAGGAGTCCGGAGTTACGGTGGGCCGCCATTTGGCGAAACGCGCAGCTGTACCTAATAATGCACCATAGGGGCAGAGGTAGCGGCAATACGGTCGCCCGACAAAGATCGAAACTAGCAATATACCGCCACCGGCGATGAGCATTGTCCGCGGACCAGCCATGCGGAAGATGCCGACAAAGGGGTCAAACTTGCAGGTGAGGAATAAGGTTCCTGTGGCTGCTAGAAGAACTGCGAGCGCCAGATGAATCCACGGTAACACGCGCAGGATTTCATCTAGGCAGGAGGGGACTTTGAGCGGTTTGACCAGTACCAGATCCTGGAGGGCACCATGCGGACAAACACTTGAGCAGAAACTTCGGCCCCACACCAGTGCGACAGCCAATGGCAGGGTGAACATGGCAATCACGGCAATAGGAACAGCATAACTCGGGTCCGCAATGCCGAGGGTCACATTTTGGATCGAACCGATCGCACAGACACAGCCGCGCCGCCAGAAACCGAAATAAGCGAGACAGACCAGAGAGAGTATGAATATGCCGCGGCGTGAGCGTTGTTTCAGGCTGAGCCACGAGGCGACGCCAAGACCAGCTACCAGCACTGAGACATCAATCCAGTCGATTCCGCGTGGCTGCGCGGCAGGAGTGGTGGTGACTGGAACCGCATGGTTGGAAAAATCCGGCGGAGGAAACCGTTCGATACCGAAGGCCGGAACTAAAACGACTAACAGAAATGGCACGGTGATGGCTGCCAGCCGGAAACGACTCATTTGTGGGCTCCTCCTTTACCGCGCAGCAGGTAGGGTTTGCCGACCGGGACTCTGACGAATGCCTGCGCCGGGCATGCGATAGCGATCGCACAGGTATTGCAGTTCAAGCAGCGGTCTTGGTGCACTTGTAGATAGAGCGAGCCGTTGCCAAACATGTTGCAGCCCTTCACGCACTTGCCGCAGCCGACGCAGAGGTCATTGATGATATTGTATTCATAGTATGGATCCTCGATAAACGTGCGCTTGATCGCTCCAGTCGGGCAGAGTTGGTTTTCCGCCCCCTCGTCGAGGTTGATCGGTTCTGGTTCAAAGTAGCCAGTGCAAAGCTTGCAATATCCGCACACGCCGAAGGAGTGAGTGCATTTCACGGCGGAAACCTTGAGCACGCACTCAGTGGCGCAGCGCCCGCATTGGATGCATAGGTCAGGGTTGATTTGCCAGCGTGTATCGCTTTTTTTTTCGCGCGCCGATAGAAGTCCAGCACCCGATCCAACTCCTAACAGACCAAGCGCGCGGGCGGTGCTCTTGAGCAATTCTCGCCGGTTGATGCTGGAGGATGGTTCTGCCATGGTGTCAGTCTTTGGGTTTCATGATGCGCACGGTGCCGCCGACCGCATCGAGCACGAGCACGCGGCCCGTCGGGTCGATAGCGGCGTAGATTCCCGAACCGAGCGAATGTGGCGTGCCTGCGTTGGCCGCTTTTAAATATTCAGGAAACGCATCGGGTCCAGCGACGAGCCCGGTAAAATTGCCTTCGGGATCATATAACTTCACGCGCGGCAGGCCTTTCTCACAGGTGACAAAACTGCCGTCCGGGAAGATATCAAAACTCACAGGGTTGCAACAACCACAGAACCCCTCGACCGCGAAAGAAGACTTGCCCCATCCTGCTTCGAGGTCGCCTTCGAATGTATAGGCTTCGATCCGGTGTTCTCCAGGATTGGTGACACGCAGCAGTCCATCTGGAGCCATGCGGACACAGAAATACGGGCTGGGCACCATAAAGCCCGCGATGTTGCGCGCTAGATCTCGTTCTCCGATTATGCCAGTTTTGTTGCCTGAAGCATCGAGCTTAAGCACCACCCTGTTGCCGGCATCGGCGACGAATATTCGGTCGCCCACAAGGGAGATGGAGGTAGGCAGAAAATTGTCAGGATAGTCGCTCCAGATAGCGGTTTCATTGCCACTGCCATCAAGGACAGAGATTTTCCCGGCCATGCCTGCTAGAATCTCACCTGTTTTGCGGATCACAACCGAATAGACTGGCTCATCAATCTCGATGGTGAGGAGTAGTTTCCCCTCGTTAGAAAGCTTGCGGATGCCACCGGTGCCGGCAACCCAGATTGACCCGTCAGCGCTAGCGGTAATGTTGCGTCCGCGTTCCAGACCGCAGGGGAAGCGGGTGACTTCCTCGTAGCGGATGAGTGCTGGATCAGATTTCTGGAAACGCGAGACATCGTAGGTGAATTCGTCGCCAAGAGGCGGGGTGGCGGTGCGTGCGGGCTGGCCGCCGGAGAATCGTTTGGCGGCATAACCGGCCAAGCCACCAAGTCCGAGGATTCCTCCGCCCCAAGCCGCCGCGCGGAGAAAGGTACGCCTGCCCGGGACGGGAGGTGAGTCCAAGGTAGCAGGGGTGTTATTGTCAGAATTTTTCTCAGACATGGCCGGGATCGCGGGAGGTGTTTTTGGAGTCGATGGCTTTTGGCAGGTCGCAGCCGGAGAATAAGGGGCAGTTGCCGCACGGGTGTGCGCGCAGACAGTTGCCGCGGGTACCGCGCAACCCAAGTAAGGAGACGATCCCGCCGAGCAATACCAAACTACCGCCACGCAGACAACTCCGTAGGATTTCCCGCCGCTTGATCATGGGAAGATTACTTTTATGGGTGCTCATTTCTTTCTCATGTCGAGGCAGACTATACGTGTCAAATCTCTGGCAATCAAGCGGCTCCCGGCTATGGCCATGGGACCCCATGCATCGTGGCCCGTAAGCACCCTGGCATGGGCGAGCAGATGGAATTCATCAGGTGTGGCTTTGGCCATAGTCAGTTCGCCGTTGTCGTCCATCACGAAAATCTTGCCATTGGCCACAAGGAAGGGGCCGAGACCGAAACGATGGGTGGAACCACTGGCCCACATTACCTTGCCTAGGAGGTCGAGGCATACGAGTTCGCCGTTTGGGCGCACCCCGTAGAGGTGTCCTTCAAACAGAATAGGTGTTTGCTGGGTGGCCCCGAATGTGTCCGCATCGAGACGAAAAAGGGACTGGGCTTGGAATTTCCCGCCTTGTTCGGTGATTTGCAGCATCATGGCACCTGCCTCGTAGCCACCCGATAGGAAAATCCGGTTACCCGGCACCGGCACCGGTGAGGCTACCGTGGCGATGCTGATTTTCCAGTCCGTGGTTTCCCACAACAATGTGCCGTCATCCGCCGCCACGCCAGCGACGCCGCGCGTTCCGCAATAGATATATGTCCTGCGCCCCGCAATTTCCATTGGTGTGACCGAAACATGGGTCATCTTCCAATCGTGCGGGTTAGGTGTTTTCCAGAGCACCTTGCCTGTCGCCAGATCCACCGCAATCATCAGGCTGCTGCCGGATGGGGCGAGGATTACTCTATCGCCGTCGATTAGCGGGCACTGCCCGGCATACCATGCCGGCACGGTAGTGCCGTATTCCCTAACAAGGTCCATGCCCCAGTAGAATTTCCCACTAGAAGCGTCCAAGCAGGTGACGTGGCACTTTGGTCCGAGGCTTACGACGAATTTTTTAGTGACGGCGGGCACGGTGCGCGACATGCCGTGGTTGCGTTTGACTGGTAGAGGGTAGGAGTATTTCCAGATCTCGCCGCCGTCTGCCAGCGATAGGCAGCGCAGGGAGTCGCATTGGGCCGCGCGGTCGTAGTCCAACAACCAAATCCGTCCGTTGTTTATTGCGGCTCCGGCGTAACCTTCGCCCGCGTCTACCGCCCAGAGCGCCTTGGGCTCTTCTGCGGCCCATGTGTCTGCTAGTGGCGTTTCGTCTAAAGAGATTGAATCTCGGTTAGCCCCGCGGAAGCAGGGCCATGAGCCAGGAATGTCGGATGGGGTGCCACCTGAGGTGGTGAGTTTGGCTTTTTCAAAGGGTGAAGAGCCTCCGGTTTCACTCGCGCTGTCGTTGCCGGGGACCGGAATGCGCAGGGGAATCCGATCGTTGGTCAGTTGAGTTGTCCAAACGTAGACTAGCAGAGATGCCGCGGCGAGAAGTAGGACTCCGGGCAGGACTTTTGCTAGAATGAGCCGTTTGAGATTCATTTCACGATTTCACCCACCACAAGGATCGCGCCGGGATAGAAAGCGGTAGCGTCGTAGCGTTCAGGTTTATCGATCTTGTTGCCGTTTTTCGCCAGGATCGCCGCCTTATCCGGTTGTTCGGGACTGATCTCGATTTTTACGCTGTGGATGGTATCTGGCAGATTCGCACCGATGGTCATCATGCTCAGTCGATGACCAGTGCAGTAAGCATCGAAGCGCGGCACTGTCCTCGGGGCCTGGTCGTCGAGTTTGATGATTACCTGGCCGCAATCCGGCCCGATGATGTCATAAATTGAACAGGATGTGCCCTTGAACCTGAACTCAATCGTCTCGCCAGGATGTGCGGCCTTGTGCAGGCTTGTCATACGGTCGGCCCAGCGTTTCGCGAAGTCATCGGTGATGGGATTCAAAGGAGTGAATCCGCTGGAAAGATTCGCGTTGCTGATGGGCAACAATTTGGCGTTCTCGTAGTTCGTGGTAATGAACGGTATGGATAGGATGTGGGCACCAGGTTTGCCGGATGCCGCCTTTATGGGGTCCATCGACCTGATGATCGACTGAAGATACAACTCATGTCCCGTCTGCTCGTAAGGATGCACACCGTCCGGAGCGAATAAGAACTTGTCGCCTAGTGCCAATTTCTCCTCTTCTGTTTTCGGCAGAGGTGCCTTCCACACAAGTTTGCCCTCCTTTGCCAGTTTTGCCACCTCCATGGCCATGTGAATCGTTGGGATTTGATAGTGATCCGCTATTTTCTCCATTGCGCTTGCGGAACGCTGGAAATTGCCCTCTATCATTGCGGGCGAGAGTTGCTCCGTCAGCGTATAGACAAAACAGATGTCACAATCCGGCAGCGCGCGCCATGTCTGCCGTACAATGCCTTCCATACAACGGTATATCTGCTCGGGTGGCGCGCTGCCATCGTTCACGGCGAATTCGACGAACAATAAGTCCGGCTTGTGATCCAGTACATCCTGCTTCAATCGATAGACCCCGAGATCCGACCCCGTGCCGCCGATAGCCGCATTGATTTCGCTGAATTCCACCTTTGGGCACGCCTTTTGAAAGTATGCCAGTGACTTGGGTCGCCAGCCGTTCTGTGCGGTGATGCTTCCGCCGAGGTAGCCGATTTTGATTGAGGTTTCAGAAATGTTAGATTTAGCGATGAAGTTGGGCAATCCCGCACGTGGGTTGCATTCCCGTGCCGGAACAAGAGGGAAATCCGGTTCTGCGGCGTGGACCAGAGAAACAACCAAAACCGAGAGCAGGATTAACAGTGGCTTCATATGTGTGTCTTGTCGGTAAAACCGGGAGGTTGATCAAGTGGAGACTTTGGAATCTCACCAAAGTCCGTATTTCCCGTAGTTCATTACGTATATACCCATCAGGAGATTTGCTGTGGCGTGCATGACGACGCAGGCACCAAGATTCTTGCTCCAGACACAGAGGAGGTAGGTGATGCTGCCGTAAATAAAAGCCGCCGCATAATCCACCGGTGCGTGCGCGGCCATAAACAAAGCAGTGACAATAAAATAGGATTTCCATGTGGCCCTGCCGAACGGTTGGTGCCAGTAGTCGCCTTCCCAATCACAGACGAACCGCATGAGGAATCCTCGCCAGAAAATCTCTTCGACCAGCGCAACTGCAACTACCGCGCGTAGAAACCGGAAAACGACCACTATTGCGTGCGTCACCGGGTTCTCAAATATCCCGGGATCGAATCCCGTCCTTCGGGACTCAACTCCCAATAGGCTGAGCAGCCCCGTAGTTTTCCCGGTCATGCCCCAGTAATCATAGAGCGTGGTGGGTAGCAGCCAGATTCCGATGCCTACTGCACCGAATGCCACTGCAATCAGGTTCCATTTTAACGACCACTGGAATGTGTAGTTTTTCCAATAATGGAACAGTAGGCCCAGTGCTGCGCAGGTCTGGATCGGATAGATCAGGTGCGCGGGGTCGCGCCGCCACCAAGGGGCCGCAGGGTGATTCCAGCCGAACGTTTCGGTCACCAACATTAGGATAACCGAGAAGCCCATGAACGCCACGAGCGGATTCACATGTGCCCGGGTGAGGCGTTCGGGGTCTTTGTGCGCCTGATGTGCCTGCATGCTGTCAGAGTTTGCCGATGAAACGTTCTATCCTGTCCGTGGCTGTGCGGATGTCCTCAAAGGCTGTCGCATAACAACAGCGGAGAAAACCCTCTCCGGATGGGCCGAAGGCACCTCCTGGCACGCAAGCCACACTTTCCTCGTCTAGTAACCTTATGGCGAATTCCTTGCTGGATAGTCCTGAGCTGCGGATGTCCGGAAAAACATAGAAGGCACCGCCCGGTAGATGGCAGTCGAGACCGATTTCGTTGAGCCTGCGGACGAGGAAATCGCGGCGCTGGTGGTAGCTCGCGCGCATTTCCAGCATGGCGGGAGTGCCATTTTCCAAGGCCTCAATTGCGGCATTCTGGCTCATTATCGGTGCGCAGAGCATAGTGTACTGGTGGATTTTCATCATCGCCTCGATGATGGGTTGCGGTGCGCAGGCGTAGCCTAGGCGGAAGCCGGTCATCGCGAAGGCTTTGGAAAAACCGTGGAGCAGTATAGTGCGTTCCCGCATGCCAGGGAGTGCGGCGATCGAGACATGCTCCTCATCGTCGTAGCGGAGTTCGCTGTAGATGTCGTCCGTTAGGACGAGTAGGTCGTGTTTAATCGCGAGTTTAGCGACACCTTCAAGATCGGCACGGGTAGCGCAGGCACCGGTCGGGTTGGTTGGGAAGTTGAGCATGATCAGCCGGGTTTTCGGCGTGATGACTGCGGCGAGGTTTTCCGGCTTGAGCGAGAAGCCGTCTTCCTTGGTCGTTATCACTGGCACCGCGACTGCGTGAGCCATTACGATACTCGGGCTGTAGGAGACATAGCAGGGCTCATGATAGATAACCTCATCGCCCGGGTTGAGCAGCGCGCGCAGCGCGAGGTCGATAGCCTCCGAGACACCGACAGTGACGAGCACCTCTCCGGCTGGGTCGTAGTCCACGTTGAAAAACCCCGATACATAGCGGGATATGGCCTTCCTCAGTGACAGTAGGCCGAGATTCGAGGTGTAGGTGGTCTGACCTTTTTCGAGGGAATAAATAGCTGCCTCGCGGATGTGCCATGGCGTCACGAAGTCGGGCTCGCCGACTCCCAGCGAGATGACATCGTTACGGCCCTGTACGAGATCGAAAAAATCGCGGATCCCCGAACGTGGAATCGAGGCGACATTGCGTGCGATTTTTGTTATGTAGTCCATGACATGCTGGCTGCCGCGCGGCGCGGCATTGTCAACCGGGCAAATGCCCCGAGTCAATGCCGAGGCGGGAGTTTTCTAGGGGTGAACCTCTAGTCTTGCCAAATATTGTGGATTTGAGCCATGGACTTACGGGGTGTGAGGCGGCCCAGGAAATTGGGTCAGAGGCTAAGCTATGATTGTGGTGTGGAGGTGCGGGCCATAAAGCCGAACCGAACACACACCAAATGAAAGCCAAGCGCAGAAGACATGACCCTGAATTCAAGGCCTGAGTGGCGTAAGAGGCGGAATTAGCAGTGTGGAAATTTGCAGTGATTCCTCCGTAGTCATAACGCAAACGCATTAGCCTTAGGGTTTCAGAAATATCCGACGGAAATTCAGGTGCAATCCCCACCGCTACAAATCAGTTGCGAGATGGGGGGCGTGCGTTATGTTGCCGCGCCACTCACCAGAAGCCGGTCAATGAACCGCCCTAGCAGTTGTTTTCCCCATGAATGATTATCTTTTCGCCAGGTCGCAAATGGCCATGTCACTGGCGTTTCACATTGTATTCGCGGCTCTTGGCATAGGGATGCCGCTGCTGATGGCTCTGGCGGAAGGGATGTATCTGCGCACAGGCAGACCGGTCTATCTCGAACTGGCCAAGCGCTGGGCCAAGGGCACGGCCATTCTCTTTGCTGTGGGGGCGGTATCGGGCACCGTTCTTTCATTCGAGCTGGGTCTGCTGTGGCCGGAGTTTATGGCGCAGGCTGGTGCGATTATTGGGATACCATTTTCATTAGAGGGGTTTGCGTTTTTCACCGAGGCAATTTTTCTCGGGGTCTATCTATATGGGTGGGATCGGATCTCGCCGCGCGCACATTGGGTCTCGGGCGTGGTGGTGGCGGTAAGCGGTGTGGCGTCAGGCATCTTCGTCGTGATGACGAATGCGTGGATGAACGCGCCCACGGGATTCAAATTAGTGGCGGGTAAATTTTCTGATATCGACCCGGTCGCGGCGATGCTCAACCCCGCAAGTTTCCATGAAGTGCTGCACATGACACTGGCCGCACTGGTGGCCACGGGTTTCATGGTGGCGGCAGTGCACGCATTCTACCTGTTAAGTGACCGTGACAATGTGTTCCACCGCAGTGCGCTGGGAATCGCGCTGGCGCTGGCATGCATCAGTATCCCTCTGCAACTCATCAGTGGCGACTTGAGCGCGCAGGCGACCAGCCGACTGCAACCTGCCAAGCTTGCGGCCATGGAGGCGCATTACCGGACGGAAACCGAAGCGCCGTTGCTGATTGGAGGATTGCCCAACGATGCCGCCAAGAAAACGGAGTATGCCCTGAGTATTCCGGGCGGTTTGAGTTTTCTAGCGCATCATGACTTCGACGCAAAGGTTACAGGTTTGGAGGAATTTCCACGCGATCAGTGGCCGGATGTCAGGATTGTCCACGCGTCGTTCGACATCATGGTGGGGGCTGGGATGGCTATGTTTGCCGTGGCTGTATGGGCCGGGTGCTTGTGGTGGAGACACCGCCGCCTGCCCGATCACAAGTGGCTTCTGCGCGCGTTGGTCACCGCTGGTCCGCTTGGCTTTGTGGCTATTGAAACTGGCTGGATGGTCACTGAAATTGGGCGGCAACCATGGATTATTTATGGTGTAATGCGCACGGTAGATGCCGTCACTCCGATGCGCGGACTGATCGTTCCATTTAGCGTTTTCACGGTACTTTACATATTCCTAGCAATTATTGTCGTGTTCCTGTTGCGCCGCCAGTTCATTGAAACCACGCTGCCCAAGCGGAAGAATCCAGAGGAGGTGGCCGATGCTTGAACTCGTCGTTGGCATTTTTATTGTCCTCTCGTTGGTGCTTTATGCACTGATGGGCGGTGCTGATTTCGGCGGCGGCATGTGGGATTTGCTGGCATATGGCCAGCGTGCAGGAAAGCAGCGAAAAATCATCGCCGATGCCATCGGTCCGATCTGGGAAGCTAACCATGTATGGGTCATTCTTGTGATCGTGCTGTTATTCACAGGTTTTCCCCGTGCATTTGCAGCTATGATGATCTCGCTGCACATCCCAATCGCCATCATGTTGGTGGGGATTGTGCTGCGGGGATCAGCCTTCGTGTTCCGTAAATACGATTCCAAGGACGATGCCGTGCAGCGCCGGTGGAGCACAGTGTTTGGGGTGGCCAGTTTTTTCACGCCATTCTTCCAAGGCGTGACCCTCGGCGCTCTTACTACTGGACGCATTCGCGTGATTGACGGCGTGGTGAAAACGGGTTTTTTTGCTGGATGGCTAACTCCATTTGCTCTTGCCTGCGGGGTTTTCGCTCTAGTGTTGTTTGCTTTTCTCGCGGCAGTGTATTTAACAAACGATACCAAGGGGGAGCCCAGTTTGAGGGAGGATTTCCGGAAACGTGCGATAGTCTCCGGATTGATACTGGGACCTGTGGCATTGGTGGTTTTTCTTGCGTCCAAGGATGGTGCGCCGGAGATGTACCGCGGGCTGACCCAGTGGTGGTCGCCGGTGCTGCTAGTCTGGACGAGTGTGTGTGCTGTGGTGGCACTAATGGCACTCTATCTCCGGCGTTATGCTCTGTCCCGTATAGCGGCAGTTGCTCAGGTCTCCCTTATTCTCATCGGCTGGAGCGCGGCCCAGTATCCGAACCTTATCACTCCAGACGTGACGATCACCAATGCTGCTGCGCCTGCAATCACCTTGCGTCTGCTCATTATGGCTCTCGGTTTAGGGGCGATCGTCCTGCTGCCCTCCCTGATTTATCTTTTTACGATCTTCAAGCGGGATAAACGTGGTTGATATGATCTTTAGACCTTTTGCAAACGCGTTGCCAGGCAACTTTATGAGGTGTCATAAATCCATGCATGCCTCAGTCTGAGGACTGTTATTGCTCCAGATCGTGGAGAACACCCCCTTTTTCCAGAACTGGCTTTGCCAGTTCGCGGAAGCGCGGTAGTTTTCGGTAGAACCACCAGCCCAATACTATACAAGCCGCACCGTTAGTGCACGTGGCGATGGTGGTGCCGAATTGATGGGCGAGTGTGCCGGTCATCAGGCTGCCCAAAGGCATGCCGCCAAGAAATACCATGGTGTACAAACTCATGACCCGCCCGCGTTTGTCATCCTCGACCAGGTTTTGTAGCAGCGTGTTGCTGGAGGCGACCACCAGAATGGAACCGCAACCCGCCAGCAGCAGGCAGAAGCCGGACACTGCGATATGCCGGGAAAAGGCCAACGCGATGATTGCGAGGCCCATCAATAGCGCGCCAGAACAAATCACTCTGCCCAGCCCGCGCAAGCTGCTGCGTCCTGATAGGTAAAGCGCCGATATCACAGATCCTGCCGCAGAACATGACATCAACAGGCCCAGAGTACGTGCATCGCCGCCGAAATATTCCCGTGCGTAAACGGGCATCAACACAGCAAAAGACATTCCGGCCAGTGCCATACAACCTACCAGAAGTATCAGGATGCGGATAGGACTGAAGCCGATGGCATACTTCAAGCCGCTGCGGAAATCATTCCAGACAGACGCGCCGCTCTTTTCGGCAGGTTCCTGATGAAGTCGCATCGCAGCAAGGGCAGCGATCACCGCTAGATAGCTCAGTCCGTCTATTAGAAAACACCAACCAGCGCCAGTCCAGGCGATGACAAAACCGGCAATGGCGGGGCCAACCAACCGCGCCAAATGGAACATTGAGACATTCATAGCGATGACATTGGCGAGGTGTTCCTGTTTTTCTACTAACATTACAGGAAGTGCCTGGCGTGCTGGCATATCGAAGGCGTTGACGACTCCCTGCACCATGGCTAGCAGAGCAAGACGTGTGATGTCGATGGTGCCTGATAGGGTGAACCACGCGAGGGTCAGTGACTGTAGCATGGAAATCGTTTGGGTGGTTAGCAGCAGGTAGCGTCGGTTCAGGCGGTCCACCCAGACGCCTGCCGCCGGACCGACCAGCATGCCGGGTATTTGACCGGAGAACGCCACTACGCCCAGCCAGAATGCGGAGTGCGTGAGATGATAAACCAGCCACGCGATGGCCGTCTGGGTCATCCAAGATCCCATTAGGGAAACCACCTGACCTGAAAAAAACAGCCGGTAATTGCGCGAGGAAAATGGAGCCAGATACCGTTGTGGGATCACGACTGCACCCTAATGACTGTAAGCGAATTCTCAACCACTGATTGCAAGCAGTCTTACAATATCTTTATGCATGGCACTGTAGGTTGCTGGGGCTATGGGCTCGGGGTCCATGGGGCATCGTTCTCTGCCTGTTTGACTGTAGATTTTATTCCGTGCTCGAAATTATCCCCGCTTTAGTGAATTCACCCATGGCCTTGCCAATTTTTGGGTCGGTTCACAGCCACATCTCACGACGTTCTTGGCGGAGAAATTCGACTTCGCGCAGCAGGTCGAGCACGAGCCTCAGGCCCACCTCGTTTATTACGCAAGTGTTGCGTATGTGCTCAATGCGGCGGAGTTGGCGCAGTGCCTCTGTATCGAATATTGCCGACCGCTCCTCATCACCAGAGACGGGTCTGAGGTAGCCTTTCTTCTGATAGAGAAGGACCGTCCGGGTGTCGACTCCTGCCAACTCGGCAATCACCTCGAGGCTATAGCTTGGAGCAGATTCGTCGTAGTGAGTCGGGAGATCCGCAGGGTTTTGGGAAGGATTGGAGCTCATGTCGGCTGGATCAGGGTTGGCTGTTGGAGCGCGGGTGAAAGGTGGAAATATCGCGCAATTTTTCCCACAGCGCACGTTCTTCATTGTTAGGCGATGTAGGGATCCGCACGTTCAGGACGGCGTGGAAATCCCCCCGCTCGCCGGTCTTGCCTTTGGGCAGGCCGCGACCACGCACCCGCAGTTGCTGGCTGTTTTCCGCGCCGGACGGCACTCGCAGTTTGATATGACCGTCAAGTGTGGGCACTGAGACTTCTGCGCCGAGCACGGCTTCCCACGGAGCGATATCAAGATCATGGAAGATGTCCGCACCGCGGCTGCTGAAATTCGGGTGGGCCGCATGCCGTACTCGTAGGAAGAGGTCGCCAGTGGGTGCACCACCGTGCCCAGGTTCGCCATGGCCCGGCACACGTATGCGTCGGCCATCGGTGGCACCTGGTGGGATGCGGACTTGGAAACTTTGGGTTTCCACCTGACCGGTCTGGCGGTTGGTGGTCTGCATGGAGATAGGCCTAACGGTTCCGTGCATAACTTCCTCCAGCGTGACGAGGATGTCGCCCTCAATGTCACTCCCGCGTGCAGTGCGGGCACCAGCATGAGAAGCGGCAGTATCTTGGGGAAATCCGAACCGTGAGCCACCACTGAAATATTGCTCAAAAAAGTCACTGAAACCTGTGCCGCCAAAGTGAAACTCAGCTCCAGTCCCGAAATCATGTTGGCCGGGTGGCGGGGAGGCTTGCCCGGCATTTTGCCAATCGGCTCCGAGGCGGTCGTATTTCGCGCGTTTATCTGGATCACCTAATACTTCAAAGGCCTCGTTGATCTCCTTGAATTTTTCCTCTGCGGTGGATTTGTCCTTTGCCACGTCCGGATGATATTTGCGGGCCAGTTTGCGGAAGGCCTTCTTGATAGCATCTTGCTTGGCATCGCGGGTGACACCGAGCGTGGCGTAATAGTCTTTGAATTGGACTGACATGGAGAATGGAACGGACGAGCGCCCGCAGGATTGCCATTTGCTGGACAGCAGGGCGGGTGTCCTAAACAAGCTGGCTTGTGAGCTATTATTATCTGTGACTCGATGCTTAGCAAAACAAAACGGCTGAACTGCTCACCAACCAAATGCCTGGCTCGACAAAGCCAGGCCCTGCTTTCAGTATGGCTTTCCATGAAACTCCCTCTCGCGCTGCTCGTTTTAACTTTCAGTATGGTGTTGGGCATCCATTCAACTGCTGAGCAACCTAAGCCAGCGTTGGTTGTGGATGCTTTCGCCCAATGGGGAGATGAGATTGCGGCTATGGAAGCAGCAGACAAGGCCAATCCGCCTGCGAAGGGAGGTGTGCTGTTCATCGGCTCATCTACCATCAGATTTTGGAAATCACTGGCCGCCGATTTTCCACAATACCACGTCATCAATCGCGGCTTTGGCGGCTCGCAGATCCTGGATTCCACGCATTTTGCCCCGCGCTTGATCTTCCCGTTCGAACCCCAGATGATTTTCCTCCGTGCGGGGGGCAATGACATCCATGCAGGCAAGAGTCCGGAACAGGCTTTTGTGGACTACAAGGACTTCGTGGCCACAGTGCAGGCCAAGTTGCCTCTCGTGCGAATCATTTATATCGGGCTTTTTCCCACCATCGACCGGATCCGGGAAGTAGAAAAAGGCAACATTTTGGACGGTTATATCAAAACATATGTTTCGGGGAAACCCCTGCTGGGATATATCGAATGCGCGGATCTAACAATAAACGCGAAGGGGCTGCCCCGGGCCGATCTCTTCATGCCCGACGGGTTGCATCTCAACGCCGCGGGCTACAAGCTCCTGGTTGAACGCACCCGTCCGTTTCTGCCATCTCCTTTAGCAAAATAGCCTGGTTCCAGCGTTACTTCGGTCGAGGATATTCATCCACGCCCTCCTCACGCCTTGGGCCCGGCAGCTTCCGCGCTCGGCCTTTCGGTAATCCTTTTTGGCAATCAGTCTTTCGCATCAACCTAAGAGCTCCAAGAGCCGACAGTTCAATGAGTTGCGGCTTCTTTTCTGGCTTTGCAGATGGCGCGGATCGGGCTTGAAGCGGGCAATGTCGGTAAGCTTTGTGAGTG
>Ga0118677_10002052_pt1 | contig 41327 bp, 28 predicted proteins | sample AliMusrvi5mmetaG_FD_86154 | JGI IMG/M metagenome (GOLD analysis project Ga0118677, IMG submission 86154)
GGCATCACCATCACACCGCCACCAGGATTCGAACTCTCGCAAGGGGTGGGCGGGGCCAGTGGCTATGCGGGCAGTGGCAACTCCATCACCGTCGGGTCAGGCGGCACGATCGCCAACACCACCATCTATGTGCGTCTAGCCGCTAACGCCCCAGTTGGAACCTATTCGGGAAATATTACCTGCTCCAGCATGGGGGCCACAACCCAGAATGTTGCCACTGTGCCCAGCACGGTGAATCCGCCCGGGACGTTCCATGCACTGGATGTGACCAATAACGGTGGCAGCATCGGCAACGGCTCAGGATACTGCGTCGGCTGGGAATTCACGCTCAGCCAGGCCATCACGGTCACCGCGCTTGGACAATTCGACCCTAACACAAATCCTCAAACCAACACGGTGGCCATCTATCAAAATGTCGCAGGTGGAGGTGGCGCTCAACTCGTCTCAGCCTCCGTGCTTAACACCAGTCCGGCGGAGGGCAGTGGCGTTTGCCCCGCACGTTATGCTGGGGTGAGTTCTGTGGTGCTGCCTGCCGGTAAGTACGTGATCATGAGCACACAAAACGGCGAGGATTTCATCGGTCCGGGTGGTCTTCCCACGGCGACGATGGGGGCCGGAATCACTTGGACCAATGGCGTTGCCTTTTCCGGTGCAGCGGGTCCATTGCCTGCCACCACTCCAGCTAGCTGGCAAATCAATAACTCCAGCGCAGTTCGTTACTTGGGCCCGACCTTCAAATACGCCACCGCAGCCCCAGTTCCGCCGACACAACTGGCGATCCCCGCAGTCAATGGCGGGCCCAATCCTTACGTCGGCACGGCCTTCAGTGTGGTGGTTCAGGCACGCGATGCCAGTGGCAACCCCCAGCCAGTGATTGCCACCACGGCAGTGAGTTTGAGCCTCAAGACGGGCACCGGGAATCTCGGTGGATCAGTTAGCGGCAGCATCACCGCAGGCACAAGCTCGGTCACAATCAGCGGTATCACCTACACCAAGGCGGAAAGCGGTGTGGTCCTAACCGCCACGAGAACCGCCGGCGACAACCTCACGCCAGCGAACAGCTCGCCGTTCACTGTCGCCACCCAACCGCCATTGAGCGCCTTGGGTGCGGTCATGCCCATGGGCGACTCGATCACACTCGGTGTGCCGATCACCGGCGGATATCGAGACCCGTTGTACACGCTTTTGAACAACCGGGGTGACACCTTCACCTTCGTGGGTTCATTGACCGACAACTCGACCTCGTTGCTCAGCACCTTCGGCCAAACGCATCACGAGGGCCACAGCGGCTACGTCATTGCCGCAGGCGGTGGGCGCAGCGGCTTGGACGAGAATCTGGCGGGGTGGATCGGGTCCGGTGCGGCTTTCCCTAGCAAGATTCTGCTGATGATCGGCAGCAATGACATCAACCTGGGTTATGACATGGTCAATGCCCCCACCCGTCTGAACACCCTGATCAGCCATATCTATGGTTACCGGCCCAATGTGAAACTCTTCGTCGCCTCAATCATTCCTATGGTCGGTCATGAGCCCGACGTCCAGGCCTTCAATGCCACCATACCGGGCATCGTCGCCAGTCACCAAGCACTTGGCCGCAATGTGGCATACGTCCCCATGTATGAAGGCATGAATATCAGCACCGATCTGTCAGACGGGCTGCATCCCAACGCGCTCGGCTACCAGCACATGGCGCAGGCATGGAATACGGCGCTCCATTTGTCCAATTACTCCAACTGGGCTATGGCCAACGGCGTGAGCGGTGCGGCCAACGCTGATTCCAATCATGATGGCGTACAAAATGGCATTGCATATTTCATGCGGAATGCCGGCCGCATCACAAGTCCGGGTCTGGGCGCGAACCACAAGGTGACATGGGCCAACGGACATAACATTCCGAGTTCCGAGTACGGGAGCACATTCTGGGTCGAGACCTCGGTAAACCTCACCGACTGGGTTCAAGTTCCAGTGGGTGATGCCAATCTAAGCAATACCCCCGACTCGGTCTCCTACACTCTCCCGATCAGTGGAGCCAGACGCTTCTGCCGCTTGGCGATCGCCCCGTGAGAACGATTGAACTTACGCGAGCCTGTCGTTTTTAAGGTCTGACAGAGATTTCTCCGAGCAGCGGCGGTTGGGATTGGACGCGGGTTGCCTATCTTGTGAGTTTCTGCCAAATTCAAGGGGACCTGCAGCGACAAACCGAGAACCACGCAAAATATGAATACCCTCCTATCTCCTAATATTTCTCCCCGCAAGGCGAACGCATGCTCGATGATTGTCTTGTGGGCATTGATGAGTTCCGAAGTGCGGGCGCAAAGATCAGTTTGAGTTGGAACTCCGTCGAATGATTCGCGGCCGAATCAACCATCCCTGCACCGTCGTCCAAGCCTACCACGGCGTCGGTCAAATCCCCCAATCCTACATTCCTGTAGGATCCCCTACGTGCCCAATACCCCGCTAGGGCACCCTGCGGAAATTTATTACTCGTTGAACATCAACGATATACGCGCCTAACACCGGCAATTTCACCAGACATTCTGATTCTGGCACGCCTTCTGCAATGCATTTGCCGGGCATCGTTTCCCCTGACGGACACCAGCCCTCACCAACTAACAACACATACTAACACCAGCATGAGAAAGATCGCAATTTACGGCAAGGGCGGCATCGGCAAGTCCACCACCACCCAAAATACCGTCGCCGGACTCGCAGAAATGGGCCGCAAAGTCATGGTCGTCGGTTGCGACCCCAAGGCAGACTCCACCCGCCTGCTGCTAGGTGGTCTGGCCCAGCGCAGCGTGCTCGACACCCTCCGCGAAGAGGGCGAGGACGTCGAACTCGGTGACATCCGCTCGGAGGGGTTCTGCTCCTCTCTGTGCGTCGAATCCGGCGGACCTGAACCGGGCGTTGGCTGCGCCGGCCGTGGTATCATCACCTCTATCAACATGCTCGAGCAACTCGGTGCCTATGATGACGCCGTGGGCCTCGACTACGTCTTCTATGATGTGCTTGGCGACGTGGTCTGCGGCGGCTTCGCCATGCCGATCCGCGAGGGCAAGGCCGAGGAAATCTATATCGTCTGCTCGGGCGAAATGATGGCCATGTATGCCGCTAACAACATCTGCAAGGGCATCGTCAAATTCGCAAAAACCGGCGTCGTTCGTCTCGGCGGCCTGATATGCAACAGCCGCAATGTGGACCGCGAACGCGACCTCATTGAGAACTTTGCTGAGCGTCTGGGCACCCAAATGATTCATTTCGTTCCTCGCGACAACGACGTCCAACGTGCCGAAATCAACCGAAAAACCGTTATTGAGTGGAACCCGGAAGCCCCTCAGGCGTCTGAATACCGCACGCTCGCTCTTGCCATCGAAGCCAACAAGAAGCTTGTCATTCCCAAGCCCTTGGAGATCGAGGAACTCGAATCCATCCTCATGGAATTCGGACTTTTCAACTAACCCACCAGCCCACCCACCATCATGTACAGCGACACACCCACTGACGTCGGCGAGATTGATTCCATCGAAGGCGTCTCCCCGGAGGAACTCCGCGAAAAAATGTTGGATGGCTTGCCATCCAAAACCATGCGCAAACGCGCCAAACAGATTCTGACTAACGATCCGGATACCCCGCCGGAAATCGCGGCCAACTCGCGCACCGTCCCCGGTATCATGACACAGCGCGGTTGCACCTACGCCGGATGCCGCGGCGTGGTGATCGGCCCGATTCACGACATCCTTCACATCACCCACGGCCCGGTGGGCTGCGGCTACTACTCCTGGCAAACCCGGCGCAATTTGGCAAAGTCGCCCGAAGGTGCCGCGAATTTCCTGCAATACTGCATGACCACAGATATGCAGGAGGATCACATTGTCTTCGGCGGCGAGAAGCGGCTGGCTGAAGCAATCCGCGAAGCCTACGCCCTCTTCAAACCCAAGGCCATCTCGGTATATTCAACTTGTCCGGTCGGTCTCATCGGTGATGACATTCACAGTGTTTGCCGCCAAGCCAAAGAGGAACTCGGCATCAATGTCTTCGGCTTCTCCTGCGAAGGCTACAAGGGCGTCAGCCAATCCGCCGGTCATCACATCGCCAACAACGGTGTCTTCAAACACATGATCGGCCTCGATGATCATCCAGTCGAAGCCGCCCCGTTCAAAATCAACGTCCTCGGTGAATATAACATCGGCGGCGACGCCTGGGAAATCGACACCCTCCTGCGCAAATGTGGCATCAGCGTGCTGGCTACCCTCAGCGGTGGCGTCACTTATGATGAAATTACCAGTTGTCATCAGGCGGATTTGAACGTCGTCATGTGCCATCGTTCGATCAACTACATGGCAGAGATGATGGAAACCAAGTTCGGTATCCCATGGTTCAAAGTCAACTTCATCGGTGCCGAAAGCACGGCAAAGTCCTTGCGAAAAATCGCCCAGTTCTTCGATAACAAAGAATTGAAGGACCGAGTCGAGGAGGTCATCGCCGCCGAAATGGCCGCTCTGCGCCCCGTCCAAACAGAAATCAAGGCCCGCCACAAGGGCAAGCGTGCGGCACTCTTTGTTGGTGGCTCGCGAGCCCATCACTATCAGGATTTGTTCGCCGACATCGGGATGGAGACCATTTCCGCAGGCTATGAATTTGCCCATCGAGACGACTACGAAGGCCGCCACGTCCTGCCGTCTATCAAGGTTGATGCGGACAGCCGCAACATTGAGGAACTCCACGTCGATGCCGATCCGGAACGCTTCCGGCCGCGCCTCTCCCCAGAGGCCAAGGCCAAGCTCGTCGCCAATGGCTTCACGTTTTCCGACTACCGCGGAATGATGAGCGAAATGAAAAAGCGTGCGCTGGTCATCGACGACATCAGCCACTACGAACTCGAAAAACTCATTGAGACATGGAAGCCGGATATCATTGGCTCCGGGATCAAGGACAAGTACATCGTGGAGAAAATGGGCGTCCCCTGCAAACAACTCCATTCCTATGACTACGGCGGCCCTTATGCCGCCTTCACCGGAGCGATCAACTTCTACCGCGAGGTGGACCGCATGCTCTCCAGCAAGGTTTGGAGTTACGTGGTTCCGCCGTGGGTCAAAGCCCGCAAACCGTTAGCCGTTGCAGCAGCCGAGGACGCTGCCTGATCAACCGGGTAACCTAACTTAAACCAGCACACAAATCACCACCATGTTAGACGTCACCACAGCCACGGTCAGTGATCGCAAGGCGTTGCGGATCAACCCCGCCAAAACCTGCCAACCGATCGGAGCGATGTACGCCGCTCTGGGCATTCACAGTTGTATGCCTCACAGCCACGGCTCGCAAGGCTGCTGCTCATATCACCGCAGCCACCTCACGCGCCACTTCAAGGAGCCCGTCGCCGCCACCACCAGTTCGTTCACCGAGGGCACTTCGGTGTTCGGTGGCATGGCAAACCTGCAACAAGCGCTCGTCAACATCTTCTCGATCTATGATCCGGAAGTGGTGGCCGTGCATACCACCTGCCTGTCGGAAGTCATCGGTGATGATATCCCGACAATCATCAAAAAGTCTCGCGAGGAAGGAAAAATCCCCGATGGCAAAATCGTCATCCATGCCAACACTCCCAGCTTCGTTGGCTCCAACGTCACCGGATTTTCTAACATGTGCACCGGGATCGTCAGCTATCTGGCGGAGAAATCCGGGCTCTCGAACGGTTCCATCAACATCTTCCCCGGTTGGTTGGATCCAAGCGACATGCGCGAACTCAAACGCCTGGCCGACGCCCTGACCGTGCCATTCACGCTGTGCCCGGACACCTCCGATGTGCTGGACTTGCCGCAAACCGGAGTGTACGAGATGTACCCAAAGGGTGGCACACCCGTCGCCAGCATCAAGGGCATGGGCGATGCCATAGCCACCCTCGCGCTGGGCGAGTTCACCGCCTATCCGTCCGCTCAGAAATTGTTGGACATGCACGCCGTGCCCTTCGAAAAACTCGATGCACCCATCGGCCTGACCAATACCGACAACTACATCGACGCGCTCAGGCGGCTCGGCGACGTTGAGGTTCCAGCCTGGATAGACGCCGAGCGGGGCCGCCTGCTGGACGTTATTTCGGACATCGGCCAGTACTTCCACCAAGTCCCGGTGGCCATCTTCGGGGATCCGGACATGGTCGTCGGCTTGACCCGATTCGCCATCGAACTCGGGCTCTATCCGAAGTATATCTTCACCGGAGCAACTGGCCGTGCCTTTGAGACCCGAATCAAAGAACTCTTGGGCGACAAATATCCTGATACCGTGGTCCGGCATGGTGCCGACCTTTTCGAGTTGCACGAACGGATCAAGGGCGAACCGGTGAAACTCATCTTCGGTAACACCTACGGCAAGTACATTGCCCGCGCCGAGGATATCCCGTTGGTTCGATTTGGTTTCCCAATCCTCGACCGGGTCGGCCACCGGATGTTCCCGGTCGTCGGCTACCGAGGTGCCATGCATCTCGTGGAAAAAATCAGTGACGCCTTGCTCAATCATCGGGACCGAACCTGCGCCGAAGAATGGTTCGAGCTCGTGCAATAGACGTGCCAGCCCACTGCAAAACGCACTTGAACCTCACCCAACCCGCCCACTCCATGTCACATCAAGCCATCAACATCCTCGATGATCGCAGCGGTCAAGTCCTGCGAAACGGCCAGGACCCCACGGCGAAAATCGCTTGTGACAAACCCAGTGCGGCGGGTTCGGTGAGCCAACGTGCCTGCGTGTTCTGCGGCGCCAGAGTCGTGCTTTATCCCATTGCCGACGCCTTGCACGTCGTCCATGGCCCGATCGGCTGCGCAGCCTACACATGGGACATCCGCGGCGCTCAGTCCAGCGGCCCGCAACTCCATCGCAACAGCTTCTCCACCGACTTGCAGGAGAAAGACGTCATCTTCGGTGGCGAAAAAAAACTGACGGCCGCGTTGCGTGAACTCATCGCCGCCTGCCGTCCCAAGGCAGCATTCGTCTATTCCACCTGCATCACCGGCATCATCGGCGACGACGTTGGAGCGGTCTGCAAAACACTTGCCGAAGAAACCGGCATCCCGGTCATCCCGGTCGAAAGCCCTGGCTTCAGCGGCACCAAGAAAGACGGCTACCGCGCCGCCTGCGATGCTCTCTATCAACTTGTTGGGACCGGAAGCACCGAAGGTATATCCAAACACAGCATCAATTTGCTAGGAGAGTTCAACATTGCCGGAGAAACCTACATGATGAAAGACTACTTCAAGCGGCTTGGCATTGAGGTCGTCTCCTGCATCACCGGCGATGGACGCGTCGATGAGCTGCGCCGCTGCCATGGAGCCAAACTCAATCTGGTGCAATGCTCCGGCTCCATGCTCCACCTTGCCAAACGGCTGGAGACGGACTATCAGATTCCTTTCCGCCGGATCTCATTTTTCGGAATTGAGGATACCGCTGCCGCCCTCTACGATGCGGCAGGCGTCTTCGGGGATCCGGAAATTGAGCAACGCGCCCGCAATTTGGTGAGTCTGGAATTGGCACGCATCCAACCGGAGTTGCGCCGCTACCGCAAGATCCTCAAGGGAAAAAAGGCGGCCATCTATGTTGGCGGCGCGTTCAAGGCGTTTTCGCTGGTTAGAGCCTTGCGAACCCTGGGCATGAAGACCGCCCTCGTGGGTTCCCAGACCGGCAACCCCCAGGACTATCAGCAACTCAAGGAACTTTGCGACCCTGGCACCGTCATCGTGGATGATTCCAATCCGCTCGAACTCGCCAAGTTCTGCCTCGAACAAGATGTGGACCTCTTCATCGGCGGCGTCAAAGAACGCCCCATCGCATACAAACTCGGAATCGGCTTCTGCGACCACAACCACGAACGCAAGGAAGCTCTCGCAGGCTTCGAGGGCATGGTCAATTTCGCCAAGGAAGTCCATGCTTCTGTCATGAGCCCAGTCTGGAAATTTGTCCCGAGACGCGCTAAACGCCTATCTACTAAGAAAAAGGAGGCCGCATGATCGACGAAGCCGATTTGCTTGGCGACGGGCCGCCTGCGTCTCCCGATTTATCGCATTGCACGGCGGCTACCCGCAATGCCTGCAAGCTGTGCACGCCGTTAGGGGCCTGTCTGGTGTTTCGCGGAGTGCGCGGAGCCCTTCCATTTTTGCACGGCTCGCAAGGCTGTTCCACTTACATTCGTCGCTACCTGATCAGTCACTTCCGGGAACCGATGGACATAGCGGCTTCAAACTTTTCGGAAGACACGGCCGTCTTCGGCGGTGAAAAAAACCTGCTGGCAGGCATGGCCAACGTCACCCGCCAATACCAACCGGAGATGATCGGCTTGGCCACCACCTGTCTGAGCGAGACAATCGGCGAGGACATGCCCGCCCTCGTTCAAAAATGCCAACAGAATATCGCGGACTTGCCGCCTGTCGTCCACGTCTCAACGGCAAGTTATCGAGGGTCTCACATGGATGGCTTTCACGATGCAGTCACCGCCTTGGTTAGCCAATTGGTCACTGACGCGTTGCCACACGGCGCAGTGAACCTGCTGCCTGGCATGGTCTCCACCGCAGATCTTCGCCACCTCCGTGAACTCGCCGAACGCTTCGGCCTCAACGTGACCATGCTGCCCGATTACAGTGATACCCTCGATGGTTCCACTTGGGCCGATTACGAGGCGCTGCCATCCGGCGGCACACCGGTGGCCGCTATTCGCACCATGAGCGGTGCTCAAGCCACCTTGGAACTCGGCGATTCACTGCGAGGCAACACCAAATCCGCGGCAAGCCTGCTAGAGACTCGATTTGGTGTCGAGAAGATCAGCCTCACTCTGCCCGTCGGCATTCAGGCGACCGACGAATTCATCGCCGAGTTATCCAGGCTTTCCGGTCGGGATATTCCCGCAGACATCACCGCCGAGCGCGGACGACTGATCGATTCGATGGTCGATGCGCACAAAATCGTCTTCGGCAAGCGGGCGGTGGTCTTCGGCGAGGCGGATTTGGTGATTGGCCTAACTGCATTTTTGTGCGAGATCGGAGTCCAACCTGTGCTCTGTGTCTGTGGCGGAAAAACCAACCACTTTGACGTGCTGCTGCGGTCCGCAGTTCCCGAATTGCCAGGGGACACCCTCATCCGGAATGGCGCAGATTTTGCTGACATCACCCATGAAGCCCGCCAGCTCACCCCGGATCTTTTGATCGGCAATAGCAAAGGCTATGGCTTGGCCCGCGAGCTGGACATACCGCTGATCCGTACCGGCTTTCCGATTCACGATCGCATCGGCGGCCAACGTGTCCTGCACCTCGGCTATCGCGGTGCCCAAGCGCTTTTCGATGATCTCGCAAACACCTTGCTAGCCCGTAAACAACAAACCTCAACCATTGGATACTCTTACCTATGAGCACCTGCGTCCATCCTGAAAACTTCGCCCTCGACCGCCATCCATGCTATAGCATCGGCGGCAGCCACAAATTCGCCCGCATCCATCTGCCGGTCGCTCCTGCCTGCAACATCCAGTGCAACTACTGCAACCGCAAGTTCGATTGCGTCAATGAAAGCCGCCCGGGAGTGACCAGCCGGATTCTAACCCCCGTGCAAGCTCTCGCCTATCTTGAAGATATGGTCGAGAAGATTCCTACAATCGAGGTGATGGGCATCGCCGGTCCAGGCGATCCGTTCGCCAATCCATTTGAGACCATGGAGACATTGCGCCTCGTTCGCAAACGCTTTCCTAACATGATGCTCTGTCTCGCCAGCAACGGTCTTCACATCGGCCCGTACATCGATGAGATTGCCGCTCTCGAGGTCACCCACGTCACCATCACTATCAATGCCGTTGACCCCATGATCGGCGCGTTGGTTTACCGCTGGGTGCGCGATGGCGACCGGCCTCTCAAAGGCGAGGAAGGCGCAGCGCTCATGATCGAACGGCAGCTGGAGGCCGTCGCCCGCCTGGCCAGCCTCGGGGTACTCGTCAAGGTGAACGCCATCGTCATCCCCGGCGTCAATGACCGCCATATCCCGGAAATCGCCCGGGTGACCAAGTCGCTAGGTGCCAAACTCATGAATTGCATCGCTCTGTGTCCGGTTGAAGACACACCTTTTGCTAACCTAACTGAACCAGATGGTATCATGATGGCCCGGGTGCGTTTGCAATCCGGGACTAACATGCCGCAAATGAGCCACTGTGCCCGCTGCCGCGCCGACGCTGTTGGGCTATTGGGCGAAGACCAATCGCTTTCCTATGCCGATACCCTCCAATACTTCACTGAAATGCAAACCACCATTGACACAACCCGCCCCTATGTAGCCGTAGCCACCCAAGAAGGCATGCTGGTAAACCTCCACCTCGGTGAGGCCACCAAAGTCATCATCTATGGCTATCATCCGGAGGTTGACGAATACGAGATTGTGGATGTTAGACAGCTTCCGCCGACTGGCAGCGGGGATAGTCGGTGGAAGAAAATGGCGACGGATCTCAGTGATTGCCGGGCGGTGCTGGTGAGCGCCTGCGGCCCCCGCCCAAAGCAAATCGTCGAGGGCTTCGGCCTCGCAGTTGTGGAGATGGAAGGTCTCATCGAGGAAGGTCTCGAAGCCATCTTCCACGAGGAGGAACTCCCCGCATCCCTCCGCCGCCGCTTCACCAGTTGCGGTGCCTCCTGCGCCGGTGCCGGCAATGGTTGCTCCTAGAAATCCCAAATTCCAATTCACAGATTCCAACAATTCAACCATCAAAGATCATGACTATTCCACTGCATCACTTATTTGTATGTGCCAGTTTTAGGGCGAACGGCGAAGCTCAGGGTGTTTGTCACAAGAAGGACGCCATCAGCCTGCTGAGTTACCTCCAAAACGAGATTCAGGACCGGATGCTAGAGGGCATCGAGGTATGCGTCACCGGCTGCATGAACCAATGCGTCAAAGGCCCGGTGATTGTGGACTATCCATCCGGCAACACGTACGGCCGCATCAATGAAGAAGCCATTGACGCGATCTTGGACGCCTTTGAAAATGGCACTATCGCCGAGGAATATCTGGTATCCTAACCCACCATGAACCCACTGGTTGATATCTCTAACGCTCAAGCGTGGTTCGTCGATACCACCCTGCGCGATGGCGAGCAGGCGGCCGGTGTCGTGTTCTCCGAGGCGGAACGTTGTGGCATCTCTCATCGGTTGGTGTCAAGCGGCGTGCGGGAGTTGGAAGTGGGTATCCCTGCCTCCGGCGAATCCGCACGCCGCCAAATCCACCAAGTCGCCGAGGCCGTCCCCGGTACTTGGCTGCTAGCCTGGTGCCGCGCCAGACGTGATGACCTTGCCGCCGCCGCCCAATGCCCGGTGCAGGGTGTTCACCTGTCATTTCCAGTTTCTAACATTCATCTGAGGATCTGGGGAAAAACTCACTCATGGGTGCTGCGAACGCTTGCTGAACTAACTGAAGAGGCAGCGGGAATGTTCGATTATGTGACCGTCGGTGCCCAGGATGCCTCGCGTGCCGATCGCTGTTTCCTGCTAGACTTCTGTCATTCGGTGGCTGAGTCACCGGCGCTGCGCCTGCGCCTTGCCGACACCGTGGGCGTCCTCACCCCGCAATCCACCCAGCAGCTCGTCACATCTTCGCTGCACGCCCTGGCCGGAAAACCCGTGGAAATTCATGCTCACAATGACCTTGGCATGGCCACCGCCAACACCATCGCCGCTTGGCAGGCTGGTGCAAAATGCCTCAGTACCACCGTCAATGGCCTCGGCGAACGCGCCGGCAACGCATCCTTCGCCGAAGTCGCCACCGCTCTGCGCGTGGCTTGCGGTTGCGACACTGGCCTTGACCTGCGGCGCCTCTGCGAACTGGGCAGTTATGTCGCAGCAGCCTCCCAGCGCTCGCTGCCCGGCAATACCCCGGTGATCGGTGAAGGTGTCTTTTCCCACGCCTCCGGTATTCATCTAACCGGGCTGAATCGGGACGCCAGTGCCTACGAGGCATTCCCGCCCGACATGGTCGGCCACTCCCCATCACGCCACTTTTTCAGCACCCAGAGTGGCCCGGCTACCTTGCGGGAATTCGCCGAGCGCGGCGGTCTGCACCTCGACCCAGCTGCTTTGCCAGCCCTCACCGATCGCCTTCGTGCCTTCTGCCACCACCACCGCACCATGCTCAGCGCCACCGACACACTGCATCTGGTCACGACTCTAACCTAACATAAATAAACCCGAAACAAAATAGAATCATGGCGTTTTTCATGACACTTGCGACTCGCAATCAGGACCACGACTGGATCCTCGGAGAGAGAACCAAGGCGCGGCTGGCAGGTCCGCAAGGGCCGCTGGCCGCGCAGATTCTGGGTCTGCCTCCGGGGTCCAGTGGCGAATGGAATTTAACGGATAGACAACTTCTCGGATTTTTCCACTTCAGCGCGCCGAATGATCAAGAGGTTCCGCTGCTGATGTGGGACAGCGGCGAGCCGGATTCCAGTCCGACGCGGGTGCTGCGCATTTGCGGTGTTAGCCGGGAATTTGACACCGAGCTGCTAGTGCAAACGGAGATTCTTGAAGCCGTTGGTGAGGGATATCGCAGCAGCGGCCGCCACGTCAATGAGGCGCTGAGGCTCATTGGCGGCCGCATCACCCCCAAGTCCAAATGGATTTGGGCCGCCCCTAAAATGTCCATCGGCAGCACCGTCATCGGCCTGTGATCCGACTCCCGAGTCTTGCCAAAATCCGAATCCCAGGTTGAACTGGCCTGTGAACTCATCCATCAGACACATCGTCACTCCGCTCATTGGCTGCCTTTGCCAATGGGCGATGACCGTACCGCTGCACGCCGAAAAGATCAGCGTTTCCGCCGCTGCCAGCCTAACGGAATCACTACAGGAAATCGCCACTGTCTATCAAAAGCAGAGCGGCGACACGATTGTCTTCAACTTTGGGGCATCCGGGCCGCTCGTGAGGCAGATCGAAGCCGGCGCCCCGGCCGATCTGTTTTTTTCGGCCGACGAGGCAAAGATGAATGACGCCGAAACCAAGGACCTGTTGATAAAGTCGTCCCGTCGCAGCTTGCTGTCCAACCTGCTGGTCGTCGTGACAGCTTCCGACAGTCCCCTCAAAGTTGCCGCGCCCAAGGACCTTGGGTCACCTGACGTGATCCGCATCGCCGTGGGTGACCCCGCCACCGTGCCAGTGGGCACTTATGCCAAGGCGTGGCTAACGAAACTCTCGCTGTGGTCCGCTGTGGAGAAGAAAATCGTGCCTTGTGAGAGTGTGCGCGGGGTGTTGGCGGCCGTAGAATCGGGCAATGTCGAAGCGGGCATCGTGTACAAAACGGACGCAGCCATTTCAAAGAAAGTGAAGGTGGCCTTCGAGGTGGCGGCGGCCGACGCCCCGCCCATCAGCTACCCACTGGCCTTGCTCAAAGACGCGCCGCACCCTGCTTCAGCCCGAAAATTCATGGTATATCTCGCGGGACGTGAGGCCGGACAAGTTTTCACCCGCAAGGGCTTCATTCTCTTGCCGACGGCAGGAAAAGAGTGAATGGTCCCGCCGACACCCTAACCAACCAACCGCCTAACAGAATCATGAAGATCAGTGCTCGAAACGTCATCAAAGGCATCATCAAGGACATCAAGGAAGGTCCCATCAGCACACTCGCGGTGATAGAAATCGCCCCAGGTGTGGAAATTGTTTCGGTGATCACCACCGAAGGCGCCGGCTCCCTTCAATTGGAAATCGGCCAAAGCGCCTACGCCATCATCAAGGCCTCCAACGTCATGCTCGGCATGGACGACTGACGTGAGCGCCGAGGAATGGCAACTCATCGGGTTCACGGCGGCGATGGCCCTGCTGAGCACCTTTTTGATTTTACCCATCGGTGTTCTGCTAGCATGGTTGCTAGCGCGGCGCGGGTGGCTGGGCAAGGCCATCGTGGAAGGGTCTTCATCCTCTTGCCGTGGCCGCACAGGCACTTAACGAAAAATTTGCCGTTTGAATTCAGCATTGCCAGTCCTGTCGTTCGTGCTACCGTGCCGAACGAAGATACGTGACTTCCCATGAATGTGACCCTCAAGCTCCCGGACGAACTCGTCCGCAATGCGCGGCATCTCGCTGTGGACGAGAACACGTCGCTTTCCGCCATCGTCACTGAGCTACTTCGCTTGAAACTGAAGGCAAGCGCCCAATCCAAGGATACGCCCCAATCTTGGATCGACGCATTCAGCAGTGATCCCGACGACGCGTTTCTTGACCGGGATTTTCCCTTGGAGGACCGAAAAACCATTCCGAACCGCGAATTCTCCTTCGCCCCTGACGACGAATGACCCGCTATCTACTGGACACCGTCACCCTTTCCGAGCTGCGCAAAACAACCAAGGCAGCCGCGCCGGTTCTGAGGTGGCAGTACGCCGCTCAAGGTCGGCAAGCATCAGTGAGCGTCATCACCATGAATGAGATTTGGTATGGCTACCGAAAAGTGGCGGAACGCGATCCTGCCTTTGCCCGGCGCTTGGAGATTTGGTATGGAGAAATTCTAGCTTCTCCTGACTTCTACACCCTTTTGCCCGTCAGTCTGGCCATCGCAAAGCTGGCGGCCGACTACCGCGCAAACCATGGATGCTCCCACAACGATTCGCTCATCGCCGCCACCGCCAATATCCACAACCTCACCCTCGCCACCCGTAACATCGCCGACTTCCAAGCCACCGGCATCCAACTCGTCAACCCATGGGAATATTCGCTCTAATACCCAAGAAAAGGAGGCCTAATGAAAATTGACCAATGCGCCTACGCCATCATCCAGGCCTCCAACGTCATGCTCGGCATGGACGACTGACGTGAGCGCCGAGGAATGGCAGCTCATCGGGTTCACGGCGGCGATGGCCCTGCTGAGCACGTGTTTGATTTTACCCATCGGTGTTCTGCTAGCATGGTTGCTAGCTCGGCGCGAGTGGCGGGGCAAGGCCATCGTGGAAACGCTGGTGGCGCTGCCCCTGGTCGTGCCGCCAGTGGTTACCGGATTGGTCTTGCTCAAACTTTTTGGCAGACGCGGACCCCTCGGGCATTGGTTGCATGCAAACCTGGGAATGGACGTCGTGTTCACCTGGAAGGCGGTGGTGATCGCCCTCGCCGTGATGTCAATCCCCCTGTTAGTGCGCACCGTTCGCAGCGCCATCGAGGAAGTCAACCCCAGCTTCGAACAACTGGCCCGCACCCTCGGTGCCGGCGAATGGCGCGTGTTCTTCACCATCACCTTGCCCCTGGCCAAACGCGGCGTGATCGCCGGGACTTTGTTAGCCCTGGCCCGGGCTCTCGGTGAATTTGGGGCCACCATCATGGTCGCGGGCAACATTCCAGGCCAGACCACCACCCTGTCGGTGGCCATCTATCATAACGTCCAACTCGGCCAGGACGAGCGTGCCGGAGTCCTCTCGGCGGTGGCCGTGCTGCTGGCATTTCTCGCACTCGGTGCCAGCGAGCTCATCTTACGCCGCCGCAAGATATGAGTGCCCAGCTCCATGCCAGTTTTGTCAAGCGCTTCAGCGAAAGGGCTTCTATCCAAGTGGAAAACCTCCAAACCCCGGAGCAGCCTTGCATCACCATTCTGTTCGGCGCGTCAGGCTGCGGCAAAACCACCGTGCTGCGCTGCCTCGCCGGTCTCGAAAAGCCCGATGCCGGAAAAATTTCCTTCGATGGGCAAATCTGGTCCGACTCCGAAAAGCATATCTATCTGCCAGCCAGGGTTAGGGATATCGGCTTTGTGCCCCAGGACTATGGGTTGTTTCCCCATCTAACTATTGAACGCAATGTCGCCTATGGCTTGGACAAAATGCCGACGTCCCAACGCCGCCAGCGGGTGGCCGAGACGCTCGAGTGGATTGGTCTCACCGGCTTGGCTGCCCGCCTGCCGCGCGAGTTGTCCGGTGGCCAACAACAACGCGTTGCCTTGGCCCGCGCCGTGGTCCGCCGACCCCGGCTGCTATTGCTAGACGAACCGTTGTCCGCGCTCGACGCCCCGACCCGCCAGAGTTTGCGGGGCGAGTTGCGAGGTTGGTTGCGCCACTTCGCCATTCCCACACTGTTGGTCACCCACGACCGTCAGGAGGCTGTGGCGCTGGGCGACGATCTGGTGGTCATGCACAACGGCCGGATCGTCCAACAAGGGCCGCTGCAAGAGGTGTTCAGCCGGCCGTGCCATCTAGCTGTCGCGAGTATTTTGGCGGTGGAAACGATCCAACCCGCACAGATCATTGAACGCGCTGAGGGACTCGCCACCATCACGATCCATGGCATGCACTTGCTCGCCATGATCGAGGATCTGCCCATCAATACCCGCGAAGTCGTCGCCTGCATCCGCGCCGAGGATGTGATGCTCAGCGCCGGGTTCGACACTCATGCCAGTGCCCGCAACCGCTTGCCCGGCGTTGTTCGCAGCCTTACACCCGATGGCCCGCTAGTGCGCGTCGAACTGGACTGCGGCTTCCCACTGCTAGCCCTGCTCACCAAACAGGCCTGCCAAGAACTGTCATTGGCACCGGGCAGCACCGTCCATGCCATGATCAAAGCGCAAAAAATCCATCTCATCCCTCATGCCTAGGATGCCATGCATTGGCACCTGCCCATTTTAGGTAAGTCTCTCCTGCGTCGGCCTTGGTATCCTCCTTGATAACGACTTCAGCCGCGTATGAGCACCCAAGGTAGCGAGGGCCACGCAAATGGCAAATGGGAAGAGTCTCATCGCAATAGGAGGTATATAATACCAGACATCATGCTAATGCCAATCAAACGCATATCGACAATCATCAATCATCAATCAGAGGAGAGAAGCGTCTTCTGGAGCATCCGCTAGAGCGTCTCCGGCTTCGTCATCTTCCTCGTCATTGGGGAAGGGCAGGGCATCGAGCGAGGCGCGGTAGGCGGCTTGGTCGAATGGCCGGTGGTGGCGAAGAACTTGATCCATGGCTTCGCCCAGGCAGAGGGCGATTTGGTCTTTCGCGTCGGCCGCACTGAGGCCGAGTTTTTCCAATCTAACCCGTGTGGCGGCGACGTAGCGGGTTTGTGGCGAAGCGAGTTGTTGCTCCACAGCGGCGAGGAGGTCGGGCAGGAGGTCGTCGGTCATGAGGAGAGGGGGGGAGATTTTGGATTTTGGATTTTGAATTGGAGAGGGATTGGAGATTTTGGATTAGGTAATAGCGCTGGGTCGTTGAGTTAGTCTGCCTCATTCATTCAAAATCCAAAATCCAAAATTGAATTAACGTTAGGTGTTAGAGAGGAAAAATGCAGTGGCATTGGGCAGTTGGAGCCAAGGGGAGAACTCGGGCGGGATGGGGGCTTGGAAGTGGAGTCGCTCGTGGGAGATGGGATGGTCGAAGGTGAGTTGCCAGGCGTGGAGCATCAAGCGGCCGGTGAGGGCGGAGGTGGGGCTGGGTTTGCCGTAGATTGGATCGCCGACGAGGGCGGCACCGCGGTGGTGGAGGTGGACGCGGATTTGGTGGGTGCGCCCGGTGTGCAGGTGGCAGAGGATCAGCGCGGTCAGGGAGGACGCATCCACCGCAAGCACCTGATAATCCGTGATGGCGGCCTTCCCGCCGGGCGGATTGACCACCGCCATTTTTTGGCGATTGACCGGATGGCGCCCGATGTGGGTGAACACCGTGTCCTTTTCCGGACGCGGGATGCCCTGACAGACGGCCAGATAGATTTTTTCCATGGTACGGCCGGCGAATTGGCCGACGAGTGATTGGTGGGCGGGGTCGGATTTGGCCACCACGAGGCAGCCGGATGTGTCTTTGTCCAGACGATGAACAATGCCGGGGCGCTCGACGCCGCCGATGCCGGAGAGTTTCCCGCGGCAGTGGTGAAGCAGGGCATTGACGAGGGTGCCATCGGGATTACCGGGGGCAGGATGCACGACCATGCCCGGCGCCTTGTTGAGGACCAGCAGGTCGGCGTCTTCAAAGAGGATCACGAGAGGAATGTCCTGGGCGACGGCGGCCAGTGGCACGGCCTCAGGCAGAGCGATGGTGATGAAGTCGCCGAGTTTTACCGGATTGCGTGGTTTGGCCGGTTGGCCGTTGACGTGGATGAACTGGTCGCGAATGAGCGTCTGAATGCGGGAACGCGACAATTCAGGCAGGCGGCCCGCGAGGAAGGCGTCAAGGCGTTCGCCGGGCATGTCATCGACTCGGATCTCCACAGGCAGAGCATTTCAGGAAAAACGCCCGCCACAAGATTCAAGTTTGCAGAGGTCGCGCCACGCCGATAGCTTTCCGCCATGCCGGTCGCCGCTGAGGAAATCGCTTATTGCCATGCTTGCGGGAGTCCCATGGACGTCACCGCGATGGGGCCCTTTGCTAATGTTGAGTGCCCGGGATGCGGCAAACATACCCGGGTGAAGCGCGAGTTCGGCCCATACACGCTGTTGCGGCGCCACGCCATCGGCGGCATGAGCGTGGTTTTTGTCGCCCACGATAACACGCTGGATCGCGAGGTGGCCGTCAAAATCCTCAACGAAGCGTATTCCGCCGACGCCCGCCGCATCGCCGCCTTCGAGGAAGAGGCACGCCTAACCGCCTCGTTCAGTCATCCCCACGTGGTGCGCGTGTTCACCACAGGACGGGCGTTCGGGCGGTTTTTCATCGCCATGGAATTCGTCGTCGGCGGCCATTTCGAGCAGCAAATCAGCGAGCGCGGCACCATCCCGGAACGCGAAATGCTCCAACTCGCCATTCAGGTCGCCGAGGGCCTCCGGGCCGCCCACAACGCCGGCTTGATCCACCGAGACATCAAACCGGGCAATATTCTGCTCGATGGCGACGGCCAGGCCAAAATCGTGGATTTTGGTTTGGCCCTATTGTTAGGCAAGGGCGGCACTGCGCAAGCCAAGGAAATCTGGGCGACGCCGTATTATGTGCCGCCGGAAACCATCGAAAGCCACCCCGAGGATTTTCGCTCAGACATGTATGCCTTCGGAGCCACCGTGTACCATGCTTTGGCCGGCAAGCCGCCCTGTGATGAGGAAAGCATGGCTACGGTGATTTTGCGCGAGGCGAAACGCAAGGTGGTGCCATTGCAAACGTCCGCACCGTGGGTGAGCCCGCAGACGTGCAGAGCGGTGGATCGGGCCATGGCGTACGACCCCGCCAAGCGCTTCCAGTCATACGACGAAATGCTTGCGCACTTGAACGATGCGCTCAAAAATTTGCGGGCCGGTTCCACCCCGTTGCGGCGCGTGCCGGTGGCTGCCAAAAATCGCCGCCATTCCGCTCAACACCGGGAATTGCGCTTGTTGTTCATTGGGGTCGGCGTGGCCGCCGCTGTGGCGCTGGTGGCTCTATCGGGCTGGGGGATTCGCAATCATTTCAAGCACCCGGAAAAATCCCTGCCAGCTGGCGGCAAGATCACCAGCTCCGCAGCCAGCGCGGCTTCACTGACCGATGCCGCCGCCGCCGCCACCCGCATCTCTAACCTTTATCGACAAGCACGCAGCACGCTGGAGGCCGGTGACTATGACAAGGCTCGCGGGATATTTGCCAGTTTGCGCGATGATGGCCAGGTGCAGGAGCCCACCCGGACATGGGCCGGCGTGGAAGCGGTGCTCATGTCCTATCTCGATGGCAAAAGCGGCCTCGCCCGCCAGGAGGCAAAGGCTACCGCAAGCCACCTTGCCAATGCCCGGCTTGAGGACCCCTCAATCAAACGCTTGCTGATGCCAGTTCTCGGAAAACTCTCGGACTTGCCCGTCATCGCCGCCGCCGATACCAATCTGGTCGATGGCGGAGTGCCTGCGGCAATGGCTTGGTTGCTGGCCGGCCTCAAAGATTGGGAGCAGGGGAATCTCACCGAGGCCGCACGCTTTTTCAGTGCGGTAAACTCCGCCAACCTCGACCAGCAGGCCCCCTGGGTTCTCATCTATCAAAAGATATCGGCCGACTACCTCGCCGATTTCAAAACCTTCTCCAATCCCGTGTTCGACCACCCACCCAAGGGCAAGGCCGCCTGCGAGGACGCCATCAACCAACTCAACGACCTCCTCCCCAGCCTCAAAACCCGGGGCCGCGCCCACTTCAATATCATGGCCTGGAAACTCGACCTCGAACGCCTGGCGCGCCTGCCCGAACCCACCGATCCGTCCGATAAGCCGGATCCGCCTGCCCCGTCAGATCCGGCCGGCAAGACAGACAAGGCCGACAAGACAGACAAGGCCGACAAGGCCGACAAGGCCGACAAGGCCGACAAGGCCGACAAGACAGACAAGGCCGGCAAGACAGACAAGGCCGACAAGACAGACAAGGCCGGCAAGACAGACAAGGCCGAGTGAGCCGTGCCCATCCACGGGTTATCAATCCAAATTGAGAAACCCGCTGACCTGAGTCGCAACAAAAAATTCAAGCCTCCCCTGCCGTGTCCGATTTGTTTGCCAATCCACCCGCGCTAGCCAATAAACCGCAGCCGACCGAACCCTTGGCGGCACGCATGAGGCCGCGTTCGCTCGACGAGCTCGCGGGCCAGGCACATCTGTTAGCCCCCGGCAAATTGTTGCGGCGCGCGATTGAATCGGACCGCTTCACCTCGCTGATTTTTCACGGACCGCCGGGCACCGGCAAAACCACCTTGGCCAGCGTGATCGCACGCAGCACCGGTTCACGCTTCGAGGCGCTTAACGGCGTCGAGTCCAACGTGGCGGAAATCCGCGCCAAAATCGACCAGGCCCGCACTTGGCGCGAGTTGCGCGGCGAGACGACGGTGTTGTTCATTGACGAGATTCACCGCTTCAACAAGGCGCAACAGGATGTGCTGCTGCCGCACATCGAACGCGGGGTCGTTCGATTCATCGGCGCCACCACCCAAAACCCCTACTTTTACGTCAACTCGCCACTCGTCTCCCGCTCCCAGGTTTTTCAACTCGAGCCGGTGCCGGTACCCGACGTGGTCTCGGTTTTGCAGCGGGCATTGGCTGACTCCGAACGGGGCCTCGGCTATTTGCATATCGTCGCGGATCCAGCAGCGCTCATCCATCTATCTGAAAAATCCGACGGCGACGTGCGCAAGGCGCTCACAGCACTGGAACTTGCCGCCCTAACCACAAATCCAGCAGCCGACGGCTTGATCTATCTGACGCTGGCGGTGGCCGAGGAATCCATCCAGCGCAAGGCGGTGGTGTACGATGCAGGAGGCGACGCCCATCACGACACGATTTCCGCCTTCATCAAATCCATTCGCGGTTCAGATCCCGATGCCGCGCTCTACTGGCTGGCGAAGATGTTGCATGCCGGCGAGGATCCGCGGTTCATTTCGCGGCGTTTGGTCATTGCGGCCTCGGAGGACATCGGGTTGGCCGATTCCAACGCCCTGCGAGTGGCGCTGGACGCCCATCACGCGCTGGAATTTGTCGGCATGCCAGAGGGCCGCATCCCGCTTGCCCATGCCACGGTTTATCTGGCCACCGCGCCTAAATCCAATACCGCCTACGTGGCGCTGGGCCTGGCCATGGCCGATGTGGAAACCGGCCGCACTTTGGCCGTGCCGATTCACTTGCGCACTCCCACCCGCAAGAAGCTCGCTGCCGCTTCCGGTGATGCCTCCGCCCCCACGGAATACCTGTACCCGCATGACTTCGACGGTGCCCATATCCCTCAGGCGTATCTGCCGGAGGGGCGCCTCTACTATCGGCCCGGCGAGCAAGGCATGGAAAAGCGCATCAAAGAGCGTCTCGATCTGTGGCGCGCTGCCTTCAGCTCCCCCACCCCACCCCCTCAACCGTAGCAGCCTGAAGTGTCGCTCCCAAATCCGGTTCCACCTGGCCGGCGTAAGCCACCAAGAATAGTTTCGTTGAAAGTGATTTTTGCTCAGGCGATAAATTGGCCGGAAACGATGCGTATCGGGCGGTTCATCACTGATGATGGGATCACCACCCACAATTCTCCACACCATAAAACAAAAAACATGAAATCCACCATGCGTCCCCTGCTAGCCATTGCGCTAGCCCTCACAGCCTCGCTCCCCGCTTTTTCAGCGGAGGCCAAGCGCGTCATCGTCTGCACCGCCACCAAGGGCTTCCGTCATTCGTCCATCCCCCTCGCTGAAAAGTGCATCGAGCGGCTTGCCGAGCAATCCAAGGCCTACACGGTCGTCGATTGGGTGCGCCAGCCTGATAAGGCGGATATGGATAAACTCAGCCCCGCCAACCTCATCGCCCAAAAGATCGATTGCGTCATCTTTGCCAACACCACGGGCGACCTCCCGCTGCCAGACCGCGAGGGTTTCATCAAGTGGATCGAAGACGGTCATGCCTTCTGCGCCATGCACAGTGGCAGTGATACCTTCCATGGCTTCCCAGGCTACAACGAAATGCTCCAGGGCGAATTCGACGGTCATGGTGGCCAACCCCCTGCTGACATGACAGCCGGCGACACCGCCCATCCCGCCAACGCCGGCCTCGGTGCCACGTGGGACATTGCTTCTGAGGAAATGTACCGCTTCAAAAACCAGGACCGCACGAAAATCCGCGCCCTTTGGTACCTGCGCCACCATCCTGAAGACAAGACGAAGGCCGGCTTCTTTGCCGTCTCATGGTGCCGCATGGCTGGCAAGGGCCACGTCTTCTACACCTCACTCGGTCACCGCGAGGACCTCTGGGATGATACTGCCGCCGCCGGCGACCGCAAAAATTCGGAGTTGATGAGCAAGCAGTACCAAGCCCATATCCTCGGTGGCATCAAGTGGTCGCTGGGCTTGGCCCCAGGCAGTGCCATCCCCAATCCTGAAGCAAAATAATGTCTGTGCCTGCCCAAACGGTCGAATTCGCGCTCCAATCCTTAGTCTGGAATCGCTAGCGTAGAGTCCGAACTGTTTAGGCCACACTAACCACTCAAGGCACTGGAATCAAAGTACCGGTGCCTTGGGTGTTTTTTTTGATCATCGACCCCGACAAACAACTCATCATGAAACAACCATCCCTTGTGATTTCCGACCGCTTCGTTATGACTTTGGCGTTAGGCTGGCTAGCTGCCGCCCCAGCCATGGCCGATGAGCCGGGTTGGCAGGAACTATCGAAAGTGGGCCATGCCAAAACCCACGGTGCCACGGCCTTTTGGGGGGGTATGCCCGAGCTCAATCCCAAGGCCAGGATCAAGGTGCTGGATGTGGATGGGCCGGGGGTGATCACCAGTTTCCATGTTTCGGCGATGGCAGCTGATGGCGTACAAGGATTTGGTTCGGCAGCGGTTGCCGGGCTGATCCTGCGGGTTTCTTACGATGGGCAGGCCCATGCCGCGATTGAGATGCCGCTGATGGACTTTGTGGGAGACGTCGAGTGCAAAAGCCGGTACTTCACCTCGGTCTTCTTGTCAAAGGTCAAGGAGTCTCACAATTTTCGCATTGCCATGCCTTTCCGAAAGCATGTGACCATCGAGGTGGAAAACCCGTCCGAGCAGAAAATCAGTGGCTACATCGAGTTGACCTATGATGCGGTGAATTCCATCCCCGATGATTGCGGTTCCCTGCACGTGGATTTTCGCCACGGCAACTTGTCGGCCCAACACCCTAACATCATGTTCGAGTCGCAGTCGGCCGGCACGATTGTCGCCCACTGGCTGCAGTATGAAACGAGCCTTGCCCGCGATGGCCAACTGATCTGCGAGGCGGACCAGCAGTTTTTTCTTGATGGAGATGACAAACCGACCCTCCAGTCGATGGGCAGCGAGGACTTGTACGGCGGATCCTGGGGCTTCATTGAACCTCAGGGCGACGGCCAATACACAACCGTTCTGCGCAACGAAGCCTTGGATGCCACCGGCTCCCGCATCGCGGTGCTGCGGTGCAGAACCCAGGATACCATCTCGTTCCGCAAGTCCTGCAAATGGCTCCTAACCTGGGAAAATGACGGCTGGGCTTCGGATAAGTTAGGCGATGCGCCCATCCCCTACCGCCACTGTGTTTATTTTTACTCCAAAGACTGATATGACTCCACGGCAAACATCAAATATATGAAAACACACAAAACATATCTGACAGCGGCCCTAGCAATGAGTTCGCTTCTCATGCTTGCAGGTTGGACGCGGGCCGCTGATCTGCCCCAACAGAAGCCACGCGCCGATTCCTTAGATGGCTGCAACGTCGTCTGGGATTCGCCCAGCGACAACTCGGCGGGTTCCATGCCCATCGGCAATGGCGACATCGGCATGAACGTCTGGGTCGAGCCCAATGGCGATTTGCTGCTGCTCATCAGCAAAACCGATGCCTGGGACGCGAACGGCCGCATCCTCAAGGTCGGCCGCGTCCGACTCTCGCTCACTCCCACGCCTTTCGCCAAAGGCAAACCATTTCGCCAGGAACTGAAACTGCGCGATGGCACAATAGAAATTGCCGGCGGTGAGGGCGAAACCGCCACGACCCTGCGCGTCTGGGTGGACGCCAACCAGCCGGTCATCCGCGTCGAGTGCGAGGGGGCAAAGCCGTTTGATATCAAGGCAGTGTCGGAGCCATGGCGCACTGAAACGCGCTTGTTTGGTGAGAATGAATGGGCGAGTTGCTGGACGATGCAGGGGTCCGTCAATCGCAAGGGCCTTGAGTGCTATGTGACGCCTGATCGGGTGATGGAAACCGGCAATGACCGGGTTGTTTGGTATCACAGCAACGAATCCTCGGTCTGGCCGCTAGGCATGAAACTCCAAGGACTGGAATCCATGATGGCCAAAATGCAGGACCCATTGCTCAACCGCACATTCGGCGCGGCGCTCAGCGGCCCGGGATTGGTTAGGAAAAATCCGCTCACCCTTGCCTCCAGCCAACCCGCAAAAACGCACCTGCTCTCGATCTATCCACTCACAGCCATCACGCCCACGCCGCAGGGCTGGACTGATCTGTTAGACAAACAAATCAAGGCTGCCGATGCCCAGCCCCTAGCCTCAACCCGCGCCCAACACCAAGAGTGGTGGCAAAAATTCTGGCAAAGGAGTTGGATCCGCATCAGCGGTGAGGCCTGCGCGGAGGCCGTCACCCGCGGCTACACGCTGCAGCGCTGGATGAGCGCCTGTGCAGGCCGCGGTGCCTATCCCTTCAAATTCAATGGCTCTATTTTCACCGTCGAGAAGCACGACGGGGGCAAGGCCACGACCGATCCGGACTTTCGCCAATGGGGCGGCGACTATTGGTGGCAGAACGTCCGCCTGCCATACTGGCCTATGCTAACATCCGGCGACTACGACATGATGCTACCGCTGTTCCGGATGTATCTGGACACACTGCCGCTCGCCAAAGAACGAAACAAAATCTGGTTCAACTGTGAAGGCGCATTCATCGCGGAAACCATGAACTTCTGGGGCCTCTACGGCTATGGTGACTACGGCTGGGATCGCGATGGCAAGCAGGTTGGCGACGTCGCCACCCCGTGGATCGGGCGCATCTGGACGGGTGGACTGGATCTATCCCTGATGATGTTGGATTATTGCGAGCACACTCAGGATCAGACATTTCTCAAGCATGACGTCCTGCCGTGGGCCGACGCTATGGTCCAGTATTTCGATACCCGCTTCAAACGCGACGCATCGGGCAAGCTGCTCATCACTCCGGGCCAGGCCTTGGAAACCTATCGCGATGCTTCGGTGCTCAACCCGACGACCGACGTGGCCGGTTTGCATGCCGTGATTGAGCGCTTGCTGGCATTGTCACCAAACCTAACTGATGCTGCCGCCCGCGAACGCTGGCTGCGTTTCCAAAAAGAGCTTCCCGACCTTCCCATGGCTGAAAAAGGCGGCAAGAAATGCGTGCAGCCCGCCGCCAAGTTCGGTGGCCGAGGCAACTGCGAAAATCCCGAGTTATACACGGTTTTCCCGTTCCGCATCTTCAGCGTCGGCAAGCCAAATCTCGAACTCGGCCGCGATACCTTTGCCGCTCGCATCGAAAAGGCCTGCCAAGGCTGGCAACAGTCAGCCGTTCAGGCCGCCATGCTCGGGCTGACCTCCGAGGCCAAGGGCATGCTGGTGCAAAATGCCGCTAACAGCAATGGCGGCATGCGTTTCCCAGCCATTTGGGGCCCGAATTACGACTGGCTCCCGGACCAGTGCCATGGCGGCAACCTGCTCAATACCACCCAGTCGATGCTCATGCAATCCGAAGGCAGCAAGATCTATCTGTTCCCCGCGTGGCCGAAGGAGTGGAACGTTTCCTTCAAACTCCATGCCCCATCTAACACCACCGTGGAAGGCGAACTGCGCGATGGCAAAGTCATATCCATCAAGGTCACCCCGCAATCCCGCGCTGCGGATCTGGTCAATATGCTGGCACCATGACCCCACCTGAATGAACTGATATATGGGCGTCATCATCACCAATGTGCATAACAGATGTAGGGATGGCCGGGGCGCTCGTTCTGCATCTCTTGCAGCGCCGGATCCAACAATATGGGCATCGTGAGATCGAAACTGCTACGCACCAAGAGTCCAGACCATCTGATGGCGGAAGCGGCCGCGCCCGAACGCCTCATGAAGCGCTCGCTCACCGCGTTCGACCTCACATGCCTTGGCATCGGTGCCATCATTGGCTCGGGCATTTTCGCACTTACCGGTACCGCAGCGGCGGGCGATACCACCCAAGCCAATGCCGGGACCATGATGACGCCGGTGATCAACTTCTTGCAAGCATGGCTGACTCACGCGCCAACCGTGTTGGGGCGGCCTGGAGCCGGTCCGGCGGTGATCCTGTCATTTGTGGTTGCGGCGATCGTTTGTGGTTTCGCAGCATTGTGTTATGCCGAACTGGCAGCGATGATTCCTGTGTCCGGCTCTGCCTATACTTATGCCTATGCGACTCTGGGCGAACTGGTGGCATGGATCATCGGTTGGGATTTAATCCTCGAGTATGCGGTGGGCAACATGGCGGTGGCAGTGGGCTGGTCCGGTTACTTCGTGAAACTTTGCGAGAGTCTCTTCGGGCTGAAGTTCCCGCTCTGGTTGGTGACCGATTACCACACGGCCAGTGATCTTCTAACCAATGGCGGGGATGCGCTTAAGGATTTCTCCTCCACCACCCTGCCCCTCGTCGCGGGGCATGCCATCGCGCTGAACCTGCCGGCTCTCGTCATTGTGGCGGCCGTGACCGTGCTGCTCATCTATGGCGTTCGCGAAAGTGCGCGGGCCAATAGCATCATCGTCGTGCTGAAGGTCGCGGTGGTGGTGTTCTTCATCGCGTTTGGGGCGTTCCTCGTCCACCCCGATCACTGGCACCCGTTTATGCCCAGCGGCTTTGGCGGCGTGATGAGCGGGGCCGCCATTGTGTTTTTCGCCTTCATCGGGTTTGATGCGGTATCCACCACAGCGGAGGAAACGCGCAATCCGCAGCGCGATCTGCCCCGCGGCATGATCGCGAGCCTTATCATCTGCACCCTGCTCTATGTGCTGATGTCTGCGGTCCTAACAGGCGTAAAGAAGTACACGGCCTATCTCGGGGATTCGGCCGCAGTGGCAACTGCCTTTGCTGAGCGGCCATGGGCGCAAGCTCTGGTGAGTGCCGGGGCACTGGCGGGCATGACCTCTGTGCTGCTGGTGTTTCAACTGGGCCAACCCCGCATTCTCATGGCGATGGCCCGCGACGGCTTGCTGCCGCTCTATTTCGCCCGGATTCACCCGCGCTACCGCACCCCTCACGTCACCACCATCTGGACCGGCATCGTCGTCGGTGGGGTCGCCATGGTCAGCGACATCGGATCACTGGCCGATCTAACCAACATTGGGACCCTCTTTGCGTTCGCGCTGGTGTGCCTCGGGGTGATCATTTTGCGGCGCACCCACGCCACCCGCCTGCGGCCGTTCCGGGTGCCACTGGTCCCGCTTTTGCCGGTCCTCGGGGTGATGCTCTGTGGCGTGCTGATGCTGAGTCTGCCTCTTCTAACATGGCTGCGATTTCTCATCTGGCTCTCGCTGGGCCTGTGCATATACTTCCTCTATGGCGCGGGCCACAGCCGCTTGGGCAAGGGCGAGGACGTCGGCGAGACCGAGAACACAAATCCACCAATCATTTAATACAAGCCAAAACAACCCTATATGATGATCAAAGTTTTCATTCTGGCGGCGTTCATTCGTTCTGTATAAACATCCCATGAACCGTTTCGTGCCTCTCCTGGTTGTGGCTCTGGCTTCCCGCTCGGCGGCGGCCCCGTTAGTCGCCGACGTGGTGATTTATGGCGGTAACGCGGCCGCCGTCGCCGCCGCAGTCCAGACGAAGCGCATGGGCAAATCCGTGCGTGTCGTTGCCCCGGAACATCACCTCGGCGGCCTCATGGCCAGCGGCCTGGGCTGGACGGATTCCGGCAACAAAGCTGCCATCGGCGGGCTGTCGCGCGGGTTTTTCCACCGCGTGTGGCAGGCTTATCAGGCAGACCCGGCTTGGACCTGGCAAACGCGTGCTGCATACGGCACACGCGGACAAGGCAAAGCCGCGGACGACGGCGGGCAACCGACGATGTGGACGTTCGAGCCGCACGTGGCTGAGCACATCTTCGAAGACTGGCTGCGGGAAAATGACATTCCGGTGCACCGCAACCAATGGCTCGAGCGCCAACACGGCGTGACCATCAAGGATGGACGCATCCTCGCCATCACCACCCTCGACGGCAACATATATACCGGAAAAATGTTCATCGACGCCACCTACGAGGGCGATTTACTAGCGGCGGCGGGCGTTAGCTTCACGGTGGGACGAGAGGCTAACGAAAAATATGGTGAGTCTCTCAACGGTGTGCAGGTGCGTCACGCCGTCAAACATCAGTTTGAGAAACCGGTGAGCGCCTGCGTGGTGCCAGGTGACCCGGCCAGCGGCTTGTTAGCGCGGGTGTCGGCGCTGCCACCGGCTGCGGACGGCAGCGCCGACGACAAGGTGCAGGCGTATTGTTTTCGCACCTGCCTGACCGACCATCCGGACAACCGCGTGGCCTTTGCCAAGCCGGATGGTTACGACCCGCAGCCGTACCAGTTGCTCGCCCGCTATCTGGTAGCCGGTTGGAGCGCGGTGTCCGGCAAATTCGATCCCATCCCCAACCGCAAGACCGATACCAACAACCACGGCGGATTTTCCTTCGATAACATCGGCATGAACTACGATTACCCGCTGGCGTCCTATCAGCGCCGCAGCGAAATCATCCACGAACACACGACCTATCAACAAGGCCTGTTATGGTTCCTCGCCAACGACGCGCAGGTGCCCGCCTCCATCCGCGCCAAGATGGCTAAATGGGGTCTGGCCAAGGACGAATTCACCGACAATGGCAATTGGCCCTACCAAATTTATGTGCGCGAGGCCCGGCGCATGGTCGCCGACTTTGTGGTGAGCGAGGGCCACTTGACGCTCGCCAAAGCGACGCCACGGCCAGTGGGTATGGGTTCCTATAACATGGACTCACACAACGTCCAGCGCTATGCCGACGCGCAGGGCAACGCCCGCAACGAGGGCGACGTTGAAGTCGGGTTGAAAAAACCCTATCCGGTGGATTATCTGGCCATCGTGCCCAAACACGGCGAATGCACAAATTTGTTAGTCCCGGTATGTGTTTCGGCCAGTCATATTGCCTATGGATCGATCCGGATGGAGCCGGTGTTCATGATTCTCGGCCAAAGCGCCGCCACTGCCGCCGCGTTGGCGCTCGACGCCGGCTGCGCGGTGCAGGACCTGCCGTATGCGGCGTTGCGCAGGCGCTTGTTAGCCGACGGCCAGGTGCTCGAGTGCCGGTAGCCTCCCGCATAACTTGGTTCTGACGTAAGGAGCGACGACGTTACTGTCGTCGGGTCGACGGAGTGACTTGATCCTAGATGGCAAGATAGAAACCACGGACTACTTGGATTATGAAAGAGTTATGGGTTTTATGGCATTCACCTTTTGGGCGAGCCCGAGATTTGATAGATCGTGTTTCTATTCGCCGTGCGCCACCCCAGGAATGCGCTTGGCTCCTTGGCGCCGGCGCAAAAAAAGGCCGGGAGCGCGAACTCCCGGCCTCTGGTTATGGTTTTGCCAGATTGTGGCGCGCTGGCGAGGGCGGTCTCACTCCGCCTTCACCCGCACAAACAACTTGGTGTTGAGCAGCAGCGCTGCGGGCACGTTGACGCTGATCTCCTCAACCGGGCTCGCACCGTTCGACACTGCGGAATCGGGCGTGAATGCACTCCAAGCTCCACTCAGCGTGGTGGACCATTCGTAGGTGTAGGCCAGGCCCGTGGTGGCCGGAGTCGCACGCCGGGTGTATTTGAACAGGCCGGCCTTGGTGAGCGGCTGGCTGATCGGGTTGACCGACGTGCCAGACGTGGGATTGAGGCCGAAGGCGTATTCGGTGAAGTTGCTTACGCCATCGTGGTCGTCGTCGCCGGTGGGGCCGCCGCTGAGGTTGTAGCCACTTGATCCGGCCCAGCTGTCGTAGTCGGACACGGCACCAACGGCGAGGGTGAGCATGCCGGTGGTGGTGTTGAAACTCCACGCCTGGGTACCCACCGCCAACGTCCAGGTGACGCCGTCAATGTTAGGAGTGTAGCCCACCACACTGAAGCCGGCGCCGAACGATTTGGTTGCGGCGTCGACCAAGGTCCAAGTTCCGGTCGTATTGGTCACCGCCGAGGTGTCGAGGGTGAAACTGCCATTCAATGTTGCGGTGCCAGCGCCGGTGACCTTGTTGGCCGCGGCGTTGGTGATCACAAAACCCAGTTTCCCGGCGGCGTCCAAAACCACCGTGCCTGCGCTGACAATGGTGTTGCCGCTGTAGGTGTTGCTGCCGGCGAGCGTCAGCGTGGCGGAACCGTATTTATTGACGCTGCCGACACCTACCGCGCTGGTGATCGGGCCGGAGAGCAACAACGAATTGGATGCGTCGGCGTTCACATTGAGGTACGCGCCGGACGCAATATCAATGGCGTTGGCCACGCCCGGTGCGGTGGATAGATTGGCGGACACTTCGAAGCGTCCCCCGCCACTGCCGGCGGTGGTTGATTCCGTGCGGAACGTGCCGGTACCCAACGAATTGTTATTGGTGATATAGACCCTCAAATCCCCGTTCTTGACGATCATGCCGCCTGCAAACGTGTTGTTGCCGGCCAGAGTGATGCCGCGACCACCACCTTGAATCGTCAGTCCGCCCGGTCCCGAAACCGGATTGGACAGCCAGATGTCCTTGTAGGCGAACGGAATGTTCATCGTTACGTTGCCGCCGCTCAGCACGAACGCGTTGGGCAGGGCTCCAGCCGAGCTATTGCCTTCGAAAGTCGATTGCTCGAAGGTGGTGCCGCCAGCCAGCGTCACCGGCCCGGTGCCCAGTCCCGTTTGTTTGTCAAGCGTCAGCGAGCCACCGTTGACGGTGGTGCCACCACTGTAGGAGTTGGCGGTCGAGAGAGTCAGCATGCCGGCCCCCTGCTTGAGCACACTGGCCTGGCCGCCGATGCTGCCGGTACCCGCGATGGAGTAATCCTTGGTCGGATTGTTCATCGTCACACTGTACGGATGGACGCTGGTGTTGAGCGTCACCGCGAAGGGACCCAGACCAAAGCTTGTCGGATCCGCGAATGCCACCTCACCGCCGTCCACATAAGTCGCCGGGCCGGACGCCGCGCTCCAGTTGAGGCTGGTTTGGATGTCCCACACGCCGTTGCCTTTGGCCCAGGTCCTCAGGCCGACCACTTGCAAGGTGCCGTCGACAAAGGCGAGGCTGTAGTTCGGGTCGGTGATGGCCACGTCATTGGGGGCGCAGGTGATCGGGTAACTGCCCTCCGGCGATGAGAGATCCGCCAGGGTGGTCAGTGACGGGGTGCCGCTCAGACCCACCGACGCCGCATTGTTAGACCCTTGGTATCCGCTGACCGTGTAGGTCAAGGTCGGGTTGGCGATTCCCTCCGGACGGCCGAGGTTGTCGGCTTTGACCGTCAGCGTCGCCGCCACGATGTCGCCGGTCAGTCCGCTCGGCTGGGTCAGGAAATAGTTGGCCGACTTCGCGCCGCTCAGCGAGCTGGTGGCGTCAACCGTGATGCCGGTGGCTGCCGCCGGGGCGGGCGCCTCGAACACGCCGGTGCCGACCAGGGTGACCTGGCCGATATCGCCGGGCAGCACGCCGTTGAGGGTGCCGGTGATGGTGGCGGCGGTGTTGCCAGTATAGGGCCGGTTGGTCACCGCGGCTGCGGTGAGCGTCACCTCCTTTTGGGATACCGACACACTGATCGCACCGGGAACCACCACGGTGCTGTAGTGCACGGTGTCGGTTGGCGTGAAGGTGCCCGATGCCGTGTAGGTTCCGACCGTTACCGGAATGGTCGACGGAGCGGTGAACGTAAACGCGCCCGGGGTCGACACGACGCCATCACCGTTGATAGACGAACTGGTCAGATCCTGGCCGTAGATGATGCCGTTGGCGCTGGGCCAGGAGGTGATGACGGGCACGCTCTGGGTGGTCACTGTCAGCGCCGTGCTGGTGTCCGTGGCGGTGGTCAAAGTGCCGCTGCCGGGATAGCCATAGGTGATCGTGTAAGGCGTTGGGCTGCCCACCAGCGCGGCGGTGGAGAAGCTCAGCGAGAACGTGCCGCCGCTCACATTGGTGTTCTGGGTCACCCCGTTGATCGTGACATGGATGAGCTCGCCATCGGCCGGATACACCGGGCCGGTCGCGCTGATGGTCCCGCCCAACGTCACCGTGGCGGTACCCTGCTGGATCGTTTGGCTGAGGGTCAGACCGCTGAAGCTGGTCACCGACTTGGTGGTCACCGTCAGGATCACGTTGCCCGAACTCACCGAGGCGTAGGCCTCCGAGTTGGCTGCCAGGCCGCCACTGCCGGTGACGGAGACCGCGGCGGTGCTAGGCGCCCCGGTGGTGGTGCCGCTGGTGACTTGGATCAGCTGATAGACGCCGGCCCCCAGCGCCGGGCCATTGTTGACGACTGCAATCACGTTGTTGTTGAGCGTCAGGGCGCCCTGCGAAACGAGCAACGAGGGGTGGGTGGTGTCGCCGCTGGAGCCTGTCGGCGTGAACGTCAGGTTGACCGGTTGCGCGCCGAGGCTCACCGCGCCACCGGAGGGGCCGACGATGCGGGCGTAGGTGGCGGAGCTGGTGCCTGTGCCCTTGGCCGCGAGGGTGGTGCTGCCGCTCAGGGTGTACGGGGTGGGCACTGCGGACACATCGAAAGTGGTGCCAGCGGCGAGACTCACCAGCGGCGAGGTGTCAATCGTGCCAAGGGCGCCGAGTGCCAGCGTGCCTGAGTTCACGACGGTGTTGCCGGTGTAGGTGTTGCGGTTAAACAATTTGACGGTGCCGGCGTTGGTGAGCGACTTGTTGGTTCCGAACACCACAAAGGTGCCCGTGTTGCCAATGCTGAGGTTGCTGCCGCCGCTGATCACGCCGTACTGGCTGAAGGTGCTGCCACTGGGGGCGGTGAGGGTCAGCGCATTGTTCAACGTCATCGGGCCGCAGAGCGTGGCTGAACTTTCACCCACAATCGCCAAGGTGCCGGTGGAGCCGGCCCGCGCGGTGATCGGCGCGGTATGTTGCTGGCCGGTGGCCATATCCAGGATCGCCGTATGGGTGTTGCCGGCTGTCGTATCGCCGATCCCTACGGGGCCCGAGAAAATGCCATCGGCTTGAGCGCCGGTAGCGCTGCCGGCGAAGACGCCCTCGTTGATGACCAGGCCGCCGTTGGCACCGAAGCCGCCGTTGGAGCCGATGAACAGAGTGCCGGGGCCGCTCTTGGTGAGTTTGGCGGTGGTGAGGGTGAAGTTCGACGCGCTCTTCAACGTGCTGCCGAGCGTGGCGACGGTGACGGTGACGTCGTTGGGCATGGTGATGTTGCCGTTGCCGCTGGGGTCGATGAAGCCAAGGTCACTTGTGCCAACGAAGGTAAAGTCACCGTTCCACTTCAACGGGTACTTGATCGTCATGGTGAGCGGCCCACCGCTGGTGTTGTCGAGCGTGGTGCCCTGGTTGATGGTGAAAGCGCCGACGGTCGTGCCGCTGGCGGTGACCCCGCCACCCAGCGCGGTGGTGCTGTTGAGATTGAGCTGGCCGGCGTTGAGATTGACGCCGCCACCGAACACATTCACTCCGGAGAGGGTGAGGGTGCCGGCACCGGACTTGGTCACGGCATCGGTGGTGTAGCCAAACCAGATCTGCTGGGCCCCGGCGGTGCCCCCCGGTGTGCCACTCAGCGTAACCTGGGTGCCGCTATCGACGGATAGGATGGTCCGGCTGTTGGTCCCGCCATTGGTGCGGCAAGCCATTCCAGCCACCAAACCCGACGTTGAACTCATCCCGGTGATGACTGCCGAGGCGGTGGCGATCGTGCCGGTGGGCATGGCGCCGGCCCCGATCTGCGAACTGATGGTCAGCGCGTCGCTGCTCGAATCGGTGCGAATGACCAGTTCCTTCACACTCGCGGAGTTGGTCAGGAAGACCCCGCCGCCGCTGATCGTCCCGCCGCTGCCGCCGCCGGATTTCACGATTCCGTTGTTAGCCAGGGTGAGGGCTTGCAGGCTGTTGAGCGGGAAACCGACGCCGCTGCCCGCCAGGTTGAGGGTGTTGAGCGTGATGGAATTCTGCGCCGCTGGGGTGCTGGTCAGTTTGGCATGCGTGCTGGCGGTGAGCGTGTCCGCCGTGGTGAAGCCGCTGTCCGTCCCGTAAATCGGGGCCCGCAACGTGTGGTTGGCATCCGCGAAGGCGAAATCGGCGCCATCATAGAACGTGCCCTGATTGACAAAAGATGACGTGAACTGTGTCAAATTGATGCCATTGGTCACGCCGTTGCCACTGCTGTCACCGCCATTGATGAAACTGGCGGTGGCCCCGGCCGTGCGGGATACTCCACCAAAGGTCAGGGCCTGATTCTGATTGACGCTGCGGGTGGTGCGAACAGTGGCCTCACCTACGCTGAAAGTCGGCCCGCCGGCAAAGCTGATCGCGGTGGCCCCGCCGGCGGCGGTGTTGTCGTAGTTGAATGTGCCAGTGCCCGTGAAGGTGAGCACCGAGGTGGTCGGGATCGAGCCGGTCAGCTTGAGGGTGCCGCGGCTGATAGTGGTGGGTCCGGGGTAGAGGTTGGCCGCGGACAGCGTCAGCGTGTTCGGGCCGAGCTTGGCGAGGCCGTTGTTGGTCTTGTTGGGGATGGCCGAGCCATAGCTGAAGTCACCCCCGGTCGTGTCGATGCCCAGCGCGCCCGCGGCCGAGAACGTGAAGTTCGAGTTGGCCAACAGAGCGCTAACGTCCGCCGCGGCCCATTCGCCTGCAGCCGCGCCGGCGCGCACGGCGAGGACGCCGGCGGCACCGGTCACCGCAATCGTGCTGGTGCTGCCGGAGCTCGGCAGAGCGGCGGGTTGGGTTGCCAGCAAGGTGCCTGCGGTCACCGTGGTGGTGCCGCTCCAGGTGTTGGTGCCGGAGAGGATCGAGAGCTTGCCGGAATTGTTGAGGGTCAGTCCACTGGCGCCCCCCAAGTTCACGTTGAACACACCGTAGGCGCTGGCGCCGACATTCAAGTTGGTGGCATTGAGCGTGCCGTTTTGGATCAGGCAGGCTTGGCCCAGGTTCACCGCTCCCTGCGTCTGGGTCGTGCCGCCGAGGTCGAGAAACACGCCGGAGGTGCTAGCCGTCGGCAGGGTGAGGTTGGTACCCGCAGCACCCAGAGTGCCGCTGCCGCTCAGCGTCAGGAGATTGCCTGCGCCGCTGCCCATGATGGTGCCGCCGGTGTAGGTGTTGGCGCCCGAGAGTCTCACCCAACCGCCATTGCCATTGAAGGTGAGGGACTTCGAACCGCCGGATTCACCGATGCTGCCGCCAATGGTCATGTCGCCCGAATTGGAGTTGCGGAAAGCCGTGTTGTTAAAGATGGCGATCGGGCAATTGATGACCGTGCTGACCACGCCGTTGCCTTGGTCCAAGGCGCACTGGTTGTTGGCCGTGACGTTCGAGTACAGGTTCAGGACGCTGCCGAGTCCGTCGTTGCCGATAACCAGGCCGGCACCTGCCGAGCCGCCGGTACCGGTTGAGGTTCTCATGTCAAAGTTGAAGCAGGAGACACTGCCACCGAGCGTCAAGGTCACATTTTTCGCCAACGTGATCGGGCTGCTCTGCCAGGTGGCGGTGTCCGCGCTGGTGGGCAGGGTGCCGGACACCCAGTCGGTGCCGAGGTTCAGCGTGGTGGTGTTCGCCTTGGTTTGGGGAGTGCCCACCGCATGGGCGGTGCTGACCCCCAAGGCGAGCGCGAGGACGCTGTGAACGATTCGAAGGGTTGCAGGTCTTGGTTTCATGAGGTATCGGGTATCTTTGTTAGCTACTGGTTTTGGGTGCGCGGGTATCACGATGCTTGCTGGAAATTCTGGAATAGGAAAACCGGCGCTAAACCGGTTCGTGGAAAAAGCACGCTGCGTGCCGGTCGCTGGCGCGAACGTACGACTGCACGAGTGTACGTCCTGGGGCGGCGCGGCGGGCTGGGGTTTGTCAGATGGGTTTGGAGGCTTCCAAGGCGCGGTAGGGGATAGGTCGGGTTGGGTTTCCGGCTATCGGCTGGATGGCCGTGACCGGGTTGTCTTGGGCAAGTGCGCGAACGCACGGCGCCGCAAGCAGTTGCGCCACGAGCGGCCGATGGCAAATGAAATGTTCGGCTCCAACCCAACTATTTCATTGACGCCTAGATCAAAACCTAGCGTAGTTTCGGCGCCTGCATGAAGCCATTCAGCCGCCTTTCAATCACCGATCAAACCACCGCGCACTTGCGCGAGCGGCTCCGCTCCGGGCAGTGGGGCGACGCCTTGCCGGGGGTGGTGCGGCTCTGTTCGGTGTTGCACGTTTCCCAGACGACGATGCGCGCGGCGCTGCGCCAACTCGAAGCCGAGGGGCTCCTGACCCCGGGCGGCCGCTGCCGCTGCCGCAAAGTGACGGCACCCGGCAACGCGGGTGGCAGCCGCCGCGCGCTGCGGGTGGGCATCCTATTGCATGACGCGCGTCCCGAGGGCCAGCCCAAAGCGACGCCATTGATCCCGAGTCCGGTTTTGCTGGCGGTGCAGCATGCCTTGGTGGCGGCAGGCCATGAGGTGATTTTTGCCAGGCAAAGCCAGGTCGACCTTCAGCACGACGTGCGCCGCATCAGCCGCCACATCGCGGAAGCTCCGGCCGATGCCTGGGTGGTGGTCGCCGGTTCGCGCGCTGTGCTGGAGTGGTTCGCCGGCCAGCCCGTGCCCTGCATCGCGCTGTACGGCCGCGCCGGCGGCTTGCCACTGGCCCGCACCGGCCCGGACAAAATCCCGGCCTATCTCGCCGCCACCCGCCAGCTCATCGCGCTGGGCCATCGTCGCATCGTGCTCATCACCCGCAGCCCGCGCCGCCGCCCGACCCCGGGGAGTGTCGAACGCGCCTTCCTGGCCGAACTCGCCAGTCATGGGATCACCACCGGCGACTACCATCTGCCCGACTGGGAGGAGACTCCCAAGGGTTTTTCCGCCTTGCTCGACAGCCTGTTCCGCAAGACCCCGCCCACCGCGCTGATCATTTCCGAAACCGCCCGCTTCATTGCCGCCGCCCAGTTTCTCGCCCGCCACCATATCGAGGTGCCCGGCCAGGTGTCGCTGGTAGCCACCGACTTTGACTCGTCGCTGGCGTGGTGTTTTCCCAGCGTCGCCCACATGAGCTGGAGCCCCACCCCCATCGTCCGGCGCATCGTGCGGTGGGTGGCCGCCGTGCGACTTGGCCGCACCGATCGCGTGGCGCTCAATTTCCCGGCGGTGTTCGTGCCCGGTGGCAGCATCGGCCCCGTGCGCAAGGGTGAGCCGCTTCGCGCGCTATGATATCAGGAGGTGCGGAAGGTGACAAGAAACACCAGGTCTTGTTCGTCATATCCAATATCGGCCGTATTGGTATGCGTCAACTCCATGAATATGATCATGTCCATGGGGCCGATTTTCACATGGTTCGATGCGTCAAGATAGGGTTTGAGAAAACTTGCCAGGGATGGCGCGTTGTAGTCCGGAATTTTGGTAGGACAAGCATCACCGTTAACCAAAGCTTTTACGAAGTCACCGTTCAATGAGGTGCGTTGGGTGCTCCAGGTGTTGTTGTAATAGTATTGCCCTGCAAAATCCATCGCCCGATTCGCCGTGACGTTGTAGGTCTTGATGATGCCCTGCTTCTGCACGATCGAGTCGGTCTCTTTGCCGTCGAAGATGGTGTTCCAACTTGACAACCCGTTGTATCGGATCTGGCCCTTGGTCTCAATGTAATTGATCGAACCATTTGAGTTCTGCGTGGTAACGCCGGCCCCCAAAACCCTCACATCGCAAATCAGGTCTTGCTTGACCACCACGGTGGCCGGCGGCGTGATCGTGATATAATCCTTTACCACCGATGGATAACTGATGCTCCATGTCAGTGTCGGCTTGGTGCCAGTTTGCACAACGGTCGGAGCGGCGCTCAGGGTGCCCACGGGAATCGACGGCTCGGTGACGGTTTGCGCCAGTGCCGGTGACCAGGCCAGGGCGCAGATGGCACTAACAGTCAATCCGGTAAGCGCGATGGATGGGAAGTTCATATCGTGTGTTAGATAGGGCGATGGAGCGGAATGCCGAAAGGCAGCAAGCTGCCAAATGTTGGGTTGGCGCGCCCAATGCCCAGCCCCCCCCGATGCAAATACTTAGTATAAGTACCGGATCTCCCGGGGTGAATGTTAGAACTGCGGCCGGAATCGCGCCAACGGGTTGTTAGTAACAGATCGCGGGGGATCGCCTAGCTATACTTTCGTATATTCTAACTTTTTTATGTTTAATATTTCCGTAACTCTTAGTAGGCGCGCGGCGTGGCGGGACCGGGCACGACGGTTGGAGTGCGCAGTGGCATGCGGGCCGGCACTTTCCTAACAACAATTACAGGCATTCCGGCGCGGCGTGAGCGAAGTGACTGCCGGGGAGACGGGCAGGCAATTGGCCGCTGCGGCCGGATGGGGCGTCACCTGCCGCGAGGGTTGCCGACGAACCGTGGCCCCGCGGTGCCGGCCAGCAGGAATGGCTGACGGGCAGGAAAAAGTTCGCCAATTCCCCGAATTGGAGTAAACACGGGCAGACACCGTGTATGAGCAAACAAATCGTAATCGTGGGCGCCGGGCCGGGCGGACTGACCGCTGGCATGATCCTCGCCCATCGCGGGCTGGATGTGACCGTGGTGGAAAAGCGCGGCCGGGTGGGCGGTCGCAACGCCGAATTGCGCGTGGGGGCATTTTCGTTTGACACCGGGCCGACCTTTCTGCATCAAAAATTCACCCTCGACGAAGTGTTTGCCGAGGCCGGCGAGCGGGCGCAGGACTACCTTGACTTCAAGTTGCTTGACCCGATGACGCGGCTGAGCTGGGGCGATGTGACGCTGGAAACCACTTGCGACGCGGCGCGGATGGAGGCGCAGATTGAGAGTGCCTTTCCGGGCCACGGCGCGGGCTACCGGCGCTTCATGAGCGATCACGCCCACAAGCTCAAAACCATCTACCCGTGCCTGCTCAAGCCCTATCATGAACTCAAGGCGCTGGTGAGCCCCACCCTGCTCAAGGCCCTGCCGTATGTCGCAACCACGCAAACCGTGATGGATGTGCTGGGGCGGTATTTCACCGACGACCGGCTCAAGCTCGCTTTCACCTTTCAAGCAAAATACCTCGGCATGTCGCCGTGGAATTGCCCGGCGCTCTTCAGCATCCTCTCCTACATCGAATACAAATACGGCATCTATCACGTGCGCGGCGGCCTGTGCAAAATCTCCGAGGCAATGGCCACCGTGTTCCAGCAAAACGGCGGCACCCTGCGCCTCGGCTGTGCCGTGCGCGAGGTGAAGTTCAGCGGCAGGCGCGCCACCGCCGTGGTGCTGGAAAGCGGCGAACGGCTCGAGTGCGACGACGTCATCGTCAACGCCGACTATGCCCACGCGGCGACCCACCTGCTCAACGGTCGCTCGCGGTCCGTCGAGTCCATGGAACGCAAGAAATTTTCCTGCTCGACGTTCATGCTGTACCTGGGGCTGGACACCATCTATCCGGACGAGCCACACCACCACATTATTTTTGCCGACGACTACGCGAGCAATGTCGCCGACATTCAAAGCCAGCAGCGGGTGTCCCAGGACATGTCCATCTATGTGCGCAACTCGTCGGTCAATGACCCGGACGTGGCACCACCCGGCCACTCCGGCCTCTACGTGCTGGTGCCAACCATCAATACCCGCCATGGCTTCGACTGGCCGGGCCAGCGCGCGGCTTATCGCGACAAGGTGCTCGAGCGCATCGAGCAGAAAACCGGCATGCGCGACCTGCGCCGCCATATCATTGCCGAACGCATCATCACGCCGCTGGACTGGCGCGACAGCCAGGATGTCTTCATGGGCGCCACCTTCAACCTCGCCCACACCCTCGACCAGATGCTCTACTTGCGACCGCGCAACCGGATGGCCGGCTGCGACAACCTCTATCTGGTAGGTGGCGGCACCCATCCGGGCTCGGGACTTCCCACCATCTACGAGAGCGCTCGTATTTCCAGCAACCTGCTGTGCGACAGCCACGGGCTGCCCTATCAACGGGTGGATTACGCCCCCCAGTTCGTCGATTAACGAGGCTGCGGCTCTCACAGGCTGAAGGCCTGTTCTCCAATCTAACAGCGATAACCTGGCAATATCGGGCAGGATGCCCGGTCCGAGCAGCTCACCTGGTCGTGGCGGGTTGCAGTTCGCGCAGGGCCGCGCGGTCGAGTTCATCCATGCGTTGGCGCTTGTCGTCGTAGTGCCGGAACTTTTCGAGCTCCTGCGCGCTCCACAGGTTCGATTCGGTGTAATCGCCGCAATACGGCACGAACAGGTCGATCCAACAGGCGAGCTTTTCGAGTTCCTCGCGGGACAGGCGCACCTCGGCATGGCCCTTTTCCAACATCGTGAGCAGGCCGCTCTTGAGCGAGCCGCCGGTGGCGGGGGGCAACGCGGTGGGCGGCGACTGGACGCCGATCCAATCGACCAGCCGGCGGTTAGGCTGGCCGCGGAACGGAGCGTTGCCGCCGTGGCCGCCGTCGCGCACGGCGCTGGTGAGCACCAGATAGGCATCACTCCACTTGCGCTTGGCCGTGGTGTCGGCGGTGGTCTCGCCTAACAGGCTGAACGAGCGGTCCGGCGCTTGGGTGCGGGCGGCGGGCGGCAGGTCGAGCGGGGGCTGGCCGGTGCCGGCGGCCATCGCAAGCAGCGGTTGGCGGTCGCGGTGACAACGGATGCAATGGCGATCGAGGATGGGTTGGATTTCGCGCGGGAAACTGAAACCGCGCGGCGGGCCGTAGAACGGGGTGAGTTTTTGAGGGGCACCGCGCAACGCGATGGCGGCGCCGGACGGTTCGGTTAGCGGGCTGCTGTTGCGG
>Ga0118677_10002053_pt1 | contig 41324 bp, 35 predicted proteins | sample AliMusrvi5mmetaG_FD_86154 | JGI IMG/M metagenome (GOLD analysis project Ga0118677, IMG submission 86154)
GTCGGTGTAGATCTCGCACTTGTCGGCCTTGATGGCGGCGGCGAGCGCGATCGCGGTGAGGTCGGAGCCGCCGCGGCCGAGGGTGGTGATGTGGCCCTCCTCGTTGATGCCCTGGAAGCCCGCGACGATGACGACCTTGCCGGCCTTGAGGTCCTTGATCACCGGCTGGGCGTTGATCGTCTTGATCTTGGCCTTGGTGTGGACCTTGTCGGTGAAGATGCCGGCCTGCGCGCCGGTGTAGCTCACGGCGGCGACGCCGATGCCGTGCAGCGCCATCGCGGTCAGCGCGATCGTCTCCTGCTCCCCGGTGGCGAGGAGCATGTCGAGCTCGCGCTCGCTCGGGAACTCGCACACCGCCTTGGCCCGGGCGATCAGCTCGTTGGTGACGCCGGAGCGGGCGGAGACCACGACGACGAGCTCGTGGCCCTCGTCGCGCGAGGCCTTGATCCGCTCGGCGACCTTCTTGATGCGTTCGACGTCACCCACCGAGGTGCCGCCATATTTTTGGACGATGCGTGCCATGGTCGAGAGGGTCAGTCGGCGAAGTCGCCGATCCGGAGGAGCAGCGGCGGCTCCAGCACGCACGGGAGGCGGGTCAGCTTCGCGAGCGTGCCGCGGAGCGCGTGCTCGTCGCTCCAGTGGGTGGTGAGCACCAGCGAGGCCGCGCCGGCGGGCTCCTGGGCGCTCTGGATGACGCTGGCGATGCTGACGCGCCGGGCCGCCATGACGGCCGCGATCTGGGCGAGCACGCCCGGCTCGTCGCTCACCGTCATGCGCAGGTAGTACCGGCAGCGGATGTGCTCGGGAGGCGCCAGCCGGCAGGGCCGGGCCGCCGACTCCGGCCGGCTGGACCGGCGGGCGGTGATGAACGCGCGCCGGTCGTTCTTGAGGAGCGAGACGGCATCCACCAGGTCGCTGATCACCGCGCTGGCCGTGGCATCCTGCCCCGCGCCGCGGCCGATGTAGAGGGTCGTGCCGGCCACGTCGCCGCGGACCGAGACGGCGTTGAAGACGCCGCTGACCTTCGCGACGACGTGGCTCTCGGGCAGCAGCGTCGGGTGCACGCGCACGCTGAGCTCGTCGGTCGCAAAGTCGCGCGCGATCACCGCCAGCAGCTTGATGCCGTAGCCGAGCGCGGAGGCGTGCTTGAAGTCGTCGGGCGTGATCCGGTCGATGCCCTCGACGATCATCTGCTCCGGCTTCACCCAGGTGTGGTGCGCGAGGTACGCCAGCACGGCGGCCTTGTGCGCGGTATCCCAGCCCTGGACGTCGAGCGACTCGTCGGCCTCGGCGTAGCCCAGCCGCTTGGCCTCGCCCAGGACGGACGTGTAGGGGGCGTCCTGCTCCTCCATCTGGGTGAGGATGTAATTGCAGGTGCCGTTGAGGATGCCGTAGATCAGCGGGAAGCGGTTCGCGACCAGGCCCTCGCGCAGGGCCTTGATGATCGGGATGCCGCCGGCGACGCTGGCCTCGAAGAGGAAGTGGCCGCCGTGGCGGCGGGCGGTGGCGAAGAGCTCCGCGCCGTGGGCGCAGATCAGGGCCTTGTTGGCCGAGACCACGACCTTGCCGCAGGCCAGCGCGGCCAGCGTGATGTCGCGCGCCAGCGTGGTGCCGCCAATCAGCTCGCAGACGATGTCGATGTTCGGGTCGGTGGCCACCTCCAGCGGGTCGGTCGTGAGCTTCGACGCCGGCACCTTCACGCCCCGGCGCTTGCGCAGGTCGCGCACCGAGGCGCGCGTGAGCTCGAGCTTCACGCCCAGCCGGGCCTCCAGCTCGGGCCGGACGCGCGAGAGATGCTTCCACACTCCCTGCCCCACCGTGCCGAGGCCGCAGACGCCGATGCGGATGACCGTGACGGGGCTCATGGCGAGGGGTGCGCCGGCTTCTGGCCGATCTTGCTCTCGGTGCCCGCGAGCAGCCGGGAGATGTTGGCGCGGTGACGGACGATGACAAAGACCGTCACGGCGGCGGAGGAAAGCAGGAGGACCAGAGGCACGCGGAGCACCGCGGCCGTGACGGTCAGACCCACCGCCGCCAACATCGAGGCCAGCGAAACATAGCGCGTGGCGGCCACAGTCAGGCCCCAGACCACCGCGGCCGCGACCGCGACAGCCGGGGAGCCGTCAACGGCGTGGGTCAGGTTTTCAAAGAGTGTTCCCATGGTCACGGTGTTTTCGCGGCGCCCGGTCCGGACAGTTCCACGCCCAGTTCGTCCAGCAGGTGTTTGGTCTTCTGGCACCACGGGCATGTGCTCAGGGCGTAGAGCATGATGTGAGGGCCTCTTTTACCCGGTACGTGCTTGGCCATATTCCACCTCCGCTATTTACTTGATTTAAATTATAGACCCACCATGTTTCGATTGCCAGTGATTGACTGCGGGCAGAACTGCTAGATCAGTCGTTTCCGGTGCAGCAGGTAGAGTGTCCCTGCCGAGATCAGCCCGCCTAAAATAATAATCGCGACAAATGCGGTCATCGATCCCTGTATCACACCGCCCGTCATCGCCGCCATGAAAAGTACGGCGGTTACCACGAACGGCAGGGTTGAACCCAGTATGGCGTTGATGGAGCGGATGGCCCCGTTGGCGCGGTACCCCGCCAGGGTGTAATCGGCGTCCTTGAAAATTTCGATGGTTTCCTTGCCGGTGTCGAGCGTGTCGCAAATCTTGTTCATGTGGTCCATCAGGTCGCCGTAGAAGACCGTCATGTCCACCTTTGAAAAGCGCTTCAGCTTGTCCTCCAGTTCCTTGAGCAAGGCCCTGAGAGGGAACATCACCCGGCGCTGCGTCAGGATGTCGCGCCTCAGGATGCTGATCTCTTTGCCTACCTCGACGCCCTCGTCGAAGACCCTGTCCTCTACTTCGTCCACCAGGCTGATTATCCTGTCCAGCGCAGGGAAGTATGAGTCCACGCTGCGGTCGAGTATCTGGTAGAGCAGAAAACCCGATCCCTGGGCCATGTTGTTCTTGCGCGCTTCTTCACTGGCTTCGCATTCCTGCCGCACCTCGGCGATGGAACGCATGATTCCGGGGTGCAAAGTCACGAGAAAATTTTCACCGACGAACGCAGCCCACTGGAAGATGGTGTTTACCCTGGTGGTCTTGTCGTACGCGGGCATATGGAAGATGACCGACAGGTATTTCTGGTATTCGTCTACTTTGGGCAATTGCCCGGGGCTGAAATAGTCTTCGATGTCCATGGGGTTGAAATGAAAATTATCGGCGAGGTATTTGCGGTCTTCCTGCACGGGGTCGGACATGTCCACCCAGGTAAGGTCCCCCATTTTAACCGTATAGGTCATACGCTTTTTTTCGCCGTTGGCCTTTTGTGGCATGACCATATCAGTATCCTTTCCGGTTATCGAATTGCGCCAGAATATAACCCCGTTCAGGGGGCTGAATTACATTATACCCCTATTTTGATTATTTGCCGTGGTTGCGGTAGAACCATTTCTTCATCAATTCCACCAGGCACAGGTATATAACGACAAACACCACCAGGATGAGCAGGAAATCCAGCGGCAGCGGCACAAAACTGAAGAATTTGCCCAGGATGACGAAGGGCAGCGCTAGCGCCACCGCCAGGACGATGACGATGTTCCATACGAGGAATTTGCTCGGCTGGCTGCGCAGGAAAGGTATCCTCCGCGTCCTGATGGCGAATATGACCAGTGTTTGTGTGAAGAGGGACTCGACGAACCATGCCGTCTGGAAGAGGGCGGGACCGGCATGGAAAGCGAGCAGCATCACGCCGAAAGTCAGGAAATCGAATATCGAGCTTACCGGCCCGAAGAACAGCATGAAACTGCGCACGAAAGGTATTTCGAGGCGCTGCGGGCGCGTGACGTATTCGTCGTCGACATTATCGGTGGGGATCGAAAGCTGGGCGAAAGAATACATCAGGTTATTGAGCAGTATCTGGATGGGCAGCATGGGGAGGAATGTCAGGAAAAGCGAGGCCGCTGCGGCGCTGAACATGTTCCCGAAGTTGGAACTGATGGCCATCAGTATATATTTCATGGTGTTCCCGAAGGTCTTGCGGCCCTCGATCACGCCGTCGCGGATTATCTTCAAGTCGTTGTTGAGCAGGATGATTTCAGCTGATTCTTTAGCGATGTCCACGGCGTTGACCACCGATATGCTCACGTCGGCTACTTTCATGGAGGGGGTATCGTTGATGCCGTCGCCTATGAAGCCCACGACATGGCCGTTGGCTTTAAGAGCCCTCATGATCCGGCTTTTTTGCGCGGGGGTCACGCGGGTAAAGATGTCGGCGCGTTCGACGACTATGGCGAGGGCGTTGTCGTCTATTGCTTCGATTTCGGTGCCTTTTACGATGTTCATGGGTTCGGTGGTGGTCGTGCTCACCATGCGGCCAAGGCTGGAATCGAACGTTTTCCCTCGCCTCGCCTGTACCACCTGGAAACCCAGCTGGCTGCAGATATTGCTCGCTACTATCTCGTTATCGCCTGTGAGGACTTTTAGTTTGACCCCGGCCTGGCGCAGAAGTTCCATCGATTCGCCGGCCGTTGCTTTCAAGGGGTCCATGAATGCCACAAAACCGACGAAAGTCATGTCTGTTTCGTCTGCCACTTTATACGCCGGTTTGGCTTCCATCGCCCTGTAGCACACTCCGAGTACCCTCAGGCCCTGCGAACTGAGGGCCCGGTATTCCATGTCCAGCCTGTCTTGTTCGTCACGGTTAAGTTCGTCTACGCGCCCTTCCAGTTCGAAAGTCGTGCAGACTTTCGTGATCTCCTCGGGGGCGCCTTTGGTTATCAACAGGGATTTACCCTGGTCTTCTATCACGACAGACAGCCTTTTACGCACGAAGTCGAAGGGTATTTCGTCTATCTTGCGGTAGAGGTTTGCCTGAATTTCGCTGTGTTTCATGATCGCTTCGTCGAGAGGGTTGCGGAGCCCGGTCTGGTTATAACTGTTCAGGTACGAATACAGCAGGACTTTTTCCGACTCCCTCCCGGCGATGTCAACATGTTTTATCAGTGTCACCCTGTTTTCCGTCAGGGTGCCCGTTTTATCTGCGCACAGCACATCCATGCTTCCGAAGTTCTGGATCGCTGCCAGCCTTTTTACGATGACGCCCTTCTTGGCCATGTTGGTCGAGCCTTTGGCCAGGTTCACCGACAGGATCATGGGAAGCAGCCCGGGCGTAAGGCCCACCGTGAGGGCCACTGCAAACAGCAGCGATTCAAGCACCGTATGCTTGAACATCGCGTTGACCACAAAGACGAACACGACCAGGACGATGCTCACCTCTAATATCAGTACTCCGAAGCGCCTCAGGCCGCGCTCGAACTCGGTTTCGGGCTTGCGCTCGATGTTGCGCCGCACTATTTCGCCGTACTGTGTGTCGCCGCCGGTCCGGACGACAACCGCTGTGGCGGTTCCGTTGGTGACGGACGTGCCTGTAAACAGGTAATGCGTCCAGCGGCTGGTGTCGGCCTGGTCCACGCCGGTCGGCAAATCGTTGAATTTTTCGGCAGGAAAAGATTCCCCGGTAAGAGCGGACTGGTCGACGAAAAAGTCCCGGGCATTCAGGACCCTCGCGTCGGCGGGAACCACGTCGCCTGCCGACAGGGCTATAACATCTCCGAGCACCAGTTCGGTCACGTCGATTTCGACTTTTCTCCCGTCCCTGATCACGGTTGCGGTGGTCGCCACGCGTTTTTTCAGGGTCTCTGCGGCGCGGTTGGCGCGGTACTCCTGGGTGAAATCGAGGGTCACGCTTATCAGGACGATGACCAGGATGATAATCAGGTTGGTGAAATCCCCGAGCAAGCCGGAAAGGATTCCGGCAGCCAGCAGGATGATCGTTATCGGATTTTTAAAATGCGAAAGGAAATCCAGCACGACGGGTGTTTTACTCTGTCCCGTCACCGTGTTTGCCCCGTATTGCTCGAGGCGTTTTTCCGCTTCTTCTTTGGTCAGCCCGGCGGTCGAGGTTCCCAGTTTTTCAAGCAGTTGAGTGCCCTGAAGCGAGAGGATTTCCTGCGCGTTTATGGTCGTCTCTTCGGCGTTCGGTTCCAATATTTTCTTATCGGTCATAGCCATCTCCGAGCTTTTAGTCCAGGACAGCCGTCAGGCTGGTTGTCGGCTTAGCCGCTATTTTGATTTTAACTCTAATTATTATTCTGTGTCAGAGACTAAAAAAAACCCACCGGACCACATACTGGTCCCGTGGGTAAAATCCACTGCCTTTTAAGCCCGGCGCACTCTAAAAAGAGCGGCCTGTTCCACAGCGTTTGGTATTATGCTGCGAATAGCTATGAGATGTCAAACCAATTCATATAAAAAGAAATCTCTCAAGCTCGTTCAAACAGGCCATAATCTCGCTCGTTCTGATTGATGCCGACCACTGAGCCCGTAAATGGGCCTCTGAAAAATATTGTTGAAAGAGACCCCGCGTCATCCTCGGGCGTGACCTCGGGTTGTTCCCCGGGGGCCTCGGATGTCCCCCGAGGTTCTCGCACTCGAGGCTCGAGTGTTATTGCCCTCGAGGTTCGATGTATCCACTCCCACCACATGGCCGAGCGCAGCGAGACAATAATAAATGTCCTCGTTCCTTGCCCCATACCCAATCCTCGCAGTGTCATCCTCGGGCGTGAGACCCGGGGATCCATTTCCATTGCCTTGCCGAGCGAAGCGAGACAATATTAGATGTTCTCAGGTGTCCCCCGCGTCATCCCGGTCCGCGTGTCGGACCTCGGGCTGTTCCTCGAGGTTCGAGGAGATCCGGGGGCTGCTTCATTTCCTCTCAAGGTATTTCTTCTCCCCGTTTTAACGGGGAGAAGACTATGATGAGGGGTCCGATAATTTTCCCCACAAGGCTGGCTATCCCATCGCTGAAAGCTGACGGCTGACAGCTGAGTGCTGACAGCGTTCAGCACAGCATTAAGCCCTTTTCCAGTTCTTCATTATGGCCTGTACCGAACGGTTCATTTCGATGGAGAAATCGGCCCCGAATTTTCTGCGGTAAGTGTGCTGCCCGATATTCTCCGCGCCTTCGATTTCGGTGCGTCCCTTGAACCTGGCAGTCGTTTCACCCTTGAACATCTCGTCGAAATCGCCTGCGGTCAGGCGTTTGTAGCTGTCTTCGAAAACGACGAACTTGCGCTCGAAACGCGAGGTCCGCTTGCGGGCGTTCCCGGTTTTTGCCTCGGGGTATCCGAAGCACAGCATGCATATCGGAAAAGTATATCGTGGAAGGTCGAAAAGCGACTGGTGGGCTTCGTAGTTTTCCATGATATCGCCGATGTAGCACGAGCCGATGCCCAGTGATTCGGCCGCTATGACTGCTGTCTGGGCGGCGATGACCGCGTCACAGCAAGCCAGCATCAGGTCGCCCTCGGCGGGAAGCCGCGGCGTGAGCCCGGTTCGGGCACAGAATTTTTCCACGTCGCACGCCAGGAAATAGTCGTGCCATCTCTGGTAATCGGCGAGGAACAGCAGTACCCAGGGGGCGGCGGCTATGAAAGGCTGGTTGTCGCAGGTCCTCGCAAGGGTTTTCTTTTTCTCCGTATCGTTAACTTCGATGATCGTGTAAAGCATGAGGTTGCCGGCGGTCGGTGCCCGCAGTGTTGCGTTGATTATCGCTTCTTTATCGGTTTCCTCCAGCGGGCGTTTGTCATACGACCGCACGGAACGGCGGTTCATGATGGTATCGATAGTAGGGTTCACCTGAAACCTCCTTTGGTTTTTCATATCGCCTAGGCGGCGAGGCAAACCTGCACGGGGGCTCGCTCGAGGTCGGTGCTCTTCAGCGTATTTTGCTTGAAGAGGCGGGCCATGCCGCCGACGAACCGGTCGGGTATGATTTCCAGCCGCGTGTTGTAGAATGTGACTATATCGTTAAAATAACTTCGAGCCAGCGCGATGCGTTGTTCGGTCTCCGCCAGCGATTTTTGCAGCGTCAGGAACGACTGGTCTGCTTTCAGCGCAGGGTAACTTTCGGCGATCGCCGCTATTGCGTTGCTGTACCCCCTGACTTCCTTCGTTTCGCCGTATACCTCGGCCTGGTTGCGAAGCTCGGCTGCTAGCAGCTGCGCCGCTTTTTCATGCGAGCTGTAACCCTCGACACAGCTCGCCAGGTTGGGTATCAGGTCGGAACGGCGCTTGAGCTGGATGTCCACCTGCGACCACGCCTGGTTTACTCGGTTTCTAAGCGTAATAAGGCTGTTGTATACGGTCATGGTCCATCCGGCTGCCAGTGCGGCAAAATAAATCAAAGCGCCTGCGGCAAAAGGCTGCCAGGTCAGCGGGTTTCCGGTCCCTTCGGGTGGATTGGATATAAAAACCGTTCCCAATGTTGTTAACAGTCCAAGGATGACCCAAAGCCAGGCCCACCTGACATAAGATGAGCTGATCTGTTTCTCGGTCTTGATGGAGATGATATACAGGGGCGCGTTGGCGTCTTTGGCGATTTCGGCGGCAACGACGTCTTTGCATTCCTGCGCCTGTCCTATCACGTAGAGCATCGTGTGAAGGAGCAATGCGTTTTCTTTGAAGCGGCGCTTGTGCGTGGAATCGGGTACAGCTGCTCGGGGCCCTTTGGCATAATAAAGGGGGTCCGATTCCTTGCAGTTGCGGGAAAAAACGTTGAGATCGGTGATGGATGCCCCTTCAGGATTTATGCGGATCACGCCGGTGTCGTCCTGGAGGTAAAAAGGAGGTTTTTCGCCACCGCTGGCGACGGTCGTCCAACCGCTTTCGCTCCTTGAATGGATGCCTTTCGAATCGGTGTAAGTCACTGTGCGCGACCAGTTCTCTTCCACTTGCCAGTGGTACTCAACGCAACGGACAGCGCCAAGGTAACTGGTGAGCGGTGTTTCGATCTCCGCTGTTCCTTTTAACTCGGTCAGGCCTATGAAAACCCCCTGTGTTTTCGATGTCGGCAGGTCGTCGATGAGCCGTTTGCGCCGAAGGCATGTAAGAGTTCCGATTAGCAATCCGAAAACACATAAAGAACCTATGATGAGGGGTGTTGTTTGCATCGTTATTCTCCTAAGTCAGCCAATGATACTTTAGGGGTATTGGTGAGTCAAGGGTTTTCCGGACTCCGCTGTCATCCCGGGCCGTGACCCGGGATCCAGAATAAAGGGGCAATCCAGAATAACAAGGTCACTTTACAATTCGATGCTCTTCACTCGTTTTCACACGAATTGCACAGTATCTTCATCAGGTCTTCATAATCTGGCCGTATACTGAGTCAATAGGGATGCGGAAAGCATTCTCACACTTCCCTTCCCCTGTCATTGCCGGGCGTCGAGGCCCGGCAATCCAGAATAACAGGGTCTCTTTACAATTTGATGCTCTTCACTCGTTTTTACACGATTTGCACAGGTTCTTCATCAGGTCTTCATAACCTGGTCGTATACTGGAGTCAATCGAGATGCGGAAAGCATCCTCGCTCTTCCCTTCCCCTGTCATTGCCGGGCGTCGAGACCCGGCAATCCAGAATAACAAGGTCTCTTTACAATTCGATGCTCTTCACTCGTTTTCACACGATTTGCACAGTATCTTCATCAGGTCTTCATAACCTGGTCGTATACTGGAATCAATTGAGATGCGTAGAGCGTCTCTTCGGAAAGGAATAATAATATGATGTGGCATGGTTTTGGGTTCGCTGGTGGTTGGGGAGGGGGCATGATGTTTTTCTGGCTTCTTCTTATTCTTCTGGTAGTATTCCTATTTTCCCGGAGGGGCCGCTGGATGGGCGGCGGATGTTGTTCTACCGGGGGAGATCTACACGGTTCCAGGGATGCGCTGGATATCGCTAAAGAACGCTATGCCCGGGGTGAAATTTCCGAAGAAGAGTTCCAGAAGATCAAAAAGGGCCTGGGTTAAACCGGCAAGGCAAACAAAAGAAAGGGGGGCGGATAAATTCCGCCCCCCTTTCTTTTCACTTACCTCGGATAACCACTCTAAACCCCGATTGCCATATAGGCAACCGCGTAATGCAGTGCAGCCCCTATAAGTATCATAACGTGGAAAATCTCGTGGAAACCGAATCTTCCTGGTAGTGGGTTCGGCTTCTTGAGAGCATACATGATAGCGCCTGCACTGTAAGCCAGACCGCCGGCGAATAAGAGGAAAAACGATTGGCGGGGCATGTTTTGCCACAGGAGCCGCAGGGGAATGACGGCCAGCCACCCCATCGCCAGGTAAAGCACCGTTGAAAGGACGCGGGGGGCCCTGATGAAAAACACTTTTAAAATTATCCCGGCCGCGACGAAGCTCCACGATGCGATAATCATGCCCCAGCGCCATGTTCCGGTGAGGAAGACATAACAGATAGGGGTGTAAGTGCCTGCTATCATGAAAAAAATCGCTATATGGTCCAGCTTGCGCCATATGTTGGAGGCATTCTCCGCTTGTTTAGTGAAATGGTATATCGAACTAAAGCTGAACAAGCTTGTTATGGCCAATCCGTAGACAACCGAGACTGCAACCAGGTCGGCCCGCCCCCAGGCACGGATCACGAGAAATATCAGGCCCGTGAGTCCGGTGATAACCCCCGCGAAATGCGAGTAAAAAGAAAACATTTCGGCACGTGCTGCTTTAATAGTAGTCCTCCATCCCGGCCCTTGACGTGGGATCCGTGTTTTTTGTCATTGTCGGGCTTGACCCGACAATCCATTTCCTTAATCCGCCTAGGCGGATCCCGTGGACAAAAAATCAATGTCCCCATCCTCCCGCCCCGTCATCCCGTCTCCGTGATAGGGGATCCATGTTGCTTGTCATTGTCGGGCTTGACCCGACAATCCATTTCCTTAATCCGCCTAGGCGGATCCCGTGGACAAACAATCAATGTCCCCAGGTCCCGGCTGTCATCCCGGCCCGATACCCGGATCCGTTGACCCGTCTCGTTTTTTGCGGTATCAGTATAGCTTATCTCGATTGATAATCTAAAGTTTGCCCTGGCCGTTTTTACGCGTGTTCTTTTCAGTTTCTCCGTGTTTGACAGTTTCGTGCCTACGGCATAGTATTTCAAGAATGGATGTTGCCCCTTCAGATTTGGAACTTTCTTTAGTTCCTGAATGTCCGGTTGCTCCCGTTTTATGGGGCGCCTGGGCTACCATCGGGCTTGGACTGGCCACGGGTCTGGTATTCTTTGCCGCCCAGACGGTCGTCCTCTTCATTTATCTCGCGGTTAAAATCGCGTCAGGGCCTGTTCCGGACTTGCTGGCATACCTGCAGTCTCTCTCGTCGAACGGGCTAGTGGTCTCTCTTGCCACCGTCGTTTCAGCCCTGGCCGGGATTGCCTTTATGATTCTGTTCGTGAGGGTCAGGGGGAATAAGAGTTTCTCGGGTTATCTTGGTCTCGGAAAAATCTCCTGGAGGCTCGTGATTACCGCCGTCGTTGTGTTTATTGTTGCCTTCGGTGCCATTCTGGGGCTGGAATCAATGTACTCCTCCCTATCACATTCGGCTTCGGCCGGGGCGGCAAATTCCAGTTTTATGACGGATACGTATCAGACGGCAGGATGGTTGCCTCTGTTGTGGATTGCCGTGGTATTATTCGCGCCGGTTTTCGAGGAAGCATTTTTCCGTGGATTTCTCTTTGCTGGGCTGGAGCGTTCGCGCATCGGCGCAGTGGGGACTGTTCTTCTTACTTCTCTTGTCTGGGCGTCCCTGCATCTTCAATATAATTTGATGGGGATGGCGACTATCGTCATCCTCGGGTTGGTGTTGGGAACAGTGAGATTTAAAACTCGTTCCCTCTGGCCGACGATTATGATTCACGCCCTCTGGAATGCCGCCGCCCTGGTGGCGACGGCGGCCTCGCTGAAAAGCTAAACTTTTTTCAGGCTCGCCAGTTTATCTTCGAGTGTCCGGTTTGAGGGTTCCACTAATACGGACCCGTCGGGAAAAACTATCGTAGGCACGCTGCGGTTGCCGTTGTTGACTTTCTCGACATAACTACGCGCTTTTTCGTCGTTCGAGATATCTATCCATTCGAACGTGACGGCTTTATCGGTAAGGACCCGTTTGGCACGTACGCAGTCAGGGCACCAGGTTGTCCCGTAAACTTTTATTTTATCGTCACTCATATTGGTCTCCTTTTTCATGTAATTCTCTCAGGTTGTCATTGTCGGACTTGCTCCGACAATCCATTTCCTTAATTTTGTCCGCAGACAAACAAAAAATGTCCCCCCGCCCCCCTTGTTACCCCAAATCTTATTGCCGACCTCTGATAGCTAACAGCCGCTTATCTTGCCCCCGGCAGTTTTCTTTCCAATTCCGCGTCTCCCGGTTCTACCATGATGGACCCGTCCGGGAATACTATCGTAGGGATTCGGCAATCGCCGTCATTTATGCTTTCGACATATTTCCGTGCGGCCCTGTCTTCGTCGACGTCGAACCACTCGAAGTGGATGTGATGTTTATCGAACATCCTCTTGGCCCTGGAGGTATCCGGGCACCAGGTGGCCCCGTAGATGCGGATCGATTCGTTAGCCATTGGTCCTCCTTGAAAGGCGTTGCATGATGATGGTATACCGTGCAGGTTGAGGGCTGGCCTATTTGTCCGGGTTTACCACCCCGCGCCCCGTCGCTCTGGCAAGCTGGAGCCGTTTGATTAGCATCAGCGAAAACAGGCTTAAAGGATAGATACTGAAAGTACTCAAACCCTTCTGGATGAAGGCAACGAAAGAGATTACCAGAACGCCGACTGCCGTGCTCAACCCCGATTTGTGTGTAAAATAGGAGGTGATGGATGCAGCGATAACCCCGAAGCAAAGGGGCACCAGCATGATGGCCAGTATCGCTCCCCCCATGGAAGTCGCTCCCTGCCCGCCCTTGAACTGGAGGAATGCGGACCAGTTGTGCCCTGCCATTGCGGCGAGGCCGGCAAGCATGGCGATGGAAGTCGAATGAGTGAGCGCTTTGGCTAACAATACGGCTGTCACGGAGAGTGATATGTCCATGAGGGTGGCGAGCATGAAGGTCAGTTTTCCGAGTTTGTGGAATACCAGCGCAGGGCTGATGGTTCCGTCGGCTCCGCAGCGGACGTTCTGCTTGGCGAACACTTTCATGACAATCCAGGTCGATGATATCGAACCCAGCAGGTAACCGGCGCCTATGCTCAGAACATCGTACATATAGTTATTCCACTTAGTTCTATTATAGAATAAACAAAAAGCATGCGATAAATCAAGCTTTTAAAGTGAGGACACTGTCAGGTTAAACTATTTATATGCCGCTTTCTTTCGGCATGCAGACATATATCCAAAAAATATGTTCGCCCCTTGCTTCGGCGTCTTTTCCCTCTTTCAAAATTCTTGCCTGTTCTTCGTTACGCGGTGTATTGTCCGGGGCGAATACCTCGACGATGATGTCTCTTCGTGTCGGTTCCAATTTTCCGGATTTTTCTATTTTAGAGATTCTGCTCTTTAATCCCATATTATCCTGTTCTGTACCCTGTTTTCTAATCTCATTCTTGTTTCCTTAAGGATCTGTGACCATTCTGAATATCAGCCAGTCGATCTCTTCGCCTCTGGCTTCCGCCTCTTTTCCTTCCCGGATTAATTTTGCGTTGAATTCGCCGCATGGGGTTCCGTCCTCGTTGATGGCGGCGGTGATTTTTCTGGGTAACGGTTTCACATCGTTGATTTGTTCCAGCTTTCCTACCCGATGTTCCTGTTTCATTTGATCCCTCTCCAAACTGATTATTTTTATCTTAAGGATGCCGGGTTCGGATGGTCCTTTCCCGTCTTTTCTTCGAGGGCCCGAATCCTCTCCTCCAGTTCTCCCGCCGTGAAAATCGCCACCAACGCTCTGGCTACTTGCGCAATCGTTTGTGCTTTCTTGTAATCGGTTATCTTGCCGTTGTATATGTCTGCCAGGACCCCTTCCATCATCACGAATACCGGTACGAGACGGGATGGCATAAGTTTTTGTGCCCGAATAGCGTTGGATTTGTTCCGGCCCCCTCTCTTGCTGACTTCGGCATGTTTTGAAGCGAGGGCTGGTGAATGCGCGAAACAGAAGCCGTCGGGCCCCGCGTTTCCTCTGCACGTTTCTCCATTAACCTTTTTGCTGTTGCAAAGGTGTTTGCCCTCTGGTTCCATTTAGTATTCCTTTTCCGTAAGTATTTCTTCCCTCTCCTTCGTCATGTACCAAAAATGGTAACTTCAGACTAATCCAGTTTAGCATAATAAGAACAAATGTTCTACTTAGCAACGATGTTAGTCCTGGGGATGTTCGGCGGGGTGTTAATAAAAAAGGCCCCTTCTTGTAAAAGAAGAGGCCCCGGCTTTAAAATCCTGACTGCTGACTGCTAACGTCCTACTCGTATTCCTTCGGCACGGCGCATATCATCACGAACGGTTCGCTGTCAGAGGTATTCTTGTATTGATGCGTCTCGCCCGGCAGGATCAGAGCGAAATCGCCTTTTTTCACGTCCAGTTCGCGGTCTTTGCCGACCACGGCGCCTTTGCCCTCGATGATGTAGTTCAGATGCTCGAACGGGTGACTGTGAAATGGAGTATGCCCGCCAGGCTCGATCGTGAAAACCCGGACCGAAAAAGAAGGTGTCCCGTCTTCCTTCGAAATGGGGACCTGTTTGGTGACGCCTTTTGCGCCTTCCATCTTGGGTATGATTCTGGGTGTTTCTTTCAGGTTGGTGATTTTCATAAGACTCCTTTACTTTAGAATAATACTACTTTCATTTTGGTGTATTTCTGTATTTTATTAATTCGCTGGCGGTCTCGAACCACCCGTCGCAAACGTCTTGCCTGGCATCGAATAGGCTTACATAAGGTTTGATATCCAGCAGGGGCGTCATGTCCAGCATATCCACCCATCCCACATCCAACCGGTTGCCATTCACGCCGAAAAGTTTGACGATGGAAAACCCTATCGGGTTGGGTCGTTTGAAATACCGGGTGGCGAAGACTCCCCTTTTTTCTTTATCCAATATGGGTTTTGTTACCAGTTCGTATCCGGTCGCCCTGTGGAAATGATACAGCAGTACCAGGTGGGAAAACCCCGTGATGTCTTTCAACCCTTCGGAATATTCCTGGTAGAGTTCGACCTGCCCGCAGGCGTCGCGCGCGAAACACCCCTGCGCCGGAGCGTCCGCAGATTCTTTAAACGGGGTATGTATAACACCGATGGGCTGATAAATTATTTGTTCCATTTTTAAAATCCCCCGCTAAATAATAGCAGACCCTCTTGACAAAAAGATATATCTCCAGTAATATATCCCCGTTTTGGAAACGCGGTATATCACGAATGATATAACGCTTATTGAATCAAACGATAAATAAAACTTATCAGGAGAGGGAATGATTTGAAATGACATATACGGTTCGTTCCAGGGATATTCAAATTATTGAAAGGGGAAACCTTCCATGTTCGCTATTAATAAAACAAGCATAATGCTCGGGATGGCACTGATTTTGACGATTGCCGGTTGTTCGGCGCCTGCGCCATCTACCATCACCGCCACGTCGACTCAGTTGAGCACGGTGACCGCCACCCAGTTAAACACCGTGACTGCCACCCAGGTGAACACGGTTACCGCCACTCAAACAAACACCGTTATAGCTACGACGACGGCTATCGCCACCACCACGACTACCCAGACCGCCACCACAACCGTTGTGCCTGTGACCATAAACATCTCGGCTGCTTCCAGCCTCACCAATGCCCTGAACGAAATCAACAAGGCATATACGGCTTTAAAGCCATGGGTCACGCTGACTCCCAACTACGGCAGTTCGGGAACCCTTCAAACCCAGATCGAACAGGGGGCTCCCTGTGATGTGTTCCTGTCTGCCGCCGCCGCGCAGATGGATAATTTGCAGACCGAAAACCTGCTTCTCACCGGCTCGCGCATCACTCTCCTGACCAATAAAATTGTGTTGATCGTGCCCAAGGGAAACCCCCTGGGGTTGACCGGTTTCAGCGACCTTACCCTTTCGAAGGTAAAGCTCATCGCGGTCGGCGACCCCAAGTCGGTCCCTGCCGGCACATATGCCAATACGGCCTTCACCGAGCTCGGCATCCTGTCTGCTATCCAGTCCAAATTTATACTTGGGGCCAACGTAACCCAGGTGCTCCAGTATGTAGATAGCGGCAACGTTGACGCCGGTGTGGTGTATTCAACCGATGCTTTGTCCGATAGCAACGTTACCGTTATCGCGACAGGGCCTGCCGATGTCAACGCTACCATCGTTTACCCCGGGGCGATCCTCAAGTCAAGCAAGAATTCCGCTGCCGCGCAGGATTACCTGACCTACCTGGCCGGGGCGGGCGCCAGAGCAATTTTCGAAAAATACGGCTTCGCGATGGCGGCTAAATAGAATAGAAATGTTCGCCTGCCGCCGGGTCGGGAAAAACCGGCCGGCGGCGGGCAGTTCAATTGAAAAGTCTCATAAATGGAGGGATATATGATTGCGGACCACCCGGTTTAGAACCTGGAATTCAAGGACGGGTGTTATACCCGGGCTAAAAATACTCACTGGACGCTGGTTTCATGGATTAAATAGCTGACTTTCCGGTTTCCGATAGTGTTACTATGTCCCTTGGCGGTTCAGCCAGGAACGTTGATCATAGTAAAAACGCTGTAATAATTATCTCCGCCTCCGGGCAGATTTGCGGATGCGGCGTTTACATGTGATATTTAGATTTGTCCCTGGAGGGCCTCTATTTTTGTTTGACCGGTGTATCCTTTTCCCAAAGGTCCACCAACTGGTTTATAAACCCGTCATAGCATTGTCCGGGGGCGCGGTTCTTGTCTAGTTTGATTTTGGTGCTTTCTTTAAGGCCTATGGTGGTTCTTTTATTGCCTGATTTGCTTTCGTTTGCCATGTCACCCTCCTGGAACAGCCCCAATCTTGAGGCTGGTGTGAGTATTGTAAAGAATGTATAAGAGAGTGTCAATATACATAGAATATTATTGGAGCCGCCGGAACGGCTGCAAAGACTGCTCCACTCGTTCTCCAAACCCGCAAGCTGAATGCTGAGCGCTGAAAGCGGGTTAGTAAACGATATCTTCAGGTGGCTGTGCAAGGAGCACCTTGGAAGATTCGAAAACAGCTATCAATGCTCTCGGGATGGGTTGTTTGGCTACCTTCAATTTTTCCACGAGCAGCCGTTGCTGCGTCGAATCCATGATGTCCCATCCGTCGGTGATGACCGCGCGTATTATAGGCGGGATCGCGATGTCTTCGACGGGAAAAATCTCTCCTAGTTCTTCGGGCATATCTTCGTATTGAGTCATAATAATCCTTCCTGGTCGTTGATTGGCAAGATGCCTGTCAGGTTGAATATATCCCATAAACGGCAAAGATGGCAATGTTGCCGGCAAAATGTCACATCAATTTAACTATTTTGGGTTTGTGTGTGATGACTTTTTCATACCGGATATTTATAATCTGACTGTATATTTAGTTATTAAAAGTAAAGCCGCTCTTTTGTTGGTGCCTGTTAAGAGTTATGAAACCGAAAACGTTGTCCTTCTTTACACGCTTGCCTGCCGTTATTTCGGTATTTATGCTGGTCTTGTCTATCTCCTGCGGGGCGAAATCGGTCTCCCCTTCCTCATCGGCTGATGCAAGTTCAAGCCCGCTTTCAAATTTCGGCAACGTTTCAGTCAGGGTGTTTGGTTCCGGTACATTTGAAAGCTACAATCAGACACTCGTCTATCCCGTTGAATTTTCGATCCCGCCGATCTCGGTCTACTGGATGGGGCTTATTTTTAACGGCCTGCTTGAGAACGCCGGCGCAGGAGCCGATATAACGTATACAGTGCACGGCAGCGTGTCGGCTGATGGAGCGTGGATAGAGTCGATGACTTACTCCAAAGAGATCGGCCCGGGTTCCAGCAATTATTTCCAGGTTACCCTCAAAAACGTCCCTCTGACTAAAAGTGTTGACGACAAAGGAAATCCTGTCCTTGTTTGTAGTAAGACGGCCTCTGACGTGCAGAGGTTTGTGGGGCAGATCAACTATGCCAGCCTCGGAGTGTTTAAATATCTCGCAACTGACTGGGGTGATTCAACTTACCCTGCTACACTGAGCGTTACTGTCGCCACCGGGGAGGGTTCGAAAGCGGGCGACGGCCCAACGAGCCCTCGCGGCGGGATGATGTAGGGGAAAAAGTCCCCCATTGGGAACTCAGGTAAAATTAATCCCCGCCAAACTTGATTGCCGTTTTTTATTCCGTCAGGTTTACGTAATTATCTTTCCAACAGGTACGGCACTGTCACCAGTGTCACATTGGGGTGCCGCTCGAATATCCCCCGCAGGTGTGAAGCCGTCCGGTTGTGGAGCAGCCTTTCCCAGAAATGTGCCGTTATGAACTCCGGCAGGATTACCGTGATGAATGCTGTCGGAGATTGGCTCTGGACCGCATCGACATATCCCAGCAATGGCTGGTAGAAGCTCCTTGTCGGGGATTCTATGATTACCAGCTTCAGGTCGGGAGCGTATTTCTCCATCTTGTCTTTAAGTTTTTTCGTGCGCTCGGCGTTCGTAGAGATATGCAGTACCACTCTATGGGCTTCGATGGTCCTGGCAAATGCGAAAGCCCTTAAAGACGCATAGTTAACATCATCGATAAGTACAAGGACCAGTTGGTTTATCTTTTGAGGCGGCAGCTGGTCCGGGTTGATGCTGAGTTCCTTGCCGACCTTGTCATAATGATTGCGTACTCTCAGGAGTATGCTTACGATGAGCGGGATCAGGATGACTATTACCCACCCGCCGCTCGTGAATTTAGTCAGGATGGCGATGACCATGATGCTGGATGTGAATATGGCGTCCAGCCCGTTGATGGCGATGCTCTTCTTCCAGCCCGGGCCGCGTGTTCGCCACCAGTGGACCACCATGCCCGAGTCGGAGCTGCTGAATGCCAGGAACACGCCGATGGCGTACAGGTTGATAAGCCGGTCTACGTTTCCTTCGAAAATCACCACTAGAACTGCTGCCAGGCTGCCGAGGAAGATGATTTCGGTTGTAAAAGCCAGGCGGTCGCCGCGGAAGCTGAATTGGTGCGGCAGGAAGTTGTCGCGCGCCAGCACCGAAGCCAGTCTCGGGAAGTCGGCGAAAGCGGTGTTGGCTGCCACCACCAGCACTCCTACCGTGGCGAACTGGAATACGTAGTAAAAGATGTTTTTCCCGAAAACAGCCAGGGCCACTTGCGAGATGATGGTTTGGTTGCCAGGTACCAGGTGCATGTGCGTCGCCAGAAAGGTTATCCCCAGGAAAAAGGCCCCGAGAAGGGTTGCCATGATTGTGAGCGTCGCCGCGGCGTTTTTTGATTCCGGTGGTTTGAACACGGGCACGCCGTTAGATATGGCTTCGGTGCCGCTCATGGCCACGGCCCCGGCCGAGAACGCACGAAGGACCAGCCACAGAGTCAACGGTTCCATTGCCACGATAGTTGGAGGGGTTGTTGCCGCATGCAGGGTGCCGGTTAATGCTTTTACCACACCCATCACGATCATGATGCTTACGCCGATGATGAACATGTAGGTCGGGATAGAAAATATGGTGCCTGCCTCCCGGATGCCGCGAAGGTTTCCTAACACCATCAACCCGATAAAAAACAGGCTGAGCATGACGGTGAGATTCAGATAGGACGGAAGCGTTTGTGAGATGCCTGTTACCAGGCTCCCATATCCTGATGCATTCAGTGCCGAGGTGATCCCCTGGGCCCCCGCCACTATCGAAACCGCCACGGTAAGGATGTAATCGATTAGAAGGGCCGAGGCCGAGACCAGCCCGACTTTTTTCCCGAGGTTCTGGCTGCTGACGTTGTATGAACCGCCCCCGTGCGGGTAGGCGTGTACCGTCTGGCGATAAGAAAAAGCCACCATTGAAAGGAGCAGGGCGATAGCGAGTGCGGTATAGACAGAAACGCCCAGTGCCGCTGTCCCGGCTACAACAAGTATTGCGAGGGAGGCTTCTGTCGCGTAGGCACTCGAGGATATCGCATCTGAACCGAAGACTGCCAGGGCCCGTATTTTGTTAAGTCTCTGGCCGCCTTCTTCCGCGGTATAAAGGGGCCGGCCTATCAAGAACTTTTTAAGCCCCTTGTACCCCCGCTCGACGCGGCTCTTTGGTATTTCCAGGTCGGGTTTGGCGACGAAATAACCGGGCCCGGCTTTTGTGAAACGGCTTGCCCTTTTCACCCTGGCATAAGGTTCGCCGGGCCGGGTTCCGCGGTGCGTCTCGATGCTTACCAGGTCAGGATTGAATTTTCCCGTGTCGTTTCCTGGTTGCATGTTATGATTCGTGTCTTTTGATGTTTGGTTCATATCTTTTCATTGCTGTTGATTTTTGACCGGCATAAATCTTGATCTTTTAAGGGTTTCTATTGTGTGGGGGCAGCGAAATATGATGATTTGGGGTGATTGGGTGCGAGTTAGCGGCTTCGAATGGGATTTGACGAAAGAAGTTGTGGAATGAGGTGCCCGGATTCAATTACCATTCTGATAATTATAGCCGGGGCCGTCTTAATAAAATATCAAAATTACGGGTTTCGGTATCAAGAAAGTCTCAAGATTTTCTCGTGCAGGTGCCTTCAGGATATCAGTTTATTATTGTCGGGCTTCTTGTACCCGGATTTTAGGAGGGTTATCCGACATCCATCCACTTTACCTGTCGAAGCGGTTCCCCGGTTGTCATGCCGGAGTGCACCTCGGGATGTCCCCCGAGGTTCTCGCACTCGAGGCTCAATGGCATCCGGCATCCAGAATAAACATTTATCGTGGCTGATTGCTGACTGCTGATAGCTCGTTTAGCCCAGTTTCAAGCGGTATCCGACCCCGGGTTCCGTGATGACGAATTGGGGGCGTGTCGGGTCTGGTTCGATTTTTCGGCGCATGTTGCTTATATTTACATGCAGGATGTGGAAATCCTGCTCGTACCCGGGCCCGCAGGCCTCCCTCAGGAGTTGCCGCTGTGTCACAACTTTACCCGCATTGACGACCAGCAATTTCAGGAGGTTGTATTCGGTCGGGGTCAACTGAACGTCATTGCCGTTAAGCTGGACAGTCCTCCGGGCGATGTCTATTTCCAGCCCGTCTGAAACAAAAACCGGTTCTTCCGGAGCGCGGGTTGCACGTCTTACCGCAGCACGGAGCCGTGCCAGGAGTTCTCCGGTGCTGAAGGGTTTGGTAAGATAGTCGTCGGCCCCGGCGTCCAGTGCGGCGATCTTGTCGGTCTCGGAACCCCGGACTGAAAGCACTATGATAGGGGTCTGTGTCCATTGCCTCAGGAGCCTGGTCACTTCAACGCCGTCCATATCCGGTAATCCCAGGTCCAGGATTATCACGTCGGGTTTATGCTGGGCGGCGCTCTCGACGGCCTCCCGTCCTGTCGCCGCTTGAAAAACGGTGTAGTTTTGAGCAGAGAGCGTCAGATGCAGAAACCTCCGGATTGACTGCTCGTCGTCTACGACCAGGACCCGTGTTTCATTTTCGGTCATGTGTCTCCCCTGTCGGGGTTTCGGCTCATGGGAAGCGTGAACTTGATTATTGTTCCCCCCCCGCTGCGGTTTGCCGCCGTTATCCTGCCGCCGTGAGCTTCTACTATGCCCCTCGCGATTGATAGCCCCAGGCCTGACCCTGCCACGTTATCAGGGTGGTGTACCCGGTAGAATTTGTCGAAGATACGCTCCAGGTCGTTTTTTGGTATTCCCGTCCCGAAATCCGCTACCTCTATCTCGACGAATGGTTCGATGTCCCTGGCGCTGATTTCGATCGGGAAACCTTCGGGAGAATATTTTACGGCGTTATCCAGGAGATTAACAAGGACCTGTACTATCAGTCCGGAATCGGCCGAAACGTAATGAAGGTTTTTCGGCAGAAAAACGTCTATCTTCCTGCCTTCGGCCCTTTTCCCGAGTTGGGCAAGTGCGACGCCTACGATGTCCTGGATGTCTACCGGCTGCTTTGCAAGTATCACGGCACCGGCTTCGATCCTTGAGACATCCAGTAGATTGCCTATGAGGTGGTTAAGCCGCTCTGCTTCTTCAAGCGCCATTTTAACAAGTTCTTCGCTCTCGGGCCCTTTGAGGTTCGCGCCTTTTTCTCTTAAGCTGCTCAATGCTCCGATCACCGATACCAGCGGGGTCCGCAGGTCGTGGGAAACGGAATTCAGCAGGGCCGTCTGGAGTTTTTCCGATGCCTGTAAAATCTGTGCGTTGCGGGATTCCTCTGTGAGTTTCGCTCTTTCTATGGCGACGGCGGCCAGCGATGGGAATGCTTCAAGAAGCCGTTCTTGTTCCGGCGTGAAAGGAGTTTCCTTGTCTTTGTTCCAGAGGGCCAATACTCCCAATGTTCCAGCAGAAGTAACCATCGGTACGAAACGGGCCCTGGCATTCGGAAGGGTGTCTGTACTGAATCCGGCAGGGGATTTATGTTCGTAAGACCATGTGGCCGCGGCGATATCGTTTTCGTCGATTTGGGTCTTGGGGTTGTTCGAGGCGGGCACGAGCGGCTCGTTTTTTTTGTTTCCGGGAAGGAATATGACCGCTTCGCGTTCGAAAATTTCCTTTGCGTTTACGGTGATAGAGTCCAGTATCTGTTTCATCCCGCCTGTCAGGGCCAGGGTGCGTGCGGTGGAATACAGCGTGACCATTTCGTGTTCGCGCTGTTGTGCGGTTTCAGCCTGGCGGCGTACCCGTGCGGATAGGTAGCTGAGTGTCCCTCCGACAAGCAATAATCCGGCAAACGTGAAAAGATATTGGGTGTCCCTCACAGCGAATGTCAGCGTGGGAGGGATCAGGAAAAAATCAAATGCTACGACACTCAACAGTGCCGTCATTATCGAAGGGCCAAGTCCCCAGAAAGTTGCCACCCCGACAACGGACAATAAGTAAATCATGATGATATTGGACGGGTCGAAAACGTTGCGGAGAAGATGTCCGAGGAAGGTGGAAACTCCTACGAGCACCAGGCCGGCAAGATAGCCTCTCCATTTGCCTAAAACGTATAGACCTGGCGCAAACTGGCGCTCAGCGCTTTCTCCCGTGCCGCTGACGACGTAAACGTCGATGTCATCGGCGCCGCGCATGATCTGATTGGCTACCGATAACCCGAAGAGCCTCCACCGGTTCTGCTTTTGCGGTTTGCCGATGACGATTTTGGTCCAATTGTTTTGCCTTGCATACTCAATGACGCTTCTGGCGATCGAAGTTCCCTGGATGGTGGCTGTCTTGGCTCCCAGGCGCACTGCCAGCCTCATGGTGTCGTTGAGTTGCTGTCGCTGGTCCGGGGATAGCTGAGAGATCTCCGGGGTCTCGACATATAATGCCAGCCATTCCGCGTCCAGTTGTGATGCCAACCTCCTTGCCGCGCGTACGAAGTGCGCACCGGAAGAACTTGGGCTCACGCAAACCAGGATGCGTTCTTTTATCGGCCACGGCTCGCGTATAGCATGTGTGTCTTTATATTCACGGGCCTGTTCGTCGATCCTCTCGGCGGCGATGCGCATCGCCAGTTCGCGCAGCGCCAGGAGGTTGCCTTTGCGGAAGAATTGGTCCGTGGCGAGGGCCGCCTGTTCCGCAAGGTAAACCTTGCCTTCTTTTAGTCGTTTTAATAACTCGTCAGGAGGGAGGTCTACCAATTCTATTTCTGATGCTTCGTCGATGACGCTGTCCGGGACGGTTTCCCGCATCCAGACTGTTGTGATCTGGGCCACGAGGTCCCTGAGGCTTTCCAGATGCTGGACATTCAGGGTCGTATAAACGTCTATCCCTGCGTTCAGCAATTCCTGGATGTCCTGGAAGCGCTTGACATGCCTTGATCCGGCCGCGTTCGTGTGGGCCATTTCATCGACGAGAGCGAGCACGGGATGCCGTGCGAGGATTGTGTCGAGGTCCATCTCGGGGATGGTGATGCCGCGATATTCTACTTGCCGCCGCGGGATGATGACAAGCCCTTCAAGAAGGGCCTCTGTCTCCTTGCGGCCATGGGTTTCCACAAATCCCGCCACAAGGTCAACGTCATTTTTTATCTCGCTGGCCGCTTCGAGCATGGCATAGGTCTTGCCCACCCCGGCGCAGTAGCCGAGGAATATTTTCAGCTTTCCGCGCTGAGGTTTTTCTTTCCCGGCCTTCACACGGTCCAGTACTTCATCGCGCTCGGGCTTGTTTTCGTTAGCTGGCATAGCCTGTTCTTCCTGCCATCATTCTATACTCGGTGTGGGGCTTAGTCCACAAAGGGGCGGGCCTCTGCGAAATATTTTCAGGCCGGGTCATCGTTTAACAGCAGCCCAGCCAGTATCCAGCAAGCTATCCCGAGGAGCAGCAGCACGAGTGTGGCGTCGAAGGAATTATCGAGCCCGGCAAGAGACACAAAGACGGCGCGGTGCCATTCATGCATCAGCCCTGCCAGAGTGCCAACGGAAAGAAATGCCAGGCTCAAGACCACGAGTGTGCATTTCAACGCGATTATGCGGCCTGTGTTCATTTGTTCCTCCCTGTCGTTTCCGCCTGGGGCTCTACTCCAACTTGTCGAGCGCCAGGTTCAATTCAAGAACATTTACCCGCGGTTCACCGAAGATAAGGAACTGGCGCCCCGACGTATATTTTTTTACCAGGTTGGTGACGCTATCGACGCTCAATGAACGCTCGCGGGCCACGCGTGCGACCTGGTATTCGGCCGCGGCAACGCTGATATTCGGGTCGAGGCCGCTGCCTGAAGCTGTCACCAGGTCGACCGGGACCGGCAGGGTATTCGCGGGGTCTGCAGCTTTAAGAGCGTCCATGCGCGCCTGAACGGCAGCCAGAAGTGCAGGGTCGGAAGGCCCGTAATTCGAGCCTTGCGATGCCGAGGCGTTGAAAGGATAATCAGGGGTGGAAGAAAGGCGTCCCCAGAAATAGCGCGGGTCGCTGAAAGGCTGTCCGATGAGTGCCGAGCCTTGAATGGTTCCGTTTGCTTCAATCAGGCTCCCATTGGCCTGGGAATGAAAAAACGCCTGGGCGGCGCCTGTCACGATAAGGGGATATATGACACCCGTTATCACGGTGAACACGAGCAAGAACAAAACCGCTGTTTTTAGTTGACGTAACATTTATCCTCAAGCCCCCTCATACCAGGTGCAAGGCAACCAGCAGCATATCTATGGCCTTGATTCCTATGAATGGCGCGGCGAGTCCGCCCAGGCCGTATACGAGGAGGTTATTGCGGAATAGTTTATCCGCGCCCATCGGTTTGTAAGCTACTCCCCTGAGCGCCAGCGGCACCAGCGCCATGATGATCAAGGCGTTGAAGATCACTGCCGATAACACCGCGCTTTGCGGGGTCGCCAGGTGCATGATATTTAAAGCGTCGAGCGCGGGGTACGTGGTGGCGAAGGCCGCGGGGATGATGGCGAAATATTTGGAGACGTCGTTGGCTATGCTGAAGGTTGTCAGCGCTCCGCGCGTCATGAGTAATTGCTTGCCGATTTCGACGATTTCGATGAGCTTGGTGGGATTGCTGTCGAGGTCGATCATGTTGGCGGCTTCGCGGGCGGGTTGGGTCCCCGTGTGCATGGCGACCGCTACGTCTGCCTGTGCCAGCGCAGGAGCATCGTTGGTCCCGTCCCCGGTCATGCCCACCAGCCTGCCTCCGGTTTGATAATCCCTGATGAGCTTGAGTTTGGTTTCAGGCGTTGCCTGTGCCAGGAAATCGTCGACCCCTGCTTCGGCTGCGATGGCGGTGGCAGTCAGCGGGTTGTCTCCGGTTATCATGATCGTTTTGATGCCCATCTTGCGCATCTGTGAAAAACGTTCCTTTATTCCGCCTTTCACTATGTCTTTTAGATGGATTACTCCTAATATATCTCCGTCACGGACAACTACAAGCGGTGTGCCCCCGCTGCGGGCAATGGCGTCGACTGCGCTATTTAAATCGTCTGGTATATTCTTTCTACGCTCTTGTACATATTCTATTATCGAGTCTGAGGCGCCTTTGCGTATGCTGACAGATGGGGTGTCCACTCCGCTCATGCGTGTTTGTGCGGAGAATGGGATAAAACGCAGGTCCTTGTTCGCAACGTTTTCGCTTTCTCCTCTGAGCCCGAACTTTTCCTTGGCCAGGACCACGATACTGCGCCCCTCGGGGGTTTCGTCGGCTAGGGAGGACATCTGTGCCGCCAGGGCCAGTTCCTGCTCGCTGGCACCTCCGACGGGTATGAAATTCACAGCCTGGCGGTTGCCGAGCGTGATCGTTCCTGTTTTATCCAGAAGCAAAACGTCGACGTCTCCGGCGGCCTCGACGGCTCTGCCCGACAGGGCTATGACGTTACGCCTTATTAGACGGTCCATCCCGGCGATCCCGATGGCAGGCAATAGTCCTCCGATGGTCGTCGGGATAAGGCAAACCAGCAAAGCTATCAGGACCGTGACCGTGATTGGTGAGCCCTGGTGTGATGCGTTTACACTGTAAATCGAGTAAGGCAGCAGGGTGACGCACACGGTCAGGAATACGATGGTGAAAGCTGCCAGCAGGATGTTCAAAGCTATCTCGTTCGGTGTTTTCTGGCGCTTCGCGCCCTCGACAAGCGCTATCATACGCTCTAGGAACCCGTGCCCCGGGGCGGCGGTGACGCGAATTACCAGCCAGTCCGATAGCAGCCTTGTGCCGCCTGTAACCGCGCTGCGGTCCCCCCCTGATTCCCGAATCACCGGGGCGCTCTCGCCGGTGACTGCGCTCTCGTCCACGGAGGCGACGCCTTCGACCGTTTCGCCGTCGCTGGGGATGGTGTCTCCGCATTCCACCAGGAAGAAATCTCCTTCCAGGAGTTCTCCCGAGGGAATGAGCTCAAAAGGCGTTCCGTATTTCGGTTCGGAGAGTTTTTTAGCTTTTGTGTCCTGCCTGGTTCGGCGAAGCGCCGCGGCCTGGGCCTTGCCCCTGCCTTCTGCGAGGGCTTCGGAGAAATTGGCGAAAAGTACGCAGAGCCAGAGCCATAAAGCGATGCCTCCGATAAAGGAGGTTTTGGCTTCTCCATGCCCTGAAAGCGCCTGGATCCACAGTCCGGTGGTGAGCGTGCTTCCAACCTCTGTTACGAACATCACCGGATTTCTCAGCATCCAGCGCGGGTTCAGCTTAACGAAAGCGTCGGCGAGCGCTTGCCGGTAGATGGCCCATCCCCTGCTGTTGGTTTTGGCTTTTTTATCTTGAGGGCTTGGATTCAAGGCACATTCCCGGGTATTATCTATAGTCGTTGCCATGGTTATCTCATCATCAGGCGTTCTGCTATGGGCCCCAGAGACAGGGCCGGGAAGAAACTGAGCGCTCCCACTATGGCTATTACTCCGATGAGCCATCCGCCGAACAGGGGTGTATGGGTTGGCAGCGTCCCGGAAGAAACCGGAACGCTTTTCTTTTGTGCCAGCGAACCGGCGATGGCCAGGGCAGGGACGGCAAGCCAGTAGCGGGCGAATAACATCGCAGTCGCAAGGGCGATATTGTAAAAGAAGGTATTCGTTCCGAGACCGGCAAAAGCGCTCCCGTTATTGTTGCCTGTCGACGAAAAGGCATACAGCACTTCGCTGAAACCGTGGGGCCCGGGATTGAACACCGCAGTCTTTCCGGCGGTCAGGGTCACAGCGAGGGCAGTGCCGAAAAGTACCAGAAGAACCGGGATAAGCACCATGAGCGATGCCATTTTCATCTCGAAGGCTTCGATTTTTTTACCAAGGTATTCGGGTGTCCGGCCTATCATCAATCCGGCGATGAAGACGGCGATGATTACGAAAGCCAGCATGCCGTACAGGCCGGATCCGGCACCCCCGTACACCACTTCTCCCAGTTGCATCATCCACATGGGTATCAGTCCGCCGATCGTGGTGAAGGAATCGTGCATTGAGTTGACCGAACCGTTGGAGGCTGAAGTAGTTGCCACTGCCCACAGGGCGGAGTTTACTGACCCGAAACGCACCTCTTTCCCTTCCATGTTGCCGCCCGATTGTATTGACGAGGCTGTCTGGTCGACTCCTAACTTCGCGAGGGCAGGGTTGCCGCTTTGCTCGGACCATATGCAGACTGAAACCATGGCGACGAAAATTACGGTCATTACACCTAGTATCAGCCAGCCCTGCCGTGTATCGCCCGCCATTTTGCCGAATGTGTAGCAAAGCGCCGCCGGGATGACCAGGATGGCCAGCATTTCCAGGAAGTTCGAGAATGGTGTGGGGTTCTCGAAAGGGTGGGCCGAGTTGACGTTGAAGAACCCCCCGCCGTTGGTGCCGAGCTGTTTGATAGCGACCATGGCGGCCGCCGGCCCGGTTGCTATAGTCTGCCGGGTAACTACCTGTCCGTTGGCATCCAGAGTCGATTGCAGCAGGTCCGCCGTCTTTGGTCCGCTGAATGTTTGTACCACGCCCTGGGAGACCAGCAATATGGCCAGTATGAGTGAAAGGGGGATGAGCACATATAAAACGGCGCGCGTGGCGTCAACCCAGAAGTTTCCTATTGTTTTGACCGAATGCCTGGCGAATCCCCGTATGAGGGCCAGCAGGACAGCGATGCCTACGGCCGCGGAAAGAAACTGGTGGACCATAAGCCCTGCCATCTGTGTCAGGTAGCTCATGGTGGTTTCCCCTCCATAGCTTTGCCAGTTGGTATTGGTATTGAAGCTGGTAGAAGTGTTGAAAGCGAGGTCGGGATTGACAGCCCCCAGGTTTTGGGGGTTAAGCGGTAGTATCGCCTGAAGTCGTTCTATCGCATAGAGCGAGACCAGCCCGGCAAGTGTGAAAAGCATCATCGCCATGGCATACGTTTTCCAGGACATTTCCTCGTCGGACCTTATGCCTGATATTCTGTAAACGAAACGTTCTAAGGGCCCGATCGCCCTGCTGAGAACATTGCGTTCGCCCTGGAATACTTTTGCCATATATGATCCCAGCGGTTTCACCAGGAGGAGCAGCGCACCGATATAAATGATGATTTGCAGGTAGTCGCCAGGGTTCATCTGAACCACTCCGGTTTAAGCAGTGCCAGGACCAGGTATATCAGCAATAACAGCGCAAGCAATCCGCAAATGATGTATACAGGGTCCATAGTTACCCCATGAGCTTTTCGCATAACGAGATGAATGCGATGGTGAGCAGAAAAAATACCAGCATTAGAACAATAAAGCCCGGATCGTTCATAAGTGGATTCTAAGCCGGCAGGGGTCAAAAAGGGCTCAAGACAATGCGCGGGGATATCAAGGAATTATCAAGATTCAGGAAGAGATAGGCTGGCTGCGCGAGATAAAAAAACCGGAGTCCCCTCAAAGGGGCTCCGGTTCATTGCCGTTGGTATTTGATGCCGTCTAAGTCATCGTTCGCGTTTTTTTCACTATCATATAGCCCTGGTTTCCCCAGGCCATGAGTCCGCCGTCCAGTTCCATGACCCGGGTGTATCCTGCCTGCACCAGCGTTGCCGCGACAACCTTGCTTTTAATCCCGGCCACGCAGTAAACCACGATTTTGGTGTTTTTATCGGCCGGGAACTTATCCAGGTTCTGGCTGATGGTGTCGGGGTTCAGGAATACGTCCGTGCCTCCGATTTCACCGACGTAAGTGGTGTCCGTGTCGGCCAGGAAAAAGTCCTTTGTTTTGAATGAATAGAGCTCGGCCGGTGTTATCATCCAGTATGTGCCTCCGCCTGTCACGCTCACTGGTGTACCCGGCATCGCAGTCGATGACGCCGTAACAGACGGGGTCGTTGTGGCTGAAGTTCCTCCGCAGGCGGCCGTTACCGTTAAAATCAATAGCGCGGACGCACCCGCAAAAATGATCGCTAACCGTTTCATATTTCCCTCCGGCATAACGTTTTCGATGGATAAGATAATAGCATCTATTCCTGTTAAATACTCGTATATCCAAACATCATGCAATTTTTTTAAGCAGCTGTAAACCCGCCAGGGCGCCTGCAAAGATTGAAGCCCCAAAAACCAGCCCGTTCAGCCCGAGCGAGGGTACGGCTGAAAAGAATCCCCCTATAGTGCAGCCCGAGGCCAGCCCGGCTCCGTAGCCCATGAGCAGTCCCCCTATAACGACGCGGATATATACGGCTTTTTGCCGTGGCCGGCGGATGTCGAAATCCCCTGAAATCATTGCAGCCATGAGGGACCCGATGATGATTCCTCCGGTTAACATCAACCCCCAGGTCAACTGACCCGGCGTAGATGAACTAACTCATGTGCCCGGTACGTTTCCAATCGGCGGGGCTGGAAGACGGATGGCCTGCAAGACGTTCTGGGTCCACCGCATCACCTCGCCGGTGATGCCCCATGGTCTTTGGGCTGTCTGATAGAGCAGGATGTTTCCCAATCCCAGGATTATCCCCCCGGCCGCGAGCGGCCATCCCTGGATGAAAACGCTGCTGGATAATGATTTGAGCCTGCTTCCGGTGGGTTTATTGATGATTGTTTTTCCCGGTTGGGGGACCGGGCGGATTGCCGCTCCGAACGTAACCAGTCGTAAAAGCAGCAGGATGGACACGAGCGTCAAGCCCACCGCGGCTATCCAGCCGATATGGGCAGGCAGCCACACATTGGGAAGCCGGGAGATATAATTGTTCCACCACCACGGCCAGTTGTGTTGCAGTATGCCCATGCCCGTGATGATGCCCAGCAAGGCTGTCAGAGACGCCACAGCACCTTCGCCGATCCTGTACAGGGTCCCGAGCACGCATCCCCCGGCCAGCATCATCCCGAGACCGAAAATTAGACCGGCAACTACGAGGTGCCAGCCGAATGGAGCGACAAATGCTGTGGCCGGGATGCCGGTAGAAGGGTCCGGTACCTGGTTGTGCATTATGACTGCGAAGCCGATGGTCGAAATGAATAGTCCCGTAAGTATGCCGACAAGCAGCCTGCGGTCTCTGAAAAGAAAGTAGTTGCTGATCGCCGAAACGAAACAGAACCTGCTGCGTTGTAATACGAAGCCGAAGGCCAGGCCGAATACCCAAAAAAGCGCCAGGCGCGGGGTTTCGGCGTTGAGGGCGTAATAGATCCATGCCGATACGGCCAGGACCGCCAGCCCCGTCCAGAGTTTGTAGTTGTGCCGAATGTTAGTCATTCTGTATCAGGCAAAATTATATTCTGGTGTCAGTTCGGATAGCAATGGTATGATTCCGTTTTAGCGAAACTCTCTGGTTGAATATAACTCTATATACGTATAATTATAACACTTCATCACATTTTCATCAGCCTGGACTGGCTTTTCATAGCCGTGAAAGGGAGATTTCTGTATAATGGTTCGATAACTGACTTTTAAAATCTCCGGGGAAGGGCCATTTTATTCGGAGGGGTGATGCCGTGAAACTTCTCTTGATCCTAAATAAGAATCCCTATGACGGGACAGACGTTGCCAGAAATGCGCTCCGTTTGGCGGAAGCCGTCGTTGAGGCCGGTGACAGTGCGTCTATTTTTTTGTTGAATGATTCCATTGACCTTGCCAGGCAGGGCGTTTCGCCCGGGGGTTACGACACCGATCTTGGGAAGATGCTGTCTGAATTGATGGCTAAAGGCGTTGTGGTCAAGGTGTGCAAGTCCTGTTTGACCCGCTGCGGCATTGCCCGGAATATGCCTCTTGTCAGCGGGGCATGCGAATCTAAAATGAGTGAACTGGCTGCCTTGATCAAGGCAGCCGACAAAGTCATTTCTTTCTGAAATCCGCAGTGTGTTTCGCCGCCATACCGGGGTAGATCTATTGTCGGAGAGTCGGCGAAGGATTCAATCGGTCTTGAGCGGCAGTGTGAAATAGAAAGTAGAACCCTCCCCGAAGGTTGATTCCACCCAGATTTTACCGCCGTGGGCCTCCACAAGACGTTTGCAAACCACCAGCCCCAACCCCAGTCCTTTGGTATATTGCGACTGGTCCACCAGCCTCTGGAATGGTTCGAATAACTCGCTTGTCCTTTCAGCGGGGATGCCTATTCCGTGGTCGCTGACTGCCAGTGTGACAACGGAAGGATCGAAGGTGATTTTCAGCGTTATTTCACTGTTGGGAGATGAGTATTTGGCGGCGTTGTCCAGGAGGTTATATAAGATGTGTTCTATCCTGACGGGATCGGCTTTTACAGCGGGAAGCCCCTCGGCAATGTTAAATATGTAGTGGTTTGAGGGGTGGAACAGTTTTACCTGTTCCGTGGTTTTGCGCGCCAGGGACTGCAGGTCTACCGGCGCGTATGATAATTTCAGCCGGTTAGACTGGAAACGGGACAGCTCGAGCAGGTTGGAGATTATCTGGTCCATGGAGAGGGCGCCTTCTGAGGCGTTTTGGAGCAGGAATCTGATTTCATCGTCCGAGACACCAGGAGAGAGGGCGGTCTGCACCGAGCCGATGATGACCGTGAGCGGGTTCCTGAGTTCGTGCGATACCAGGCCGATAAACTCGTCCTTGGCCAGGTCGGTCCGCCGGTGTTCCGTCACGTCTTGTATCTCCGACATGACGGATTTCATTTTACCGGTGGCGTCATAAAGGATGGAGTGATACAACTCGCACCAGATTATGCGGCCGTCTTTGGTCAGGATGCGGTTGGATGTGGTGACTCTGCGGCTGACTCCATCGGTGATTTGGGCCAGAACGATTCTTTGGTTAGGGATATCGGCCGGGTAAATCAGGTTGATGTCTGCGATTGTCTTGCCGATGACTTCTGAGCCTTTCCAGCCGAACATGGCCTCCGCGGTTCCGGCCCAGCGCGTAACCACCAGGTCGGCGTTCCATTCGACGATTGCGAGGGGGGAGTTTTCAGCGTGCAGGCGCAGCCTCTCCTCTTTTTCCCTGAGTTCATCTTCGCGGCGTTTGCGGCCTGAGATATCGCGCAGAAAGGCAACGAACCGGCCCCCTTCGGCAGGTTGGTATTGGGTGCTGATCTCGATATCGAATACGCTGCCGTCTTTCCGTTTGTGCCGCGTTTCAAAACGTGCCTGACCATCTTTGATGATATTTTGCATCCTGGCTGCTACTGAATCCGCATTGCTTCCGGCATCGAGGTCGGGGATGCTCATCTTCAGCAGTTCCTCTCGGCTGTAACCGCTCATGCAGGCGTAGGTGTCGTTGACTTCCAAAATATGTCCCTGCCCGTCCAGCATCCAGAAACCGTCCATGGCTGTCTGGATGATGATGCGGTGTTGTTCCCCGCTGGCAAGGGCTTTATCGTCAGACAGCCTGCGTATGAACCCTTCTCCGATGTGCGATGAGATTTCTTCCAACAGGGTTATTGATTCGATGGAAAAACACCCCTTGCTCCGGCCGTTGCACTGTATTAGTCCTACAAGCTGGCCCCTGTTTCGTATGGGAACCAGGGCTACGGAAGCATAACCCTGATGTATACACCTGTTGCGCGGGTGATATCTGGGGTCCTCATCGCTCGGGATGCTTAAAATCGGGAAAGAATCGTTGGTCCAGAAGCTGCCCCCGGCTGTGAAGAAAGGGTTTGAGGGATCGGTTTTGCCTGAGATGACCAGGCCGCAGGTACATTCAAGGTTGATCTTTCCGTCCCTATCGCGGCATACCCCGCCGTCATGGACGCATTCAAGAAGCGTGTTTTCAGTTGACAGATGTTCCTCTGAAAAGCCTTCCTGTGCGATATATGTATAGTCTTCCCCGTGCTGCAAACGGATCCCCACCGCGTCGAACCCGGTCCGTGTTTTAAACGCCCTGACGACGCGCCGCAATATTTCCTCGAAATCTCGCGGCTCGTTCAATATCCCCAGGACGTCCATCCCGAGTTCTTTGTACGTTTCCCCTTGTTTGCGTAGTGTGATATCGCTCAGGATGACTCTCGAAACAGTTGTTCCCTTGGCATCCTGGGCGGCCGCGGCCGCCAGGTGCGCCCAGAACACTGTCCCGTCAGTTTTCAGCATGCGCAGGTCGAATTCCTGCTTGACTTCACCTGCGAACAGGCGTTTATGGTGCAGATAATAGGTGTCCTGGTCTTCTTTGGAGATGAAACGCGAGAAGGGTTGTTTGACCAGTTCGTTCCTGTTGACCCCGAAGAGTGCAGATACAGTCAGGTTGGCTTCAAGGACGATGCCCTTGTCACTGACTGTGCAGTATCCTACCGGGGCCAGGTCGTAAAGGTCGAAGTATCGCTCCCGGGCGGCGTCCAGTTCAAGTTGGGTTCGCCGCAGTTCCTCGTTCTGCATCTCCAGTTCTATCTGGTGCACTTCGAGTTCGTGGAGGTTGGACTGGCTCTCTTCAAAAGAAAGGGGTTCGTGCACGGCTCGAGGCAGGCTGGCTTTCCCTGCTAATTTCTCCTCGGCAATTTGGCGTAGTCTGGCGGCGTCGCCCGGTTTGTTGCTTTTGTCCGTCAACCCTCACCATCCTGTGGGATTTCTTGCGCAGCCTCTCGCCTGGCCTTGGCGATAGCGGATACCTTTTCGGTCTTGTCCGTGAGTAGCCTTCCTTGTTTTTTTTCGGCCATGGTGAACACAACCTAAATATAATTACGGCTATAGTAGCATTGATACTGGCTGTTCGCAATTTCGCCGGGTTTCGGTTTATTACTCTGTCACACGCAAAGTCATCGTTCTTGGCTGGAAGTTCTGGCAGAGGCTGTGGTCATGCCGATTGGGTTGCCTTAGGTGGTATACTATATATTGTCAAGTTTCCACCCGAACTGCTTCAGGTAGTTTTGACTGGCATAATCTCTTGTTAAATGGCCTCCGGAGGGCGTGATGATGGAAAAGAAAGTACCCGTCCGTAAAACCAAAGTCCAGCCGCATCTCAACAAAACTCCCGCGGTGCCCACTGTTTTGGCCGATGATTTCGTTATCCCAACCCCCTCCGAAACTACCGACCAACCGCCAGGCAAGTTTTTCCCCATTGTAGGCATCGGCGCGTCTGCAGGCGGGCTGGCGGCCTTCGAGGCCTTTTTTTCCGGCATGCCCAAAGATATCGATCCCGGGATGGCTTTCGTGGTGGTCCAGCATCTGGATCCCAACCACAAGAGCATCCTCACAGACCTTGTCCGGCGCTATACTCGCATGCAGGTGGTTGAAGTGGAAGACGGTATGGTGGTCCAGCCCAACACTACCTATATCATACCGCCCGCCCGCGACATGGCCTTTCTCAACGGAACGCTCAACCTCCTCGAACCCTCCGCTCCGCGGGGCCAGCGCCTGCCCATAGATTTCTTCTTCCGCTCACTGGCACAGGACCAGCACGAGAGGGCCATAGGCATCATCCTGTCCGGCACCGGCAGCGACGGCACGCTGGGCGTGCGGGCCATCAAGGGGGAGGGTGGCATGGTGATGGTGCAGACCCCCGAGACCGCCGAGTATGACGGCATGCCGACCAGCGCCATTGCCACTGGGATGGTGGACTACCAGTTGCCTCCGGCCGAGATGGCGGCGAAGCTCATATCATACTGGGCCAATACTTCAGATAGCACATCGATGGTGTCCGGGACTTACTTGTCCAAAGCCGAAGGGGCGCTGAGGAAGATATTCATCCTCCTGCGTTCCCAGACCGGGCATGATTTTTCCGCTTACAAAATCAATACCATCCAGCGGCGCATCAAGCGCCGCATGGTGGTTCACCAGATTGAAACGATGGAAGTCTATGTCAAATATCTGCAGCGCGAGCCTGACGAGGCCGCTGCCCTTTTTGCCGACCTCCTGATAGGCGTCACCAACTTCTTCCGCGACGCCGAGGCTTTCAAAGTCCTCGAAGACGAGATAATACCCAAACTCTTTGCAGGCAGGAGCGCCGATTCTACCGTCCGCGTGTGGTCTTCGGGCTGCTCCACAGGCGAGGAGGCTTATTCCCTGGCCATACTGCTCGCCGAACGCCAGGAAGCCATGAAGCGGAGTTTCAAAGTGCAGATTTTCGCCACCGATATCGACAGCCATGCCATCAATGTGGCCCGGGCTGGCAAATATCCTTCCAGTATCACCGCGGACGTCTCCCCTGAGCGCCTGGCGCGCTATTTCTCGGCGGACTCAGACGGCAATTCTTTCCGCGTGCACAAGGCTATCCGCGATATGTTGGTTTTCTCTGAACAAAACATCAACAAGGACCCCCCCTTCTCCAAGCTCGACCTCATCAGCTGCCGCAACGTCATGATATACATGGGAGCTGAACTGCAGAAGAAGCTCATCCCGTTGTTCCATTACGCGCTTAATCCGGGTGGGTATCTCTTTCTTGGAACCTCTGAGACCGTCGGTGAATTCAGCGACCTCTTCTCCGTAGTGGAGCGCAAATCAAAGATTTACAGGCGCAGGGAGATGCTTGTCTCGTCGCACGCTTTCGGCATGAACCGTTTCGTGAACCCCGTTACGGCCATCGACGCCGCCTTGCCGAGGAAGGTTGATTATTCCGGCAAAATAGACCTGCGCCAGCTTACCGAACAGTCACTCCTGAAGGAGGGGGCCATGTCCGCGGCCCTCGTTAACGCCCAGGGGGACATCTTATATCTGCACGGCCGCACGGGGATGTACCTGGAACCTGCACCGGGCGAGGCCGGGGCCGCCAACATCCTGAAGATGGCACGCGAAGGGCTCAGGCCGGATCTGGCGACTGCCCTTCATAAAGCGCAGGTCGGCAAAGAGGCCGTCGTCGTACCGGGGCTGAGGGTCAAGACCAACGGCGATTTCTCCACCGTCAACCTCTCCGTGCGCCGGGTGGCGGCCGGCACCGTCGCCGCGCCCGACACCACCATGTACCTGGTTATACTGGAAGCCGCTCTTGTCGGAGCTGTAAAGAAAGAGCATGCCGAAGTACTGCACAGGACTGGAAAACGGAATGAGCCGGAGACCGGTCTGGCCGCAAAACGCATCGAGGCGCTCCAAGTTGAACTCAGGACCAAAGAAGAATACCTCAAAACAGCCAATGAAGAACTGGAGACCTCCAACGAGGAGCTCAAGTCTTCCAACGAAGAGATGCAGTCGGTCAACGAGGAACTACAGTCTACCAACGAGGAACTCGAGACTTCCAAAGAGGAGCTTCAGTCTGTTAACGAGGAACTGGCTACGGTGAACGCTGAATTGCAAACCAAGGTGAATGATCTGTCGCGGGTCAATGACGACATGAACAACCTGTTGTCGGGGACCGGTATCGCTACCGTTTTTGTGGACCATCACCTGCGTATCCTTCGTTTCACTACCGGTGCCGCCAAGATTATCAATTTTATCTCAAGCGACGTGGGTAGGCCGGTTTCCCATATCGTTTCCAACCTCGTTGGCTACGATGCACTCACGCGGGACGTTCAGGGTGTGCTGGATACCCTCATCCCCAGGGATTTGGAGGTTCAGACAACCGGGGGCGAGTATTATGCTATGCACATCATGCCTTACCGCACGACATCCAATGTCATCGAGGGGGTGGTGATTACTTTTGTGGACATCACGGAGATGAAGTTGGCGCGGGAGTCCCTTCGCAAAGCCAACGATGAACTCCGCCTGGCTGTAGTGGTGCGCGATTCGCACGATGCCATAACGGTGCAGGACCTGGAGGGCCGTATAATTGCCTGGAATCCGGGGGCTGAGAGGATTTATGGCTGGACCGAAGCCGAGGCGCTTTCCATGAATGTGCGTGATCGTATCCCGCAGGACCAGCGGGAGAGTGCGCTGGACAAATTGCGCAGGCTCAGTCAGTCCAGCATCTTGGAGCCTTACAATACCCTGAGATTGACAAAGGCGGGTAAGTCTATCGTTGTTTCTATTATCTCTACTGCACTGATGGACAAGGCAGGGAAGTTATATGCAATCGCCACCACCGAGCGGGAGGTTGCCAAAGCAACTCCAAAGGGAGGTGCAGATTGACCACTAAAAGCAACAAGCCGGGCGACGCCGCCACCCTCCGCCGGCAGGCAGAAGAGAAATTTGCCGCGAAAGCCGGTCTGCCGCAAAAGCCGGATAAGCCGCTTTCGGTCGAAGAAAGTCAGGCCGCTCTCCACGAGCTTGGAGTACACCAGATAGAACTCGAGATGCAGAACGAGGAATTGCGGCGGGCCCAGCTGGAACTGGACACCGCCCGGGAGCGCTACTTCGACCTCTACGACCTGGCGCCGGTGGGTTACTGCACGGTCAGCGAAGAGGGTCTTATCTTGGAATCCAATCTCACCATGTCTGAGCTGTTAGGTATTTCGAAAAGCGTAATCGTCCAATCACCACTCTCGCGCTTCATAATTAAAGAAGACCAGGATGCCAATTATCTGCACCACAAACGCCTCTTTGCAGGCGACGGCAAGCAGGATTTCGACCTGCGCATGCTGAAAACGGACGGGACGGTGTTCTGGGCGCATATGGCGGCCGTTGCAGCCTGGGATACCGAAGGCACACTCGTTGCACGGGTGGTCTTGAGCGACATCAGCGGTGTTATTGATGCGCGGCAGCGCTTCGAGAGTTCCTTCCGCAACAACCCCGCCCTGATGGCGATTAGCTCGATTCCGGAAATGAAATTCCTCGACGTGAACGCAGCATTTCTTACTACCATGGGCTATTGCCGTGAGGATGTTATCGGTAAAACCAGCATCGAACTGGATTTGTTTCCAGACTCGGTTCAGCAGGCCAAACTTGGGGAACAACTTCAAAGGGATGGCCACGTCGAAGATTGCGAACTGTATGTTCGCCACAAGAATGGGCGACTGCTTACAGGCCTCTTCTCCGGCGTATTGATAAACAACGACGGGCAGCAATTCATGCTGACTGTCATGCTGGATATCACAGATCGCAAGCAGGCTGAAGGTAAACTGCGAAAGAGCGAAGAACGCCATAGGGATATCATACGGACCAGCATGGACGGATATTTACGGGTTGACGAAAAAGGGTTTATCAGGGAAGTTAATGAGACCTACTGCAGTATGAGCGGTTACGGCACGCAAGAATTGCTTGGCATGCACATCTCGGACCTTAATATCAACGAAACACAGGAAGCCAGCCTTCGTCGCATCCGGGAGCTTATGAAAAACGGTGAAAGTCGTTTTGAATCCAGGCATCGGCGTAAAAACGGGAGCCCGTTCGAAATCGAAGTCAGTGTCCAATACCATCCGTCTGAGGGTGGGTATTTTATTGTTTTCCTGCACGACATCACCAGGCGCAAGCAGGCTGAGTTGGCCCTGAGTGAGAGCGAACACAGATTTTCTTCGTTCATGGAACATTTACCCGCCATCGTCTTTTTAAAAGATAGTGAAGGGCATGCTTTGTTTGTTAACAAATATATGGATGACGCGTTAGGCGCTTCTCAGTGGTTGGGGAAAACCATGTTCGAGGTTTTTCCGAATGAATTTGGGGCAAAACTTTTAGCCGATGACATGAATGTGATGAAGTCAGGCTATCAGAGATTCGAGCAAAGTTTTAGCCATCTTGACGGTTCTTTGCACATCTATGACGTCAGTAAATTTGTTATAACGAGACCGGGGCAGGAACCCCTTCTCGGAGGGGTTGCGTTAGACATCACCGAGCGCAAGAGTGCGGAAGATAAACAGAGGGCAAGTGAAGAAAAATGGCACCGCCTCTTCGACATCTCACCGGTCGGTATCTCTGTTCTTGACGACAAACGCAACATTACTGATTTTAATAGCTCCCTGGGGAAGATTTTGGGTATAACCGGCGAGGGATTGCGCAGCGGCCAATACCTGAAGAGGAAATATTTGCACAGGGACGGGACGCCCTTTTTGCCTGCAGAATTTCCCAGTTCACGGGCCATTGCAGAACAAACAAATATCGGGCCTGTTGAGATTGGTGTTGTGAAAGAAGATGGCACTGTTGTCTGGACGGAGGTAACCTCAGCGCCTCTGCCGGATTCCGAATGTATCACTATAACTGCCAATATGACCGAACGCAAGCAGATTGCCTTGCAGCTGGCGGAATCGAAAGCCCTTACCGATGCGGTCATTGAAAACGTTCCTTTGATGGTTTTCCTTAAAGAGGCGGAAGACCTCCGTTTTGTCATCTTCAACCGCGCGGGCGAAGAGCTTCTGGGCTATGACCGCAAGGATTTGCTCGGCAAGAATAACCTTGACCTTTTCCCCGCCGAACAGGCGGCTAATTTCATGGCCAAGGACAGGGAAGTGCTGGATGGTGAAGCTGGCTATCTGGACATCCCGGAAGAACCGCTGCTTACGGCAAAGAAAGGCCAGCGGTTGCTTCACACAAGAAAGGTTTGCATCCGGGGGGCCGATGGGGTGACGAAATACCTGTTAGGCGTTTCCGAGGATATCACCGAACGCAAACAGGCCGAACAGGCGCTTCGGGAGAGCGAAGCACGGCTAGTCGCCGCACAGGCAGTGGCGAAGATCGGCAGCTGGGAAACAGACCTGGCGAGTTTGCAGGTTGAATGGTCGGATGAAACCTACCGCATTTTCGAGTTGGACAAGGAACGATTCAAGTCTTCTCACCCGAGTTTTCTGGATTTTGTGCATGCGGATGACCGTGCCATGGTGGACGCAGCGCTTGCTGATTCGTACGACACGCGCTCTCACAACGCTATCCAGCATCGCATAGTAACGCAGGGCGGCATCACCAAGGTCGTCGAAGAGCGTTGGGTGATTGTGCGGGACAACGAGGATCGTCCGTCAAGGGCCTTGGGCACCTGCCAGGACATCACAGATCGTAAGAAGGCAGAAGACGCGCTTCGGTTGAGTGAAGAAAAGTATGCGCTTCTGGTAAACCATATCCCCAGCAGCGTATCCATAGTACAAAACGGCAAGGTCGTCTATGCTAATGACCAATTTGTAAAACTTACAGGGTATTCGGTCGCGGAAGTAAATGCCATGGATGCCTTCGGTGTCATTCTGCCTTCTGACCGTGAAAAGGTGCTTGAATACTTCCATCGAAGAAATTCCGGAGGATCCGTTCCTGACCGCTATGAATTTAGGCTCGTAAGCAAGGATAACAATATCCGGTGGATTGAGCGCCAGGTGCTGCCGCTCATTTGGGCAGGGGAGCCTGCTGTCATGGCGGTCGACACCGACATCACCAAGGCCAAAAATGCCGAAGCCGAACAGCAAAAACTCCGTGAGAAAGCCGAGAGTTCCAGCCGGCTGGCGGCCGTCGGCGAGATGGCGGCCGGCATCGCTCACGAGATCAACAACCCCCTCACGGGAGTCATCGGCTTCTCTGAGCTCCTGGCAGAGAGGCAGGATCTTCCGGCAGACGTCAAAGAGGATATACAGAGGATCAGCGCGGGCAGCGCCAGGGTGAAAGAAATCGTCAAGCGCATGCTTACATTCAGCCGGCAGACCAAACCCAAAAAATCCTGCGTCAACATCAATGAGCTCATCGAGGCCACGCTGGACCTCAGGAGCTACGTTCTGAAAACAGCCAACATAGAAGTCGTTAAGCATTTCGATCCCGATTTGCATTGCGTGGTGGCCGACGCCGGGCAGATGCAGCAGGTGTTCCTCAACTTAATCGTCAACGC